>Ga0255057_10000467_pt1 | contig 23109 bp, 20 predicted proteins | sample Cases_109_6_MG_FD_189022 | JGI IMG/M metagenome (GOLD analysis project Ga0255057, IMG submission 189022) | Seawater microbial communities from Amundsen Gulf, Northwest Territories, Canada - Cases_109_6 | ecosystem: Environmental > Aquatic > Marine > Gulf | place: Canada: Northwest Territories... | reverse complement strand
CGATCTCCTCGAGGACGCCGACCGGGAAGCGCAGCTCGACGACCTCGGGCCGGCTGTGTTGCTCGATGAGCAAACGCGGCGAGCCCTCACCGACGATCTTGCCCTTGTCCATGATGACCAGCCGATCGCAGAGTTGTTCGGCTTCGTCCATGTAGTGGGTGGTGATGAGCAGGGTGACCCCTTGCTGCTTGAGGCGGTAGAGGCGGTCCCACAGCACGTGGCGGGCCTGTGGATCCAGACCGGTGGTGGGCTCGTCGAGGATCAGCATCTCCGGCTCGTTGATCAAACCCCTGGCGATGGTGAGACGCCGCTTCATGCCCCCGGACAGTGCCTCCACCTTGGCGTCTGCCTTTTCGGTGAGCTGAGCGAAGTCGAGGAGCTCCTTGATGCGTTCCTCGATCAGCGGCTTTTTGAGCCCGAAGTAGCGCCCGTACATGAAGAGGTTCTCGGTAACGGTGAGTTCCTGATCCAGGTTGTCCTCCTGAGGAACCACGCCGAGCTTGGACCGCAGCTCCGGGCCCTCGGTTCTCGGGTCGAGGCCCAGCACGGAGAGTTCCCCTGCGGTGATCGGGCTGACAGCCCCGATCATCCGCATCGCGCTGGTCTTTCCTGCGCCGTTCGGACCAAGGAATCCGAACGACTCACCGGGGTCGACGTGAAAGTCGATCCCGTCGACGGCGATGGTGCCGTTGAAGTGTTTGGTGAGTCCGGTGGCGATGATCAACGGAGCAGGCATGAACGACAGAGGCTACAGGGCACGATGCCGGGACCAGCTGCCCTAGCCTCCCAGCGATGGAGGTCCACGACCACATTGTCTACACAATCGGCAACACACCGATGGTGCGGCTCGGCCGCATCCATTCGGACGGCAACCTCGTCGCCAAGCTGGAGTATCTGAACCCTGGCGGCTCGTCGAAGGACCGGATCGCGGCAGCGATGATCGAGCGGGCGGAGCGCAAGGGGTGGCTGAAGCCAGGCGGGACGATCATCGAACCTACCTCGGGGAACACCGGCGTCGCCCTGGCGATGGCGGCTTCGCTCAGGGGGTACAAGCTGATCGCGGTGATTGGCGACAAACAGTCGGTGGATAAAGTGGACCTGCTGCGCGCCTACGGAGCCGAGGTGGTCGTGTGCCCTTCGGACGTGCCGCCGGACGATCCCCGTTCATACTATTCGGTGTCCCGCCGCCTCTTCGCTGAGGTGCCGGGCGCCTACATCCCCGACCAGTATTCGAACCCGGCAAACCCGCAGGCGCAGTACGACACCACCGGCCCCGAGATCTGGCGCCAGACCGACGGTGGGGTGGGGGTGTTCGCTTGCGGCATCGGCACCGGAGGTACGATCAGCGGCGTCGGCCGTTATCTGAAGGAGCAGAATCCCGAGGTGACGGTTGTCGGCATCGACCCTGAGGGGTCGATCTACACCGCTGCATCCGATGACGAGGTGACCGGCTACCTCACCGAGGGCGTCGGTGAGGACTTTTGGCCGGAGAGCTTCGATCCGAACATCGTCGACCTTTACGAGACGGTCTCCGACGACGCGGCGTTTGCCATGACCCGCCGCCTCGTCGACGAGGAGGCGGTATTGGTCGGTGGCTCGGGCGGGATGGCCGTGGTCGGAGCCCTCCGGGTGGCCGAGGAGCGGCCAGATGACCTCGTCGTGGTGCTGCTCCCCGACTCGGGCAGGAACTACCTGACCAAGATCTTCAACGACGACTGGATGCGAGAAAAGGGGTTTTTATAAGTCGCGAGTCGCAAGTCGCAAGCCCGACGTCCTGACTCTTGACATCTGACTCTTGACTCCTGACTCTTGACTTCTGACTCCTGACTCTCAAGCCCTCTCGAGGGCCTGGGACAAGTCTTCTATCAGGTCAATGGCATCTTCGAGGCCGACCGATAGCCGGACCATGCTGTCGGTGATGCCGACCCTGGCTCGCTCCGCTTCGCCTACATCGGCATGGGTCATCGTGACCGGGTGGGTCACAAGCGATTCGACGGAGCCGAGGTTCTCGGCGAGGGCCCACAGGTCGAGCTTGTCCATAAGCCGCTTTCCCGCCGCAACTCCGCCCACCACCTCGAACCAGATCATGGCGCCGAAGCCGGAGGCCTGGCGTGTGGCGAGATCATGCTGCGGAAAAGACTCCAGCCCCGGATATTGCACAACGGTGACCTTGGGATGGGCCTCGAGGAACCGGGCGATCTGGAGGGCGTTGTCAGACTGGCGGTCCATCCGCTCCGATAGCGTCTTTACGCCTTGAAGCGTCAGCCAGGCGACCTGGGGCGACATGATGGTCCCTGTGGCATTCTGGATGTACGCAACCTGCTCGTGGAGCTCGGCGGTCGCCGACACCACCGACCCGCCGACGGTGGCGTTGTGGCCATCGAGGTATTTCGTCGTGGAGTGGATCGACAGGTCGGCTCCGAGATCGAACGGTCGCTGGTAATAGGGGGTCAGGAAGGTGTTGTCCACCGCATGCGGAATCCGATGGGCGTTGGCGATTTCTGACACTGCGGCGATGTCGGTGTATTTGAGGGTCGGGTTTGCCGGGGTTTCGGTCAGGATGAGTCTGGTGTCATCTCGCACCGCAGCGGCGACGGCGTCTGGATCTGAGGTGTCGACAAAGGAAAACTCGACTCCGAACCTGGAGAAAACGGTGGTGGCGAGGCGGTAGGTCCCACCGTAGGCGACTTCGGAGACCACGGCGTGATGGCCGGCGTTGAGAAAGGTGAGGAACACCGCGTTGATCGCGGCCATTCCACTGGCGAAGGCCGCAGCGTCGTTTCCGTCCTCGAGGATTGCGATCTTTTCCTCCCATGCACGCACGGTCGGGTTCGCCGACCGCGAGTAGGAGTACCCGGTCGCCATGTAGTCGTCGATCGACGGCTGAACAAAAGTGGTCGATTGATGGATCGGGGTCAGGATGCTGCCGGTGGTCGGATCCGGTCTCACTCCCGCGTGGATCTGCTTGGTGCGAAAACGCATGCCCTCGGCTTCTTCGTTCTCGCCAATCTACCGGGGTCAGGTCAGCCGGCGAAGAACGCGGGCAGTACCCCATCGATGCCGAGCAGGAAAAGGCCACCGATGACAATGCTCATCGCCGCCGTTGCTACGCCCATGGTGAGCTGCACCCGCCGCCGTTTGGACGCGGTAGCGAGCCCGAAGGCCGATGCCATCGTGATTGCCGAATTGGCAACCACTAGACCGGCCACGAAAGCGACCAGCACAGCGAGACCGGCGGCGATGCCACCGGCGGTTGCTGCCGCCAGGAAGACGATGACCTGGGTTGGTGTCTCGGCGCCGATCCCATGCAGGGCCCCAATGCCGACCGAAGAGACATTCGAGTAGTCACCGTGACCCGAGTGAGCGTGCTCGTGCCGGTGGGTCGGCGCTGCAATGCGGCTTCCTCCCCGCGCTGCCGGGTCGGTGTCACCGTGGTGGGCCTTGGCGATGGCGGCGTGGTCGTGAGAGTGGCTTGTGCCGATTCCGCCAATCATCCGCCGAGTGGTCTCGAAAAGGATTATCCACCGGCTCCTGGCTCGAAAATCACCGCGCTCCTGAAAGAGTGTGATGGCGACTGCGGTTCCCAGAACAATCAATGTGATCCCGACGAGTCTGCCCATTGCCGCGTCGAGCCAGTCGGGGATGGCCGAGCCGAGGGCGATCGCGGCGATCCCAAGCACGATGACGACCACTGCATGGCCGAGCACGTACAGGGTGCCCAGGAACATACCCCGTCGACGCGAATCCTGGGTTGCCGCGATGTCGCTGATCGCAACGATGTGATCCCAGTCGATGCCATGGCGCAACCCGAGCAGGAGCGCGGCTACGACAAGCCCTACGGTGATTCCGGCTCCGGTGTCCATGCCGTGAGGCTACCGGATAGGAATCCTCTTCGGTCGAGTCCGTACGGCGCGCACCGAAGGGTGACCGGTCGTCTCTACAGAAGTGGAGCTAGTTTCCCGCTCTTGCCGCTGCGCGGCGGGCCGCTCGGGCCACGGCTCCGCACGGTCCTTGTCGAAGAGATCGGATCGCGTCTTACTGTGGAGCCTCTGGTTTCCCGCTCTTGCCGCTGCGCGGCGGGCCGCTGGGCTAGGGGTAGGGGTCGCCGGCGAGGAACGCGGCGATGACGGCTGTGGCCTCGTCGGTAGGGATCACATACGAACGACCGTCGCTACCACTGTGGAGCTTCACCGGAAGCGTCGCCCGTTCGATGTCGCCCGACCGCATCGTCAACCCGGAACGGCCCAGTTCGGCAATGAGCCCGAGGCCGAGCGACTCGTCGGCCGTGATGTTGTCGGCCAGTGTCGGCAGGAATGTCGGTAGGTTGAATGCGCTCGATGGCGAGGTGATCTGGTCGAACAACCGAACCATGATCTCCTGCTGCCGTTGGGTCCTGGCAATGTCACCGCCGCTTCCAGATTGCCACCTGCCATCCTTGAGGATCTCGGTATGGCGGGAGCGTGCGTAGGCGACGGCCATTTCTCCATCCAGCTTCTGGCTCCCGGCCTCAACGTTCAGCCCGGACTTGGCGTCTCTGGTTGCGTACGGAAGGTTGATGGTCACCCCACCGAGCGAGTCGACGATGCGGCCGAAGCCGCCGAAGTCGATCTCGATGTAGTGGTGGACCGGTATACCGGTCTGCTGCTGCACGGTCTTGATGAGTAGGTCGGGGCCGCCGAACACGAACGCGGCGTTGAGCCGGTTGGTGCCGTTCCCCTCGATGTCGGCCATGAGATCCCTCGGGAGGCTGAGCAGCTGGATTCGCTCTCCGGGAACTATGTGGGCCAGCATGATCACGTCGGTTCGACGCCCGGCAAAGTCGCCGAAATTGTCCTCCCAGTCTTCCGGGAGGTTGGATCGGTCGTCGGTAGCGATCACGAGGAAGTTGATCGGCTCCGGTTCACCACCGGGCGGGACTGGAGCGATCGTCGCCAGGCTGATCAGATCTTCGGACGCGATGCGAGTGATCCGTCCCGCGGTGTTGTTGACGTATGCGATGGCCCCGAACATCGAGAGGACGGCGAGCACCAGCACGACGAGGAACGCCTTCTTGAAGAACCCGCGACCCTTCCGTCGCGGTTCATCGGGGAGAGGCGGTGCCGCCGTCTTTGGGATGGAGGGGAAGGTGTCGGTGACCGAGGCCATACAGCTCAGGATGCTAGGGAAGGAGCGAGAGTAGAGGCTGTTTTGACTCGCGACTCGCAAGTCGCGACTCGAAACTGGGGCCCTGGTTCTTTCTGGGAACTGCGAGACTGGGAACTAGAGACTGGTATCTTCCCCCTATGAATCTCAGCATCGAATACTGCGCCACTTGAGGGTACAAAGACCGTGCCGTGAGCATGGTTGATCAACTGCTCGGAGAATTCGAGCACAACCTCGGCAGCGTCACGCTGATCCCGTCTACTGGCGGTGTCTACGAGGTGGTCGTTGGCGACGAGCTCGTCTACTCGAAGAAAGTGACCGGCAGACACGCCGAGTACGCCGAAGTCGCCGAACCAGTCCGAGCCCTCGTCGCCGCCAGCTAGCCGCTAGAGGCTCCGCAAGGGGGCGCGATCCGGTCTCTATCACCATGGGTATTTGTGGAGCCGTGGCCCGAGCGGCCCGCCGCGAAGCGGCAGGAGCGGGAAAAATGGTGCTCCGCAAGGGGGCGCGATCCGGTCTCTATCACCGTGGGTATTTGTGGAGCCGTGGCCCGAGCGGCCCGCCGCGCAGCGGCAGGAGCGGGAAAAATGGTGCTCCGCAAGAGGGCGCGACCCGATCGCCATCAGGGAGGCCGTTGCGGAGCCGTGGCCCGAGCGGCCCGCCGCATCTATCGCTCTTAGTCCACCCAGTACGGTCGGGTCCGGTCGACCTCGACCTCCGCACCGTCGACGAACGTGCCAAGCACCCTTGTCTCCCGCAATTCGTCAGGCGTCACCTCGACCGGATTGCGGTCGACGACGATCAGGTCAGCAGGGGATCCGGTGGCGAGCGGCGCGGGTTCCTGCAAGGCGGTCGTCTGGGTATAGAGCCCGAGCGCGGCCGCCGGCTCCAGACCCTCCTCGACAACGATTCCGGCGCGATCGATGGCCAACGCCATCCCGGCGAACGGGTTGGGGGATTCGACCGGACAGTCTGAACCCCCGGCGAGGGTCGCGCCGGCTCGCTGTAAAGAGCGGAGCGGATAGGTAAAGGGAAGGCGATCCGGACCGACGCGATCTTCGAGCCAGTCGACCTCGGAGCCGAGAAACGCAGGTTGCACCGAAGTCACGATTCCCATTCGTCCAATTCTCTCCACATCCGCCGGGTTCAACACCGAAGCATGTTCGAGCCGTAGCCTTCCGGGCGGGGCTCCCATTTTGATGATCGTCTCGAAGTGATCGAGAACGTTGGTGTTTGCGCGGTCTCCGATGGCATGGATCGCCACCATGCCTCCCGCGTGTAGTGAGGCACTGGCGAGTTCGAGATCATCCGGCGTCAACCGCAGCGTGCCGGTCTCACCAGTGGCATCAGAAAACGGGGCGTCCATCGCCGCAGTGTGACCGCCGAGACTCCCGTCGGCGAAGATCTTGACTCCTGCCCAGCGCAACCGCGGTCCGGCGCGCTCGATGCGCCGCCGGGCTTCATGAAGGTCGTCTATCGCGTGGGCGATGACGTAGACATGTAGACGGATAGGCAGGTCGTCGGCGGCGGCGGCCAGCGTCTCGACCTCATCACCAAAGCTGGCCCAGGGCCCGTCTCCCAGCCCGAGCATCGCTCCGATCGAGGTGAGGCCGATTCCTGCCAGCAGGGTCATGGCGTCGACCACGTCCCGCGGCGCAAGTTTGAACCCAGCGTTGAGGTGACGCGAAACTAGGTCGATGGCGGTCTCGCGCAGCACGCCGGTGGGGACGCCGTTGTCGTCGCGGTCGATAACACCACCGGTTGGGTCGGCGGTGGTGGCATCGATGCCAGCCTCGACTAGAGCCACCGTGTTGGCAATGGCCACATGGCCGCAGTACCGGTGGACGAGAGTCGGCATAGCACCGGTGGCTCGATCGAGGTCCGCCCTCGTTGGCAGGCGCCGCTCGGCTACCGCGGTGTCATCGAACCGGGTGGCGATGAGGGCATCGCCCGGTGCAATCCGAGCCGCGGCGGCGCCGAGCACCTCCCTCATCTCGGCGAGATCAACGATGCCGCCGAGTGTTGTCCCGTTCAACGCTGCGGTGTACCCGACGGGATGGAAGTGCGAGTCCCGCAATCCGGGCAGGATGACGGCGTCTTCGTAGCGGTATTCGGCTTTGGCCTGTGCCCCGAGCTCCGAGCGTTCACCGACGGCGACGACGAGGTCATTGTCGATGAGGACCGAGTCGCCCAGCCGTCCGGCGGCCGTTTGGACCGCGGCGGCGCTGATCAGCGTGCTCATCGCAGGCGCTGTGGGACCAACGGGGCGACTCTGTCCGCCAACGGTCGATGTAGGACGTTGTTCGAAGCAAGCACCAACCGGGTGCCGGGGAGCGAGTCGGCACCGAAGGGATCGGTGACCCGTCCACCCGCCTCCCTTACGAGGAGGATCCCTGCAGCTTGGTCCCAAGGTGACACACCGAGTTCCCAATAGCCGTCAAAGCGCCCTGCGGCAACCCACGCCAGATCGAGAGCGGCCGACCCGAAGCGTCGGATCCCGTTCACTACCTCAAGGACCGATCCGACCACTGCGGCGTATTCTGCGGCGTAGTCGCCGTGGTCGTATGCGAAACCGGTGGCCACGATGGCTTGCTCGAGATGTTCGGTCGGGGAAACCTGGATCGCGGCACCATTGAGCTCCGCACCCGCACCGGCCTCGGCCGTAAAACATTCATCTCGTAGTGGATCCAAAACGACGCCGATCAGCGGTGTAGCACCGTCCCACAGAGCGACACTGACAGAGAGGTGTGGGATGCCATTGACGAAGTTCACGGTGCCATCGAGCGGATCGATGAACCAATGGCGGCCGCCGGACTCGATCCCCCCGCCCTCTTCGGCAACGATGCCGTCGTCACCACGCCCGGCTCGAATGACGTCGACTATCGCCTCTTCTGATGCCCGGTCAATTTTGGTGACGGGGTCAAATCGGCCCTTGTATTCAGCCTCGACGGTGCGGCCGAAGCTGTCGGCGACGATCGCCGCGCCTGCCCGCGCCGCGGCAACCGCGATTTCGAGATCGGTCATGAGTGACGAGGGTAGTTGTGAGTCCAGGAGCCCAGTTCCCAGACGGAAGCCACTTGCGACTTGCGACTTGCGACTCGGAGCTCAAATCCTCTCCCTCACTACGCTCTCCGCGCCATGGCTCCATACATTGCCGTCCTACTGAGTGCGCTGTTGCTGTGGGCCGCCTTTCCACCGCTCGATCTCGGTCCGCTGGCATTTGTCGCCCCGATCCCATTTTTCTGGGCCATTCGACGGGTCGAGCGCGGTCCCGATGCCGTTGCTCTCGGCTTTCTGTGGGGGAGCGTTTTCTTCGGCGGGTTGCTGTATTGGATCTCTGTGCTCGGGTTCATCGCCTGGTTCCCTCTCACCATCGCCCTCGGCGCCTACTTCGCTGCCTATGGCTTCATCGTGTGGTCCTTTCGTCTATGGCCGGCTTGGCGGTGGTGGCTGATCGCCATAGGAGCATGGGTCGGGATGGAGTTCATTCGCGCCCGGTTCCCCTTTGGCGGCTTCCCATGGGGGAACATCGGGTACGGCGCGGCCGGGTTTCCCCCATTGCTAGGAACCGTCCAATGGGTTGGGCCCGTGGGCTGGAGCATGCTGGCGATAGCGCTATCCGCCGGGGTGGTCCTGATGCTCGAGGACCGCGCCCATAACTGGCGTTTTGTCGTTGATCCCGCGGTGGTGATCCTGTTGCTCGCCATCGCCGGAAGCCTCTTCGCCCCAACCGCCGACGGGACACCGATGCGTGTGGCGATCGTCCAGGGAAACTCCCCGTGCCCGATGGTGCATTGCCAGAACGAGAATCTGCGCATCTACGAGTCGCATCTCCGGCTGACCGAGACGATCCCCGATGGAGGTGCCGACCTGGTGGTGTGGGCGGAGAACGCCACAGGGACGCCGTACGAGCCGGGGGGGAACGATGCCGTGCAGGGAGCGATCCTCGAGCAAGCATCGCGGATTGGTGCCTATTTCCTGGTGTCCGGTACGCGGATCGTCGAACCAGACTCGTTTGTGAACGTAAACGTCCTGTACTCGCCTGATGGGATCAAGCTGGGCGAGTATCACAAACGGCACCCCGTTCCGTACGGCGAATACGTGCCGCTTCGCGGCCTGCTGGGCTTCATTCCACAGCTGGACCAGGTGCCACGCGACATGATCTCTGGAACCGAGCCTGTCGTGTTCCAGGTTGGAGAGGATGGACTTGGCTCGGTGATCTCCTTTGAAGGTGCGTTTGCTCGCAGTATCCAGTCGATCGCTGCCAACGGCGCCCAGATGATGGTCGTCAGCACAAACGAGAGCTCGTTCGGCGAGACCGCCGCTTCCGACCAGCTGATCGACATGACCAGGGTCAACGCTGCTGCCATCGGGCAAGATCTGGTCCATGCCGCAATCACTGGTCGTTCGACGTTCATCACCGCTGACGGATCCGTTGCGGAGAAGAGCGGTCTCTATGAAGAGGCGGTGTTGTTCGGAGACCTTGCAATGCGGTCGGCCGGACCTACGTTGTTCACTCGGTTCCCATACTGGCCTCTCGCCCTAGCTTTGATATTCGCTCTCATCGGCCTTTTCTGGCCCGGTGAGGGCGGTATCGAGGATTTGGTCGGACGCCGCCGGGCAGAACGCAAGGAGAACTAGCCGTGGCCCCAGTGGCCGCAGCCAGGGGAGGGGAAATGGCGATGCGCAAATAGGGCGCGGTCCACTCACCGGAAAAATTTGCAATGTCAAGGTAGTGGAAATAAAGTAGGGGTGCTTAACGATTTCGAACCCATTTTCGGCGCGGCCCGGCCAAGCCAAGAGCCGCGTGTGGGTTTTACAGTCATTCCGGAGGTCCCCGATGTCCGACATTATGAAAGCCAGTCGCCCACAGGGGCGGTCGCGCCGACCAAAGACCTACGCCACTGGGCGTGTCTGTTCAACCAAGTCTTGTAAGACGGTTCTGTCTCAGTACAACCGCGCGGACTCTTGCCATGTGCACAAGCCGGTCAAGTACCCGCGCCTGCGCGGCGTCCTCACTCAGAACTAGTACCAAGAGGATCAGCGGATAGGGCACAATCCCGCCACGATCTGAGAACAGCTATCCGCTGATCCGGGGCCCGAGCGGCCCGCCGCGTAGCGGCAAGAGCGGGAAGCAATGCACTCGGACTGTCGAGACGGCCGATGACCTATCCGCGCGTCTTCCAAGTACCGCGTACCAAGTATCTGCTAGGCCCTTTCGTATGCGGCCAACGCATCATGCAGGATGTTGATGCCGGCATCCAGGTCGTCGATCGACACATTGAGCGGTGGGACGAACCGGATGATGTTTCCATCGGGTCCGCAGTTCAAGATCACCAGCCCATGGTCGACGGCGTAGGAGGCAATGGCTTGAAATGCCTTTGGATCCGGCGTCCGATCGGTGCCGACCAGCTCGACTCCGATCATCAACCCCAGGCCCCGCACCTCACCGACGGTGCCGTGGCGTTCCTGCAGGTCACCGAGCCGAGTGAAGGCGTGGTCCGAACGTTCCGCTACTCCGGGGATCACGTCCTTTAGGGCGTTCACCGTCGCCGCCGATGCTGCGCACGAGATCGGGTTCCCGCCAAAAGTCGTGCCATGCGAGCCGGGCTCCCACTTGGCGAGTAGCGCCTGTGACGCCCCGACCGCCGACAGCGGCAGGCCGTTGGCGATCGCCTTGCCCATGACCAGCACGTCAGGGCGGATGTCGTACACCTGGCTGGTGAACCAGTCACCGGTACGGCCGAAACCGGTCTGCACCTCGTCGAGGATGAGCAAGATCCCGTGCTCGTCTGCGATGTCACGGATAGCGCCGAGAAACTCGCCACTGGCCGGGTAGTAACCCCCCTCGCCCTGGACCGGCTCGATCAGGAATGCTGCCACCTCCTCGGGCGTGATCACATGCTTGAAGGTGAGGCGCAACTCGTTCAGGGCATAAGCGTTGGCCTGCTCTTGTGACATGCCCCAGCGGTAGGGATGGGGATACGGCGTAACGAACACCGAAGGCAGGACGGGGTGATACCCCTGGCGATACTTCACCCGCGACGTCGTATAGGAAACCGAGCCCATGGTGCGGCCGTGGAAACCCCCTCGGAAGACGATGACGCCCTGGCGGCTCGTCGTCTTCTTGGCGAGCTTGACGGCCGCCTCGACGGACTCGGCTCCCGAGTTCATGAACAGCACCTTCTCGATGCCGTCGGGCGCGACCTCGAGGATGTTCTCCCCCGCGGTGACCAGCGAGTCGTACAGGAACGCGCCCCCGGCGTGCCATAGCTTGCTGAGTTGGTCCTTCGCCGCGGCCTCTACGGTTGGCGGGCGATGGCCGAGGTTGTTGACGGCGATGCCACAGGCGAAATCGAGATAGCGCGTGCCGTCGACGTCGGTGATCCAGGTTCCCTGGCCGTCGACTATTTCGATCTCATGCTCGAATGAGATGACGGGGGCGATGGTGTTGTGTAAACGGGTTGCAAGGTCGATCACGGGAAGGCCTCCTTCGTAAATGCTCTGGACGAGGTCGCTGCCGCCGCTACGGAGCGGCGAAGAGGTTCCTACGAGCGTCTCGAGGGGTCCCTGTCATGGCCTTATGGTATCAGCGAGCAAACAGCTCGGTCGACCGGGGCGATCTGGCTCACTTCCCGTGGAACTTAGGGTCTCGCTTCTCGACGAACGCCGCCAGCGCCTCTTGGATGTCGTTGGAATGCAAGAAGGCGGCATTCCATAGTGCCACATAGTCCAGCGCCTCGTCGATCGTGCGGCCATCACCAGCTCTGAGCACCGCTTTCGTGCCCTGCACCGCAAGCGGGGAGTTGGCGGCGATCAGCTCAGCCGTTTCCATCGCCGCCTCGAGCGTGGCTTCGGCATCGGGCAGAACCCTGCCTATCAGGCCGAGTGATGCCGCCTCACCGGCGTCGAAATCCCTGCCGGTAAACGCAAGCTCTGCCACGCTCCCCGGGTCGATGATGCGTGGCAGCCGTTGCAGGGTCCCCAGGTCGGCGACCAGGGCAAGGCGGGTCTCACGGATGGAGAACGTCGAGCCCACCGCTGCATACCTGATGTCACACGCCGTGATGAGATCGACACCCGCTCCGATGCAGTAGCCGTGGATGGCAGCGATCACCGGCTTCGGGCACTCGGCGACCGAGGACACCGTGTGCTGCATGGTTTTGATCATTTTGCGAGTCGCCACCCGATGCGCCGCAGGCGAGGGCGGGTCGGCAGCGTCGGAGTCGAGGGTCCCTGCGGATAGCGCCATAGCGAACGCCTCCAGGTCGAGGCCGATGGTGAAAACCCGACCCTTGGCGGCGACGACGATGGCCCGAATATCTTCGTCTGCGCCAAGCTCCTCGATCGTTGCAGGAAACTCGGTCCAGAACTGCGGGGCGAGGGCATTGAGCTTTCGAGCACGATCCAGCCAGACGATGGCAACCTGGCCACGACGTTCGGTGGTGATGGGTGAATCCATGATTGGAGCGTAGAGGCGGTCGTCGTCAGCCGAAGCGCTCCAGACCGATGGCGAGCGAATCCGGCGTGTCGACGCTGAACCAGGAGCGACCGTCTTCGCCCCACGACCCCCACTCGTCCCGTTCGACCAGGGTGATCGCCAGTCGGTCGAGGATGGCCAGGATGGAGAGGTCGCCATCATCGAGGGCCCCTCGCACGACCGGGAGGCACGGCTTGCGGTACACGGCGCACGTCACCTGCTCCCACCCGCCGTCGACCGGCACCACGGCGTCGCCGCCGGTCTGGTGCAACCGACGCAGCGTGTCGGCACGAACGAACGGTTGGTCAACGGCGACCAGGATCACGTCGCGCCCTTCAGCGTGGACGAGCGCAGCCTCCAGGCCGGCGAGTGGCCCCAACCTGCCGGCGCGGAGATCGGGTATGCCGTCGAGTGCGTCGGAAGATGCTCTGCCAACGACCACGACGTCGCCAACGGATTGTCCGACGGCTGTCACCCGCTGCAGCATCGGCAACCCATCCGCGTCGACGAGAGCCTTGTCACGACCCATGCGAGAGCTGCTCCCGCCGGCAAGCACGGCGACCAGCGGCTTCATCCCACGGACGGTAGCGGGAGCCGGATCCGTTACCGGTTCGGTCCAAAGGATGAACCTGCGACACGCCGGCATCGGCCAAGGGGAAAAATCTTGTTGCTCGGCGAGTCTCCCGCCGGAGAGTCGAGGCCGGAGACGCTCTACACCGGCCTAACCTCGCAGCGCCATAGACGACGCCTAGAGTTTGGGACGATGGACAACCAGCTGCTCCGCAACATCGCATTGGGAATCGGTGGGCTCATCGTGATCCTGCTGATCGTGTTGCTGTTCGTGTTGTTCCTGGACGACGACGGCGGCGATGCGGCGGCGACGACCACCACAACCTCAGCCGAGACCACGACCACGGCAGTGGAGACCACAACAACGGCGGCGGAAACGACCACTACGGCTGTTGAAACCACGACGACGGGAGCCGAGACCACCACCACCGTCGCCGAGACCACTACGACCACGTTGGCCCTGGACCCGCTGATACTCGCCGACGACGGGATTGGTGGTGTCGGCTTCGGCGCCACACCGGAAGTGGCCATCGCCTATGCCACCGCGGTCCTGGGACCTCCCGACTTGGACACCGGGTGGATCGACGGGCTCACCAGCCGTTACGGGGTGTGTCCGGAGCCACAGGTGCGTGGTGTCGAGTGGGGCACGAGCGCCGGCGGATTCGGCGCGGCGTTCACCCTGCTGTTCACCAACGGTGCCACAACCCACGCTGCCCCCGGCACCGAGCACTTCTTCGGGTACTACTACTTCGGTGGAACCCCTGCTTTGGCCACCGTCGAGGGGATCAGCTACGGGTCGACCAATCTGGAGCTACAGACTGAGATTCCGTCGGTTGTGGTCGATGAAGACCCCTTCGATCCATCGGCCGGGTATTGGTTGTCCAACGTCGATCCCACCAACCAGGACCTGCTGTCCGGGTCCAGCACCAGCGTTGACCCCACCGGTACGCTGACCTCGGTCAACGGCGGCAGCACCTGCGGCGAGTAGCGGTACGCCAACCCTCATCGAGCGCGTGCGTTGACCACGAACTCGTTTCGGTGGCGGCTCATCACCGGTTGACCTAGTCGCCAGGTTGACTTGCGACTTGCGACTCGTGACTCATTTGATCTCTACCTCGCCATCGCCCTCGACGATGCGGCCGATGACCGAGACCCCGTGCTCGTGCGACTTGAAGCCCTTCGTGATCCGGTCGACGTCCTCCTCGGCGGCGATAGCTACAAAACCGATCCCCATGTTGAACGTCCGAAACATCTCCTCGTCCTCGATTGAACCAAGGTCTTTGAGGACGGCGAACACGTCTGGGACCTTCCAGCGGCTTCGCTCGATGACCGCACTCGTGCCGTCGGGGAGGATGCGACCGACATTGTTGGGCAGGCCGCCCCCTGTGATGTGGGCGAACGCGTGGGGCTCGGCCCGTGCCAGGGCGTTGCTAGCAGCGGGCGCGTAGATGACCGATGGCGCCAGCAACACCTCCGCCCCGGGCCGGTCGGTGCCGGGGAAGGTCGCATCGAGGTCGAGCTGGTCGACGATGAGGGCGCGAACCAGCGAGAACCCGTTGGCACGGAGGTTGGGGCTGTGCACCCCGATGATCACATCGCCCACGGTGATTGCCGTGGTGTCGATTTCGTCGCCGAGGTCTACGATTCCGAGCGCGGTCCCAGCGACGTCGAAGCGGTCCCCCTCCAATATCCCTGGATGCTCGGCAGTCTCGCCTCCGAGCAGCGCCACGTCGGAGTCATCGCAAGCATCGGCGATCGACTCGACGATTGCCTCCACCCTGTCGAGATCGAGGAAGCCGATGGCGATGTAATCTTGAAGCGCAATCGGGGTGGCCCCGGCTGCGGCTAGGTCGTCGCCGACCATGGCGAGCAGGTCGTAGCCGAGGCCCTCGACCAGGCCGGTGATGCGTGCCAGCTCGGCCTTGGTGCCGACGCCGTCGGTCGCCATCATCAGCACCGGCTTCTCGTACCCGGGCGGGACGCGGATCCCCGCGGCAAAGCCACCGAAACCGCCGATAACGTCGTCGGTCCACGTTGCCGTAACCCGCCAGCCGATCCGTTCGACCAGCTCTTGTGCTTTGTCGAGGTTCACGCCGGCGTCACGATACGTCGTCATCAGGCGCGTTCCAGCACCAATTTGACATCTGCAAGCGGAACCTCGGTCGGATACGAACCAGAGAGACAGGCGGTACAGAAGCCGGCACCGTCGACCCCGGTCGCTTCGAGGAGCCGACCGAGCTCTAGGTAGGCGAGGCTGTCGACGTCGAGGTAGGCCGCGATTTCATCGACGTCTCGGCCCGCGGCCAGCAGGGTCGACCGGTCGCCGGTGTCCATGCCATAGAAACACGGCCATCGATATGGAGGAGATGAGATACGGAGATGCACCTCGGTGGCGCCCGCCTCCCGAACGAGATGGATGAGCTGTCGGGTCGTGGAGCCGCGGATGATCGAGTCGTCGACGAGGATCACTCTCTTGCCCTCGAGCTCGGCCGGCATCGCATTGAGCTTGAGTCGGACCCCGCGGTCGCGGAGCGCTTGGGCAGGCTGGATGAACGTTCGCCCAACGTAGCGGTTCTTGACCAGGCCGTCCGTGTAGCGGATGCCGGCGGCCTCGGCGAAACCCTGTGCTGCCGGGATCCCGGATTCTGGTACCGGCACCACCACATCCGCCTCCACCGGCGCCTGCTCGGCGAGAGTGGCTCCCATCCGGCGCCTTGCGCGGTGGATGTTCTGTCCCCGCAGCATCGAATCGGGTCGAGCGAAGTAGACAAACTCGAACAGGCACAGCTGTTCCTGGGCGGCCTGAAACGGGTGAACGCTGGTGACCCCGTCATCGTCGATGATCACCATTTCGCCCGGCTCGAGCTCTCGCACGAAGCGAGCACCGACGAGGTCGAGGGCTGCCGTCTCGGAGGCCAGTACCCACCCGTCGTCCGTGGTGCCGAGGCAGAGCGGCCGGAACCCGTGTGGATCACGGACCCCCACCAGGTGGTTCCTGTCCAGGATCGTCAGCGAGTACGCGCCCTCGAACCCGGGGAGCACGAAGGCGAGAGCGGTCCCGAGATCCTCCCCATGATCGTCCATCCGCTCGGCGATGAGGGCCGTCATCAACTCCGAGTCTGTGGTAGCGGATCCGTTCTGAACCAGGGCGGCCAAGGTTGTGGTGTTGGTGAGGTTCCCGTTGTGCGCCAGGGCGATGCCGTTGTCGCCGATCTGGCGATACACCGGCTGCGAGTTCTCCCATACGCTCGACCCCGTCGTCGAGTACCTGGTGTGACCTATGGCGATTCCACCGGGGAGCGCTGCCAGTGTGGTTTCGTTGAACACCTGGGCGACCAGCCCCATGTCCTTGTAAACGGTGAGCGTTTCGCCGTCGGACACGGCGATCCCTGCGCTCTCCTGGCCACGGTGCTGGAGGGCAAAAAGGCCAAAGTAGGTCATGCGAGCCGCATCCGCTTCCGTGGAGAAGATGCCGAAGACGCCACAGGCCTCCCCTGGTCGTGACCGGGAGCTGGTGTGGGTGGCCATCGTGCCGGAGTGTATCGCGGGGGACCGGAAGGACACGGTCAGTCGGTCACAGTGACTGGTGGCCTGTGGCCGGGTTAAGAGCGCGCACCGATAGGTGACCGGTCGTCTCGACAGAAGTGGAGCGATTATCCCGCTCTTGCCGCTTCGCGGCGGGCCGCTCGGGCCACGGCTCCGCAGATGGCCTTGCCACAGAGACCGGGTTGTGCCCTATTTGCGGAGCACCATTTTTCCCGCTCTTGCCGCTGCGCGGGCCGCTCGGGCCACGGCTCCGCAACGGCTTCCCTGATGGCGAGATCGCGCTCTAGTTGCGGAGCCTCTAAAGCAACAACACTGCGGCGAGGTCGAAGGCGATGACCGCGGTGGCGATTGCCGTTCTGATCCCCACGGCGTTTGGCTTGCCAACGGCGAAAATCGACCACAGGTAGGCGATCCCCATGCCAGCGAGAAGGCCCCCAAGGTGAGCGCGCCAGTCGATGTTGCTGATAGCGAAACCCAATACCGCGTTGAGGAGCACGAAGAACATCAGCTGGTTGAACATTGCTCGGCCACCGGGCGTCTGCCTGGTCTTCCAGGAAGCGACCAGCCAGGCGCCCACCAGACCGAAAATGGCGCCTGACGCTCCGATACTGATCTGGAAGGGATCCCCGAGTAGGTACGACACCAGGCCGCCGGTACCGGCGGCGGCAACGTACAGAGCGGCGAAGGCAGGTGAGCCGACCTGCTGTTCCATTCGGGGTCCCAACAAGTACAGCAAGTACATGTTGAAACCAATATGGAAAAGGCCGAACGAGGAATTCAACGGAGCGTGGAGCAAGGCGGCTGTGAAGATCCGCCACAACTCCCCGGCGGCGACCAGCAGGTTGTGCTGGGCGAGGTTTTGGAACAGCCAGTCGTTGGCGGCTGGGGCGACCACTCCGATTCCCCAGATGGCCACAGTCACCGCCAGGATGGAGAAACTCACCGGCGCAGTGGCGAACGAGGCCCGCCCGCTCAAGTTCCTGGCGCGAACGACCTGATGCCGGTCCGTCGATGCGGCGCACTCCGGACACAGCTGGCCCACCGCTGCGTCGTTGCTGCATTCGACACAGATGTTCTTTCCGCACCGGGAACAAGACAGTCCCGTGACACGGTCAGGGTGCCGGTAGCAGACCGGGGCGCTGGTCTCGGTGGAGTCCATGGGTAGAACCTACCGAAAGGGGCGCGATAATTCGACAGCACTTCGTGCTGCGTATCACGTATTACGTATTACGTATTACGACTGCACTTGCCGGAAGCAACCTTCATCGTCGCTATGCGACTCCGCGGCTTGGAGAAATGTCCATCCTGCGTGGGATCGCCTCTCGCCATACGGTTGTTGCTTCTTCGAGCGCTGCTGACCCGTTGCTGCCGAAATCGATCTTGTCACCGCCCATCACCCCGATGCGGCGCGCAGGGACGTCGTGGATGCCAAGGTCGTCGCCGGCGGGCACGACGGCAAGGAACCGGCTCGGCGCCTCATCGAGGAGCAGCTCCCAGGTTGGTTCGGCGATGCTGGCGCCAACGCCGGATCGGATACAGATCTCGGCGATGGCGACGGCGAGACCGCCGGCCGATACGTCGTGGAGTACTGGCACGATGGAGGCGAGCCGGACGGCGTGGGCCACCACGGCGTTGCCGATGTCCCGCGTGACGGCCGCTGGACGTCCCCCAAGGTTGTCGAGCACGATCCTGCTGTATGCAGAGCCGGCAAAGTCCTTCCCAGACTCGGGGCCGATCAGCCAAAGGTCCATCCCGTGTTGTGCACGATCGAGGCGTGGTGGGATGGCCGGCATCGGGTCGCAGAAGCCGAGCATCCCCACCACCGGGGTTGGGTAGATGTCGACCCCGTCGGTCTCGTTGTAGAAGGACACGTTTCCCCCGACCACGGGCACGGCGAGGGATTCGCACGCAGCCGCCACTCCCTCGACGGTTTCGATGAACTGCCACATGATCTCGGGCTTTTCCGGATTGCCGAAGTTCAAATTGTCCACGAGCGCGTACGGCGCGGCCCCTGTCACGGCCACGTTCAGGGCCGACTCGTAGACGATCCGCTCTGCGCCGCGGTGCGGGTCGAGGAAGCAGCGAAGCGCATCGCCATCGGTGGAAACGGCCAGACCCTTGGTCGTTTCTCTGATGCGAAGCAGCGACCCGTCGTGACCGGGTTCGACGACGGTCTGGAGAAATAGCATGTGGTCGTATTGCTCGGAGACCCACGATCGGTCGGCCAGGGCAGGGTCATCGAGCATTCTCAGCACGGTGTCGGCGACATCGACGACGGCAGGCAGCATCGGTGCGTTCGCCCAGATCGCTTCGAGATCGCCCGGCTGCTTCGCCGGCCGCCGGTACCGGGGCCCGTTCTCAGCGAGGGATGCCGCGGGGACCGAGGCGACCGGCACTCCGTTCATCGTCACCTCGAGCAACTCACCCTCGGTGAGGGTGCCGATCTCGGATGCGTTGATTTCCCACTTCTCGGCGGTGGCGAGCACATCTGCGACGTCTCCCGGTTCGACGATTACCAACATCCGCTCCTGGGATTCGGAGAGGAGTATCTCCGCCGCCGTCATCGCTGTCTCGCGGAGGTGCACCCGGTCGAGGTCGACGGTCATGCCCATCCCGCCGGCGGCGGCCGACTCGGAGGTGGCACAGGAGATCCCTGCTGCACCGAGATCCTGGATGGCGACTACGAGGTCATTTTCGTAGAGCTCGAGGCAAGCCTCGATCAGCTTCTTCTCCTCGAATGGGTCGCCGACCTGGACGGAGGGCCGCTTGGCGCTCGAATCCTCGTCGAAGGAGGTCGAGGCGAGGATCGAGGCACCACCGATGCCGTCGCGTCCGGTCGACGCTCCGAGGAGGATGGCGACGTTGCCCGCCCCCGCCGCGGCGCGAGTAACCAACTGATCTCTTTTCATCAGCCCCAGCGCCATCACGTTGACCAGCGGGTTGTTCGAGAAGCGCTCGGCGAACTCGACCTCTCCCCCGAGAGTCGGGACACCGACGGCATTTCCGTAGCCGGCTATGCCCGAAACAACCCCGCCGAACAGGTATCGGTTCTTGGAGTCGGTCAGCGGCCCGAAGCGGATCGCGTCCCATACCGCCACCGGTCTGGCTCCCATCGCGAAGATGTCGCGCAGAATGCCGCCGACGCCGGTCGCCGCACCTTGGTATGGCTCGACGTAGGAAGGGTGGTTGTGCGACTCGATCCGAAGCGCAGCGAGCCAGCCGTCCCCGAGGTCGACGACCCCGGCATTCTCACCAGGGCCGAGGACGACCCACGGGTAGTCGCTGCGGAACCGGTCGAGCCAATCGCGGGAGGATTTGTAGGAGCAATGTTCCGACCACATCACCGAGTACATGGCAAGCTCGGCATCGGCGGGCGGTCGGTCGAGGACTGCAACCACCGATGCGTACTCGTCGTCTGTCATGCCGAGTTCGAGGTGCAGCGATTCGCTCATGCCGGGAGCTTGGCCATCGAGGCCACGAACGACTCGAGGAGCACTAGGCCATCCGAGGATCCAAGGAGTCCGTCGCTCGCCCGCTCCGGGTGCGGCATCAACCCTGCCACGTTCCCTGCGGCATTGGCGATGCCGGCGATGGTTGCTCCATTGATCGTGTGATCGGGATGTCCCTTCTCGTCGACATAGCGGAACAAGACCCCGCCTCGGTCCTCGAGGGCGGCGAGTCGATCGGTGTCGAGCACGAAATTGCCCTGGTACGAGTTGAGCGGGATCCGCAGCACGTCTCCTAGGCCTGCGTTCCGTGTCAGCACGCTGTCGGTGGACTCGACCCTGACCAACACGTGCCTGCAGATGAATCGCAGGCCGCGGTTCGCCACCATCGCCCCCGGCAGGAGGCCCGCTTCGGTGAGGATCTGGAACCCGTTGCATATGCCGATCACCGGCGTTCCCGCTGCGGCGTGGCGTTCGACTTCTGCCATGACCGGCGAGAACCGAGCGATGGCGCCGGTACGCAGATAGTCGCCGTGGGCGAACCCGCCCGGGAGCACGATCCCGTCTGCACCAGTCAGGTCGCGGTCGCGGTGGAAAACGAGCTCGGGCTCGGCACCGAGCGAGCGCAACACCTGGGCAACATCGTGTTCGCAGTTCGACCCCGGAAAGACGATGACGGCAGTTTTCACAGAGTTGCCAGTGGCCAGTGGCCAGCTGCCAGTCCGAAGTCGTCGGAGGCCAACCCGAGGTTGTCAGACTCCAATCTCCAGTTCGCGGTTGGGGACTTGCGACTTGCGAGTTGCGACTTGCGACTCATGAAACCCTCTCCACCGTGTAACTCTCGATGACCGGGTTGGCTAGCAACCGGTCGCACATCTCGATGATCCGTCCCCTGGCCGCGGCGTCGTCTTCGGCGTCCACCTCGATCGCGATGTCGCGGCCGAAGGTCACGCCGGTGACCTCCTGGTAGCCAAGCTCGCGCAAGGCATGCGCGGTTGTGGTCCCTTCGGGGTCGGCGATTCCTTCCCGGCGTGTGATCTGGATGCGAAAGATCATGTGCCGGCTCCGCCGGCCGAGTCGCAAGTCGCCAAACGGAAACTGGGAACCGACGAGTCGCGAGTCACGAGTCGCGAGTCGCAAGTCGCCAAGTGCTGACTGGCCACTGGGAACTGGGAGCTCGCAAGCCGACAGCTCATCGGGCACCACGCAGGTACTCCCCAAAGCTTTCTCCCGTCAATCGTTCAAAGGCCTCGACATACCGGGATCTGGTATCGGCGACGATGTCCTCGGGCAATCGAGGGGCCGGTGGTCTCTTGTCCCAGTCCTGGGCTTCGAGCCAATCCCGCACCGGCTGTTTGTCGAATGACAACATGGTGGTGCCCGGCGCCCAGGCGTCGGCGGGCCAGTAGCGGGAGGAATCGGGCGTGAGGACCTCGTCGATGAGGATGAGCTCGCCCGCTACGGTCCCGAACTCGAACTTGGTGTCGGCGAGGATGATCCCTCGATCGGCGGCGTGTTCGGCCCCCCGCAGGTAGAGATCGATGCTGCGGCGACGCAGCTCCTCGTACACGGCATCCCCAACGAGGGCGCGGGCGTCGGGTTCGGTCAGGTTCTCGTCGTGACCGGAGTGGGCTTTGGTGGCGGGGGTGAAGATCGGCTCGGGGAGTCGGCTCGCCTGCTGCAGCCCCTGCGACAGGTGCTCGGTGGTGGGGCCGCCGCCGGCCGCGTACTCCTTCCACGACGACCCGTACAAGTACCCACGCACCACACACTCCATCGGGATGACCTCGGCTCTGCGTACCACCATCGCCCGTCCGGCGAGGTCGGCGCGCTCCTCGGGCGTCAGGCCGGGAACGTCGCCGATACCGGCAGACAGCAGGTGGTTCGGTGTATCGAGGAGATCGAGCCAGTGCAGCGACAGCCCGGTTAGCACCCTGCCCTTGTCCGGGATTGGTTCGTCGATGACTACGTCGAACGCGGAGATTCGATCGGTGGCGACGATCATCAGCCGGTCGTCGGCGACGGCGTAGATCTCACGAACCTTCCCCGACGAGATGTGCTCCAGCGTGTGCACGGCGCGGAGGTTACCCGCACCCCCCATCAGCGATCGGTATCGTCCAGGAGGCGACGCGAATATGGCGCGATCCGGTCTGTGTAGGCGAAGCTATTTGCGGAGCCGTGGCCCGAGCGGCCCGCCGCGAAGCGGCGAGAGCGGGAAAAAATGGCGCACCGCGTGTAGGGCGCGATCCGGTCTCTGAAGACGAAGCCTTTTGCGCTGGGGCCCGAGAGCCCCGTAGCCAAGAGCGGGAAAAATGGCCGGGCCTGCGAACCCTGGGCTCCCAGTGTCGCCTGGCGGTCTCCCGAGCCCAGGGTTCGCAGTGTCGCCTGGCGGTCTCCCGAGCCCAGGGTTCGCAAGTGAGCGCCCCTAGAGCTCGAGTTCCTCCAGGCGTTCGAAGACGACGCCGGTATTGGCGAAGGCGCGCTCGGTCGAGAAACTCGCCGCCAATTCCGCGTCGGTGAGGTCACACTCAGGGTCGGCGGCGAGGCGCTCCCGCAGCGATCCGCCCTCGTCCCACGTCGCCATCGCATTACGTTGCACGATCCGATACGCCTCATCTCTGCTGTGCCCCTTTTCGGCAAGCGCCAGCAAGACCGCCTGGGAGTAGACGAGGCCCCTGGTTGCCTCCAGGTTCTCCGCCATACGTGCGGTGTCGACATCCAACCCGTCGATGAGGTTGCTGACCCGGACGAGCGCGAAGTAGAGGAGCCCGGTGGCGTCCGGGAGCGCGATCCGCTCCGCAGACGAGTGGCTGATGTCGCGCTCGTGCCACAGGACTACGTTCTCCATACCGACCGAGGCGTAGCCGCGCAACAGCCTGGCGATGCCTGTGATGTTCTCCGAGGCGATCGGGTTCCGCTTGTGCG
>Ga0255057_10000466_pt1 | contig 23117 bp, 20 predicted proteins | sample Cases_109_6_MG_FD_189022 | JGI IMG/M metagenome (GOLD analysis project Ga0255057, IMG submission 189022) | Seawater microbial communities from Amundsen Gulf, Northwest Territories, Canada - Cases_109_6 | ecosystem: Environmental > Aquatic > Marine > Gulf | place: Canada: Northwest Territories... | reverse complement strand
CAAGCTCATCGGTGAACCCCACGCCGCAGTCGATGGCGATCGTGGTGTCGCCTGACGCCATTGCGGCACAGTTCATTCCGACCTCACTCAGGCCGCCGAGTGGGATGAAGCGCAGACTATCGGTCACGGAGCTCTTGGGTGGCGGGCTAAAGGTACGCGGGCATCAGGTCAAGGAGGCAATTGCCCCGTTGACCCGCGCGTTTCCACCATGCTACGCCCCGGACCGCACGAGTTCATGCGCCGTTTCTTAGCGATTATTGGGGTAGTCTGCCTGTGGGCGACCGCGAGTGCGGCGCAGGAGGAGTCCACGCCGGCTGGAGCGCGTCGGGAGGCGGCGACCGAGGAAGAGGCTTGGGAGGTCGAAGAGGACGTCACCGTCGAGATCGAGCCGGCCGAGGAAACCCCGCCCCAGTTGCGGGCTCCTTCCTTGGAAGGGCTCGCGCTACCCGGAGAAGCGGTCGAGGTCGAGGAAAACGGGGACGAGTACAAGTCGGAGGAAGAGATGGCCGCCGAAGATGCGGAGCTCCTCGGGATGGCAGAGCCTCCGCCCTCGGATCCGACGCTTGCGTCGTGGACCAACCCGCGCCCGGTGTTCTCGCTGAACGGCTATTTCCGCGTCCGTGCCAACATGAACAACAACTTCCATCTCGGCCGGCAACCCCTGGATCGCTTGACCGGAGAGCCATTCGGACGGTGGATCGGCCTCGACGCTGGAGAGGACAACCAGGGCGTGCTGCCGGCAGGCGGCTGCAGTGGGGTCCCCTCGTCGCCCGCGACCCAGGATCAGCGCTGCGTCGGCAGTAAGAGCATCCGGTTTGCGAACATGCGGCTTCGACTTCAGCCGACCCTGTCGTTGAGCGACAACATTCGCCTCCACATGATGTTCGACGTGTTGGATAACATTGTGCTTGGATCGACACCCGAGGTGAAGTCGGTCAACCAATTCGGACAGATCACCGGCCGCGCTCCCGGGGTGCCGGTTGACAGCTTGACCCTGACTCAGGCCCCGCCCGAATCGTTCCGAAACACCGTGGGCGATTACATCGTCGTACGGCGCGCGTGGGGAGAGATCACCAACAGCACGATCGGCCAGCTTCGCTTCGGTCGCATGGGTCACCAATGGGGCCTCGGGATGCTGTGGAACGCCGGCGAAGGCACCAACATCCTCGACACTCAGCTCGACTCGGACTTCCAGACCGAGATCGACCGCATCCAGTTGATCGGCAAGTTCAAAGGGATCTTCTTTGGCGTCTCTTGGGACTTTGTGAACAAGGGCTTCACCGTCGATCCGCTCGACGACATCCAAGCCATCCCGCGAGACGGCACGAGGAAGGACGACACCCGTCAATGGAGCTTCCTTCTCGCGCGCCGCATGGATCCATTGAAGCAGCTCAAGCGCCTCAAAAAGAGCAAGTGGGTGTTCAACGGGGGCGTCTACTTCATCTACCGGACGCAGTCCCTTTCGACTTCCACCGCCCCGCTCCTCGCGACACGGGCAGACGTCGAGTCTGTTTTCGTTCGTCGTGACGCGAAGGTCTATATCCCCGACGGCTGGTTTCAGGTCCTCTGGAAAGACTTGAGGCTTCAAATCGAGGTCGCTGCAATCCTCGGCAAGATCCAAAACATCGCATCGGGCGAATTTCCTCCAACCGCCGAGGACGAGCCATTCAAGCTTCGCGAGTGGGGCCTTGCGGTCGAGACCGAGTATCGATTCCTGAACAAGAAGCTCGGTGTGTACCTCAAGGGTGGTGTGGCTTCGGGTGACCCGGATGTGGTCGGCCTCTCGCAGTACGAGGACCTGGCGACGCAACCCATCGGCAAGAAGGACATCTCGACGTTCTCCTTTGCCGCGGACTACCGGATCGACTTGATCCTATTCAAGGAGATCCTCGGGCGCGTTTCCGGCGCGTACTATTTGGCGCCGGCGATCAGCTACGACTTGATCCGCACCGACTTCGGCCGCGTGTTCGGCGCGAAGCTCGATTTCATCTACAGCCGCGCGATGTACCAGCAGCAAACGTATTCGTCGCAGCCGAACCTCGGCGCCGAGATCGACCTCTCCCTCTACTACCGAACCGAGAACGGCCCGAGCTTCAAAGATGGCTTTTTCGCGGCCTTTCAATACGGCGTGTTGTTCCCGCTCGCCGGGCTCAAGTTTCTCGAGGTGGACGGTATTCGCGAGCCAGGCACCGAGGGGCTCAACGTGGGCGTCGCCCAAGTGTGGCGCCTGATTCTCGGGATCGAATTCTAGAGGCGTTTAGCGTTCGAGGAGTGCCTCGGCCTTGGCGGCCACGCGCCACTGCCGACACCCTTCGGCGAGCACGATGCCACGAAGGTCGGCCAGCGCTTGTTGCAGCTCGTCGTTGACGACCATGTAGTCGAAAAAGGGGTAGTGCTCGATCTCTTCCTGAGCTTTCTGAAGGCGTCGGCGCCGCGATTCCTCGTCGTCCGAGCCGCGACTGTCGAGGCGCCTGCGGAGCTCGTCCATGGACGGGGGCAGGATGAACACCCCTGTGGCCTCGGGGAACTTCTCTTTGATCTGTCGCGCGCCCTGGTAGTCGACGTCGAACAGGACCCCATGCTTGCCGTCTGAGCGCGCGCGGTCGATCTCGGTCACGCTGGTGCCGTAGAGGTTGCCATGCACTTCGGCCCACTCGGCAAAGGAGCCCTGGTCGACGAGCTGGCGAAAGCTTTGTGGGTCCACGAAGTGGTAGTCCTGGCCGTCGACCTCGTTTGCGCGCGGCTGCCTCGTCGTGTGGGAAACACTGAATCGAAGCTCGGGAAACTCTTGGAGCAGCCGATGGGTCAGCGTCGTCTTGCCAGCTCCCGAGGGCGAGCTGATGATCAACAGGATGAGATCCGGATCGGTGGAGGCGGAGGCACTCATGCGCTTACCTGTTGGCTGTCACCTCTACCCCGTGCGGCCGGCGGACTAAAGCACATTCTGGGCTTGCTCCCTCATTTGTTCCACGGTGATCTTCAACGCGATGACGAGCGTGGTCACAGCGCTGCCCTGGACCTTCGAGCCGATCGTATTAGCCTCACGCGCCATCTCTTGAAGAAGAAAGTCGATGCGTTTCCCGACGGCTTTGGCCGAATCGTCGATGAGTTCGAGCATTTGAGACCGGTGGCTGCCGAGGCGGGCGAGCTCTTCGGCGATGTCGCTTCGGTCCGCGAGCACGGCGACTTCCTGTTCGAGCCGGTCGGGTTGCAGCTCAGCATCGACATCCTCGAGCAACGCCTCGAGGCGATCGCGAAGTCGTGTGCGACGTCCTTCGAGCATCCGGGGCAACTCGGCTTGGAGCGCTTGCACATGTGTGGCGACGTCGACCAGTCGTGACGCGAGCTCCTCCGCCAGCGCCTTGCCCTCAGTGCGCCTCATCGTGGTGATGGCGTCGCAGGCTTCGTCGGTAGCGGTGAGGAGCGCCTGTTCGAGGGCCTTCTCGTCGATCTCGCGACTGACCACGAAGAGATCGGGCACGCAGGAGAGCAAGGAGAGGGGCAAGGGCTCGTCCGGGCTCAGCGCATCGCGCAGGGAGCCAAGCTCTTCGTAAACCGCGCGTGCGCGATCGATGTCCAATGTGGGCTGGGGGAGGGTCTGTCCCTCGAACTTCGTTGTGACGTCGATCCGTCCGCGCTCGAGTCGGCTGCGGATGACGCGCTCCACCATCGGGGTGCGGCTCTGAATGCGCGAAGGTAGGCGCACATGGACATCCAGGTACCTGTGGTTGACCGCCCGTAGATCGAGCACGATGTGCCCGTCACCGAGCGTGGCCCGGCCGCTCCCGTATCCCGTCATACTCTGCATGAGACGCCTACTCGAGCCCGCGCTTGTGCTTGATCTGGTCCATCACCTTGGCGTACTCGACCTCGAAAGCGGCGGTGCCTTCCTGGAGGTTCTTGATCTTCGAGCGGACCTCTTCGTCGAGGCCGGTTTCGACCTCCATGTGCCGACGAAGCACCGGGGTGATCTTCTTTCGCAGAGTCACGTCGTCGGCGTAGATCTCGACGACGTTCGAGCTGTGGAACAGCATGTTGAGGAGCTGATCGACGAGGTACGGAAGTACCTCATCCTGCTGGGGGAAGCCCATCTCCTTGGCCAGCCGCTGCCGCATTCGGCCGAGCTTCGAGTATCCGAGGCCCTCGCGTTCCATCCGATCCTTGGCCTCATCGATCATCTGGCGTTCTCGCCGGACGAATTCTTTGAGGACAGCTTCGAGGTCCAACCGCACCTCGGCCTCCTGCTCCACCTCGATGTCCTCTTGGGCGGTGAGCTCTCTCACCAAGTCATCGACGATTGGGCTAACTTTTCCTGAGTAAAGTCGCATGTTTATGGTGCTAAAAGGGACTCTCGATCAGCCCCCTTCCAATGACGCGACCCTAGCGAAGGAGGGGGTCCGGGTCAATACGAGTAGACCTCTGCCTGAATCATCTTTGTGAAAATGCGTCTTGACGGTAATCCTATGATAATGCACTATACCGTTAAGGCTGTAAGTATGGATTCCAACGCTCCTGCACTCCAAAGCGGCTCTGGCGCGCGACGCCTGCGAACGACGGAAGAACGTCGAATCCGCATCCTCGCTCGATGCAGGGTGTTCGAGGCAGTGGGAGCGGAGGTCCGGGAGCGGGTGCTCAACGGCAGTGCCCTCGTGGATGCGGACCGTCGCGAATCTCTTTGCATGCCGAGCGACCCGGCGATCTTCGTGATCGGTAGTGGTCGCGTCCGGCGCGTACGCCGCACGCCGGAACGAGAGCTTACGCTCGGTTACTACGGACCAGGAGACCTCGTGGGAGAGATGTCCTTGGTAGATCCGGAAGCCCGCCTCGAGACGGTGGTTCTGGATTACGTGGAAGCGCTTCGGATCCCGCCGCGCCTCATCAAGATGGTGATGAGCCAGGACTTGGAGTTCGCGGCTGCGATGCATCGGTTGATGGGGGAGCGTCGCCTGATGGCGGAGCGCCGAATCGATGCGCTACTCACCCGCAGCGTAGAGTCGCGGGTTGCAGAATTTCTTCTCGATGCATCCTCACGACACGGTATCCCGGACTCACGGGGGATTCTCATTGGTGTGAAGTTTACACACCAGGAGATTGCGAGCTATGTAGGCTCGACTCGGGAAACCGTCACACTGGTACTCGGCGCGTTTAAGAGGGGCGGGTTGATCGCAACCGATCACCGCCGCGTCGTGATCAGGGACGTCGCAGGACTGCGAAAGAGGGTATAGCCAGGGGGAGTCGTCCGAACGGCGCGGCCTGGGGGGGCCGCCGCCGGGCGGACATTTTTAAGTGCGGCAGGGGCTGTGATCGAGCACGAGTACGAGTACGTGAACGAGAACGTGGTCGTGCTCGCCTAGCTCAGCTCATCCTCCGCCTTGAGCTTCTTTTCCATACGGTCGATTAGGCCATTCCAGCCTTCGTCCTTGATCACTCGGCGGAACTGGCGTTTGTAGTTCTTGACTAGGCTGACGCCATCGGTAGAGATGTCCCAGACTCGCCATTCGCGGCCTGCGGGGCGCATGCTGTAGTCGATCTCGATCGGGGGTTGCCGCTTCTTCTTTTGGGAGCGGGCGGATGATTTGACGAGGGCGTTTGCGTCGTCGATGGCCTCGGCGCCTACCCAGGTTACCTTGTACTTGAGGGTCGACTCCATGTTGCGCTGGTACTGGCGTTCGACGAGCGCGCGCAGGAGGCTCACGAATTGCTTTCGTTCCTTTGGCGAGCGTTTGTCCCATTCTTGGTCCAGAGAAAGCTCGGAGAGCGTGTCGTAGTCGAGGAACTCGCCGAGGAGCACGGTGAGTTGCTCGGCGCGTTTCGGGGTATCGGGTCGCCGCAGTACGACACGCACCTTGTTGTGCTTCTTACGAATGAAGATCTTAGCGGCCTCGACGTCGACGGTGGTGTCCGCTGTGTTGTCGGCCGCAGGGCTCTGGGCGAGGAGCGGTCCGGTTACCCACAAGAGCCCGACGATCACGAGTGAAACAATGGTAAGACGCGCCATATCTCCCTTGGGACGACTATAGCCGGGGATTTATTCCTCGCAGCCCGGCGCTCGCCAGTCCTTGGGGTTGACCAGCGGCACGCCGGTCGCCTTCTCCAACCCCGCAATCGCGAGATTGTATTCGGCGATCGCCATCAGATGCTTCGAGCGGGCGCTCAAGTATCCTTCGATCGAGTCTTCGAGGTCTTTCGCGCTCATGGTGCCGACCTCGTAGCCCTGGCCAGCCGAGACGAACCACTTTCGGGTCTCTTTTTCGGCACGGGCCCAAGAGTTCATCCTGCGCTTGGCGTCTTGTAGGTGCTCGAAGAGAGCGGTCACCTCGAGCTCGATGCCCTGGTGGGCCTCCTCGGTTTTGGCCTTCAACGACGCTATCTCGGCCTTGGCCGCTTTGACACGGGCGTTGGTCCCGGCAAAGTCGAGCTCCCATTTCGCCACGAGACCGGCAAACGCGCCCCTGAAGTTGCCGCGATCGATGATGAACGGGTTGTCGATGTCGGTGACGATAGGCGTGCTGGCGAAAGTTGCCGCCAGAGCAAGGATGATGTCGGGGAGGTAACCCGCTCGCTTGACGACCAAGTTCGCTTCTCGCGCGGACTTGGCTGCGTTGAGCTGCTCGATTTCGGGCCGGTTGGCGAGCGCGTGATCGAGATGCTCGCTGAGCTCGAGGATTTCACTCTTCACCGGTTCGAGCGCACATTCGGGAACGATAGCGGGCTTGATTCCGGACAGGATTTCGAGCGCAGCGCGCGCCGAAGCCTCGAGCCGCAGCGCCTCGGACTCCCGCGACTCGATCTCGGACAACGTCGAGAGCAAGCGCCAATAGTCGGTTTGCTTGACCCGTGGGTCGTCGGCATTGAGACGCGCCTCGAGCTTCTCGACAGCGTTGGCGAGCTTCCCCTTGCCGTCTGAGATCATCGACTGAAGGTCGAGCGAAAGCTGCGTGCCGAAGTACGCGCGGCGCACGTCGAAAACGACCTGGTTGAGCGTCTTCAGCTGGTCTTGCTCCGCTGTTTTGATCCCCGCCCTTGCAGCGGTCTTGCCCGCCCGATACTTGCCGAATGTATAGATGGGGATGCCGCCCTCGACCGCGAGCTCGACGCCCGGGCCCCAGGGGTTGTTGAACTGAATCTGACTATCGGGGCTGAAGATCGGTGTGCCCGACGCCTTGGGTCGGACGAAGAGCGCGGCCCTCCCATGGAACTGGAAAAAGGGCGACAGCTTCGCCTCGTTCAACCGAGCGTGCGCGACCTCGATGTCGGCTTTCGTCGCCTTGAGCGACGGGTAGTGTTGGATCGCTGCTGCGGTGTACTCGTCGAGGTGATAGGCTCGTGTGTTCGACGCCTCTTCCGCGCCCGCGTGCACGGCGACGCCGAGCGTTGCTAGCGCGACAACGGCTATGGCGCAGAACCTTACCATAGTGTTTTTGTACCTGGAAAAGGTCGGACGGGCCACGAATGCGCGATTTCTCGCTACTTCTTCTTCTTGCCGCCGCCCTTCTTGGCCTGGGCGTTGTAGCGTTGAATCAGGACATCGGTGAGGTCCAAGTTGGAGGGCACCCACACGACGCCACCCTCGTTGGCTTCGATGATTATCGTGTACCCGTCGGTCTGCCCAATGCGGCGGAGAATCGCCTGCATCTTGTCGAGAATCTTCTTGGTCAGCTCCGCCTCGGCCGTCGAGAGCTCGCGCTGGTAGTCGACGTATTCGGTCTGCAGGGCCATCAGGTCTTCCTGGTACTTCTCGACCTTCTTCTTGAGCGCGTCCTCGCTGAGGACATCTTGCTGCCGCTCGATGCTCTCTTTTTGCGCCTTGAGCGAGTTCTGCGCGCCATCGAGTTTCTTCTGCCGCTCCTCGAAGAGCTTCGTCAGCCGTCGCTTCGCCTGCCGGCCGTCCTCGGTCTCGTTGATCGCGCGCTGGAGATCGACGACGCCGATCTTCACCTTTTGCGCGTCCACGGTCGATGCGGTGCTGGCCAACACGAACGCCGCGAATGCGAAAACTACGATTCTGTTAAAACCCATCAGAGCATCCTTTCGAGCCCGGCCTAGCTAGCCGTTCGGTGGTGACCGGTCAAGCCGCAGGGGTTATACGCACCCGCGTCCGCAAAGATTCTCAGAACGACTGACCGATCGTGAATTCGAAGCGAACCTTGTCGTCTTGAGGGCGTCGGTTGATCGGAATGCCCCACTCGAAACGCAGCGGACCAAGCGGGGAGAACCAGCGCACGCCGAAACCGACCGAGTACCTCAGGAAGCGATTGATGCCGCACGGCTGCGATGATTTGTCGTTCTCAGGCGCAATGGGGGCTTGGCAATTGCCGAACTGGTCTCGAAACGCGAAGAGGTTCCACGCGTTGCCGCCGTCCGAGAAGATGACCCCGCGGATGCCCACCGCCTCGATGATGGGAAACTCGAGTTCGATGTTGTAGAACGCCTGGAAGTCACCGCCGATGGGTCGGCCCTGGGCGATGATAGGCAGGTTCGGGTCTCCGGCGGATGCGATGCCCGCCTGGGGTCCCACCGACTGAAGCCGGTAGCCGCGAATCGTGAAGATGCCACCGAGATAGAACCGCTCGAAGACCGGGAGGTCCTTTCGAGAGGTGATCAACCCCATTTCGGTGTTCACTTTGAATACCACCGGCCCGAAGACTCGCTTGTAGAAGCGCGAGAACGCCGTTTGACGAACGAACGTGTTGTCCGAGCCCAGGTATTGGTCGGCCACCTGTACGGCATAGTTGGCGAAGATGCCGCCGGTAGTCGCTAGGCGGTTGTCTCGGCTATCCCAGTTGATCGTGAAACGAAGCGAGCTGGTGATGCCGTCTCGGAATGCGTTGGCGATGAAGATGTTCGAGAAGGTGTTTTGAAGGTCTCCACCCACCCCTCCAATGAGGTTTCCTCGTGGCTGCGAGATGACCACGTTCTCGAATTCGTACCGCACGAAGAGTCGGAACCTAGGATTGAAGAGGGGATGACCCGTGGTGACGCTTGCGCCGGTCGAGTCCTGTCGGAAGTCCCTGAAGTCTCGGATCCGCTTGAAGAATCCGAAGCCGAGGCTCCACTCCGACCCGAGGAACCACGGCTCGATGAAGTTCACATCGATCTGCTGGCGGATTCCGGACAGCTGCACGTTGAGACCGAGCGATTGACCGCGGCCGAACAGGTTTTGCTGTTGGACCTGCGCCGTGATGATGAAGCTCTCGAGAGAGGAAAAGCCGGCGCCGACTTGGAAGGTGCCGGTAGACTTCTCGGCGACTTCGACGTTGATTACCATTTGGTCTCGGGCGCTGCCTTGCTCCTCCGAGACGTCGACGCGCTCGAAGAACCCGAGTTGGGTTGCTAGCGCGCGGCCGTCTTCGAGCTTGCTCTGGCTGTAGAGATCCCCTTCGCTGAGGCGGAACTCGCGTCGAATGACGGCGTCTCGAGTCTTGGTATTACCGCGCACGTGGATGCGCTCGATGTAGACGAGTGGGCCACGCTGGATGTTGATGCTCACGTCGACCAAGTGGTTGACCTCGTCGAGGTCGGTCCCGGGCATTATGTCTACGAGCGCGTAGCCTTGGTCGCGATACGTGCGGCTGATCTGCTCGATGCCTTCGGCGACTTTGCTCCGGCTGAACCAGTCGCCAAACTCGAGCTTGATCCCGTCTCGAAGCTGGTCCTTCGGCACGATGGTTTCGACCTCATTGCCGGCTGCGTCGGTCTCGACCACGTTGACGTTGCGAATCCTGAAGCGCGGCCCTTCCTCGACTGGGATGGTGATATCGACATACGTCCGGTCGGCCGTGAGCTCCACGCTGGGGCGGCCCGGGCGCATCATCAGGAAGCCCTTGTCGTAGTACCAGGCTTGGACCCGCGTCACGTCCTCGTCGAAGGCTTCCCGGTTGAATTTGTTCCGGTCGCTCAGAAACGAGAACATGCCCGTCTCGTTGGTCTGCATGATCTTGAGGAGCTCTTCGGACGGGAGCTGCTCGTTCCCAACGAAGCTCACTCGCCGGACATCGACTTCTCCGCCCTCGTCGATCTTGAAAAGGATGTCGATTTGGTTGGCGTCACCCGGAATTCGTTTGAGCTCGTAGGTGACCTCCGCGAGGAAGAAGCCACTCTCCGACAGGAGTGCGCGAATCTTGTCGGCGCTCTCCTCGACTTCCGGCATCGCTAGAATGGTCCCCGGCTCGAGCGTGAGGACCTCGTCGATGTCGTCCTTGTCGACCTCGTCGTTGCCTTTGTAGGTGACCTTGCGGATCGCGGGGCGTTCGAGGACCCGAATCGTGAGCTTGATCCCATCGCCGATCGGGTCCGATTCGATGGCGAGGTCGTCGAAGTACCCCATGTTCCAGAGGGCGCGTGCGTCCCGGGTGATCTCGGGGTCGGTGCAGACCTTGCCGCGACCGAGCTTCATCGTGGCGCGGACGTCCTCCGGGTCCACTCGTCGCGCGCCCACGACCGCAACGCGACGAATGGTTTTGCCATGGCAGCTCGTCCGCGGGACCCTGATCGCTGCCTCGGGGTCCTCGACGGGTTCGTAGTCTTCGCCCTCCGGTTCCTCTTCGGGAAGAGGCGGGGGCGGCGCTTTAGGCTTGGGCGAGGTTCGAATCGGACGGGTCGCAGGAGGCGGTGGCTCCGGGATGTTGTCCTCACTCTGAGCGCCCGCCACGGAAGCGAGCCCCGCAACGAGCGTCAGGGCTATGGCAGGGGCGGAAAGGCGCATTGTCAGGGCCTGCGATCCGGGCGGCTATAGCCGTGGCCTAGAGGGGGGTCAAGTTGGTTTTCCTTGGTTTTCAAGGGGTTGAGAGCCATGGAGAGAGGTCCGCTGGTCGGAGTCGATCCGTCCGTCCTTCATCGCGACCCGTCTCGGCATCATGGCGGCGAAGTCCTGGCTGTGGGTCACGATGAGAAACGTGGTCCCATGGCGCCGGTTGAGCTCGAGGAAGAGCTTTTGCACCGAAGCGCTACTCTGGCTGTCGAGATTGCCGGTCGGCTCGTCCGCGAGAACCAGTTTTGGCTCCATCAGGAGTGCGCGAGCGAGGGCGACCCGTTGTTGTTCGCCGCCCGAGAGCTCGCTCGGCCGATGGGTCAGTCGGTGTGAGAGGCTTACCTCGTCGAGCAGCTGACGGGCCCGATTCTCGAGCCGCCGACTTCCTTGAATCAGCCCCGGCATCATCACGTTCTCCAGTGCTGTGAACTCCGGCAGCAAATGATGGAATTGGAAAACAAATCCAATACTTCGGTTTCGAAATTGTGCGAGCTCAGAGCTTCCAAGGCGAGTCACGTCCTGTCCCGCGTATCGAATCGTTCCCTGAGTGGGAAGGTCGAGGGTGCCGATCAGGTGCAGGAGGGTGCTTTTTCCGGCACCCGAGGGCCCGACGATGGTCACCATCTCGCCGCTGGGGATCTCGAGATCGATTCCCTTGAGGACTTCGAGGGACTGACCTTCGTGTTCGAAGGTTTTGGTCACGTTTTCGACGGTGACGAGTGGGTCGGACATCGAGAATTCAAGAACGTCAGTCGTATCGAAGTGCGTCCACGGGTCGCACGCGACTCGCTTGATACGCTGGAAAGAGTGTTGCCGCCAGGCATACCACCACGGTTGCCGCACCGACTAGGGCGAACTCGGTCGGGTCGAGATTCACGGGAAGCTTGTCGATGTAGTAGACCTCGGGATTCATCCGGATTCCAAAGTGTTCAGCGGCAAATGTCATGACGAAGCCAAGGCCGAGACCCATGAGACCCCCGGCTACGCCGATGAGAAGGCCTTCGATCACGAAGATCCGAATCACGCCGCGCGCCGAGGCACCCATCGCTTTGAGGATCCCCACTTCGCGCTGCTTCTCCTGGACGAGGAGCGTCAGGGTGCCGAAGACCGAAAACCCCGCGATCAGAATCGCGATCCCGAGCGTGATGAACATGGCCAGCTTCTCGAGGGCGAGCGCGCCGAACAGCTGCTGATTCATCATCTTCCAGTCGCGAATCCGAAACTCGTCGTGACCGAGCATCGACGAGAGCTCAGTGGCCATTGCCGGGGCCCTTTCGACGTCTTGCACTTTGACCTCGATGCCGCTGACCACATTCCCCGCCTTCAGGAAGCGCTGGGCGATGCCGAGGGCCACATAGGCATGCTTCATGTCGTATTCGTACATGCCGCTGTAGAAGATGCCGGCGATCCGGAATGCCCTCGTCCTCGGGATGAGGCCGGTCGGGCCGAGCTCCCCGCGGGGCGACACGATCGTGACCCGATCGCCAACCACGAGCCGGAGCGCCCGCGCGAGCTCCTGACCGACGATCAATCCGGGTATCGCCTCGGGTGCTGGCTCGGGGTCGTTTTCCTCGCCTCGTTCGGTTGGAGGGTCCTCGAGCATCGCGTCGATCGGGCTGGTTCGCGATGTGCCAACCGAGGAGTCGAGGATCTGCTCAGGGTGCTCGAGGTAGTCGAGCTTGCCATGGGTCATATTCTTGGCGAGGTCGGTGACTTCACTCACCGATCCGGGATCGATCCCTCGCAGGATGGCTCCAGCCCGATTTGAAAGGCTCGACACCATCACCTCGGTCTGGAGGTATGGCGTCGCGCCTATCACGCCTTCGGTGTTGCGCGTCTGCTCGAGGATGGGCTGCCAGTCTTCGAGCTCCTCGAAGACCTGGTCGATGACGATGTGGGCGTGGTTGCCGAGGATCTTTTTCTTGAGGTCCGCCCGAAAGCCACCCATGACACTCAGGACCGAGATCAGCATGCATGACGAGACTGCGACTGCAAGCACGGAAAGGGTGCTACTCGCCGCCAGGAAACCCGTCTTTTTCGCTCGCAGGTGACGCGCCGCCACCATCGATCGAAACCCGATACGCTCGAACGCGGAAAGAAGTGGGCCCACCAGGCGCAGCCCGATCCGAATCGCGAAAAGGGTCGTCACCGTCATCCGTACGACGGCGCTCGCGAGGCTCGAGTCATCTCCTTCAACGGGGGAGATGGGAAGCGTGAAGCTGGCAGTGACGAAGGCCACGACCAAGGCGGCGTCGAAGACCCACCAGAACCGTTGGCGCTGTCGTATGGGCAGCAGGAACCAGCACGACGCGGAAAGGATGACCAGGGAGGTAGCGCTCACGGCCTGAAGGCTCGTGGCGGTCTGGTAGAGCGCTCGAACCCAGTCGAGCTCGAGGTCGGGGTACGCGAGGTGGGTGAGGCCGAACAGCAGGCTCGCGATCGTGCCGCCTAGCACGTGGCCGAGCGAAGCGTGTGCCGCCCATAGAATGATCCCGATCGAAGCGGTGGTGATCAAGGTGTGAAGCCCTGTGACGACGGAGAGGCTCAGGATGCGAGCTCGTCCCGATTCGCCGCGCGGCATGCAACGAGCGCGGCGTGCGACCGCCAAGCTGAGGAGGCCGAGGGTCAGCTGCGCGGTGGTCCAGCCGATCACGAGCCGAATCCAAATGAGCTCATCAACCAGCATCGATTGAAACCATTGCGTGCTGGTGCCGACGAAAACGAGCGCGGCTGCAGCATGTAGGACCGACAACCCACAGAGGGACGCCGCCCAGAAGCCGAGGGGTCGTCCGTTCGTCATTCGCCTTCCGGCCTGAGCAAGGGGAACAACAGTACGTCACGAATCGAGGGCTGATTGCACAGAAGCATGACCAATCGGTCTACGCCGAGCCCGAACCCAGCGGCAGGGGGCATACCGTGTGACAGCGCACGAATGTAGTCCGCGTCGAAGTCCATCGCCTCGTCGTCGCCGCGTTCGCGGTTGCGCAGCTGGCTTTCGAAGCGGGCCGCCTGATCGTCGGGGTCGTTGAGCTCGCTGAAGGCGTTGCTGATTTCGTGCCCGTCGACGAAGAGCTCGAACCGATCGACGAACGCGGGGTCGTCGTCTGTGCGTCGCGCCAACGGGGAAACCTCGATCGGATACTCGGTGATGAAGACCGGGACCGATTTGCTGCCATCCGACGTACGGTAAAGCGTGGTGAGGTCGGGCTCGACCAGCAGCTCGTAGATCGCAAACAGACGTTCGCCGTGGGTCTCACAGTGATCGAACTGCTTTTTGGCGGAGGAATCGAGCTTCGGGACCATGGCTTGGCATGCGTTGGCAAGCGCTTCCGGATCGTCGATCGCTTCTCGTGAGAGGATATCGGTCCAGGGGGTCTTCGGAATGTTTCCCTGGCCGGCGCGCTCGAGCCGTTCGGCAATGGAGCCCCGAAGGGTCACGCGTTTCCACTCGGTTCGGAGGTCAAACGCGCGTTCGTTCGTGAGTTCGGGGAAGCGCGCGTGAAGGTCGGCGTCGACCGCGCGGATCATGTCGACGGCAAGGCCCATGAGGTCCTCGTACGTGGTGTACGCCATGTAGACCTCGAGGATGGTGAACTCGGGGTTGTGCTTCGTGCTGATGCCCTCGTTGCGAAAGGCGCGGCCGAGCTCGTAGACCCGGTCGAAGCCGCCGACCAGAAGGCGCTTGAGATAGAGCTCCGGCGCGATGCGGAGGATCAGCTCGAGATCGAGTGTGTTGTGGTGCGTATCGAAAGGCTTGGCGATCGCCCCGCCGCGGATCGCATGGAGCAGCGGGGTTTCGACCTCCAAGAAGCCGAGGACGTCGAGGAAGCGACGCAGGGACTGAACGACGGCGGTGCGCGCGCGGAACACCTCGGCAACGGCGGGATTTGCGAACAGGTCTACGTATCGCTCCCGGTAGCGCTTTTCGACGTCTTTGAGGCCGTGCCATTTGGCCGGCGGTGGCAGCAGGGCCTTGCCGAGATGCTCGTAGCGCCGGGCGCTCACGGCGAGGGCGCCAGTCTTCGTTCGGATGGCGGGACCTTCGACCATCACGTGGTCGGCAAGGTCCAGGAGCTTGAGGAGGGCGGCATCACGCTCGCTCAGCTTCTCTGGACGGACCAGCGCCTGTGCGTCTCCGTGCGGGGTACGGATGACCAGGAACGGGCCCCGCTTGGCGATCACGCGTCCGAAGAGCGGAAGGTGAGTGGCGTCTTCGGGGAGGTCCGCTTCGAGTGGGAGCTCGGCCAGCGCCGACTCGTCCGCCGCCAGCTCGACAACCCGGCGGCGCTTGTCCTCGAGCTCCGGGCTGGTGCGCCAATCGTTCGGATAGGGCAGGACGCCTAGCTCACGCAGTCGCTCGGCCTTGCTGAGGCGTGTTTGTCGAAGCTCGTCTTCGGTCGCCATTGGCTCCTAGTCCTCCTGGTGTCCTTGGGCCTTGCCCGCTTTCTTCTTTTGTTGTTGCTTGTCCGCGTTCATCAATAGGTACGTTTCGATGAACTCGTCCAGATCTCCGTCGAGTACCGCATCGGCGTTGGTCGCCTTGTGGTCGGTGCGTTCATCTTTGACCATCGTGTAGGGCTGGAGGGTGTAGGTTCGAACTTGCGACCCAAACGCGATATCCGCTCGGTCGCTGAGGAACGCCTTTTCGAAGGCCTCCTCACGCTCGCGGCGTGCCTTCTCGAAGAGCAGACCGCGGAGCATTTTCATCGCGGTATCACGGTTTTGGTGCTGGGACCGCTCCGCTTCACATCGCACCGTGAAGCCCGTGGGGATGTGTTTGATGCGAACCGCCGATTCGGTCCGATTGACGTGCTGGCCGCCGGCGCCACCCGAGCGCATCGTGCTGACCTCGAGGTCCTCGTCGCGGATTTCGATTTCACCCTCGGTCAGCTCGTCGTCGAGGTCCGGTACTACGCTGACACCCGCGAACGAAGTGTGCCTGCGCTTGTTGGCGTCGAACGGGCTGATTCGGATGAGCCGGTGGACTCCGTTTTCGGCGCGAAGATACCCATAGGCGTTCGAGCCGCGGGCCACGAAGGTCGCGTCCTTGATCCCCGCTTCGTCGCCGGGCTGCTTGCTTAGGAGCTCGGTCTTGTAGCCCCTGCGCTCACACCAGCGAAGGTACATCCGCAGCAGGATCTCCGCCCAGTCCTGGGCTTCGGTGCCACCCGCTCCCGGGTTGATCGTGACGATGGCATCCGTGTCGTCGTCTTTGGTCAGCATCCGCTTGAGCTCGAGGCCCCGTACCTCGTGCTCGAGTGACGGAAGCTGCTCGGCCACATCCGCGACGACTTCCTGGTCTCCCTCGCTCGCGGCCAGCTCCAACAATTCCAAGAGATCCCGAGCTTCGCGCTCGACATGCTCGAATTCCTTGAGTGTTTCCTCGGCGGACGCGCGCTCCCGCATCATCCTCTGCGCCTTCTGCTGGTCGTCCCAAAAGCCCTCGGCCAGGCTGAGATTGGTCAGACGGTCGATGGTGTGACGCAGGCCTTCGAGGTCAAAGATACCTCCCCAGCGCTTCCATGCGCTGTACGAAGTCTTGAAGTTGTTCGCGACATTCCCCTGGTGTCATGTCTCTGGGCGCGGACTAGCCCGCCCTTCGACCGGTGTCAAAACCCCGTAAAGGCGACGCTGTGCGCCGCCCACGGGGCTTCGGGCCTTTTCTTGGGTTAGTCTCGTGTTTTGGGCTTGTGTTGGGGAAGGCTTTCCGGTTCACTTTCACGCAATGCGTAGGTCGGTAGGTTTGAGGATTGGTGTGCTCGTCGTCGGGCTAGTGTGGCTCACCGCGTGCGACACGGCGAAGTTCGCGGCCGACTCGACCTCCGGCCTGTTCCAACGGGCGGCGCCGGCCATCGAGCAGTATTGGGACTACGAGACTGCGGGCGCCGCGTTCCCGGCGGCGATCATCCAGCTCGAGGGCATCATGCGCGTCGTCCCGGACAACGAAGTCGTGGTGATGTCGACCATCGGAGCCTACATCGGCTACGGCACCGGCTGGATCGAGGATCGGGTCGAGGTCGCCGATGCCAAGGACGACTGGGAAGAGGCCGAGGACCTCCGTGCCCGCGCGTTGATCATGTACGAGCGAGCCTGGGATCTCTCGAAGCACCTGTTGCGCATGAGGGACGAGAGTTTCAACGACGCCCTTTCGCTCGGCCCGGAGGGGCTCAAGATTTGGCTCGACGCGGTGCTGACCAAGCCCGAGGACGCGGCGCTGGCCTTTTGGGCGGGGGCTTCGCTCGGCGCGCGCATCAACATGGGCATGGAAGACATAGACACCGTGGCGGACCTCCCGCTCGCCAAGGTGCTGCTCGCCCACTCCGTCGAGCTCGACCCCGAATGGCTCTTCATGACCCCCATGATGACCCTCGGCGTCCTGGCGGCCTCGGAGTTCCCGCCCGACATGGACCGCGCGAAAACGATTTTCGACGAGGTGTTGGAGGGCACCGAGCGACGTAATTTGATAGTCCAACTGAATATGGCGAGGTTCTACGCCGTCAACAAGGGAGACTCCAAGCTCTTCAGGGAGTTGCTTACCGAAGTGCTCGATGCCGGGGATGTGCTACCTGAAGCACGGCTGACCAACGTCATCGCGAAGCGTAGAGCGCAGCGGTACTTGGACCGGATCGAGTTTTTCTTTAGTGACCTCAGCGAGTAGCCCATGCTCAAAATGAAGCCCCTGTTCGTGGCAATCCTCGTCGCGGGCGTTTTCCTAACGCCTGGCACCGTGTCGGGGCCGAGCGCCAACGCCGAGGGGGCGACGGTGATCCGTTTCGCCTCTCTCGCGCCAGCCGGTTCGGCGTTCATGAAAGTCATGAAAGCGTGGAACCGAAGCCTGAAGAAGCAGACGGAGAACCGCGTCGAGCTTCGGTTCTATTCGGGCGGCAGTCAGGGCGATGAGCGCGACTTCATCCGCAAGGTACGTGCGGGGCAGATGGACGCGGCCGGCGTGTCGACGACCGGGCTTGGAATGGTAGCGCGCCCAGTGTTGGTGCTCACGGCGCCCGGGTTGATCACCGAGTACCCGCAGCTCGAGCGTGCCCGCTCGCAACTCAATGACCGGTTTGCGAAGATGTTCGCGGATGCCGGATTCAAGTTGCTGGCGTGGGGGGAGGCTGGAAAGAACCGCCTGTTCTCGGTCAACGAGTTTGCTCGACCCTCGGATCTCAAAAGCGGGCGGCCTTGGGCTTGGAAGGACGACCCGGTCTTCGCCGAGTTCATCACCGTCATCGGCGCCAACCCGGTTCGCTTGGGCCTTCCCGAGGTCTACCCCGGCCTTCAGACCCGAATGATCGATACCGTCCCGGCCTCGGCGATCGCGGCGGTTGCGCTCCAGTGGTACACGCGCCTCAAGTACCTGGCCAAGGACAACTTCGGCATCATCGTGGGTGGCTCGATCATCAAGCAAGAGAAGTTCGATTCGCTTTCAGAGGTCGACAAGCAAGTGTTGATCGACACGAGCGAGAGAGCCGCCCGTGCCCTCGATTCACTCGTGCGTCGAGACGACGATCGCGCCTACAAGTCTTTGGTGAAACGGGGAATGATCGAGGTCGACACGTCGGCATACAAAGCCGAATGGGACGCGGTCGCTTTGAAGACCCGTCACAATCTCATAGGGCGCGTTTACAGCAAGAGCCTGCTCGACGCCGTGGAAAAGATCGTCGCCGGCAACTGAGTCATGCTCATCGTCCTAAACACGCTCGTGTCGGCGCTGGTCATCGGTGTCGCGGCGTGGCTTTCGAGGCGATACCCAGGTACGGCCGGGTTTCTCGTCGCGTTGCCATTGGCGACGATGCTGGTCCTCCCGCTTGCCTATCTCCAGCACCGCGATGCGGCGAGTGTGTTCGACATGGCGCGTAGCATTCTGGTGGCGCTGCCGATCACGCTCCTATTCTTCATCCCGTTCTTGCTGCGGGACCGCTTCTCGTTTTGGGGGGCGTACACGCTCGGATGCGCGCTATTGCCGGTTGGATATTTCCTACACCGCGCAGTGATGCGGGCGCTTAGCTAGGCGATAGTGTGGGGGTGGTGGGGTGGGACAAACTGAGGCCGCAGGCCGTCTAGAGATACGCCCCGCCGTGTACGTCGATTGTCTCGCCCGTGAAATAATCACAGTCGAAGATGAACTTCACCGCGCGCCAGATGTCTTCGGGCTGTGCCATTCGCCCTAGCGGGATGGACGCCTTCATCATCTCCAAAGCCTTTGGGTTCATCCCAGCGGTCATCGGGGTCTCGACGGCGCCGGGAGCGACGGCAGCCACGCGAATGCCGTACGGGGAAAACTCCTTCATCCACGTGCGCGTGTTGGCGGCGAGCGCGGCCTTGGCCGAAACGTAGTTCGTCTGGCCCCGGTTTCCATGGCGGGCGACCGAGGAGATGTTCACGATCACGCCCTCCACACCCTGCTCGACCATGTGGGCCACGACCTCCTGCACCATCAGGACCGCCCCGGTGAGGTTGACGGCGATCACGGCGTCCCAATCCTCACGTGACATTCGGCGAATCTCGCCGGTCCTCCTGCTCTTTCCGACCCAGAGCGCGTCGCGGATGATCCCGGCGTTGTTGATCAATGCGTTGAGCCCACCCATCTCCTCGGCCGCCCAAGGCACGAAGCTCGCGATGTCGTCCTGGTCGGCGACATTGAGGCGATGTCGGTGAATCCCGTCGGGGAGGGCGGCGAGGGCTTCCTCGTTGACGTCGCCTACCGCGACTTGGGCCCCCGCTTCGTGAAGGCGTTTGGCGAAGTGCTCTCCGAGACCGGAGGCGCCGCCCGTGATGATGACTTTGAGTTGGTCGAGGTCCATAGGGAGATTCCTAGCCGCTTCGATGGTTCGGATGCAAGCCGTTGGGGGCTAAAAGGTGCCGCTCATAGCGAGGCCGAATCCGCGGCGAGATGCGGCTGGCGAAAGCCGAAAGCTCACTTGTTGCCCAGAGCTCGAGATCTTCTTGGCCTGATACTCGTTCCATGCCGCCTCGCTCGGGGTCGGGCTGAACGAGAGTCCGAAGGCGGCGAAACCAGTGGCAATGAAGATCCCGCCGATCACCCAGGCATTGATCCTGTCGCTCTGACTATTATCCGGCACAGGCGACAAACCCAGCACGACCATTCCGGCCAGCGCATGGGTCAGGCCGTTCCATCGGATCAAGAGTCGCTCGCCTTCACGGGTCTCAGCCGACGACAGCAGCTCCCCCTCGGTGCGAGCCAGCTCGAGGTCGGTGATGCCGTCCTTTTTCGCCGTGCGCCAACGTTCGAGCCTGCGCTTCTCGTGCGAGATACGTGTGGCCGCGAAGATGCCGGTGGTGAGGTCTGCGGCGCCCAGGGTCATGAACATGATCCCCAGGCCGCGGCTGAACTGGCTCTGTGGCGGATCTTCAGACAGTCGCCAGCCGCCGATACCGAGAAGGATCGAGCCGCCGACGATCCCGGTGGCGGCGCCGAATTTCTGTTCGCGAATGGTCTTCTCCGTGGCTGTGATCAGCAGCCGATCCATGAGCTGGGCGTTGGCCGAGAGTGCCGTCGGGCTCGGTGCGGGGCCCTCGGTGTCGATGACGGCGGCGGCCGGCGGCGGGGTGGTAAGCGGGGGCATGCCCTCGGCCTCCATCACCTCTTCCTCCGGCACTAGATCTTCCTGGGCCGCGGCGATGTCGACGGGCAGCGCGCCACTCGCAACAGCACAAAGCACGAACAAGAAAGCGGCGCTGCGCATGACCGGGGCGGGAATAGCAGCTCCTAGTAGCTAGGGCTACCGCCGATGGCGTGCTAGCGTCGGCGACCGATGACACGTTTCTTAGTGCGCCTGGCGATCGGGGTCTCGTGTTTTGCCGTTCTGTTCACGATCCTGCTCAACATCCGCTACGGCGGTGGCGATCCATATCCCGACCTCAGCGGCACGCCGATCTTCGACGAGAGTGCGCTCGAGGTCGTGGTGACGAGCCCCGAGCCGATCGGCAATCTTGCGGTGTCCTCCGATGGGCGCGTGTTCTACACGATTCATCCCGAGAGTCGCCCGAGCGGAGCCAAGCTTCTCGAGTGGGTTGACGGGGCGGCGAAGCCCTTCCCGAGTGAAGCCGCACAGACGCTCTTTGAAACGCCGCTCGGTATCGCCATCGATCGGCAGAATCGGCTCTGGACGATCGACCACGGGAACCATGGGACGGGGCAGCCTCGGCTCTTCGCTTTTGATCTCGCGACTGGGGCCGTCGCGCACGAGCATGTGTTCGATTCATCGGTCGCTCAACTGGGATCGTTTCTCCAGGACCTGCAGGTCGACTCGACCGGGCAGCACGTTTTCATCGCGGACGTGAGCTTCTGGCGGAAGAACCCTGGATTGATCGTGTATGACGTCGAAGTGGGAAAGGCACGGCGGGTCTTGAACAGTGATCCCTCGGTGTCCGCACAGAATTGGCTGATTCGGAATCCGACCAAAGACATGAAGTTCTTTGGAGGCCTGGTGGTGCTCAAGCCTGGCGTCGACGGGATTGCGATCGATCGCGACGACCAGTGGGTCTACTACGGGGCGATGGCCCACGACACGATGTACCGAGTCAAAGTCTCGGACCTTCTCGATGAATCGCTCGGCGATGGGGCACTCGGGGCGCGGGTGCAGGCAGTTGGCGCGAAGCCCCTCAACGACGGGCTCAGCACCGACAACGACGGCAATCTGTTGCTCACGGACGTCGAGCACGGCGCGGTGATCCGTATGACTCCCGGGGGCGAGCTCACGACGCTGGTGCAGAGCGACCAGATTCGATGGGCCGACGCGTTGAGCTACGGGCCCGATGGCTGGCTCTACGTGGCTGACAGCGCCATTCCGGACCAAATGCTGCAGTCGAAGGCGCACATGGCGGCGCGCGCGCCGTATCACATCTTCCGCTTCAAACCGGACATCGACGGCGTTCCGGGGCAGTGATCAACGACGCTCAGGACTCGTCTTCGATCTGCAGTTGATGTTGGTGGGCCGCGCTCACGAAGTCGACATACTTTTGGGGGTCTTGACGTTTGAGCTGCCACGCATCTCGGCCATCGGCCATCGGTTGCACGTAGAGCTCTCCATCGCGAAGCGCGTCGATGGCGGCCTTGGCTACGTCCGGGGCCTGCACCTTGGACCGCTCCATCCACTTGCGCATTCGAGCTTCTTCTTTCGGCGTCGACTTGCCGCGCTCGACGTTGATGATGTTCGTTTGAAAGAAAGTGGGGCAGAGCACCGACACGCGAATCCCCGAGCCCTTGTACTCGGCGTAGAGGCTTTCGCTCAAAGAGACGACCCCTGCCTTCGTCACGTTGTAGGGGGCCATGCTGGGTGGGCTGAGAAGGCCTGCTGCAGAGGCCACGTTCAGGATGTATCCGCGGCCTTGGGCTTTCATCTTCGGGATCGCGGCCTGGCATCCGTAGATCACTCCCCACAGATTGATATCGACGATCCAACGCCAATCCTCGATCGAAATTTCGTCGAAGGGGCCCCCGAGGGCGACTCCGGCGTTGTTGCAGATGAGATCGATGCCCCCGAGCCGTTTCTCGGTCTCCTCGACCAGTTCGAACACTGCAGCTCGGTCGGTGACGTCGCATGTGATCACCTCCGTCTGCGCGCCTCGCTCCCGCGTCAAGGACGCGGTTTCCTCCGCTCCGGTTTGGTTGACGTCGGAAACGACGAGGGAGGCGCCGAGGTCCGCCAGATGAAGTGCCAGCCCGCGGCCGAGACCGCTGCCGCCACCGGTGATCACCGCGCGCAGCGGTTCTGGAAAAGACATCGGTCGAGGGAAGCGCCGATCAGGACGGCCGTCAAGGCGCTTGCCAGGGCCCCGGTCGATGGGGGAAGGTTCGTCGTCCATGGATGAGAAACGAAAGCGCAGTTTTTGGGGTTGGGGCTGGGAGGACAAGTTCCCCGATGCCGCCGGACGCAAGGCGATCGGGGAGCATGCGCAGCTGCTGCTCGGGTTCAGCCCTGAGCGTTGTGACGAGCCTCCGGCGCTCGAATCGATCGAGCTTCGCCCGGCCCGCATCGAAGTGCCCTCGAGCTTGTCGGGGTTCGTCTCCGATCGACACGAGGCGCGTGTCCGTCACACCTACGGGAAGAGCTTCCGTGACCTGATGCGGGGCTTCCGGGGGGACTTTTCGAATGCCCCGGACCTGGTCGCGACGCCCGGAAGCGAGGACGACATCGTAGCGGTCCTCGATTGGGCAAGCGATGCAAAGGTGGCGGTGATTCCGTACGGCGGCGGCACGAGCGTCGTCGGCGGCGTCGAGGGAGATGTCGGTGATTCTCATCGGGGCGTGCTCAGCTTGGACCTCGGTCGACTCGATCAGGTGCTCGAGGTGGAACGGAGCTCGATGTCGGCGCGCATTCAGGCGGGGACGCTCGGACCTTCG
>Ga0255057_10000465_pt1 | contig 23123 bp, 20 predicted proteins | sample Cases_109_6_MG_FD_189022 | JGI IMG/M metagenome (GOLD analysis project Ga0255057, IMG submission 189022) | Seawater microbial communities from Amundsen Gulf, Northwest Territories, Canada - Cases_109_6 | ecosystem: Environmental > Aquatic > Marine > Gulf | place: Canada: Northwest Territories... | reverse complement strand
CTGGTCGATGTCGAAATCCGTTCTCCGACTCCTCTCGACCGGGGAAGAGATGCCGCGCTCACGTTCAGTGGGGTCTTCACTAGCTCCCAAAATGGTGGTGAGCCGTGGGCGTTGGTGACGGATGTTGACGAGACGTCCTGGGATCTTTCGGCAACGACCGTGTCTAATGCGTTTGTACAGCCCACGATTGCAGGAGGCACAGCGGAAGCCGGCGACCTCGCGTTCGAACTGTCCACCGGACGTACATTCGGACGCTTTCCGGTGCCGGCGTTCTTCAGCGTCCGCCCCAGCGGGACGCCGAATCCAGAACCGTTTCCAGTGGTGACGACTGCGCGCTTGACGGAGGCGGCCGGGTTCGAGATAGGAGCCGAAGTCCGACTCAGGGAGCTACGAATTCGTTACGACACCGCTGAGATCGCATCGACCGTCAAGGATTTCCCGACGGTCGATCCGACCGGTGGTGAAGCGGTCATCATCGATCTACCTACCTTCCAAATGGTTGGCTACGAGTCGGGGAAGCCGATACCGGTAGCAGACGAGTACTGGATATCGTCGCGCCGCGGCGAAACCGGTGACCTGTCGAGGTTGCTGCGTGGGACTCCGTACGACTCCCTTCGAGTGATCGACTCAACCGAAGCCGCCGAGCTGAGAAAGACAGATCCGATCGCACTGGGCACCATGGGGTCGCTCTCCATGGGCTTCGTGGCCGCGGCGGTGTTTGCCGCCGTGGGGTTGGCCGTCAGTGCAACCGTCTCAGCCCGAGAGCGGATCAGCGAGTTCGCCCTGCTCCGAGCGCTCGGTCTGTCGAATCCACAGCTGGGCGCCTGGTTGGCAATGGAGCAGGCCGCACTGGTGGCATTGAGCCTTGGTCTGGGGACCGCCATCGGATTGCTGCTCTCGTGGCTGGCACTCCCGTTGATCTCTGTGACTCAGGCGGGAGCGACCCCGATCCCAGCCCTGACCGTTGAGTACCCATGGTCGACCATCCTGCTACTCGAACTCGTCGTCGTCGGCTCACTCACCGTCATCGTCACCGTCCTCATCGGCCTGCTGCGACGGCTCGGCCTGGGGTCTCTGTTAAGGCTCGGCATCGATTGAGAAACGACCGGCGCACTCGGCGACCCACCACCGGCTCCCGCTTGACGACCAAGCAAGTTCTGGCCGATCCGATCGTCATGGGAACGATCGCCGCTGCAGTCTTCCTCTGTGGCCTATTCCTGACGGCGACACCGCTGCTCTTCTCCAATCTGGCCGACGAGGCGCTGCTGGAAGCCGTTGCCGAACCGGCGCCACAGCTGAGGAACCTCACTGCCTCGTTGAGCTCTTATCTGGGGGCATCTACCCCGGACGACCCCTTTGGACTCGTAGATCGGCGAGGCCAGCTGTTCCTGGAAGCACAGATGCCGCCGTCGATCCCACCGATCATCGACGACGTCACCTGGGTTGCAGACAGTCCGCAGTTCGTGGTCGCGGCGATGCCGGGGAGTGATGCTCGACCCGAGTTCTCCGGCAACCGTTTTGCCGGGACTCGGCTGCGGCTGCGTTATCAGCAGGGCATCGAAGACCGGGTGACCCTCATCGAAGGCTCATTCGCCCAGCCCCATGATTCGATCAACGTCGAGCTCGGAGCGGACTGCCCTCTCACCGGGCTGGAGCCCAACGAGGAGGAGGTCGACTGTCGGGAGGTAGGACTTTCCGTATTCGAGATCGCGGTCACTCGCGACACTCTCGATTTCCTTGGGGTCGAGGTCGGCGGAATGGTCCTCCTGAGTCCCGACACCGGTGACGGCGCCTTCTTCGGGGTGGCGCTAGAGGAGCTCGGTTACAACCTGGTGGCCCGGATCTCAGGGATAATCGAAATTCAAGATCCCGCAGCGGACTTCTGGTTCAACGATCCGAGGCTGCTCCGGCCTCGTCTCCGGTCGAATGCCGATTTCACATTCGTATTCGCCACCGGTCTCATGGCGCCATCGGATTATGCCCGAGCCCTCAGGGAAACGGGGACCGCCCACTGGAATTACCAATGGCGGTATTTCGTCGACCCAGACCTGGTTCGCGACGGTGACATAACTGCGCTGCGAGCCGACCTGGTGGGACTGCAAGACGAATATCCGGCGTCCACTTTCCTCGGTGCCGACGAGATCGGCATCAACACCAAGCTGCCGTCAATCATCACCAGGTACATCGAGAGGCGCGACACCACCTTGGCGATGATGTCGATTTCGATCGCGGGCCTCCTCGTGCTCACGGTCATCTTGATTCTCATGCTCTCGGCACTCGCAACAGAGAGACAGCGGTCCGGGCTCTTGCTACTGAGACATCGCGGTGCTTCACGGCTGCAGCTTGCGACCTCCAGGACCGTACAGGGCCTGGTATTGATCGTGCCCTCGGCACTAATGGCGTATTTCTTAGCAACCCGACTCCTCTCCGGGTACTCCGACGCATCGGCCCGACTGAGCGCGGTACTGGTGTTGTCGGCAACTGCATTCTTCGTGGTGGCAGCGAGCCCGGTGCTCCTAAAGGAGTTGGGTGGACTTCAGCGACGTGATCGAGGGATCGCCTCGTTGTCGGGCCGTCGGCTGGTCTTTGAGGTGTCGATGACAGTATTGGCGGTCTCGGCGACCGTGATCGTGCGGCGACGTGGCTCGGTCGGCGTCACCGGCGACTTCGACCCGCTCTTGGCAATTACGCCGGTGCTCATCGCCATTGCAGTGGGCATTCTTGCTCTTCGTATCTACCCCCAAGTGATCTCTCTGGTTGCGTCCATCGGATCCAGACGACGAGGGGCGGTGACCTTTATCGGGTTCCGGAGGGTGCTCATGCAGCCGCCACCGGTGCGACTAGCGCTGGTCGTGATGCTGGTGGCGGTGGCAGTAGCAACATTTTCTTCGATTACCCGTTTCGCGATCAACCAGGGACAGATCCAGACAACCTGGCTCGAAACCGGGGCCGCCTACCGACTGAACGAGGCGAACCCAGCAAACCCCCTCACCGGATTCCCCGATCTGACAGTGGTGGAATCCGTCGAAGCCCAGGCCTTAGGTGTTCGCTTCCCTGAGGCCCGCACCTCCGGCGATCCTGAGCTAGTACCCCTCTCGCTCGACTTGTTGTTCTTGGAGACCCGGAACTACGCAACCGTCACTGCTGGGACGCCGGCCGATGCGCGCTTTCCCCCATTCATGACCGAACCCCCATTCGTCGGGGCCGGGAGCGTAGGGGACCCACTGCCCATCATCGCTTCACAGGTATGGGACGGGCAGCCGCCGTCCGTCGGCGAAAACCTGACGGTCATCCTCGGAGCGACGGAGGTACATCTGGTCATCGCCGAGGTACGCGACTCATTTCCGGGGATGCCACTTGATAGGGGATTCGCCATCGCCGATATCCGGCACCTGGAAGCCCTCGTGGCACCGTCGCTCTTGAGACCAACCGTGCTGTACATCAGTGCGCTGCCTGCGGCCGCGGCGGAACTCGGTCGAGCGGCTGAGACCGAGACGTTGTCGGGCGTTCTGACCTCTCAATCGCTGTTGTTCAACGAGATTCACGACGACAGGTTCACATCCGGACTCGAGGCGAGCCTGGCTGCAGCCTTCTGGCTGGCAATCGTGTTTTCGGTCGTGGCGGCGTTGTCGTCTCTCGCGCTGGCAGCGTGGACCCGCAGACGAGACTTTGGCTATATGCGAACACAGGGTCTCAATCTCCGCCAAGCGGGCTGGCTGACCGTTATCGAGCAGCTCCCGGCAATTGTCGTCGCAGTCTTGGTCGGTTCCGGAGCAGGTGTGATAACTGCCCATGTTCTCGCCCCGGCTATCGACGTCTCGGCCTTCACCGGGAGTGACATCGACATCGGTATGCCGATCGACATTGGGCCCACGGCGCTCGTCGCCGCAGGCATACTGATCGGCCTGAGCCTTGCCACCAGTATCTTTGGCTATGCCAGGCGCCGCGAATACCTCGGCGAGTTGCTTCGAGTGGGTGATGAGTAGATGACCGAAAGCGTCGATTTTCAGACGATACGACAGCAAGCGGCTGAGACGCGAAGAACGGTCTTCGGAGGGGATGCGCTGATCGTCTGCGACAACCTCATAAAGATCTACAAAGTCGGTGAGCTCGAGGTGGTCGCGCTCCAAGGTCTCGACTTGCTCGTCGAGAACGGCGAGTTCATCGCGATCGTGGGTGCGTCGGGATCCGGGAAATCGACTCTGCTCAACATCCTCGGTGGGTTGGATGTGCCGACCGCGGGGAATGTCAAGGTCGCCGGATACGAATTATTGAACATGTCGAACGCCCGCCGTACCGAGTACCGCCGCCGAATGATCGGATTTGTTTGGCAACAGACCAGTCGCAACCTTCTTCCCTATCTGACCGCCATCGAAAATGTCGCCGCGCCGATGACTCTCGATGGGTTGCGTGGATCGGTATCCCGCCGTCGTGCCATGGACTTGCTCGACCTGGTCGGCCTTGCCGATCGGGGCGACCACCGACCCGAGCAGCTTTCTGGGGGCGAACAGCAGCGCGTCGCGATCGCAACCGCGCTTGCCAACGCCCCCCGAGTTTTGTTCGCCGACGAGCCGACCGGTGAATTAGACACAAAGACCTCCAACGAAGTGTTCGAGGTGATGGCAAGGGTCAACGCCGAAGAAGGAGTAACCATCGTCGTCGTCACCCACGACCCGCTGGTGGCCGGACACGTCAGGCGGACTGTCTCCATCAGGGACGGTCGCACCAGCAGCGAAGTGCTGCGACGCAGCGAGGTGTCTGACGACGGGGAGCATCGAGTGATATCCGAAGAATTCGTCGTACTCGACCGAGTTGGACGTCTCCAGCTTCCCGACGACTACATCGAGGCGCTGGAACTAGAGCGGCGCGTACGACTCACCCTCGACCCGGATCACATAAACGTGTACCGCGACAGCAACGACGCCCAATGACGCCGGTTGTAGAAGCACAGGGTCTAGGCCGCGAATACAGCCTGTCGGCTCATACCGTGAATGCCGTCTCCAATGTCGATCTGACGGTCGAGCCCGGGACCATGGTGGCTATCCATGGTCGGTCCGGAAGCGGAAAGACGACTCTGCTCAATCTGATCGGAGGACTCGACAAACCCACGTCGGGCAAGGTCTGGCTGGGTGGGACGGACCTCACGACGGCCACCGACGCGGAGTTAGTGGATATCCGCCGACACAAAGTCGGATTCATCTTCCAAGCCTTCGGCCTCATCCCGATCCTCACCGCCGCCGAGAACGTGCAGCTACCCATGCGGCTGATCAAGGTCGCCGTCGCCGATCGAGAGGAGCGGGGGAGAGTCCTACTGGAGATGGTGGGACTCGGCGATCGCTCCAACCACCGGCCACACGAGTTGTCGGGAGGCGAGCAGCAGCGTGTGGCTATCGCCCGCGCTCTGGCAAACGGCCCGCAACTGCTCATCGCCGACGAACCCACCGGCCAACTCGACTCGCGCACCGGTCGTTCTATCGTCGAACTCGTTTTGGCGCTCGTGCGGAGCGAGAAGGTCGCGGCTGTCTTTGCGACCCACGACCCCGCTCCTTTGGCCGCGGCCGACCGCGTCCTCGAGCTGAGTGACGGGCATCTCGTCTGAGTGTCGACGCGGCTGCGGCAGCGATCCGCGGCATGAGGACTTGCGAGCGCGGCTTGTACCTATCTTCTACCCGCCTGCGCCGTAATCAGGTGATCAGGAAATGCCGGGGGCAGGGACCCCTGGCGCGCGGATAAAGTCTCACCAATGGCAGACCACGTCGAAGCCTGGCCCTACGGACCCCCATCGGTTGGCGATACCGCTCAGCGGTCTCGGACAGTGACGGCCCGCGATATAGAACTCTTCACCGAGATCAGCGGAGACCGCAACCCGATCCACTACGACGCTGCGGCTGCCGCCGCCACCTCCTTCGGTGAGATTGTCGTCCAAGGGGGTATCACTACCGCCCTCCTCAACGCGGTAGTCGCCGAGGACCTACCGGGACCGGGAACGGTATTCCTTCACGTCGATTGGAGCTTCCGCGCACCGGTACGGCCGGGAGACGTGATCACGGGACGGGTCGAGGTTGTCGAGGTTCGCATCGACAAGCCGATCACAAAGTTGGACACCTCAGTCACCCGGGATGACGGCGTGCTGGTGGTCGAGGGCGGGGCACTCTGTTACACGATGGCCCTGCCGGTGGCGTGACCAGAAAGTCGGATCGACGCCGTCTCTGACACCGCCATCAGCCGCGCAATGCGGCCTCTAGGGCGCTCCAGGTTGCTTGATCGACGATCCCGCTCGCAGCCAGATTGACCGTTGCCTGGAAACTGACGACGGCGCGACGGGTCATGAGTCCGAAGGTCCAGTCGATCGGACCCGGGTCGTGTCCAACCGCCCCGAGCATCGTCTGCAGATCCCGCACATCCGGCCCGCGCGTCGCGTAACTCACCACGATCGCCGACATGTCAACGGTCGAGCCGCTGGAGGCGAAAACAAGAGCGTCCCACGTTCCCTGATCGACGGTGCCGGTGTCTGCAAGGCCGGCCACCCTCTGGAAGTCCCGCACCGCTCCGAAGGTGAGTGAACCAAAAGCACCGTCGGTTCCTCCCTGATCGAGGCCGATTCTGGCCAGCATCCGTTGCATTTCGATCACGATTGGGTCACTAATTCCGAAGTCCACGACCGACCCCGGACCCGAAGCCACCAATTCGGACGACGGGGAGGCCAACGCCAGGGCGCTCCTGGTCGCCGACCCCACCTTGCCGTCGACCGTCAGTCCGTTGGCAGCTTGAAACGCGGCGACGGCTGTCACCGTCATCCTGCCGAAGATCCCGTCGGAGGGACCGGGGTCGAAGCCAATGGTTCTCAGGGTCAACTGGGTGTCGGTGACGGCATTGCCCCGGGAACCGAACCTCAAGGTCTCATTGGGCCCGGCGGCGGTCGTGGCCGAGGCCCGGGCCGCAATTGCACCACCGGTCACCCTGCACCGATTCCCGCAAGCGGCTCGCAAGGCATTGAACGGGTTGACGATCACGCCCTCGGCATCGAAGAGTTCGAAGTGGAGATGGGGAGGCGTGTCTTCGGCGTTGCCAGAGTCTCCCACCCAACCGATGTGCTGACCGGCCTCGACGCGCACGCCGGGAACTATTCCCTCGACGATTCCCCAAACCCGACCATCGTCGGTCCCGGGTGTGTCGTTGTTCAGGTGGAGGTACCAAGACTCCCACCCGTCATCGTGGCGAATGGTGATCGAGCAGCAACGATGGGGATTGAGGCTCGCGGGGTTGCGGGACCAGTTCACGTATTCAACCGTGCCCGCGACGGCGGCCAGTACCGGGGTCATCTTGGGAGCCATCAGGTCCTGGGCGTGGTGGTCACCCGTGCTGCGCGTCCCATAGAACGTATCGCTCATGCTCACCGGCCCGTTTACCGGAAAAACCATCGGATAGTCCACCATGGCCCCGTATTCGCGGGCGCCTTGGGCGAGAGCCAACGATCCCGACAACAGGAGGAATGCGATCGCAATGACAGCGACCGATCCGACTCGACCGACAACGAGAGTCTTGATTCCCAACATCAGTGGTCAAAGCATCGTCAGGTCCGATATGCCACTTGAACAAGCCGTAACCCGAGCCGGCTCCCGAAACGAGGCGTCGCGTAGGCTTCCGGCATGGGTGCAAGGTCTAAGCGGCGATGACGACTCTCGCTCAGACGCGACCGTCCGATCGCGCCTGGCTCTACTTGATCCTGGTGTTTATTGCCCTCAACGCCGTCGACCTGGGCATGACGTACCGCCTGGTCGACCTCGGTGCGGTAGAACTGAACCCGATCATGGCTTCGGCGCTCAGTGCCGGTTGGATGTGGGCGATCGGTCTCAAAGGGCTGATCACGATCGGCGTCGCCGCCGGGCTGTGGTTTGGTCGCCGCCACCGCCTCGTGCGTCAGGCAGGCGCGGCGTTCGTAGGAGTGTTCGCAGTGCTGGCGCTGTACCAACTCGTCAACATTTGGACCATCTGATCGACCGGCTCTAAGCGGTCGCCCCTGACGGAATGTTCCTCTCGATGGTCTCGGCTGCAGCGAGAAATCTGCGCTCCACGCGTCGAAGGATCCGATTCGCCCCACGCTTCGACACAACCGAGAACAGCGACGGCAGCAACAGCATCACCGTCGAATTGCGGCCCCGCCAGGACTCATGGCCGGTGGCTAGTGCGCAAGACCGGTAGTGGCGGTCGGTGAACAACAGCATCAAGACGGCAGAGCCGCGTGCCGCGCTGAAGGCTGGGAGCGCAAGATCTTCGAGGAGCCTTCGGTAGGCGGGCACACATTTGAGAGCCCGAACCAACAGTTCTTCTCGCACCTTTCGCACCTGCTCCTTCGCCGCGGGCCGAACCGGAGCCGCACCCAGAAATGGTCTGAGCGCGAGGTGGTAGCCGATGCCGCGCTCGAGGTCCCTTTCGATGTCACGAGTCACGTTCGCCAACTGCACCATTTCGCTGATCACCGACGTGCTGTGGTGCTGCGAATCCGACAGTGGTTCGTGCACCACCAACGAAACGGCAAACCGCGCCGGTTCCCCAATCACATCGTCGCAGTACTGGCTCAGTTGCTGCTCCGTCTCCAGGACCCCACCTTGCCTGGCGAAGGTCTCACTCCACCCCTGCATGCTGGTGGCCATGGTTGTGATCATTCCGGCAATCCTGACCCGGTCACTCGCCGGCAAGGTCGCATATAGACGATCCACCAGCCCACAACGCTCCACCAAGAGCCTGTCAACCTCTTGCCGCGGGCTGGCAGCCGACATTTCCACCAGCGGTGCGGCACCAGTCACGGTTCCCGTCGAAAACCGGCCGGCGAACCACTGGAGAGCTCCGATCTTCTGCTCGAAGTCGGGGACCATGTCCTCATAAGTGTCGATCATGCGGGCGTACAAGTACCCGACGAGCGCTACCCGAGCGCGAGACCGAGGGAGCAGAACAATGCTTGCCGCAAAGGACCGAGCCACATGCGGGATGATGGCCCACGCAAAATGCTCCGGATCCTCGAGGGAGCGGAGACGAGACAGATCGGGCTGTTCGCGATTGACGAACGTCCCGCGCATGAGCAGCCAGGGCCGCCGGAGAAGAAAAGGCATCGAGCCCACCGCCCTGAACCTAGCCCGCTCGACCCGGCACCAATTCCGGATGAGGCAGGGGACGAGTGCCTGGGAGGACGCGCAACTCTCCTGAGAGGTCGCGGGCCACCCGAGGAGGGGGCTTACAGAGTGCGGTCCGGCCAACTACGGTTTGTCGCTGCTTCTGCCGGCGTGAGGACTCCGAGCGATGGACACAATGCGTGCAATAGCCGCCTGGTTCAACCTGCGTCGTCGCGTGCTGGCGCTTGCCCTGGTTGGTTGGATTGGCGTCGTTGTCGTCGGCGCCGGTCGCGCGCCCGAATCCGATGAGTGGATCGTTGTGCCCGACCTTGGCGCTGTGGTGCTGGCAGTCTTCGGACTGTTCGCCTTGACAGGATTAGCCATGCTCGTGTTTCTCCGCCCGAAACACGGAGCCGGCTTTCATCCACGCCCGAAGCAGTCCCTGCGGATATGGATACTGGCGGGAATCGTCGTCGTGCTGGTTGCAATCGCGTTTGGTCCGCGGGAGTTTCCTGAAGTGGAGGCACCGGCCGAGCCAGAACCGGTGTTGACCGTGGAGCAAGCCGACATAGCCGCCGCCGAGGGCGAAGCAGGCGGGACTGAGGGCAGCGATATCGCGGCATTGTTGCTCGTCTTCGTCATCCTCGGTGCGGTTCTGTTGCGGAGCCGCCGCCGTTTGATTCGAATTACCGCGGGAGGTGCCGACCACCTCACCGATTTGCTCGAGGAAGATCTAGCATCTGCCATCGACGAGGCGACCCACCACCTTCAGTCCGCCACGGAGCCCCGTATGGCCGTACTGGCCGCGTACGCTTCGCTCGAACGAGCGGTGGCTGAGCGCGGCCATCGTCGCCACCCTGCCGAGACAGCGACCGAGCACCTGGCCCGCGTGCTCGCCGCCATCCCGTTGCTCGTCTCCCCAGCGGTGCGGCTAGGACAGCTCTACGAAGTGGCCCGCTTCTCGGCCCACCCGATCACAGACGACGACCGGAACCGCGCGGCCGAGGCGCTGGCTCGGGCCCGGCGCTCCCTGGCGAGATTGGGGGGCGATCCCCAATGACGGCCAAGCGCACCTGGGTCATCGTCGTGCGAGCCAGTCTCATCGGTTTGCTGTTTGCCGTGGCACAGAGTGGAGACGAACTCATATCGGCACAGATCTGGATAGCTGCGGGTGCCGTGTCGATGGTTGTCATGTTGCTGCGCGACTTCATTGCAGTCGCCGCGATGCGACGGGCCCGGCTGGTTCCTGCCTGGTCGCGGCGCCGACCCCCTGCCGAGGCTCGGGAGGCCCGGAGCCTGCAGAGCATCTATGTCTTACTGGCCGATGCCCAGGGCAGCCCGCGGGTCCACGCCAATATCTTTAGACCGCGTCTGCTGGACCTGGCCATCCACTACATACCGCTCAAGCATGGTCTCGATGTCGAGAATGACGCAGCGCCAGTGGCTGAGCTGCTCGGTGATGTCGCTTGGCTGATCGATCCGGCAGTAATCGATCGCACTCCGTCTCTGGCAGATCTGCATCGTTTTCTCGACGTCATCTTGGAAGAGCAAGATCTGGTGCCACGGTGACACACCCCTCCAGTGCCCTGACCATCGCCGAGACCGCAGACTCTTGCCAGCGCATCCTCGATGAACTCGAAACCGTCGTCGTCGGCAAGCGCGCCGAACTCGAGCTGATACTCAGCGGACTGTTGGCCGGTGGGCACGTCCTGCTCGAAGATCTCCCGGGCCTGGGAAAGACTCTCATCGCGCGGTCGCTGGCCCAGGTAACCGGCTTGACGGTCGGCCGTGTGCAGTTCACTCCAGACCTGATGCCGGCAGACGTGACCGGCTCGTTGCTATACGACCAGCGTCGGCAGGACTTCAACTTTCGGCCCGGCCCGATTTTCAACAACATCGTGCTGGGAGACGAGATCAACCGGGCTCCCCCCAAGACGCAGGCGGCGCTACTCGAAGCGATGCAGGAGCGGCAGGTGACCGTCGATGGCACGTCCCACGCCCTTCCGGCTCCGTTCATCGTGGTGGCGACGCAAAATCCGATCGAATTCGAAGGCACCTATCCACTGCCAGAGGCACAGATCGATCGATTCATGCTGCGCACCTCGATCGGCTATCCGACCGAGCGCGATGACGCCGAGATCATCCGGCGCCGATTGCAGCGGCGGACCGACGCGATCGATCTCGAGGCGGTCGTCGAAGCCACGACGGTGTTGGCCCTACAGGCCTCGATGGAGGACGTTCTCGTTTCGGAGGCAGTCATCGGATACTGCGTGTCGTTGGTGCATGCCACGCGCTCCAGCGCTCAGGTGCATGCCGGAGCGAGTCCGCGCGGCGTCGACGCGTTGGTGAAGTTGGCCCGAGCCCGAGCCGCCATCCAATACCGCAACTATGTCACACCTGACGATGTCAAAGCCGTCGCCGTACCGGCACTGGCGCACCGAATCGTGCTACTCCCCGAACTGTGGGTGCGGGGAGGCGACCCCTCAGCAGTGGTCGAAGATTGCCTGGCATCGGTGCCGACACCACCAACGCTCCCACCGGGCGCTGGGCCTCCGCACGAGACAGTCGCCGCCCCCGAGGGCGATGGTCCGCGGTGACGCGCCATGCAACGGATCGCTTGCTGGTGGCGGCCACGACATCCGTTGCCGGGGTGCTCCTAGCAGTGTTGGGCGGCATGCCCGAAGCCGCGATCCTGGTGGCGCCTTGGGCGGTGTTACTCGTGCTCGGGCTTGGGAACTCGCGGCTGGAGCAATCGACCCCAACCGTCGAGGTGGCCAACGACCGCGTAGTCGTCGGCGATGAGGTGGAAGTGAGCATTTCGTGGACCGGCGCGGCAGGCACGGCGTACGTCAATTGCCTTCCCAGCGGACGCTTCTGGCCGCCGAACTACGAGGGCGACGCTCGCCGGGGGGCTCAGGCGCATGACGCCCTCGCCCATGGCCGGGCCACGATCACCTGCTTGCTCCAAGCGACGCGGTGGGGAACCCACGATGTGGGCCGGGTCGAGTTCGCCGTCACCGAACCGTACGGACTGTTCCAATGGAAGGGCGCGGCAGGTCAGTCGACTCAGGTACGAGTGCACCCGAAGCCGACTGAGCTCCAGAACTTGCTGGCGCCCTGGCTGGTACGCCGGGTAACGGGCGCTCATCGCTCAAAGGCGACTGGTCGGGGGGTCGAGTATGCGGACATTCGTCCGTACTCGGCCGGCGACTCCCTACGCGACATCAACTGGCGGGTCAGTGCCCGATCTTCGGAGTTGTGGGTGTCGCTACGCCACCCCGATCAAGCGACCGACGTGATCCTTCTGCTCGACTCGTTCGTCGAGTCCGACCACGACGTCCACGCCGTGGTAGGGCTGGCGATCGAGGCTGCCGTCGCCCTGGCCGAGAGCCACCTTGCGGTCACCGACCGCGTCGGCCTTGTCGGGCTCGGCGGGCTGGTGCGCTGGGTCAGGCCGGACACCGGCCAACTCCAGCTTCAACATCTGATCGACGCGCTGCTGTCAACCGAGCTGTACGCCTACGTCGCCAATCGCAACCTGGACGCGATTCTGGCGCGTATGTTGCCGCCGCGTTCGTTCGTGGTGGCGCTCACGCCGCTGCTCGACGACCGTTTCGTCGACGCTTTGTTCGTCCTGGCCGGTCACGGCCACGACGTCGGCGTAATCGAATGCGATGCCGCTGATCCCGAAGACGACGAGAGCGAGGCCAATGACACCCTGCAGCTGGCCCGCCGCTTCTGGGAGGCCGACCGCCAGGTGGTACGCGATCGACTGGCGGCGCACGGTGTCGCCGTGGCCGGCTGGCGCAAGGGACGTCAACTGGATCTGACGCTCGAGGAGCTCAGCAGACGGCGGCAGCGCACGGTGCGAGCGAGACGCCTATGAGCCTTAGGTACCACCTGTTGGATGTGGGGCGGCTGCAAGCCGGTGTGGCGCTCGGGATGGCAGGCACGATCGCAACCGTCATCGCCCTGACCTCGTCGAGCGATACCGAGGTCGCAGGCCGCCTGGCCTTGTTTGGCGTCGTCTTGTTCGCAATTGCTCTGTCCCTCGGCTCCGCACGACTCGTCGGAATCGCCACGCTGCCGATGCTCGGAGCCGCCTTGGTCGCCTCTGTGGCGGTTGCGGAACCCGCCTGGGTGCGATCGATCGTCTTGGGAATCGGCTGGTACATGGCAGTCGAGCTGGCCTGGGACGCTATCGAGCGACGCGACGGCGTGAAACGTTCGAGCGCATTCAACGATCGCCGCATCGACGAGGTCACCACGGTCGTTACCCTGGCGCTCGTCATCTCGACAGCAGGATTTCTCTTGTCCTTTCTCGCACCGGTGCGCACGGTGCTCGTGTCCGGGTTGGTCATCATTTGTCTAATCGCGGGTCTGCGGTTGTCGACCCGTCGTCTGCAGGGCGAGTACGAGTAAACGAACCCACGGCCATTCTTGGCGGTCTTGTCGTACTAGGAGCGATTCTTGGTGCAATCAATTAGTACCGCTAGTTCCGCCGATTCAGATAGCAGCAAAGGGGCAATCGCCGGTGCGCCCATATCCGATCAAGTCGGAGGAGGTCGCACCCCTCAGCACCCCTGACCTCTCCATCTCTCCCTCGCGGGAGGACGGGCGTCCAACACGCGCCGAACGTTTCGGTCTCGTCTCCGACGCTCAGCCGCCGGCAGCCACCAGGGCATCCCACGTCACCTGATCGACGACGCCACTCGCGGTCAGATCGGCCACTCCCTGGAAGGCGGTGACGGCAGCACGCGTCTTGGGGCCAAAGATCCCGTCGATCGGGCCGGGGCCATGCCCGAGGGTGTCGAGCCTCGTCTGAAGGTCGAGGACCTTCAACCCGCGCGCCCCGTATGCGACCACGATCGTCGGAGCATCACCGGCCGCACCGGTTGCGGCGACAACGAGTGCATCCCATGTAGCTTGATCGACCGTGCCGGTACTCGAGAGACCGACAGATGCCTGGAATCTCGTCACCGCTCCGAGTGTCATCGGGCCAAAGGCGCCATCGATCGGGCCGGGCTCGTGGCCCAACCTGGTCAACATCGTCTGCAGGTCGACGACGCTCGACCCGTTGATGCCGTATGCCACCACCGAACCGGAATCAGAGGCTGTCGACCCGGAGGTCGTCGGACTCGATGCGAGCGCCCCCTTGGTGGCAGGTCCCACCTTGCCGTCCACGGTCAGCCCCCGAGCCGATTGAAAGACTTCGACGGCCGCGAGCGTCAGTCCACCAAAGATTCCGTCCACCGGCCCCGGGTTGTACCCAAGGGATTTCAGGGTCGACTGCAAATCGGAGACAACAGTGCCTCGGGATCCGTAGATCAGGGTGTCGTTGGGTCCTGCAACCGCCGTGCTGGGCTGGCTGGTACTGGTCTGGCTGGTGCTGGCACTTCCGGTCTGGGTGCACCGACTCCCGCATACCGCCAGCAATGCGTTGTAAGAGTTGACGACCACACCCTCGGGGTCGAATAGCTCGAAGTGGAGATGGGAACCCGTGTTCTCGGCATTGCCGGAATCCCCCACCCAACCGATGTGCTGGCCGGCGTCAACATGTACGCCGGGAACAATCCCTTCCACGATCCCCCACGCCGCGCCATCGTCGGTCCCCGGCGTGTCGTTGTTCAGGTGGATGTACCACGACTCCCAGCCATCGTCATGTCGGATGGCGATGGTGCAGCAACGCTCCGGATTCAAGTCAGCGGAGCTGTTGGACCAGTTGACGTAGCGAACAGTGCCGGAAGCAGCGGCGAGTATCGGTGTCATCTTGGGGGCCATCAGGTCCTGCGCGTGATGGTCGCCGTTGCTGCGAGCCGCGTAGAAAGTGTCACGGAGACTCACCTGGCCATCGACCGGAAAGACCAACGAGTAATCGACCATCTCGCCGTACTGGCGAGATCGGTGAGCAAGAGCCAGAGAGGTCGACATCAAGACGAATGCGACGATGACGATCACGACGGATCCGATCCGACGAGTGACTAGTGCGGTGGCTCCCAACATGACTAATCACCGCATCGGAAAGCGGGCGGTGGGACTTGAACGTCATTCGGACATTGGTCCGCTCCGACCGAGAACGCTGATGTCGGACCGCCGGGCGGGATATCGTTTCCGAACACCTCGGCGTAGTGTTCGAGTCACACTCCCAGAGGATGCGCATGGGTGAACAGAGGTCCGCCGGCCATCCGGAGCCGAAGCCGGAGAGCAGAGACGACCTCAGCTGGTTTCCGTTCATTGCAGGCCTGCTGGGCTTTTTCGCGGGAGGAGTCTTCGGCTGGGTCTTGGGACTCAAGGACGGTCCCGACAATGCGCTCCAATTGGGTCTGTTGGGCGGTTTCATCGGGATGGTTCTTGCGGTGGTACCGGCCGCCAAACGGCAGTCGCCGGATCGAGATGGTGCCGAGACACCGCAACAACCGGACCCAGGGGACCGCAGTCTGCTCACCATGATCACTTCGTTGCGACCGGCGAAGGCCTCAACGGCGAGGACACCCATGGGCGGGCTGGACATTCGGCCGGTACCGAACCGCAACGCCGATCCGACAGGCCACATCGAAGGAGGCCTGGAGGTGCGTGTAGTGAGGCGATCTGGGATCTGGACCAGAATCGAGGTTGGTGAGGAGAGTCAGGATCCGATCTGGGTAAAAGGTCGCGAGCTCGAACCAATCGAGAATTCCGCTGAGACTCCGGACCCGGGGTGAGGTTTCTCCTGGACGATCCGAGAACCGGGGCTCGTCATGCTGTCACAGATCGCACCGGATATCGGCAAGGGAGCCTCAAAGCCGTCGAATCACTCCGACCCACCTGCAAACGGGGGACCGACCACTTCGTCGAGCCGAGCAGCCAGCAACTCGTTGCCGCCCATGTGTTGGATGATCAGCCGATCCCACTGCCAGAACAGCGGCGGCGCGGTGACATCGTATGGGACATGGGCGATCGTATAGCCGTCGCTCGATACCGCGGCCGCGGCGCGATCCGCTGCCCCCACTCCCCCAAAGTCGAAAACCTTGACCGGGCTGCCGGCGGCAACGACCAGATACGTGGCGTGAGCCATTCCCATGGTGGCGGTGAACGGTGACATCTCGGACAGACCCTCTGGATCGCCGACCAGGACCTGATCCGAAGGCAGCGCAGTGAGGAATTCGTCCAACGATCTGGAGGCGCCGACGCCGACCCGACTCGATGCATCCACCGGGATCGCGTCGTACACGGCCCAAGCGACCTCCTCTGCTCGTTCGATCGACAAGGTCGTAAGCGAGTAGGTCGCCACAGTCACCACTCTCGCCCCGTCGAAGAGGTGTACGACCCGGGTTCGCTCGCTCGCCATTTCGTCGATCGCCGAGACTTCTACCACCCCTGCCTGGTTGATGTCGCCGCCAAGGGGAATGCCAATGATGGCTCCATCACCGGACCATTCCTGCCACGACACGAGCAGCAGCCCGATGCCGTTGGTCCAAGCCATCTGCTCAAAGTTAAGGTCGTCCACCTGCTCGATCAGACACCCCGCATAGATCAGTCCACCGAGCAGGTCCACCGGCACAGCTTCTATCGCCATGCCTAATCGGGGAGGTACGACGGCTGGAGTGGTGGCCTTCACCAACTCGTACAGGACGGATCGGGCCTGATAGTCGCCCCCGGAACAGGTGGCGGCAACAACTTGGGCCGGGGGCTCAGCAACCGACGTAACCGAGGCATCAGGATCACCGGTGCCGCCACCGCAGGCTGCGATCACCAACAGAAAGGTGAGGGGTCCGACGAATCGTCGCATTGTTGTCTAAGCCTAAAGAAGAGCGGTCAAAGAGTTACCGGCGGCACGCGATCGTCGGAGGCGAGGTGCTCGGTGGCGGTTTGCCGCTGCCGATCGAGTTGTCGAACTCACCGCGCTCGGAGGCCTCACGAATCTGACGATCAGCGAGCGACTCGAAGTCTCGCTCAGTTGGCATACGCCAGGGCATGCACCGGAGCCCATCGCGACGCCGCAGCAGCGTAGTGCTCCCCCGCGGCGTCGAAGTCGCCCCGCTCCAACGCCTCCAGTGAGGCGCCGATTTCGGCGGCCGACTCGTCGAGAACCAGCTCGGTCTCATCGAATAGATCCGCAACGCTGCCGTAGTCCAATTCGACAAGGGCGTCACGCGGAAACTCCTCCAACCAGCGAACCACGTCACTCACCTGCTCGATGATGGAATCGTCGAACTCTGCGTCTTCCAGCACCTGGACCGCATGGCGCACCCGCTGCAATCCGGTCGCCAGCGCCGTCCGATAGCGAACCGCCATCTGGCCGTACTCTGTCGTGATGACCCTGTCGTCCTGCTCAAAGAGTGCAAACCAGCGCAGCGGGATAGCGAACGGTGACGTGAGGATATGGCTCCTGACCCCAGGGAACCGATCGTGGATGCGATCGAGTTCCGCCGCAGCACGTTCGGCGACCGACTCGGGCACGAGCAATGCCAGCGAGGAATCGGTGACTGCCGCGCTGAACGCCAGGAGCCCTTCGAGCATTCTCAGTCGGGGATGACGCGGGCAGACGAAACGACGCCCGTCCTCGTCGATAACGAAGGCGTCATCTCGGGCCGACTCGGACGAGAGACCGAACTCGCCCTGGCGGAGAACCCGAACACCACGGCTGCGGTCGGTGACATGCTCGAGCACAGGGCCGTCCGACCCGGTTGCCGGCACATATACACGAAGGTAGGCGGCGTTGGCCATGAGCTGATGGTACCGACGCAATGCGACCAATCACCCTCCGGCCATCCGAAGGCGCATCGCTACACTTGGGTTGTCTCACCTGTTCCGGAAAGGAGCATCGCGTTGGGAGTGTTTGACGCTATCGGTGATCGCGGCCATGAAGAGGTGGTATTCGGGTCCGATCCCGAATCGGGTCTTCAAGCGATCATCGCCATCCACTCGACGGCTCTGGGTCCCGCCCTAGGTGGGACCCGTTTCTATCCCTACACGTCGGAGGCCGACGCTCTCGAAGACGTACTACGCCTGTCGCACGGAATGTCGCTCAAGGCGGCCGCAGCCGGACTCGACCTCGGCGGAGGCAAAGCCGTAATCATCGGCGACCATCGCAAACTCAAGTCGGAACGGCTTTGGCGCGCCTTCGGCCGAGTGGTCGATTCCTTGCAGGGCCGCTACATCACCTCCGAGGATGTTGGCACCGACGCCCATGACATGGAGTTGATCCGGCGCGAGACGCGTTGGGTGGTTGGGGTACCGGTGGAAGAAGGTGGGTCCGGCGACCCCTCACCGGCAACGGCTCGCGGTCTGATGGCCGCCAGCAGGGCGACGGCCCGCTTCCTGTGGGGGGATGAGGATCTCAGCGGAAAGAAGATCGCGGTTCTGGGAGTCGGCAAGGTCGGCACCGACCTGGTCCGTCGTCTCCACGAGAATGGCTGCAAAGTTACGATCGCCGATGTCTATCCGCCCTCGATCGAGCGGGTTCGCAACGAATACGGCGTCGATGTTGTCGAACCAGACGAACTGATCGACGTCGAATGCGACATCTTTGCGCCGTGCTCGCTCGGAGGCATCCTCAACGAAGAGACCATTCCTCGGCTCAGAACGCAGACCATCGTGGGTTCGGCCAACAACCAACTGGCTACCGAAGAAGACAACGATCGACTCGACAAACGCGACATCCTGTACACCCCCGACTTCGTGGCAAACGCCGGAGGGCTGATCAACGTGAACGCCGAGCTTCGCGGATATGCGACCGAGAAGGCCGCGGCCCACATCGATCGCATCTACGACAACATGCTCCAGGTGCTCGAGGCGTCTCGGGAAAGGGGCACCACGCCGCACCGCACGGCTGTGGCCCTCGCCGAAGAACGTATTCGAAGCATCGGCAATCTCCGCCTATTCCGTCGCTCCGGCGACGACCGCAACTAATGCGCCGGCCGGCGCATTAAGGATCGATCGTGACGATCGGCATAGACCCTGCTGCCAATCATCTCGAACTCGGCCTGACCGACGAGACCCTGCTCGACATCTACCGCACGATGTTGATGGCGCGCCGCATCGACGATCGGATGTGGGCCCTCAACCGACAGGGCCGCGCCCCGTTCGTCGTGTCATCGGCCGGTCACGAGGCGGCCCAGATCGGGACCGCCGTCGCGCTGACCAAAGGACTCGATTGGGCACTTCCGTACTACCGCGACCAGGCGGTTGCCCTGCAGTTGGGAATGACCCCCGAGGAGATCTTTCTCGGAGTCTTCTCCAAGGCGGGTGACCCCAACTCGGGCGGCCGACAAATGCCCAATCACTGGTCACACCCCGGGCTGAACATCTTCAGCCACTCGTCGGTCATCGGAACCGGGTACCCGCACGCCGCGGGCATCGCATACGAGTTGATGCGACGAGATCAGGGGGCGGTGACGATGGTGTGGGGCGGTGAGGGTTCCACATCCGAAGGCGACTTCCACGAAGCACTCAACTTCGCCGGAGTTCACAGACTCCCGGTGGTATTCGTAATCGAGAACAATCTGTATGCCATCTCGGTTCCGGCAGCCGAAGAGGTAGCGGGCAACCTGACCGAGCGGGCCGCCGCATACGGGATTCACGCCGAACGGGTCGACGGTAACGAGGTTCTCGATGTGTACCAGGCGGCAAGTAGAGCCGTCGAACTGGCGCGTCACGGCGAGGGCCCATGCTTCATCGAGGCCATGACCTACCGCCACTATGCGCACACCTCCGAAGACGACGACCGTTACCGGCCTGCGGAGGAGATCGAGGAGTGGAAGAAGCGCGATCCGATCAGCAATCTCAAGCGATACCTCATCGAAAGCCGCCTCCTCAACCAAGCTACCGAGACGCAACTCGAAGAAGAAGTCGTGGCCGAGATCGCTGCCGCGGTAAAGGCTGCCGATGCGGCGCCACATCCCGAAGACCCGATGGCGTTCGTCTATGCCCGCCCGATTCAGAACACCGAGCCGGTGATCGTTCCAGAGATCGAACCGGATGGTGATGAGATGAACATGGTCTCTGCGGTCAACACCACGCTCCACGAGATCATGGGGTTCTATCCCGAGGTCTCCATCTTCGGCGAGGATATTGCCGATCCCAAGGGTGGCGTGTTCAAAGCGTCAGTTGGACTGACCGACACCTACGGAAAGGATCGCTCCTTCAACGCCCCTCTCGCCGAATCATCGATCGTCGGAATCGCCATCGGAATAGGCGGTGCCGGTGGCAAACCGATTGCCGAGATCCAGTTCGCCGACTACATCCACCCTGCTTTCGATCAGATCGTTTCCGAGGCGGCTCGCCTCCACTACCGATCGGCCGGCGGATGGAACTGCCCGATCGTGATCAGAACGCCATACGGCGGTGGCATTCACGGCTCGCTCTATCACAGCCAGTCGATCGAGGCGTTCTATGCCCATGTGCCCGGCCTCAAGGTCGTCATACCGTCGACGCCGGCCGACGCCAAGGGCCTGCTCTGGTCGGCCATCGAAGACCCCGACCCGGTGCTGGTGCTGGAGCCGAAGAAGCTCTACCGCCTCGCCAAAGGGTTGGTACCGGTCGGCCCTCACCGGGTTCCGATCGGCACCGCCGCGGTACGTCGTGTCGGCACCGACCTGTCGATCATGGCGTATGGCGCTATGGCACATTTCGCGGTCGAGGCCGCGGACCTTTTGGCCGCCCAAGGAGTGAGCGCCGACGTCATCGATCTTCGGTCGATCAGACCACTGGATTGGGCCACCGTCGAAGCATCGGTAAAGAGGACGTCGAAGATCCTCATCGTCCACGAGGACACCGGTTTCGGCGGATTCGGGGCCGAATTGTCGGCCCAGATCGCCGAACAGGCCTTCGACTGGCTCGATGCCCCGGTACAGCGATATACATCCCCGGAGATTCCGACATTCCCCTACTCGAGCGCCCTGGAAGATCAGGTCTATCCCAACATCGAGGGGATCGTCGAACACGCCATCGAACTGGCCGAGTACTAGAAGAAGTCGTTAGTCCTTAGTTTCCCGACCCCACAGAGCCCGGCCGAAGATACGCTCACGCTCAATGGACATCACCATCCGACCGGCCGTGGCCGACGACCGCGATTACATCGCGTCGTGGACCGCGCGCACCTTCTCGTGGGGTGACTACGTCGGTGACGCCTTCGACGATTGGCTAAAGGAAGAACACGGTGCCGTGATCGTCGCCGAAGTCGACGGCCTTGCCAAGGCAGTGGGGAGAATCCGGATGGTCTCCGAATCCGAGGCCTGGTCCAATGCCATGAGGGTGCACCCCGATCTTCGTCGGACCGGAATCGGTACCGCAGTTGGAGAGGCAATGTTGCAGTGGGCCGACGAGGCAGGAGCCCGCGTAATCCGATTGGCGGTTGAGGATTGGAACACCGCCGCCCGCGGGCAAGTCATCAAGACCGGCTTTCGCCCCATCGGAAACTGGTTCTGGGCACAACGCGGTGTCGGCGACTCGTCCCCCGTGCCCGAGGGGAATGGCGGACAGCGAGTAAAGGGCTACGAAGTTATCAAACCGGCGAATTCGGCCGAAGCCGAGCCGGCTCTGCTGTCCTGGAGTGGCGGTGAGCTGGCTCGCGCCGCCCATGGGTTGTTTGCAATCGGGTGGACGTGGCAACGCTTGACGGTGTCACTCCTCGCAGAAGCCGCCAAGCAACGAATGCTGTGGGACGGCCGACCCGGATGGGCGTACGCCGCGCCGGTTGCCGATCGATTCGAGGTGTACTGGATAGAGACCAACCCCGAAGATTCCAGGGCCATGGTTCGGGCACTCGTCGAACGCGCCGCCGACTCTGGATCCGACACGATGCGGGCAGTGGTTCCCGATGTGGATTGGCTGATCCAAGCCTTCCGCCGTGCTGGTTTCGAAATCGGCGGGGTCACCGTGTTCGGCCTGGCGCTCTAGACGTCCCATCGAGATCTCTGGCTTCTGACCGGCCATGCAGGCCGCCTGCTGTGTACAGTCCGGCAACTCACACGACTGGTCGTAACGATGCACAGATTATTCATCCTGTTGGTCGCGATGGCACTTATCGCCGCCGCCTGCGGGGGCGACGGCTCGGACTCCGCTTCTGCCGCGACGGACGCTCCGACAGAGACCGACGCCCCGCCGGCGACACAACCTCCAGCGGAAACGACCACGACCGCGGCTGAAGCGACCACCACCACTGCGGCCGGAACTACGACGACCGTCGCGCCGAAAGCGGCATCCGATGACACCATCTTCTTCGTCGGGAGTGACGCAGAGGTGGCGAACTTCAATATCTTCTCCGTCAAGGCCGACGGCAGCGAGCGCACCCAACTCACCGAAATGACCGACGCCTTCATTCCGAACATCTCCCCCGACAGAACTCAGGTCGCTTTCTTCAACACCGACACCGGTGAGGAGTTCGTCTGGATGATGGACGCCGACGGCGGCAATCTGACCCAGGTGACCGATTACTCGAGTGCCACCGCCGATTGGCACCCGGACGGGACGTCACTGATCATGAACAGTGACAGCCAGGGGGAACCTGTCGACACTCCCGATGTCTACTCCGTGTCCCTGGACGGCACCGTCATAGAACAGCTCATCGACAGTGATGCAACAGCAGATTTCGACGCCCATTTCACCCCGGACGGTTCAACGGTGGTGTTCGTAAGCACCCGCAATGGCGACTCCGACCTGTTTCTGCTCGATATTGTCAGCGGCGAGATCATCGAGTTCATCGGCGGGCCCGGCGATCAGGCCGTTCCGCGCATCTCACCCGACGGAACGATGGTGCTGTTTACGAACACGGCGGGCGGGGATAGCGACATCTACCTCACAGACTTCAAAGATGGACCCATTACGGTGCTCACCGACGGCCCCGAGATCGACGACATGGCGGACTGGTCACCGGATGGCCAGCGGATCGTCTTCATGTCGGACCGCTCCGGCAACTTCGATCTCTGGATCATGGACGCCGACGGAAGCAACCCGATCCAACTCACCGACACACCCGAGTTGGAGCTGTTCCCCAGCTGGTCGTAAGAGGAGCGTTACGCGCAATCTAGGTCT
>Ga0255057_10000464_pt1 | contig 23123 bp, 16 predicted proteins | sample Cases_109_6_MG_FD_189022 | JGI IMG/M metagenome (GOLD analysis project Ga0255057, IMG submission 189022) | Seawater microbial communities from Amundsen Gulf, Northwest Territories, Canada - Cases_109_6 | ecosystem: Environmental > Aquatic > Marine > Gulf | place: Canada: Northwest Territories... | reverse complement strand
GTAAATCAGACTGATGACTAAAACGCTCTCAATGCTCGCCGCATGCTGCTTAACTTTACTTCTGGCTTCGATGCCGATCCATGCGCAGGAAGGTGAGCCCGAATTGCAGCCATTGCCTGCAGAGGTTTCGGCACGCCTCGATCAAATGCTCGCCGACATCGACGGTCTTAAGATAGACATCAAAGGACTCGACGAGCGCTCGAAAGGGACCGAAGGAATTATCGCTCAGGTTCTCGCGGCACGTCGTGACAAGCTTTGGACATCGATGTTTCAAAGCAAAATGGCGCTAGCCCGTGCCGTTACGTTAGAAAAGGATAACGGCAAAGACGTTTCCGCCTACTGGGATCAGCTTTCCAAAGACTTGAGAGACTTACCCGACGATGTGTACGGCACGTTGGAGCGCCTTCGAACCCGGGTCGAATTTCCCGCGGACAAGTCGCCGCCGGAAGAATTTGTTGTCGCTGACCAAAAACTCTTCAGCACCATGCGTGAAGTCGACAACCTGTTCAGGGAACTCGTGACCTATACGCAAATTGCTGATGATTTCGGCATCGATGCGACTTCCATCAGGGAAGATCTTGTAAAGGAAATAGCTGACGCCGCCGCAAATCGTTCCATTTTTCTGGAGATGGCAATAAACGACGTGAATATGCTGCGATCGTCGGTTGCTACGTTGCCGGGTAACTCGAATCTCGCCGATTGGTTAAGTGCGGCCAATACGCGCGTGCGGATGACCGCCGTCGAGATGAACCAATCGATCGCCGCAATGAATTCGCTTGATCTCGATACACGTCAGTATCGCCAACAGGTCCTGAAGGTAACGGGCGAGATAACCACCGACGTCCTCGATTTCGGCATCGCGGCGAATCTGCTAGGCGAGTGGCGAGACGCGGTACTTGAGCTGATTTCTGAACAGGGCCCCAAATTCATCTTCCGACTATTGCTGGCTCTGCTTATCTTGTTTGCATTTGTACAGCTCGCGAAACTGCTTCAAAAAGGCGTGGACAAAGGTCTGCGTTCGGGGCGGTTTGTTACGATGTCGCACTTGTTGCGTCGAATGATTGTGTCGATAGTGCGCAACGTGATCGTCATCGTCGGCGCGCTGATCGCTATCCAGCAACTCGGAATATCATTGGCACCGCTGCTTGCCGGTCTCGGCATTATCGGCTTCATCATCGGCTTCGCGTTGCAGGACTCTCTCTCAAATTTCGCTTCGGGAATAATGATTCTGCTGTACCGCCCATTTGACGTAGGTGATTTGGTCGACGCGGGCGGAGTCAGTGGCCGAGTGAGTCATATGAGCCTGGTCAATACGACCTTTAACACGCTGGACAATCAGAAACTGATCGTGCCGAACAACATCATTTGGCAATCCGTCATTACCAATGTGACGGCGCAAAGGACGAGACGAATTGACCTCGTATTCGGAATCTCTTACGGAGACGATATCGAAAAGGCCGAACGAGTCTTGCGCGACGTTATTGCTGCAGAAGAAAATGTTCTTGACGATCCGGAACCCGTCATCAGGGTGCATGAGCTTGGCGAGTCGTCTGTTAATTTCGTGGTCAGACCCTGGGTGAAAACCGACGCTTACTGGGATACGTACGGAGCCCTGACAAAAGCCGTCAAGATCGCGTTCGACAAAGAAGCCATTTCAATTCCATTCCCACAACGCGATGTTCACGTCATAGAACAGAAATAGATCCGGGGTCGAACCGAGGTTTCCTTAAAACTCTGGAAACTTCGGTTCGACCCCTATTTTTCGGTTCGACCCCTATTTTTCGATTTTTAGAGTTGGCCGCGGATTGGCAGGATCCGCATGAAACCGGCCATGAAGCGTTGGCCCCAGGTCGTTTGTGGTTCCTTATCGTAAATCACTTCCTCGCCGTCTTCGAACGCTCGCCAGCGTAATTTTCCCTTCTCGTTAAGAAAGACCTCATAGGTTTGCCGGGGAAGAGCGGCTGTCAGCAATTCTGCAGCATTCGCAGACATCTCGGGCGACCGGATAATGACGCCAAGCTCCGTATTGATATTGGCGGAGCGTGGGTCGAAGTTGAACGAGCCGATAAAAATCTCACTTCTGTCAATGATGAATGCCTTCGTGTGCAGGGTTGCCTTAGCGCCGCTGGCGGCCATGAGCTCAGACCCTTGAACATCTGCATCGGGGCGGACCTCGTATATTTTTACGCCGGCTTTAAGCAGTGGCTTTCGGGATGGCGCGTAACCTGCGTGCACGCTGGACTGATTATTTGCAGCGAGTGAATTCGTGATGATAGTGATCGAGACGCCACTGCGCTGCAGTTCGATCAGCGTCTCGATTCCTGCTTTTCGCGGTACAAAATACGGGGATAGGATCAATGCTTCAGTCTTCGCCGACAGTATTGACTCTCGGAGTGGAGTGGTAATCGACGCAGCCGTTTTGGCCTTTTTCTTGAAGTTCTTGTCGGGCGAATCAACGGCCAGCGTGTAGGGCGCCCAGATAAACACATCATTATCGGTTTCTTCATACTCCAGGAATTGGTCTCGTACGGCCGCCGCGTACTTGGTGCCCAATATAAGCTGCCGGGCAGCCTCGAGTTCCACTCGGACGCGTTCAAGTTCGGTCGCCGGGTCATCCGGCATTTTGGCGAATGCTTCCGGGGGCGCAGCCCGCTCATGATTCCAATAGCTGTCAAACATGTCGGAAACTTCATTGACAACGGAACCGATGCCCATGACGTCCAAATCACCAAATTTAGCGTCTTCACGAGCGCCGAAATACTCGTCGGCAATATTTCGCCCACCGATGATTGTTACCTGGTTGTCAGCGGTAAAAGACTTGTTGTGCATGCGCCGGTTGATGCGGCTGAAACTGGTGATGGCGTCCATGGCTCGAGCTGAACGCCGCGCAAAAGGATTGAATATTCGAATCTCGAAATTTGGGTGTGAGTCGAGGGCCGCAATGCCGGCATCCGCCCCACTGGTAAACATGTCATCTACCAGTAGACGGACACGCACGCCACGATCTGCTGCTCGTAGCAAGACGCTGATAAACACATGACTGACAATGTCATCCTTAATCAGGTAATACTGCGCATCGATGCTGCGCTCGGCCCGTTCGGCAAGTAGCAGGCGCGAGGCGAGGGCGTCAATGCCGTCAACCATTGGAAAAAAACCGGACTCGCCCGGATGGTCCGCGGCGAGGCCCGCGAATTGCCTGCCGAGGTGGGTGTCCGCGGTGTCCGTCAGCGCGACGGATTCCGATTTTGGATAATCGAAATCGACGCTGGCACAGCCGTACAGCGCCGCAAAAACAGTGAGTAAGCAGGCCTGGCGCATCAATCCGGTCATCTTCATCAAACCCCCTGAAACGCTCTTATGGCGTTTACGCTTGCTCAAATTTATCACATCTTGAGTCCCACATTTTGATAGAGTCCAGCATCGAAGATTGATTCCGAATACAAGAAAAACGAACGAGAAAGGGGATTTCAATGCGTAAGACAATATTTGCGGCGGTAGCGTTATCGATTATCGGCTGGGCAGGCGCCGCATGGGCCTGGAATCCTGATGAAGTCGCAGAACTGGAGCCGAAAGTGGCTGAGACCATCAAAGTACTTTTGGAAAAAGATCCGGATATGCAAAAGTTTTTTGATAAATCATCCGGTTACGTCGTTATCCCGACCGTCGGTAAAGGTGGCTTCGGTGTGGGAGGCGCGCGCGGCACGGGTTTGTTGAAAGAAGGTGGCGCAACAACAGCGGTTGTAACATTGACGCAATTGACCTTCGGATTTCAGGCGGGCGGTCAGGCTTACAGCGAGTTCATATTTTTCGAAGACACCTATGCCCTGGAAAATTTCAAACGTGGTAACTACGAACTCGGCGCCCAGGCGTCCGCAGTTGCTATTACAGCGGGCGCGTCCGCGGATGCTCAGTTTGAAGGGGGCATGGCGATATTCACTCAAGCGAAAGGTGGCTTGATGTATGAAGCAAGCGTTGGCGGTCAGAAGTTCAAGGTCGAAAAGCCGGACTAAGAGTTACAGAAGACGAAAGGCCGGTATCGTCCTTGAACGATACCGGCCTTTTTTTGTATCCGGACTAATTCGCCGTTACGGGATTGGGATCGCCTGCGACGTAAGGATAAAGCGAAAAGAACTTGGGAACGCCGTTCCTTACTCCTTCTTCCAGGTTCTCAAGAAATTTCTCGGTAACTTTACCGACGCCAACGGCCTCCCACACAAGTTGGTGTTTCTTCGCGTCCACGATATCGATATTGAATGTGCCTTCGGTGTATTGCGAAACGTGGGTTTCTGTTCCGTAACCGTAGCCTCCCCAGGCGCCGTAGGAGCTGCCCCTATACCCATAATAACTACCGTAACCGCCGTACATTGGCGGCGGTGCCGATGTCGTTCTTACTTTCGTCTTGTCCTGCAGGATCGCATTGAAGTTGACGAGCAAATCGGGGTTCTCTGACTTCGCGTAGCCCCGGCTTTCCATCTCGATCGTTATGGCGGTCATCATGTATTGAGTGAAAAAGCTCTGATAGCCCTCGTAGTCGGGTCCAGCGTTTTCCATGAAGTTCCACGTGTTATATGAACCAAAGGGAGCGCTCTTATCGTGATCGGCGATGATATTCGCGCCGGAAGACGAACAGGCGCTCAGTAAATATCCCATCATAAGAAGTAAAATAAGATTGATGAGTCGTGGGTTTTGTCGAGATTGCATCGCTTTGCTCCATGATTTTTGTTTGACTGGGCTTTCCGCCATGCCCGGACGGGTGGTCATACTACTACCCTACGAGAATCAGTCCAAGAGAATCAGCCCAAGAAATTGAGTCCATTCGCAGGTCACCACGCGTGGCCCATCTGAAAATACCAGGCAACTTCCTCAGGACCGCGAGCAACATCAATACCCAGCCAGACATTCTGTTGCTTTAACGCCAGGAATCGAATGCCCGCACCATAGGCATTGATATCGTCCTCGGTGTCGATGCCAAGATCACCGGTCTTAGTGAAGCCTACGCCGCCGAATACAACCGCTGCCCATCGCGGGGAAATGTTGAATCGACCTTCCATTTCGAATACGCCCACAGTCTCCCCTTGATAACGTAACGCCGGAATTCCTCGAAGAGACACAAACGGCTCAGCGAAAAACGGCGGACGGCCGCCTGACGTCCACACGTCGCCTCGCAGGCCCAACACAAAGAGTTTATGCAATGGGCGGAACCAATGAACTTTGAGTCGGTAAGTTGAATAGTTAAAATCGCCGCCCAGAGAATCGTCGTGATACCACAACGCGTTGTCAATCAGTATTCCGCTACCAGGCATCATCGTGTCGTCGCGCGTATCATAAGTCGCGATGCCCGCCAGTCCGATATCGCGAAGTGAGAAATTAAATAATTCCGGTGGCAACGGAAGAGCGCCAACATCGAAATCCACCAATCCGTCAAGGTAGCTGGCCGATGCGCCTAAGAACCATCGGCTTGCGCCGACTTGACGTTTGATGCTCAGGTAAGCTAATTCTCCGTCAAGGTCGAAATCGAACGGCGTATCGCCCAGGTAAGTCGTGGTTTTGACTTCCATGCTGGCTATTGCGCCTACGACTCTGAGCGAGTCATTCAGGTAAGTACCGGTGTGACCGGCACCGATACCCTGTGTCCCATTGCTGGTCTTGAATGCGAAAAGACCGGTTGCCGTCGGCGGGGGGTTCGGCCTTTTGCCTGTTTTTCCCAATTCGGACGCTGTCGAAATCTTCGGCATGTCGGGATCGCGATCTTTGTGAAAATAGACAAGGCCAAGACCCAAGCCTTCTCCGATCGCCGGTTCGGTAATGACAACGGGAAGTACCAGAAAATTGCCGCCGCTCTTGCCTTCCTCGTCTGCGGCGTTTTCCTGCTCCTGCTCCTGCTCCTGCTCCTGCTCCTGCGCCGTGGCATGGGCACCGAAAATGACCGACAAAATCAGTACCCCCGCCGGAATTAATCGCCTGTGGCGAGATTTGAATCCAAGCATTTGAAAAAGCTCTATCTTTTAAAGAGTGTCGACTTTGCAAGGGTAATCCTTTTCTCCATAATCACATAATCCCGCGTAGGTGATCCTGGAGTCTGCTCATGACGATCCGCCCGATGCATCCGCCATCAATTCCAATGGCTTACAATCTTGCTATGCGCTCGCGAATAGCAACTTTGCTGCTCATTTCGTTGTGGCCAGCTGGCTGGTCGGCAGAAAGTTCCGAGCCGCCTTGGTCAAACCCGAACTACGCCGCAGAAGACGCTATGCAGGCGCCACTGGAAGACGTCTGGCCGGCACTGTCTAATGAACGGGTGGGCGATCTCGACGCAATGATCGGGCGAGGTGAGATCCGTGTTCTTACGACATTCACGCTCGGCTCCTATTTTATCGACAGGGGCCGGCAACATGGGACCGTATTCGAGTTGTCACAAATTCTCGAAAAGTACACGCAAGACAAACTCGGCAGCAAAGCGAAGACACTCAAGGTAACAATCATTCCGGTTCGCCGCGATCAGCTTCTGCCTTTCCTGATTGCCGGCCACGGCGATGTCGCCTTTGCCAACCTGACCGTGACGCCGGAGCGCAGCAAGATCGTCGATTTCTCCAGGCCGTTTACGAAGAAGGCCCGCGAGCTGCTGGTGACGGGACCGAGTGCGCCCGAAATTTCCGATGTCACGGATTTGGCGGGGCAGGAAGTCGTCGTCCCCCGCGCGTCGAGTTATTACGAAAGTATCGCCGCACTAAGTGAGCAGTTCGTCAGAGATGGCCTGGACCCGATCGATATCACAGAGTCGGATCCTCGACTCGAAGCAGAAGACATACTTGAAATGGTCAATGCCGGGTTATTGCCGACGACAGTGGTTGACGAGCACCGCCTAACGGTGTGGGCAAAAGTGTTCGCAAAACTGAATGTTCACGAGGATATTGTCTTCAGACAGAATGCGGAAATCGCTCTGGCCATGAGGCAAGATAGTCCGCAACTCAAGGGATTGCTCGACGGATTTGTTTACGAAAATCGTGTCGGAACCTTGATTACAAATATATTACTCAAGAAGTATGGGGAGAATGTCGGGTGGGCACGTCCGGCGTTGGAGCGCGAACCGTTTCGGCGATTCGAGCAGCTGGCGGGCCTGTTCCAAACCTATGGCGATCGCTATGAATTCGACTGGTTGATGCTTGCCAGTTTCGCCTTTCAGGAATCGGGCTTTGACCAAAGCGTGCGCAGTCCTGTTGGCGCCATCGGTGTTATGCAAATTATGCCTGCTACGGCTGCGGATCGTGCTGTGGGCATCGCCGATATCCACGTACTCGAAAACAACGTTCACGCTGGCGCCAAATACTTGTACGTCCTCCGCGATCACTATTTCGCCGATGAAGCAATGGATCCGACCGAGAGGATGCTATTCACAATGGCTGGCTATAACGCAGGCCCGAATCGCATCAACCGGCTGCGAAGAGTCGCGGCGGATCGCGGACTCGATCCGAATGTCTGGTTTAACAATGTCGAAATTGTCGTTGCCGCGCAGGTTGGCCGTGAACCTGTTGGCTATGTGGGAAATATCTACAGATACTACATCGCCTATAGTCGCGCCCTGTCGAATTTAGAAAACAAGGAATCAATCCAGCGGAGTGGCGGTTTGTGATGCGTATGACGCGACATATCGTTGCACTTCTCGGATACCGATTTGTTGCGGTCCGGCTATTCCCAAATCATTAGCCAGAAGGTTTACATGAAGAATCCAAATTTCATAGTTGCCGTAAAAAGCGCAATCATCACTTGTGTGCTGCTGTGCTGGACGGCACAAGCCGACGTCCTGGTGCTGAAAAATGGTGATCGCATAACGGGCGACATCAAGAGAGTCTGGGACAGTGAGATAACGATTGAGCCCTCGTACTCGGATGAATTCACAGTCGATGTCGCTGCTGTCGAGTACATCGATTCGGATCGGGAATTCGAGCTTGAACTTGCCGATGGTAGCAAGTCACTCGCCCGACTTGGCGGAGCCGATTCCGATGGCAATCAGATCATCGAGGCAAACGGACAATCGTCATCGATACGGCTTGAGTCCTTGTTTGAACTCGATCAGCCGGAAAAGGATTTCGATTGGGAGAGCAATATCGAATTTTCGGCATCCCTGAACAGTGGCAATACGGAAAGTGCCAACTCGAAATTGAGGGCAGACACAATCATAAGTATTCCGAATCACCGGCATCTGGCAGAACTGACCTTCTTCAGGGAAGAGCTCATTGACGTTACGACACAGGAAAAAGACCTGTTTAGATACAACTACAACTGGTTGTTTCGGGATCCCTGGTTTTTTGGTGCGTTCCTCAGCTTCGAGCGCGATCCGATAATCGAGCTGGGCGGCCGAGTGATTGTCAGTGCCGGCATCGGCCTCGACATATGGGCGACGCCACGACGGACACTAAGCGTGCAACTGGGTGCCGGCGCACAGTCGGAAGAACTCGCGTCTGTCAGAAACGAAAATGCAGTCGCGACATGGTCGTTGCGTTATAGCCAGGATTTTTTCCAGGATGATTTGGACCTGTACCACAATCATTCCATAATACCCAACATCACCGGCCGTACTAACACGAGTTACAAGACAACGACGGGACTTCGTTACGAAATTACGGATTTGCTCTATGCGAATTTTTCTATTGATTACGACTACGAAACGAATCCGGTCGATACCGCCGTGAGCGAGGACGTCGCAGTTCTGGTTGGATTAGGCGCAGAATTCTGATCGCGGTTGCGCCAATGATGGATTGGACTGATCGCGCCTGAATTAAGTAAAAAAATCAAAGTGTTAGGAGAGCATCGCAAGTTGTGACGCACCAATGACGCACTGCGAGATTCGACGAAATCGCGAGTCTTGATTAGATAACTGAAGCGTCAATTCATGTTCGCCCATTGAACCGTCGCAAGGGCCCGCTGTTCATCAATGTGCTTCGCAAGATCTGCGGCGCTAATAAGCCATGGTGATTTTTGGGAGCCCACACGATATGCCGGTATAGGCAGTTGTTGCAGGCAGGCGCGTCTTTTTGCTTTGGACGCGGATAAACCAAAGTATTTTTCACATACGCGCTGCAGGGGAATTTCGGCTTCGCCGAACTCGGCAAGCAGGCCAAAGTATGTGGGAGTCATCACGTAGTTCTTCTCCCATATTGCCTGGCAGTAAAGATGAGACTACGCACCCAAGTAAACACTGACGACTTGGCGCCGCTCATGACCTAACTCGCGACTGACAATGAGCCGTACCTCACGGTCCCGATCTCGCTGTTCTCGACTGAGCGATTTACTTATCGGCCCGCCAGCAGCCGGAGATCTCCAGCCGGTTAGTTCCTCATAACGTCGTTGGGCATAGGCATGGCGAAGACCGTGCATCTTGGACAGACCCGCCCGGAGCGTGTGGCCCTCGTAAATTCGAAGCTGCTGCACATAGTTTCGATTGCTGGGAATTAGCGAGCCCCTGCCAGCCAATTTGCGGGCGCGATTCAGCACCTCTCGTTGATTCTGCGTTCTAATCGGGATCGTTCTCGCCTTGCCACCTTTCGTCCAGGAGGGCTTTAGGGTGAGGTGATCGCCCTGATCGGCATAGCTGGGACTGAACTTGATCGCTTCCTCTCGTCTCAGCCCAAACGCCTGCTGCAACTCAAGACTCATTCGCACGTTTTCGTCCCGAACCTTCGCCAAATCCACCTCTAAAATGGATTTGGCCTTATTCGTGTTAGTAACGAATAGTCGATTCGGTATCCCATAGTGGTCATTGGATCGCGCCACCACATTCTGGCGATTCACTTTTCGGGCCCACCACCGGAATGCCGCCATACGGTTCTTGATCGTTCCCGCAGCGACCTCTTTTTCTAACCAGTGCCCAACTAGAGCTTCTACGTGTTTTGGTCTGAGGGAATGACTGTTCATACCGCGATATCCTAGTTCGTGCAGTTCGTTCGCCATCAGGGTGAGCTCGCGCTCTCGACGGACTTGTGTGCCGTAGCTCCCCTCCCGGTTGTGCCGACACAGTGTTTTCAGTTGGTGGTTCAGGCCTTTCACAGTGTATTTTTCATATTGGTTAGTGTTTCCGACTGCCCTGGGGCCGTAGCCATCAGAGCTCACTTACGTGAAAATAGTCTTGGGACACAACTCCCTTACGACCTGAAAATGCCTGATACACAGGCAACGCCGGTTCTCACCTTGGGTGAGAAGGTCCCGGCGCAGGACCAACAAATGCCCAGGAACGGGCTTGAGTAGAACTTCGTAATACCTCCTTTGAAGTAGGCGGAGTAAATCCGCATGAGTGGAAGATGGACCAGGAGCAAGATGCCCCCGTGCTTTTTGATGGCCCGCAAAAGCACTGTTGCCACTTTATACGCAGTGGCTGCCTCTAAATTTGATCTCACGGTCACACCCTAGGACCGGATCATCCGCGTGTCATCGCAAAACCCCGCCTGCATGCGTTGACCTTACTGGCACCGACGCGCGCGTCATTACGGCGTTGCGGTAATGACGCGCGTCGCAACAGGCCCTGAGTACGCCGGGCGTTCGCCCGGCACACTCACAGCCACAGCATCATCAAACGCCGTTGGAGCACTTCGTTCGTCAATTTCGCAGATGGAGGAGCCGAATCAAATATCACTGGAGGCCAGAGCGCACTTCTGTCGGCTCCAGGACCAGGTGTTATTCATTTTAACGTCTGTTCACACTGTTAACAGACGTTAAAACAGTTAACACGTACCGCTCAATTCGAGTGACCGGTGATAGCAAACCTCATTTCCCGCAGGCAATTCGGAGCGCGAATTCATTAGCGGCATAGATCGTCACTTTTCTAGCTGTTATAGATTGTTACGTCTGTTAACAGTGTTAACAGACGTAACAATTTGTAACCTGATGCCGAGCGGCCCGTACAGAGGGGGGGCGCCTTCTCAGCGCAAGATTGAAGAGATCCGTTTGCCACCGGCAATCTTGGGTGAGCCCGACGTAGCCTGTAACCAAATCACAACAATAAGCAATGAGAAACTTCGACAGTTGACGTACGGGTTTTCAGCGACCCAACGCCAAGGATGCAAAATCCCGTAAGACTCTTTTTCACGCCAGTGCTACCGCATTGGATCACATGGATAGTTGCCAGGCATTCTTCCACCAGCGTACATCACGTTTGACCATTCATGATGTTCGCAATCACCCTAAACTGCTCAGCAACTACTCCAGAAATTGAGTCCGCTGCAGGCAGCGACTATCAATGGATAGAAGCCCGGTGCCAGGCCGTGAAATTCTGCCTCCCGAAAACGGATTTCGACTTTTAAGTTTTTGATTTAATTTACCGTAGGGCATAAGGCGCCCGTTGCGAATGCAGTACTTATCACTACCATGCACAGCCGTCTCACACAATTCTCACACAGTGCCTAAGCCGGACCATAGCGGCTGAATATCAATTCGCCATTGACACCCGCCCGATTACTAACGCTTTTGGCCGATTTGAGACCGTCGCGGGCGCACAATTCTAATCGATCGAATGGTTGCTCCGGCGAATGCAGGCAATCGAGCGCGATCTGATCGGCCCTTGATTCCTGGAGCCGGTCGAAATCGAGGTTAAAGAATTTTCAGGCCCTCGACATCTTCTGTCGCTGCCACCAGTCCATGCACCGTTGCACTCGGTCTGAAATTACCTCAGTAACTTCATTCCCGGCTAATTCATAGCCCATCTGCTTCAGCAAGGTATTGGCGATTCCCTCGAAAACGGCAACATCCTCTTCGTCCATTTGATTTCGCCACTCTCTTAGGCCTTTGGTTGGTGGCAGCCAGGCAGACTTGGCGGATAAATTTGAATTGTTTTTGGTTTTGCCGGCGAAGTAATTGGCCATTTCTTCCGAGTCTGGAATTTTGAGGAAACCGACGATGGCAGAAAGCTCGGCCGACGGATCTGCGACAAGATATTCGTACTTGAGCTGGTAATAAAGCCCTTCATCTAGCGCATTGCCGTCACGCACCCCTGTTCCTGTTTGCCAACGCCACCACAGCGCGCACGTACCCACCGGGTCCTCTGCCCATAGCGACCATTTGCCCGGACCTTTGGTAGACGTGGCCCAATTCATTGCCGACAGGGCCGTGTCTCTCCCGTCGCGGATGATGTGGACAAATTTTGCGCGAGGAAACAACCTGTTTAGTGCGGGGATCTGGCGGCAAAAGTCCGGCGTTTTATCGCCGCTCAGCGGCTTGCCCATGTGCTCGGCACGGATATCGTAGAGCTTTGATACGAACGCACTGTATGTCTTGCAGCCTTGGGCCGCTTTTTCAACGTCCGCCAAATCGAGGCCCATTCTGCGAAAACGGCGGTAGTCGTAAACCTGCTTGAGAAGATCAGACGTCAAGGACGGGTCAGACTTGCGGCGAAGCTCCCTCTTCGCAGCACGGGTAATAAAATGCGTGTCGTTAGCGACGGTCAGTTGCGGATGGTTGTCCAGCATTCGCTGCAACAAGGTCGTTCCGGATCGGGGGCAGCCGATCAGGAAGACGAACGGATTTTCGCTGGCCGGATCGGATGCCTGCACGACGCTCAAGCGCGCGCCAACCGGGCATAATTGCCCTTCGCCGCAATCAACTCCTCATACGTGCCGCGTTCGGCGACGGCGCCGTTATCGATGTAGAGAATGAGGTCCGCCTCGATAGTGTCTTGAATCTCGTGCGTAATGAGAAATGTCGTTTGCCGTGCGCGAAGGCTGGCCAATGCGTCCATAACGGCTTGCCGGCTTTCCCGATCCAGCCCGGTGGTGGGTTCGTCGAGGATAAGAATGGGCGCTTTTCGAAGGTTTGCACGCGCAATCGAAATTCTCTGCCGCTGCCCGATCGACAATGTCGTGCCGCGCTCACCAACCTGGGTATCGTAGCCGTCCGCAAAAGATTCGATGAACTCATGAGCATTGGCAAGGCGTGCCGCCTCGGTAATGTCTTCATCGCTGCAATCGCCCAGGCCGAAAGCGATGTTGTCCCGGATGCTGGTCGCGAACAGCAGGGTATCCTGCATCACGACGCTTATCTGCGCGCGCAATGATGCGACCGTGACATCGCGGATATCGATATCGTCGATCAGGACGCGTCCTCGATCCGGGTCATAGAGCCGCGACAGCATGCCAATGATGGTCGACTTTCCGGCCCCCGATGCCCCGACGATCGCTACAAATTGACGGGGCTGAACCGAGAAATCGACATCCTTCAGCACCGGCGCGTCATGCTCATATCCGTAGCTCACACCGCTGAATTTAACCGCGCCGGAGAATTCAAGCGCCGGCCGTGAATCGGGACCGTCGACCACATCGGGCGCGATGTTGAACATCTCGATCACGCGTTCACCGGCCGCGGATGCCCTCGCCATGCGGCCTGAGTACTTCGCAAAATCCTGCATGGGTTTGAAAGCGGCCTTCAGATAGGAAAGAAAGACCAACATCTCCCCCGCGCTGAGCGCGCCGCGCAACACCAACACCGTGCCGTAAAACAATACCGCCGCAGTCGATACGCCGGTCATCAATTGGACGGTACCCTGCAGTCGCGCAAGCAACCGCTTGACCTTGACGCCCTCCTTCAGGCTCTTTTGGTTCTGGCTCGTAAACCGGTCTGCAAACTCGTCGTCCAATGACAGCGTCTGTACGACCTGCATCGCGCCAACGGACTCGGCGGCCGTCGACGCCATCGAACTCTCGCGTTTGCGTTGGCTACGAGACGCGACCTGGATTTTCTTGCTCAGGAAAAATGTCGGCAGCCAGTACAACGGTGCTGATAACAAGACCAGCAACGCAAGTTTCCAGTTCAGCCACAACATCAGTCCAGCCATCGTACCCAGCACGAGAACCGCGCCGATCATCGGCATGAATGCAGTAACCGCGACATCCTTCAATAAACCAATGTCGCCGATGACGCGAACGATCAGGTCGCCGCTTCGCGCCTTGTTGTGGAAAGACAGTGACAGACACTGAATGTGCCGAAACAACGCGCCGCGAATCCTGGTGAGAACCCGGTTGCCGACCAGTGCGAATCCGACCTTCTGGTAGTAGGTGCAAAGGCCCCTGACGCCGAGAATAATCACCAGCGATACGGCCGCCAACGTGACAAGGGTTATCGGGTCCAGGCTTTGAATCCACTCCGACGGATGGTTCTGGCTGGCGCTCGGCAGAATCAGGTAGTCGAACAGGAACTTCAGCGGCCAGGGTTCGAGTGCCCGCATTGCCACGCCGGCGAAAAGCGCCAGGAAAGAACCCAGTAGTACGGGCCGGTGCTCGCGCACGTACGGCCACACGTAAACGAGCAGGCTCCGGATACCCGGGGCTGACTGTCTCAGTGTTTCAGGTCTCGCCATTTTGTTATCGAATCCGTCCCGCCTGCTTCAAAGTTCTCGCTTCGCAACCTACGACGACGTGCATCAGAAGCGGTAGCGGAGCTGCAATTTGGCCAGAAACGCGTCGTCGGCATTGCCGAATGCATCGCCGGGGCTGAACCAGGCAGCAACGGCTTCCAGATGCCAGCGTTTTATACTCCTCCACCCGAGCACAACATCGACTTCTGTGCCGAGATCAGTGTCAATACCGTTGGGTTGCGCATCGATATCAGTGTCGAACAGGTTAGTGCTCAGCTCGTTTTGCTCGTAACCGTGCCAGACCAGGTCCAGCGACGTACGGTTGTTGAACCGCAAGCCGAGTCCGGCCGTCAGGATTTCCAGGTTCGCCAGTTCAGGATCCAATAGCTCTCCGTAGTAGCGAAATGACGTGACGCCGGAAAGCTTGCCATTGTTATCCTGCAGACCGGATTGCCGGTATGTGTCATTGGTACTCGATGCCGGATCGTCGCCCTGGCTGAAGGCATAGCCCAGCGTGACGAAGAAGCGATCACGAATGCTCAACGTTGACCCGATATCGAAGGCCCAACCGCGATCATCAAACTGGTCGGTCTTGCCCGACATGTACGCCAACTCTACCCAGCTCTCCTGCCCCGGCAGCCAGCCGCCGATTGCACGCAGCCCGACGTGCGTTCGCTGCACGGAAATCGGGAGATCGAAATCCCGATGGATTACATAGCCCGCCAGGTGCCGGTCCTCATTGTTGTTGGAGATGTACAACATGCTGTTCGAAGCTGCCTTGTCCAGGATGTTACCGTCAGACAAGGTTTCGCTGTACGACAGTTCCGCACGAATGTTTTCCCCGCTCCAGATTGCGCGCAACGTGTCGAGGTTCTGGTCGTACAGCCATTCGCGTTCATCTCGAAAGTCCACGCGACCTACCTGCAAATCAACGCTGCTGCCGAAAATATTGAGCCAGTAAAGATAGGTCTCTGATAACCGTGTGTCACCGGCACTTGAACTGCCATTCTGATCGTCATTTCGCAGCAACTGGCTGTGATTCACGCCGATGATGGCAAAAAACGAATCCGTCGCCTGGTATATGAGCCTTGCCCGGATGGTGTTTTTGAAGTCGAAGCGACCAGTTGGAATGTTCTGATCGAGGTCGAAATCGTCCTCGGCGATTCCTCGTGTCTGCAGTTGCCCGGCCAGCATCAGCTTATCGTTGAGCCAGATGCCTTTGCCGAACAGGTCGTCATCGTCCCGGTTGCGGTCCACGATGACCTGCGCCGGAGGCTGGCTGCGTACGTAACGGCTTACAGGTGCGTCGTGTCGTACCGGAAGGTTTTCGGGTATGAGTACGCGAAAGCCCATGACGCTTAGCTCGAGCCCGTCGCGGGTCCGGAGAACGCTGTTAACGCGACCGATAATTCTGTCGCGGCCCTCGCCCCTGGATCTGATTTTTCTCGCCGAGAAATTCCCCGCGTTGCGGAAGTGGCCTTCCACTTTGACTCGCGCGCCCTGGAGCGCGTTCCTGTCCACCCTGTCAAATTTGGCTTTTTCCTGTGCCTTCACGCGCTGGCCAAGCAAGATGAAGTAGCCGCTCTCCGGTACGCTGGTTATGGTGCCAATGAGAACCTCATTGTCTTCCGGCTCTACCAGATCGATGCGCTGCGCCAGAAAGTTTCCGTCCGCCTGGTAGCTGCCTCTGATCTCCACCCAGTGGCCTTCTGCCAATACGCTAGCGGAAGATTCAGATTGAGCGAGGCCCGTTGTGTGCCACAGCAGTAATAGCCATACCAGAAGGTCGAATCTCTTCGCGTAAGTAGTCATTTAATTTCCCTTTATCCTGTTCAAGTCGTCCAGGGAGCGATTGCCCATTGTGGCCAGGTCGGGTACCAGGCTCGCCCACCGGGGGCGAACCGAGTAAACCAGGGCCAGCCTGCAAAACGTCGTTGCCTGATAAAAACGTAGTCGTTCCCAGAATCCGGGCTCTTCGTTCCTCGCCAGGCCCTGCAGTAATTTCTTGCCGCAGGCATCGATGCTGGCTTGGGTCACGCCCTTCAATCTCTGCATCTTTCGCAATACCATGTGAGCGAGAAAATTGGCGGGATCGAGCGCGACGTCGGCGCGGGTCATCAGGTCGAAATCCAGCAAGACCACGCGACCCGCCTGTTGACGGAACTGTTTGTCATGCAAGTCTCGGTGCGCCAAACCAACGACGGCAGGACTCAAGCCCGCCAGTGCATCCGTCAGCCGCTCCCGCAGGCGCGTCCAGTGTTCCGGGAGCTCTGCCCCAATCTGCTGCAGACTTGCCGCACGCTTATCGATCACCTGAAGTTCGTCATGGCCGTCAAACGGACGTTCGTTCGCCAGCGCTCCGTGATCCTGAAAACCGCGCAATCCTTCCCCGATTGCATGCATCGGGACCGTGTTGTCTGCGGACATGCGTAAGTGCGCGCCTGTTTCCAAGGTCATCGCCAGCGCGTCGTCAGCCGCGTCATACTTGCTCACTTTCGGCACATGAACACCGTTCCCGGCAAACGCCGCATGCGCAATTTCGTACCTGTGAATCATGCGCTCGAGGCGCCCTTGACGAAAACCCTTCAAAATCCTGGGAGTACTGCCGGAGTTATCAATCAGCGTCAGGCGACGCCCGGGCCGATAGCTCGCCAGAACGGCGCTGGCGACAAACGACTCATCATCGAGCCGCGCGGCTAACGGTATACGGCTGTCTCCCGCAGCGTCCAGCTCCCTGATCTCGCCGCCTTCCCACGCAAACCAGCAAAGGTGGCCATCGAGTACAAGCTGCAAATGCACAGCACCGTCCCCGGTAACTTCAACCCTGGCGACTTCACCGCGAATGCCGCTGCTGACGAGCTCGCTTTCGACCTGCACGAGCAGGTGGTCGATCGGAGATACCGTTGCCGCGCGCATCATCGCTGCGCACTCCCACGGCTTCTGGTCTGGCGTCCATTACTCACACGTTGCAGCACGCTTGCAGCGATGCTGTCCCAGCTATGCGCCATCGCGAACTCGCCCGCACGCCGGCCGACAGCCTGCCGTTTGTCGTCATTCACGACGAGTGTCGCCAGGAGTTCTTCGAGGGCGCCGGAATCGCCAGCGCGGTACACGAATCCGGTTTTGCCATGATCGATCGAGTGCGGCAGGTCACCGAGATCCGGCACTATGGGCACCGCACCGCAGGCCATGGCCTCCATCAGTTTCAGCGGCGAGAAATAAAACGGCGCGTCCGGCTGATACGTCAGTGGCAAGGCATCGAACGCCGCGACAAACTCTGGCACCCTCCCATGCGGCTGCCATTCGACCCGTGTGAAATGCTCGTCGGGCAGTTCAGCCAGCGAGTCAAAATCGCCTTCACCGACGACTAGCAAGTGCACCGGCAATTCCCGCAGTAGCAAATTCGAAACGGTGAGCACCAGTTGTTCGAAACCGTGCCAGGGCCGCAGCCTGCCGTGGAAACCGATAACGAAAGCGCCGTCGGGAATGTATTCGCGCCGCACCGCATCGCCGCTTACCTGCAAATTGAAGCGCTGTACGTCGACTCCGTTGGGACAAACCATCACTGCGTCCGGACGAGCTCCCCGGTAGTTCGCGTAATCGGCCACGGCATTCGATACGGCGACCACACAGTCCGCCTGTTTGAACAGGAAACTGTCCGCCCCACGTTGCGCAGGAGTTTCTGCGTCGTGGCGAAAACGCTGTTGCTCGTAGGCGAGCGGAGAGTTGATCTCGAGGACAAACGGAATATCCGAATCTTTTGCGAACCGTGCACCCGTGGCCTTGCCGAGCGCATAGCGTTCATAGACCAGATCGAAAGGCTGCTGAGCCGACGCTTGTGACAGGGCCGATACCAACGCGGCATCGTCAGGCTCGTCGAATGCCACAACGTCGCAGTCCAGCCGCGCAAACGCATGCCGCATCGCAACGAGATGCACCGCTGCCCCTTTGTTGCGGTCGGGGGTAATACCGCGGTCCTGGTTGATGGCTGCGACTCTCGGCATTCAGGCCCCGCTTCCGTCGATAACGGCTTCGATCATCTGCCTGATCAGGCCCGCGTTCGTTGTGATGTCGAATTTTTCCTCGACCTGGCGGCGGGCATTCTTTGCGAGTTTGCAGCCCAGCTTCGAATCGTCCAGTAGACGTTCGCAAGCGGCGGCCAAAGCGGCGGCGTCGCTTTGCGGCACGGCCAGGCCGGTTTCACCGTCACGCAACACCTCGGGGATACCCGTCACATCGGTCGAGATGCAAGGCGTGCCCATTGCCATCGCTTCCAGCAGGATCGTCGGCAGACCGTCACGATCCTGATCGGCAGCCACGACGCAGGGTGCGGCCAGGACCGCCGCCTTGTGCAATTTCCTGCGTATCTCGCCCTGCGGCTGCGGCCCGAGCAAGCGGACACAGTCGGCCAGCCGGAGATTGCCGATCATCGCCGACAATTCCTTCATCAGCACGCCGTCGCCGGCGATCTCGCAGCGAAATTGGCGGCCGTTGGCTTTCATCAGGGCGCAGGCGTGGATAAGAAACGCGAAACCCTTTTTCTCGACGAGGCGGCCGACGGCGAAAATAAGAGGTTCCCGGCCATTGGGCTTCCTGAACGGAAATTCGTCCAGCGGCAGACCGTTGTTGATATGTACCGTGCGTTCCGCCGCCGGCCCGTATCTAGATTTCAGATAGTTCAGGTTGTAGTCGCTGACTGTGACCACTCTGGCGGCGTCTGCCAACTTGTTGCACAGGACCTGCTCATCCACGGATTCGTGAAAAATGTCCTTCGCATGCGCGGTGAAGGAATAGCTGATTCCCGCCATGCGCGCGGCTAGCCGGGACGTGGTTGTCGCCACCGTGCCGAAATGCGCATGCAGATGCCCGATTCCCTTTTCATGGACCAGTCGCGCCAGCTCCATCGCCTGGTACATGTCTGACGGCACGACGTCGGGGTTGTCCGCGAGCACCTGCCATACATTCGGCAGCACGCGTGCCGTCGCATGTGACTGCTCGAGGAATTCCGACGCCTTGGCTGAAGGACGACGGATCTGGTGAACGGGCGATCGGACACGCGCAATGGATTCGTGAAATTTCACATCGTCCGATAGGCGCAGTGAGAAAATATCGAGCGACTGGCCGGCCGCTTCGTGCGCCAGAATCTCGTTCACGACGAAGGTTTGCGAAAATCGTGGGTAAACCTTGAGGACGTAAGCGACCCGATCCGCTTTCCGCGTCGACCGCGACGCCTTGTTTGTTGCAACGCCATTCGTATCGAACAATGCAGCACAGCGCTGAAGCAACGCGGCTGTCTGCGCAGGCCAATCCTCCACCCGGTCACGGAACGGATTGTGGATGAGCTGAAAAAGACTCAGCGCGATATGCCGGTTCAGCTCGTTCGTGTTGATGCCTGGATTGACGGTTCTATAGCCGGTCAGAAAGGCGTCCGTCACGGTGCTCACTTCGACGGAACGCAATTGCTGATTGATAGCACTGCGCTCCAGGTGCGCTGCAAAACATCCAATGTCGCTCACGGGATTGCCCAGGTGGGCGTTGTCGGCATCGATCAACGACACGCCCTTATCACCGACGATGGCCTGCTTGTCGTAAAAGTCGCCGTGTATCGGAATCTGCAGATACTCCTGCCGCAACCACCACTCGCCCATCCGATCTGCCAGTTCGCCCGCCGGGTCCGCCAATTCCGGTATCAGTATTGCGAGTTCGCGGGCCAGTGCTCCGAGGCTGGACACGGTCTTGTCCTGCTCGAGGTGCTTTAGTCCCGGCTGGGCACACCTGTGAAAATGAGCGATCGCCTCACCCGCCGCGTGCACGGCTCCCAGGTCACGATCAGCGATGAGCTCTCGCAGGGTCGAGCCCGGCAGCCAGGCGTAGGCAAGTACACGATGGGCTTTCGATCCACCAATCCACGCCGGTATGCGGACTCCCTCGGGGTCCAGAAGGCGTTTTCGAAATTTCCTGACTTCTCTGAACTCAGCCGCGGAATAAAACTTCAATGTGGCGCAATCGCCGGCCGGGTTTGTGAAGCGCGCGACGAAACGCCGCTCGGGCTTGTAATTCAGCGTCGTAAATGTCGCTTCTTCCCAGCCGCTTTTCGATTTGAAAATTCGGGACAGCAGTTCTGCACACAGTGAAGGCTCCAGAAGTCTGGACAGCGATCCGAGCTTGCCGTCGTTTGGAAAAAAGCAAATCAGGATTTGCTCCTTTTCCAAAACCAGCCTGCCCTCGCCGAACGGGCCCGAATAGCCCGGCTGTTCGAGCGCCTTTTTGAGCTTGACGCCAGCGTCCGCGCCAAACGCCTTCGCGTAACCATGGGACCACTCACCATCCACCCTGCACCGGAAGCGTGCAATACAATTCATGCCGGGTTTGTAACGAAGATAATCGAGGCGCAAGTCCTCGAGGCCGTTGACGCCGCAGCGAGTCTGCAAGAGTGACGAGAGTTGTTCCGGGTTCAGCAGGTATTGAAATCCCGGTAGCGAACTCTCCCGCTCAATCAGCGAGCGATCTTCGTCAGCCAACACCAGCCTACCTCGTGGCGATTTTCAGTGTAGAAACCGCAGGCCCTGCGACTTGACCCAAGCGCTTGTTAGTCAGCTCGCTGATCGAGCCGCAAAGTGCACCCAGGCCGCCGAGGCTGGGATAGGCTTCTCCTGGACCCGGCCTCGCGAGCGCCTGCTCGATGGCATTGCGAAGTTGCTGCGGGCTGGCGCCTGTGATGCATTGGGCCAGTCCCATCTCCTGCAATCGTCGCGCGCGGATCAATTGCTCTTTTCTGGGCTTTTCGCGAGGCATCAGCACTGACGGTATCTTGCTTTGCATGATCTCGGCACAACTGTTGTAACCGGCCATGCTGACGACTGTGTCGGATTCTTGGAGCAGGCGCGGCAGGTAAGCGCAGAAACGGTAGATCCGAACCTGATCCGCCAGCCCCATCCGGTAAATCTCATGCTTGTAGTGTCGAACCTGCGACGAGGCCATCAGCGGTCCCGTCACAATGTGCGTATCCCAGGGAACGGGTTTTTCCTTGAGCATCTTTATATAGGTGTCCACTCTTTCCTGGCCATCCTCGCCACCACCCATCGTCACAAGCACTTTCTTGCGAAAAAAGGGAAACGGCTGTCGTTTGGTCACGTTCAGGGGCGCTGCGATATAACCCATGAATTCGATTTTGTCGCGGAACGGCCCGAGCATCTCGTACTGCTTGCGGGGATCGAATACTTCCGGCGTACCGTAAACGCATATTCGATCGTAAGCACTCGCAAGGGCCCAGCGATGTTCTTTCGAGTCCCAGGACTTCGCAACCACTTGCGGCGAGTCCAGTACATCGCGCATGCCGTAAATCACCGTCTTGTCCTGGGAGCGGGCTTCGCGCAGCATGCCGAGCGCCTCGCCCAGCAATCCCGTGAGTTGGTGGTCCACGATGACGACATCGGGATCGAAGGCATGATAGGACTCGAGTATCAGGCGGCTGCGAATCTCAAGAGTACGGGACACGTCGCCGGACATCGTTCGTGGAATGTATTGACCTTGAAAATCCTTGCTGACGGCCGGCAGCTTGAGCACATCGCAGCGATTCGGCAAGTCGAAATGCGTCGCACACGGTGAACCGGTAACGATGAGTACGTCCGCGTCGGCAAACCGGCTTGTGATGGCACCTGCAATGGCCAGGCTTCGCTTGAGATGGCCCAAACCCCATGAATCATGGCTGTACAACAGTACTCTCAGTGAGGTCGCGCCTTGTCGAGCTGCAGAAAATTGTCCCGCGGAAGTCAGCGGTGCGAGTCCCATTCTGGTTTTCATTGCAAACTTCCCTGATTCTTATCTCGCATGAGCTGCTACCGCAATCAACATGATCTGGAAATGACGGACCTGCTATTCATTGTGGTGCCCGCGGCCCCGCATCTGGCAACTGCTTGACCGTTATTGCCCGGATGACTTGGCACAAGCGCCGAGAAAAAGCGCCAGTGCGGCTAGTGTAGTCAGTCTAATAATAGTCACTGCCCAATTTTCCAGTTAAACATGACTCTATACACGTAAAAGAGCATGGAAAGGTTCCGGCGTCGCCGACTTACGTCCCAAAAAAGCCCATTTTCAGGGAATTGTAGGGTTTCCCCTTAGCGCCAAAGTCATCAGAATGCCGGGCGGGAGGCCCGGCAGGATAATGGACTGCTCGCTCGCCGCGTCACTACCAACGCGAAGCGCTGTAGTGACGCGGCGCTCTGAACCAGAAAATACGCAGGTTTTGGCCAGATTTGGCAAGTTCTGGACGAGTGATGCTGACGGCCTTGGTCGCTATGTATTCAATTTCTGGTCGAACTGGTACACGACCCGAACGAAGGCACGCAAATCTCCCGCAGCGCAGTAGCCGATGCATTTACATGCTTACAAGACAACATGGTGACGAGCCGGATCGCTCCTCCGATCTGCTGGTTATACTGCTCGTATGCACCTTCCAACCACATTGACCGAGCTCTTGCGCGCTAGCGTGAAAGTCGGGCATAGCTTCGTCAAGCACGTCAAAATCACGCCCCGCAGTAAGGATCAGAAGCGGATGAGTATGTTGATATACAACAACCTCGTTCAAAAAGGAGACAGCGTCCTCGCGCTTGTCGACGCGGAGAAAGCGGGTGGAATGGAAGTGATTGCTCGTTCCGCGTTTGAGAACTACGTCGATCTAATTAATCTATTTAAGCATCGGCCGGAGTATCTTCAGTACGTTAAGTACATGTCGTCGGCCCAGCAGGTGCGCAGTATTGAGAATCTGATCAAGAACAGGCAATCGCCG
>Ga0255057_10000463_pt1 | contig 23151 bp, 19 predicted proteins | sample Cases_109_6_MG_FD_189022 | JGI IMG/M metagenome (GOLD analysis project Ga0255057, IMG submission 189022) | Seawater microbial communities from Amundsen Gulf, Northwest Territories, Canada - Cases_109_6 | ecosystem: Environmental > Aquatic > Marine > Gulf | place: Canada: Northwest Territories... | reverse complement strand
TTCTCAGCGAGGATCGCCTGGGATTCTGGGAGCAGGCCGGCTATCACAACCGGGCGGACATCTGGCAAGAGGAGCGGCTGGCGTACTAGCGCCAGCCTAAGCAATCTCGGGTTATGCCTCGGGATAGCCGAGCTCGCGCCGGATAGCAATGAGCTGATCGTAGGTGATGGCGTCCTCGAGGATCGCCTCGCTCCAATCAGCCTCATTTCGTAAATCAAACCAACCAATGGCCAAGATCACCCATACGTCATCCGACATCTCCGGTTCGACGCCTGGGGCGGCTTCGCCCCCGATCGGCGTGCAGAGATAAGTCACTATCCGCTTGTAGGGACCACTATCAGAAGAGTGCGGGGGCCGATCAAGGAGCTTGCGCTCCACTCGAACCTCAAGCGTAGTTTCCTCTAGCATCTCCCGACGAACAGTTTCTTCCGCAGACTCGCCCCGCTCGCGACCGCCGCCAGGTACCAACCAGAACTCGCGCGGCCCGTCGCCCCAATCCTCGCGTCCATAGAGCAAGAGAATTTTGTGATCGCGTACGATCGCCCCCTGGTAACGCGTGTCTCGATTCGTAGTCGCGCTCGGATGCGATTTATCTCCATCGCTCACGCGTCCAACCTAATCATGAGAATAGGAACGAGCATTTCATCAGGAGTCACGCTGCCATGCCTACCTAGAAGCGGATTCTCCTTGGCTGCCCACCACAGGTAACCATCTTTCTGGCTTACTGCAAGCCGGTCGCCGATTCGGCTACGTGTGGTTTTGGTCGGTTCGCCGGGGCCAAACAGTCCGGCTTCCAGAGCATGATTGGAGGGCATCACCCGAAACATTCGCGGCCAGGTGCGAGCGATGTACTCCTCGACCGCATCCATCTGACCTGGCTTGGGATAGAGGTAAGCCAGGCGGTTCTCTCCAGAGGGCAGCATGTGCAGACGGCGGGCAAGATCCGGATGATTGCGCAGCTCAAAGTGGGGATCCTTACGGGTCGTTACCTGACCATGATCTGCCATCAGGATCAACACCGTATCTTTCGCTGCGTCCGAATCCAGGGCTCCAACGAAATCGGCTTTTAATGATTTGATGAAAAGCTCGAACTCGGCGCTCACTCGGTCGTCATTCGGCCCGTGAACGTGCGCAAGGTAATCGACCTCGCCAAAGTAAGACCAGACGTAACGCCGATCATCGGAATCTTTTTCCAGCAGCTGGCGCATGGATTTCCATAGATCGGCCAGTCCATCGAATGCATGCTGTTCGACCTCCGGGTAATGCATCTTTGACAGCCCAGAGCCGGCAATCCTCTTGTGCAGGAAAGCATGGCTCTCGATGCCGGCCGCGGAGAGATGTGGTCCGATGGTTGGAACAGGCAGGAAGGTTTCCGGATCGAAACCGGCATGATATAGAGAGCCCACTTCTCCATCGAAGCTGGCGGGGGCATGCGTGATCATATTGGCCACCATGCCAAATTCCTTCAAGAAGACTTCATAGCCAAGAATCCCATGCTCGGCAGGAGAGCGTCCCGTCCAGAGCGAGGTCAAGGCGGCGCTGGTGGTCGACGGCACCACGGATGTCAGCGCGCCAAGCGTTCCTCTCTCTACAAGCGGATCATCCATCCATCTCTCGAACCATTTAAGACCTACCGCATCCATCAAAACCACGACCACCTGCCTGGCGCCCGCCGCCAGCTCGTCAAATTCCGAAACGTCGATCGGTGGGTGAGGAAGCTCTGGAGCTTCCAACCAGCGACAGATACTGGAGGGGAGGTTCAGGATGGAGAGGCCGTCGTACGCGGGATGAATCGAATCAGCTCCTAGATCGAGTTCAGGTAGACGGTTTTCACGAATTCTTTCGAGCGCTACATCGAGAACGGTCGTCATGGAGTGCCGGTCAGGACAAAATCGACGACCAGTGGGAGGTGATCATAGTAGCCGGATTGCGCGTCAAGCAGAACGTCGTCCAACTGAAGTCCAAGCTCGGCCAGAGCCGCGTCTGAAAGCGTCATCGTATTGAGCACGAAGGCATTTTCCACTCCCAGCACGCTGTCTGAGTAAATGATGCGGTCTAAAAGCCCCGGCTCAAACGGATCGGTGTCGTTTCTCCACGTGTAGAACTCGTCGCCAAGGCCATTGTGGCTCGGCTCCAGATCTTCCAAAATGGTCTCATCCCAGTCGGGTCGTAAATCATCGCCATAGAGACCCTCATCGTAGATGTCGCCCCAAAGCATGGTGCGCAGATGAAGGTGAGGATCAGTTTCGTAAACGTTGAAATCGCCGAGAAGCACGAAGGGAGTTCCTGGCTTCAAATCCAGCTCACCCCCGGGGGTCTTGAAGTCCCGGACATAAGCCATGATTGCGTCCGCTTGCCTGGTTCTTTCCAGGATGTCCCCATACTGGCCACCGGCTTTGAAATGAGAGCAGATCATATGCAGGTCCGTATCCCCATACTGCTCATCAGGAAGGTCGATAAGCGCAGCGGCCTGGGAGAGGTTGATGCGAACGTTCCCCTTTTCGAGTTCGTAGCCTCGATCAGCCAAATCGAAGCGAGTGGCGATCACATTGTCGCGAACGTTGGCAATCTGCCATGGCTGGTCTGCCGACGAGCCCATAGCAGCGGTCAAGAACTCACTCAGCTCCTCCCCGCCTCGCAGGTAGTTGATCTCTTGCAAGCACACCACGTCCGGCTGAACGGCTCTCATCACGCGAACGAAGGCATCGACCCGATTGAAATCGCGCAAGCTGTGATTTTTTGGATCATCATCCGGAAAGATCGCGTCCCAGTTGATGTTGTAGCTCATCACTCGAATGCTCTCTGATGACTGCCTTTGCATAAACTGATAGAGGTCGCTGCGCGGCTCGACCGCAAGTTGCGCTACGGTCTCAGTTGGAGGAACGATCTCAGCCTCGGTCGCAGCCGGAGAAACCTGGGGCAACGCCCGAGTTGAGACTATTGTTTCAGTTGGAGTGACGGGTGTGGTTGAGACGCACGCTGCAAGGAAGGTGAATGCGAGGATGCTGCCAAATTTCAAACGTAAATGCATGGACATGCGCAGGTTATTCTACGACCACATCAGACAAAACAATCTCCCACTGGGCGATCCCAGTGGGAGATTGATGTGAACTCTGAGCTTTGTTATCTACTCAGACTCTGCGTACAGAGCGTTTGCTTCGTCGTTGAGGGCGTCAAGAATTTCCTGCACCCCCGCCTCATCAGCAGCTTCCACGATCGCAAAGAACGCGTCCTGGATCGCGCCACGTACCGATCCCCAGGAGGGATGGTTCGGCTCGGCGATACCTAGTGGCAGCAGCGCAAGCGCTTCAGCCCACTGTGCGTCGTCGGTTGGCAAGGCCCCTACGTCCGTTGCTCCCATCGATGGGAAGTACTGCGTCGCCTGCACCCAATTGCTCTGGGTCTCAGGAGAGGTCAGCCATTGCAGGAACAGCCAGCTGGCCAGATCCGCATCGGGGTTAGTCTCAATCACTCCCAGCATCTGACCGAAGGCGTTTACAGCCTGATCACCAAGAGGTCCCGAGAATGCGATCGGGCCCCACTCGTCTTCGCTGGCGATATCTTCGAAAGCTCCGCGCTGGAAGGGAATTCCAGCCGAGGAACTCGTGGCGAAGAGCGCCAGGCGCCCCGCAAATTCAGGATTCGGGAAGCTCGGAGTTGAGATGGTGCAGCCGCTATCAATCAGGTCTTTGAAGAACATGGCGACAGCGTGAACCTCCGGGGTGTTGAGGGTATAGGCAGTACCGTCTGCATTCATAGCCTCGCCATCAAAGGCCGCGATCCAGGGCATCACTGTGGATGCTCCGGGGAAGTAGACATAGCCACCGGTGCCATCATTGTCCGGGTTGTCGTCGGCATCGTTGGCCGCGCGTGCGGCACAGGCCTGTACCTTGAACTCACCCGCAGTCGTCGGTGGTCCGCTGAAGCCCAGTTCCTGTCCCCAGGTGTGGTTGTAAAAGTTCACCTGCGCAGACTGATGTACGGGAACCCCAACCTGGGTTCCGTCCGGCAATGTCCCAGCCGCTAATGCGGCGGGGGCGATGTCCTTCACCAATTCACCCGACCCATAGACTGGATCTGACATGAAGTCATTCAGTGCTGCGATCACACCCAGTCCGTACCAGCGTGTGATCCCATTTGGAAATCCAGCCGTGACGTTCGGCAGCTCGCCAGTGGCAATTGCGGCGTTGACTGCCTGCTCAAGGTCGCCCTGCCGGCCCTGCGCGATCTCCTCAACCGTTATGCCGTACATGTTGGTGTCATTAAACTCGGCCACCAGGGCGGTCATGGTTTCCTGTTGGACTCCGGTGCCCCAGGGGGTCCAGAAGACGACGTTTTGTCCATTTGGATCGCCCTCGAGCATCGACTCCGGCATTGCTTCTTCGGTCGGCTCTTCCTCCATAGGCTCGTCAGTCGGCTGAACAGCCGGAGCATCGGTTGGCTCTGGTGCTGGCTCCGGAGTTGCGGTCGCGCAAGCTGCCGCCAGTATGGATACCAGCAGTCCGAGCGCGATCATACTCATCCATCTCTTGCTTGTCATTTACTCCTCCTAATAGTTGGTTGGGGTTGGGCATTCTATTGCCCACTATCGAAACTGCGTACTATTTTAAATGGCGATTTTATTTCTTCAGCACCTCCTCAGGCATTGCTGGGATGTATTGTAAACAAACTTCAGTGGTCTTAGGAATTAACCTTTCAATCCACTTCGGGCGATGCTCTCTGTGAATTGGCGCTGGGTGAGGAAATACAACACGAGGATCGGAATGATTGTGATGACGGACCCAGCCATGATTAGTTGCATTTTGCTTCCTCCGTCATCTACAAAATTAAACAAGCCGACCGCGATTGGCAGCCACTCATCTGAATTGGTCACCAGCAGCGGCCAGGCCAGTGCGTTCCAGGACCCGATAAACGAAAGGACGATGATCACCATGATCGGGGCGATCGACAAAGGAATAACGACACGTGTCAATATCCGAAAGTGCCCTGCTCCGTCGATCTTCGCCGCGTCGAATAATTCGTCTGGAATCTGGGCGAAGAACTGACGTAGCAAGAATATTGAAAAGACGCTTCCCATAAACGGGATCGTGAGAGCCGGCCAGTTATCGATCCAGGCGATGGGTCCTACCCTACCCAACCAGGTCACGGTCAGCAGGTTAGGAATCATCAGCACCATCCCGGGGATCATTAATGAAGCCAGCAGGACCGCGAAGATCAGGTTTCTACCCGGAAACTCGAGGCGCGCGAAAGCATAGGCGGCCATGATGCTGACCGTTAGCTCGCCGGCCAGCGTAATTACGGTGATGACGATGCTGTTCCGCATGAAGTGCGAGAACTCCGCCGTGGTCCAGGCCTCGACGTAATTTCCGAATTGCGGCACGCTCGGGAGCAGCCTTCCGCTAATCGCTTCCCCAACGGTCATGAGGGAAGTGCTGACCATCCAGAAGAACGGAATTATCGATATGGCCGCCCCAACCAAGAGCACTGCATAGCTGAACAGTCGCCAGCCGCTCAATTTAGGCAGGCGAAACCCTCGCCCCGCCTCAGTGGTTTCCTGCGGATCGAGGGCGGCCTCAGCCATAAAACACCTTGCTGCCTTGAATGCGATTGTTGAGAAATGTAAGGCTGAGAATAATGGCGAACAGGACAAATGCCATGGCGGAAGCGTAGCCATAGCGGGTTTTTACGAAAAATTCCTCAAAGATCACCACGCTGAAGGTCTCGATCGAACCGAGCGCGGTACCCACAGTCTGACGCAGAAGCCAAATGTTGTTGAACGCCTTAAAGGTACCCATCACTGCGATCAGAGACAGGAAATAAGTGGTTGGGGAGAGCAGCGGGAACGTGACATGTCTGAATACGTCCCAACGATTGGCGCCATCGATCTCCGCGGCTTCGGTGATCTCGGTGGGGATATTGCCAAGTCCGGCCAAATAGATCACCACGTTGTAGCCCACAAAAGTCCAGATCGAGAGCATGGTTACGACTATCAGAGCCTGGCTTGGACCGGCCATCCAGTCGGCCAGCAGGGTCGAGAGATCCTCCGGGAACCAGGTGGGGAGGAACGCGTCGGGATAGCCCTCAATCCCGAGGGTATTGGCTGCCATGCTCAGGATCCCCTTTGGCTCGCGCAGCCACCGCTGTGCCTGAACCCCAAACAGCGCCAGCAACTTGTTGACGGGGGACTGAGCGCGATCAGAAAACATCAGCACAAAGACCGCTGCAGTTGCCAGAAACGGCGTTACGTAGGGGAGGAAGAAAATTATCCGAAAGGTGCTCGATCCTCTTAGTTTTTGAAAGAGAATCACGGCCAAGAATATGGCGATCGTAAGCTGTATCGGCACAGTGCCGAGCGAGAAGAACACCGTCACCCTGAGCCCCTGCCAGAGATCCTTGTCGCCAGCGGCCACGATAGTGGGAATTTCGATAATCAGCACCACCGCACCCACCATCAGTACTATCGCGGCAAAAATGCGGACCGCGAACTGGAAGGTAGAGGAGGCCTTCTCAGCGCTCCGCCATATGATCCAGGCCAGGCCGAGCAACGCGAATCCAGATGTGATCGCGATTAGCTGCGGCCAGATCCCAGGATCAACCCCCGATTCCACCGCCAGGTCGTATGCCTCACCGACCGAGTTGTAGGTAAATGCCAGGAGTCCAATCCCGGTAGCCATTGCGAGCCACATGAGGGTCAAGTTGGACTGAATTTTTGCATTGTTAGGAACGCGGCGCCAAAGGCTGAAGCCGATGCCCACAATCAGGGCGAGCACGAACAGTCGAACAAATAGCTGCCAGGAGGGATAAACGGTTTCCGCCCGAAAGGCTTCACTCAACAGTCCCAGGAAGAGATCACGGGTCCGCTCCAGACCGCGCATTTTCGAAGCGATATCTAGAAATTCGGGAAGCTGAAAGAAAGCCCACCGGACGAACGCAACGACGGTGGCGGTGTACAGGAAGGCGGGAATGGTCAGAAGCCAGGGTGAGGTCTCGTCCTCTTGCGCACGCCGATACTCTCGACGCAGCAATAAGACTGCGCCAACCAGCGCTCCGATCCCAAGCCCAAATAGGGCGAGGTAGGCGAAGTTGCCCACATTCCCCACGTAATTCGTCAATCCGCGGAATTCGCCCTGGATGATCAACCATTTGTGTAGGCTGACATAGAGAGCAAACACAACTGGGAACAAACCGAAGACGAAGATCAGCAACATGGCCGGCGCAATCAGCGCGTAGGCCGTCAGATATTCGCGCCAAATACGTCGGCGGCGTGCTGTGAAGTAATTAGAGATGCTGCCACGTAAATTTTCGAGTACGGCAGGGGTGGGTCGATCGGTCTCGCGTAACGCGATATCCGATTGGAGGAGCGTGGAGTCTTTCGACTGAGTTAGCGCTTGTTCAGATTCGGATCTGGAGGCGCTCACCCTAATCCTGAACCCATGGAAAGAGTCTACCAAACCTCGCCAATCTCACGCATCGAAAAGTCTATAATCGGGACAGGCGACTGATGTCAGATTCAAAATCGAAAGCCCGGGAGCAAATGGTGGAGACGCAACTCCGCGGCCGGGACATTACGGATGAGCGGGTACTCTCGGCGATGAACGCCGTGCCCCGCCATCGCTTCGTTCCGGACGATATGCAGAAGCTGGCTTACGCAGACGGACCAGTGCGCCTGGAGAAGGGTCAGACCATCTCGCAGCCGTACATCGTGGCGTTGATGGCGCAACTCCTCGAACTCACGGGAGCGGAGACGGTGCTGGAGATTGGCACCGGATCAGGCTATCAGGCGGCAGTGCTCTCGATGCTGGCAACCCAAGTCTATACGGTAGAACGAATTCCGGAGCTCGCCCAATCGGCCACCGGTAAGCTGCAGGAACTGGGTTACACCAACGTGGAGGTCCTGGAGCGCGATGGGTCAGGCGGGTTGCCAGAACACGCACCTTATGCGGCAATCTTGGTCGCGGCCGCCGCGCCGAAGCCTCCAGAGCTCCTCAAAGAGCAACTCGCACCCGAAGGCCGATTAGTTGTGCCTGTTGGAAGTCAGGAGGGGCAAACTCTGGAGCGCTGGCGAAAGGGGAAAGGCGGGGCGCTAAGCCAGGAGCGAATTGCGCCTGTGGCGTTCGTGCCGCTCAGGGGCGAACACGGTTGGAAAACGGATCACCGACCGTTTTGGGCGCGTTAACAGAGAACCATCAGGCTTTGTTTGCTACCAAGTAGGCGATAGCCTTACTGGCCTCCCCATTCATCACGAGCTCCATACGTTCGTCGTCCGGAAGCTCGATAATGCGTACGAGGTCAATCCATTTCGCATCGTCTGGAAGAAGCTCGGCGAGCACGTTCTCTGAGGTCTCAAAGAACTCCCGATTGAACTCATCCTCAGAATCCTCCAACGCCACCGCCAGCGGATAGATTCCGGTTTCCACTAGATCCTGGAAGAAATGTGTACCGTAGGATGGTTCTGGCGCCTGCTCATCGATCACGACCTCAACAAGTGCTTTGGCATGATAAATATCGCCGTATCCGACCGGAATCCCCAGTCTGGGATTCTGAGTGCCCCAACGACCTGGGCCCATCAAAATAAAGGATTCTTCCGCCAGCCTCGCGTTGATCCGGCCCACCAGACGCGCAAGAGCCGACCGATCCGAATCGCTGATATCGCCCGCGTACCCATGGGGCGAGATGTAGACCACATAGCGAATATCGCTGACTCGTCCATCGGGCACCAGGCGCCGGCTGGCAAACAACAGACGATCTTCTGGAACGCTGGCGGGTAATTCGACGCTCTCTAATTCCAGCTGGCTCTGTGGTCGGCATTGGAGCAGGTAAAGGTCTTGTTCTTGAGGCGTGTCTCCGAGAATAGTCAGGAACTCGACATCGACAGGGCGGTGATATGCGGCCTCAAGCATTTTCAAAATGTGCTTCATATCTTTGACGAAGCTTGTATGGCGCAGTAATCCGCTGAAAGTAATTACCGTTTCGCTTGGTTGAAGCGACAGTGGCGCGGTAATGAAGTCCTGCAGGACTCCACTCTGATAGCGCTGGCCAATTGAGCGTATGTGAGGTGTCTTGCCGTCAAGCACTTCGTTGACCGGCACTGTACGCATCCCATTCGCCTTGAAGTCAATCAAGTCCACGTAGTGCTGGGAATAGCGACGGATTCGATCCGGTTCACGGTCAGGCCGTAGTTCCGGGTGGCTAAGAGCGACCAACCGCGGGTAGTCATTTCCGACCTGATCGACGGCGCGCGTCCCCAAGCCCCAAACTAGACGCACGAAACCGGCCTCGCGATCAATCATTGGGCTCCAGCGGTATTGGTTCTGCGAAAAGGCCACGCCGGAGGCATCAGGCAGGCAGTAGCCATTCTGCTCTCGTCCGCGGACCTCCTGAATCAGGACCGCCATGCGCTCGTCATAGTCGAGAAGTCCCCTGCTTCTGCGATACAGAAGCACGTCCGGGTTGTAGACGCCGGAGTACACATCTGCGATCGCCTGCAGCAGCGCGCGCAGATTCTCCTTGGGTGTCCCCTGATTTCCACAGAAAACGCTTTCATACTTCCCCGCGAAGGAAAACCCAAACGAATCTTCCAGCAGGCTGGAGGAGCGCACGATAATCGGCGTCGGGCCCAGCTCTTCCAGAATTTGCCTCAGCGGCTCGACAAACTCCTCAGGAAACCGACCGTTTTCGTACCGTTGCCGAATGGCCGGATATTCGTCTCGAATCTCGTCTTCGGTCTTGTACTTCTGATTGGCAAAGTCAAAGAATTCGTTGAATTGGTTGAATCTGTAAAACACATCGGCGGCAAGAAACCAGGATCTTGGGAACCGCACGCGGTCCATAATGCTCTTATCCGCAGACTGGCTCAGGATGGAGCGAGCCAACTCGATGCCAGCTGCCTTCCCACCGATTTTCCCGCGCCCGATACGGTGCCTGCGCACCCTCCTCAAGTCTTCAATCGAAAGCCATTCCTTGGCAATACCGACATATTCGAGGTGATCGCTGATCATAGCCTTGATGAGCACGACCTTTATTTCATGAAGGTGATGCTCCACATCCTCGCGGTCTGTATCAGAAAGCGATTCGAAGGCTTCTCCCTGTGCGAACAACATGTCCCAGGGGGCCAACTCCGGATGGAAAGTGAGCACGACGTCACGCGCCTCACCGCGCCCGGCGAGTGTCCGTCGCACGATGGATTGAAAAAGCTCGTGAGGAAGGTTGTATGCGAAGTAGAAGTCGGTCAGGTTATCGCGCGTGATGCGCAGGCGATTCATCCAGACGTCCGGGGATTCCATGCCTTCCTGATCCCCAAGGCCTTCACGTTCGCGGGACAGGGTCGACTTTTCGAGAACCTCGTCCTCAAATGCCTGCTTCGTGATGACGCCGCGGCTGAACATTTCTTCCCGCATGTGTTCTCGGATCTGAGGCGCCAAGATGGGGTACTCATGGAGTTCAAGCACCAGTGTCAGAACTTTGGGGAATCCGCCGGGGTCAAATGCCATGTGATACCTGCCTATATTCTAGCCAGCCCATGGCGAATTCAAAAGAGGAATTTGTGGTCGTCAGAGGGGCACAGACTTGCGGCCCCATCACGAGTGGACATAAGTGAAAGCGGTCGTGATCTGGAAATGTAATGAGCCGGAAGTAAGCGGACGCGAGGGAAGAGCAGAACGAGTTACAGAGTGAGGGAGATTTGATGATTCGCGTGGACGGAAGGTGAGAACGGCTAGCGGCCCAGGTGCATGGGCATCACGACGTGCAAGAAATCGTCGCGCCCCACTGGTTTAATCACGCCCGGAGAGGCCGGACCACTGGTCTCGAGCGCCACAGTGGATGACTCGACCACGCTTAGAACCTCCACCAGGAATCGTACGTTGAAGGCGATCTCGATTGGTTCGCCCTCGATGGTTGCATCCACCGTGATCTCGTTGGAGCCGGTCTCGGCAGCTGTAGCCGTAACTTCGACGGTGCCAGGGCCCTGATCGTCGCCGGGGGTGATATTGAGCCGTGCCGAGTGCGCAGACTCTCGGGCGAAAATGTCGGCAGCCTTGCAAGCATGCAGAAATCCCGAAGTCGGAAGAATCGTGCGACTGCTGTAGCTGGCAGGAATAATGCCCTCGTAGTCGGGAAAGGCTCCGTCAATCAGCTGCGAAACGAGCTCAAAGTCCCGTCCGCGGAAGATAGCCTGGCTACGGTCTGAGGGCAGGATCATCTGGATCGTCTCTTCGTCGTCGCCGGCGATGCGTGCGAGTTCTGATAGTGCTCTGGCAGGAATAATTGCTTTTACTGAACGCTCGGCCCCGTTTGAGAGCTCCGCCGTGCGAACGGATAGCCGGAACCCATCCGCGGCAGCCAGGGTCATTTTTCCACCCACGATTTCAACCAGAACTCCTGTGAGTACCGGCCGCGCATCATCGGACGAAGCGGCGAAAGTAACCTGGGAAATCATCTCTCGCAGGTCGGCCAGCTGTAATTCAATGCCTTCATCAAGCTCTGCAGGCGGCATCGGCGGAAATTCCTGAGCGTCGATGCACTTGATATTGTTATTGAAGGTGCCAGACCGGACATTGAGGGTCTGCGTTCGGGTGGTCAATTCCATTTCGACCGTATCGGAAGGCAATGTATTGACCAAATCAACAAATGTGCGCGCAGGAACCGTCGTCGACCCTTCGTCCTTGATCTTAGCGCCAATCCAGCAGGTTATGCCCAATTCGAGGTTTGTTCCGGAGATGCGAAGGCGTCCGTCTTCCGTTGCGACCAACACATTCCCCAATACAGGGAGCGTGCTACGGGGGGATACGGCACGCCCCACGGTGGTCAGGCCCCTCGCCAGATTCTCTTGAAGAACAGAAATTTGCATAATTTGGGCGCGAATACGCGCGATCGCGAAGTATACCCCGGAGTCACATGCGATTCGTAGACAAGGCCTGTGCTCTCGAATACACTTAGCAAATGGCCTTAAAGGACGCACCAGACGCACAAGCAGAGCTGGATTGGCTCCGGGAGCTTGTGTACCAACGCTCCAAGCTGGTTGAGATCAGCCTGACCCTTAATTCCACTTTAGAACCGGACAGACTTCCGCAACTCATCATCAAAATGGCCACCGACCTGCTCAACAGCGAGGGCGCTTCAATCCTGCTGCTCGACGAAAATACCCACGATCTGTATTTTGCGGCTGCCACCGGCGGAGATCCCGAAGAGCTGCGCAAGATCCCAGTTCCAATGGAAGGTTCCATCGCGGGCACCATTTATCGCAAAAACGAACCATTGATTATCAACGAAGTGGCCAAAGATCCACGCCACTTTCAGCAGGTGGACGCAAAAACGGAGCTGCAGACGCGATCCCTGATCGGCGTTCCGATGAGCATTCGTAACGAGGTCATCGGAGTATTGGAGGCGCTCAATAAGCGCGGCGGTGAGTTCACCGAGGACGACACTCGCACCTTGGAAATCATCGCCTCGACCGCAGCCGTCGCCATTAATAACGCGCGATTGCTGGACGCTCTTAAGAAAGCCTACGAAGAGCTTGGTCGGCTCGATCGCATGAAAACCGATTTCATTTCGATTGCTTCCCACGAATTGCGCACGCCGCTAGGAATAATCCTTGGGTATGCGGCGCTGCTTCAGGAGGAGGCGGGCGGGGAATCGTCCGAGCACGCGGAGACGGTGCTCAATCAGGCCTTAAGAATGCGGAGCCTGATCGAGGACATGACCAACATCAACACGATGAAAGTCGGATCCAAGGAATTGGACCTTCACGAACTGCCGCTCCAAGATGCCGCGCGGGCGGCACAAGAGGAAATTTCGGACCTCATTGCCGCCAAAGGCCAGATATTGAACAGCAATCTGCCGTCGGATCCGCTGAAAGCGAACATCGATGCGCCGAAACTCACCATGGCGCTGATTAACCTGCTCAATAACGCCATGCACTTCACACCGGCAAAGGGACAGATTCAACTTAATTTGGAAAAGCATGGTTCTGAAGGTTGGTTGAGCGTAGTTGATTCAGGGGTGGGGATAGCGGAAGATCAAGTCGACAAGATTTTTGATCAGTTCTATCAAGTGGAAGATCACATGACGCGCCATCACCAGGGCATGGGACTGGGACTTTCCATCGTGCAAGCCATTGCTGAGGCACACGAAGGGCGCGTATGGGCCGATAGCCCGGGGACCGACAAGGGGGCGACCTTTACGATCGCGTTGCCCCTGAGCTGATCTACTCGTTTACGTGTACGTGGAGCGTGTCGCCTGCCCGGACACGTTCTTTCACTTTAATAGCGACTTCGTCGCCGGCCGAACCTTGCTCAACGACCTCGTGCTCGACCTGCATCGAGTCGATCACCTGGTGAAAATCGGTATGTGCGCCCGCTATATGCACCGTATCCCCGACTTTGAGATCCGATTCGAGTTCCACCACCGCGACGTCAATCTTGGCAAAAAAGTGCACAACCTTGCCTATGGTTCCGCCTTTAGCCATTTCTCCTCCTAATCTCTCTCCCCGCAACCAAGTTCTTCAAGATTCAGCCTACTCTCAAGCTGCCCGGCTTATCGATTCTACACTCCAAGCTATGTAGAGTTTGGAGCCTCACCGATATCCAGCCGCGTCACTGCGAAGGCGGCGACAACGAAGGCGATTAGGGTCAGCGAGTAGAGGGTTAAATAGCCCGCTTCGGCACTCCCTGTGAGGCGATTAATCGGATCGATGAGTGCACCTCCGGCCAGCCGAGCAACAAAGCTGCCGCCTGCGGTGGCAATGTTGGCGATTCCAAGATAGCGTGCGGCCATGCCTTGGGGGACCAAGTCCGTTGCCAGTGCCCAACTGGCGCTGAGGAATACTCCGGTAGCCAGACCGAGCGCGGCTCCGCCCAGAATCAAGCCAGGTCGAGTGCGAGCGAATAGAAGCAGCAAATTGCCGGCCAGCGCTACCAGGCAAGCAGCCAGGATTATGGGTCGACGACCAAGCCGGTCAGACAGCCGCCCAGCCGGAATCGTGATGATCAGCAGCGAAACTCCAAGGACAACCGATAGATCTGCAAATAGGCGGGAAGCCTCCGAGAAGGTCATCCCGGCCACATCTTCCAGGTAGAAGATCACAAAACTGTTGAGCGCGATAACCGCGGCCCAAAAGAGGGCGCGGTTTACAAACCACCATCCGAATCCTCTTGGCCAATTTCTTGGTCGGAGCAAGGCCCAGAAGCTAGCGGGCGATTCTTGCGGCGATCCGGGAACGGTTCCATTGGTTCCTTCATCTGGATCTGCCGGGTCTCGTCCGCCAGCGGGGCTCTCGGACGTGTTCTCGGCTGACCGCACGGACTCGTCTCGTCCCTCACCTAAATTACGCGAGGCGCGCGCTGCCCTCCAATATCGGGCAACTAGCGATGTGACAATCATTGTCGCAATGAGAACAACCGAGGCGGTTAAGACGGCGGACTGCGGGGCGCCTTCGGCAACCATGTATCCTGCGATTCTCCGCCCCAGGATGAAGCCCAAGATTTCGAAGAGGCTCTTGAATCCGGACGCCGCCCCCCGAAGAGAAGCCGGCAGCTGGTCAGGCAGTAGTGCTTGCCAGGGAGCTAGTGCCGTATTCGCGCCAAATTGATAGACCAGGACACCCAGTAAGAGAATTCCGATGGAAGGAGCCGAAGCCACGACAAAGAGGAAGGCAACCGCCAGGAATGTGCCGACAATCATGTAGGGCACACGCCTGCCGAGTGGGGTGTGTGTCCGGTCTGAGAGGGCTCCGATGACGGGTTGGGTGAGAGTGGCGATGAGCAGTCCGGCAGCGGCGATCAGGCCGAGTGCGGTGTTTCGATTCTCGGGGGCGAGCTCGGCCACCTTGAAACTGAGGAGAGCCGGATCCAGGGTATTGGTTGCCATCCCCAAACCCAGCGCGAGCAGAGTTAGGCCGGCCAACCGAAGCCAGGTGGAGAGTCGCGGATTCAACGTGGATTCATGATGAGCGAAGTGGGGGGCAAGGGCTTCCGCACCTCCCCGATCACTGGGACTCGCGCAGGCCAAACCATTCAGATATTCTGTCGATCAGACAGCAGATTGAAGGCGTCCTCACCTATCAGGCGCGCTTTGGCTCAGAGCGTAAAGCTGTCCCCTGGCTGAAGAACGTGAGGCTCGGTTTGCGTCTCAGCGCTGACACGCTGAGCCCAAGCATCAGCGTCCTGCTCAATCAGTTCCCATGTGCTGTGGTGGACGGGGATGACATGTTCTGCACCGATGAGCTTTACAGCCCGCAGAGCATCATCGGGTCCCATTGTGAAGTTGTCCCCAATAGGAATCACTGCCAGATCCACTCCTTCTTCCCCAATCAGAGCCATATCGCCGAATAAGCCCGTATCTCCCGCAAGGTAGATCTTCTCCCCACCAGGAGTGGTGATGAGAAAGCCGCAGGGATTGCCACCATCTGAACCATCGGGCAATGCTGATCCATGGAGCGCGAGCGTGAGCTTTAGATAGCCGAAGGGAAATTCGTGACCGCCGCCGAGATGCTGGCCGTGGGCTTCGACATCTTGTTTGCGAAGCCAGACCGCGATCTCATTAACCGTAGCAACCGTCGCTCCGGTTCTCTTCGCAATTGAAACCGCATCTGCCACGTGATCGCCGTGGCCATGTGAGATCAGAATATAGTCAGCCTCCACTTCCTCAGCTTTAACAGTGGCGGCAGGGTTATCGTCGAAGTACGGATCGACGACAATCTTGATGCCATCTATTTCAAGCCCGGAAGTGCCGTGGCCAAACCAGGTGTATGTGGCGGACATCTAATACGCCTCCTGTCTGAATATCAACTCGAGTATAGACCAACTGTCTGGAAGCCTGAGCATCAGTCACGCGCTGCTTATCGAGCGGACGGCTCTCTTCAGAAGAAATTCTCTTGGGGTCGTACCACTGCCGAGACATCAGAAATTGCTGAGGTTGCACGGCCCAACTCGCTCAATCAGTCGGCTTGGGATCGAGCCGTTGGTAGTACTCACACAGGTCGGTCATGTTGCACTGGTCACACAGCGGCCGAGGCGCTTTACAAACCTGACGACCGTGCTGAATGAGGTTGAGGTGCACCGGATAATAGGTTTCGGGGGGAAAAAGATCGGCCAGAATCTCGTGGGTCTTTTCTCGACCTGCTTTTTCAGGACGCAGGCCGATGCGGCCGCTTATCCGGTGAATATGTGTATCTACGGGGAAGGCCGGCATGTCCAGCGAGAATTGCATCACGATGGCAGCCGTCTTGGGGCCGACCCCTTTGATCTTGACCAACCAGGCGTGAACTTCGTCAGGCGGCATTTCCCGCAAGAAATCCAGCTCGATCTCGCCCCGCTCCTCTGTGATCGTTCTCAGCGCGGCCTGGATGCGAGGGCCTTTCTGATTGGCAATCCCCGCAATCCGGATCGCGTCAATTACTTCCTCTGGGGGAGCGTCTCGCACCTCTTCCCAGGTGGGAAATCGCTCACGAAGGCTGTCGAAACCGCGATCGCGATTGATGTCGTTGGTGTTCTGGGAAAGAATGGTGGAAATTAGTTCGTCGACGGGAGGCAGCGGTTCGCGCCAGGTGGGCTCACCGTAGGCTGCTAGCAAGCGCTTATGGACCTGGAGGGCCAGCTTCTTCTTAGAGGTCTCTAGAGTGTTTTTCGCCAATTTAGGAACGGGAGCCAAAATAGGGCGTTGGTGCCGCTTGCTCGGCGCCCAAGCAGTTGATATTCGTAATAGAGCGCCGAGCCCGTGCGACCAGCAGTGAAACAGTCGAAACCGCTTGTTCGGCGGCTGTGCCGTAGCTATCGGAAATAGAGCGCTGAGCTAGCGCGGACGCAGGATGGCCGTAGATATTCGGCCAGCTAGCCTTATGGTTCGTGTCCTACATGTGCTCGATGATTGCGTCGCCGAACTCCGATGTTTTGACTTTGGTTGCGCCTTCCATCAGCCGATGCAGATCATAAGTAACGGTCTTCGCCGCGATTGCTCCTGAGATGCCGGCAATGATGCGGTCGGCCGCTTCGGGCCAATCCATGTAACGCAGCATCATCTCACCGCTGAGAATCACGGAGCTGGGGTTAACCACGTCTTTGTCGGCGTACTTGGGTGCGGTTCCGTGGGTGGCCTCGAAGATGGCATGGCCCGTGTCGTAGTTGATGTTGCCGCCTGGCGCGATCCCAATGCCGCCCACCTGGGCTGCCAGTGCGTCCGACAGGTAATCTCCATTCAAGTTCATGGTGGCAATCACGTCGAACTCGCGCGCGCGGGTAATGGTCTGCTGGAATGCGATGTCGGCGATGACGTCCTTGACCAACATTGCGCCGCCTTCTAGCGCGGCAGACTGTTCCGCATTTGCTGCTTCTTCGCTTGATTCGGCCTTCGTGCGGCCCCATTGTGCCCAGGTATAGACCTTGTCGCCGAATTCCTGCTCGGCGAGGTCGTAGCCCCAATTCCGAAACGCACCCTCCGTAAATTTCATAATGTTGCCCTTGTGTACGAGGGTCACGGACTGCCGTCCGTTTTCAAGTGCCCAGTCGATGGCGGCCCTCACGAGTCGCTCGGTTCCCTCTCGAGAAATGGGCTTCAGGCTAAATCCCGAACTCTCGGGGAAGCGGATCTTGGCGTATTCATCTGGCTCATTCTTTTCAAACCACGCCATGAACTCCTTGTTGCCTTCTGTCCCGGCCTCGAACTCCACGCCGGCATAGATGTCTTCCGTGTTCTCGCGAAAGATCACCATGTCCACGTTCTCGGGGTTCTTCACAGGTGAGGGCACGCCCTCGAAGTATCGAACTGGTCGCAGGCAGACATACAGATCAAGCAGCTTCCGTAGTGCAACGTTCAATGACCGGATCCCTCCGCCTATGGGAGTCGTGAGCGGTCCCTTGATGCCGATTACAAACTCTCTGAAGGCCTGCACAGTCTCATCCGGCAGCCACTCCTCAAACCGATCATCGGCCTTCTGGCCGGCGTAAACCTCCATCCAGGCGATGCCTCGCTCGCCGCCGTATGCTTTCTCGACGGCTGCGTCAATTACCCGCACCGAGGCGCGCCAGATGTCGGGTCCGGTACCGTCGCCCTCAATGAATGGGATGATCGGCCGGCTGGGTACGACAAGCTGCCCACCGTCCATCGCGATACGTTCCCCATCAGCGGGGACTATTGAGTTCTCATACGACATTCGTTTCTCCTGGGGGAGGCCCTCGGTACGGGGCGCTCGACTAGTGCGAGATTCTCTGATTTATCGGGAACGGATTATAGCATTTGGCCTTATTCGTACCCTCTTGGATGCGATTGATGCCACTCCCAAGCGCTGGAGATGATGTCCTCAAGATCTGGGTGGACGGGAGTCCAGCCCAACTCGGCGCGGATCTTCTCCGAACTGGCGACCAGGCGCGGTGGATCTCCCGCTCGCCTTTCGGTGTCGAGTGCGGGTAAGTCGTGGCCGGTGATCGCACGGGCAGTGTCGACCACCTCGCGCACGGAGTAGCCAGAACCTGTCCCGACGTTGTAGATCATCTGGTTTTCTGGCTCCAGCGAATCTAGTGCGAGCAGGTGAGCCGAGACCAGGTCCGCCAGGTGGATGTAGTCGCGGATGCAAGTGCCATCCGGAGTGGGATAGTCGGTCCCAAAGATTTTTACCTCAGGTCGCTGATCTAGAGCTACTTGGAGAACGAGCGGAATGAGATGGCTTTCGGGACTATGGACCTCGCCGCGATTGGGTAGGGCGCCGGCTGCATTGAAGTAGCGCAGGGCGGCATAGCCAAGCCCATGCACTCGCTGGTACCAATCCAGGAGGCCTTCGACCATAAGCTTGGTCTGCCCGTATGGGTTGCCAGGTTTGAGTGGCGCATCCTCAGTGAGAAGCTCATCGCTTGAGGCGTACACAGCCGCCGAAGAGGAGAAAACTAACCGCTTGACCTCGGCCTGAGTACAGGCCTCAAGTAGCCACAGTGAGTAGTGTGCGTTATTCTCGAAATATTTTCCCGGTTCCTGCATACTTTCGCCGGCTTCAGCAAAGGCCGCAAAGTGCATCACGGCATCAAATGGCTCGGCTTTCAAGGCCTCAAACACCGTCTCGTGATCACCAAGATCGGCTTCAATGAAATTCGCCTCCTCCGGCACTGCCGACCGATGACCTGTCACGAGCGAATCGAAGACTGTGACTTCGTGGCCGGCCTCCAATAGAGCCGCAGCCGTGGCCGATCCAATGAACCCTGCGCCTCCGGTTAGAAAGATGTTCATTTCGGGGGATCCCATTGCGTTATGGCCGAGTCGGGCGCCCGCGTTTGGCAAGAAGCGCAAATTCGTGTGGCGGCGAGTCTCATTCGCTTTCGATCTCCAAATTCGCCATGGAAGCTACCAGATGTTTGACTCCTGCGTCTTCGAAGTTGACCGTAACTTCTTCATCGTCGAATTCAACCTGGGTCTCAAGCACAATACCTTCACCGAATTGCGGATGTGTCACTCGCATACCGGCCTGGAACCGAGCCTCAGTCGGAACCCTTGCCCGCCCCTGCCAGGTAGTGTCCCTTGCGTATACGGCCTGCGCCGCGGTGCGCATCCCTACCAGGTCGCCCTCAATGAGATCGGCCGGCAGATCATCCAGGTAGCGCGAAGGATCTGTCAGGTTCGAAGTGCCTCTCGTGCGACGTCTAAAAGCACGCAGCAAGATCACGCGATCCTCCGCACGGGTCAGTCCGACGTAGAAGAGCCGCCTCTCCTCCGCCATTGCCTCTGAGTCATCTTGAGAACGATAGTGCGGCAATTCACCTTCATCCAAGCCAACGATGAATACGACTGGAAATTCCAAACCCTTTGCCGCATGGAGCGTAAGCAATGTCGGGGCGTTCTGGCTTTCGGTCAGCGTGTCTTGATCAGAAACCAGAGCCACCTGCTGAAGGAATTCAACCAACCCCAGTTCGCTGAACTCCTGGGCCACGCCTCGCAATTCCATTACATTCGCCCAGCGATCCTCGTCGCTCCCTATATGCTTGGTAATCCACATCCTCAAGCACGCGATCGATTAGATTGTCCAATAAAAGTTGCTCTTTGAGTTCCAGCCACTCCTGGAGCAGCGCGCCGAACTTAGACAGCGGACCACTAGCTCTTGAAGGAATTCCTGAGACCTCATGCCCTCGGCCCAAAGTAAGCAGAATTTCGACCGGAGTGGTCCCGGCCTGGCTCGCGGCCGAAAGCAGCGCGGCGAAGGTCTTGTCGCCGATCCCTCTCGGAGGAGTGCTGATCGCGCGTGACAAACTGACTTGATCGGCAGGGTTGTGAATCAGACGCAGGTATGAAATGAGATCTTTTACTTCCTTGCGCCCGTAGAAACGTTGCGCGCCCACGAGTCGATAGGGCACGCCGGCTCTCAAGAAGGCTTCCTCAATGGCTCGGGATTGGGCATTTGTGCGGTACATCACCGCGCAGTCCCCGGGCTCAGCCTCACCGGTCAAGGTGAGCATAGAGATTTTTTCTACGACGAATTGGCCTTCCTCGTCCTGATCGTGAGCCTCATGCACCAGGATAGGATCTCCGGCCCCGCGCTCGGTGAACAGCTGCTTCCGCTGGCGATCTGGCTGGCGATCAATCACCGCCATCGCCGCATCAAGAATGGTCTGAGTGGAGCGGTAGTTCTGTTCCAGCAGCAAGGTGCTTAGGTCCGGGAAATCCTTTTGCAATCGCTTGACGTTTCGAGAATCGGCACCGCGCCACCGATAAATTGATTGATCGGGATCGGCAACGACAAAGAGATCGGGCTTGGATCCGGCTAGCATGCGCAATAAAACATATTGGGCGGTGTTCGTGTCCTGAAATTCGTCAACTAACAGATGGCGGTAGCGATCGCGATAGGTCTGCAGCACGGCATCGTGCTCGCTGAAGAGCTGAATGGGAAGAAGTAGAAGATCGTCGAAGTCTAGTGCGTTACTATCCAGCAGCAGCTGCTCATAACGCTCGTACACTCGGCGCGTAATCTCGGTGAAGTGTGTGTCGCTGGAGAAGTCTTTTGGCCCAATGAGCTCGTTCTTGGCACGCGATATGGAGGCTTGGACACGCACAGGCCGGACTTGCTTCGGGTCCTGATTGAGCTCCTTAAGCGCCTGGCGGACTAGGGCCAGCTGATCGGCATCATCGAAGATGACAAAATCCCGAGTGATAGGCAGCCGATCCGCTTCGATGCGCAGGATCCGGGCGAAGGTTGAATGAAAAGTGCCGAGGCGGGGGCCACGGGCTGAATCTGGGAGCTTGAGAAGCGAAAGTGCCCGGCTCTCCATTTCACGCGCGGCCCTGTTGGTGAAAGTTAATGCCAGGATCTCTCCTGGGCGAACGCCCAGCTTCAGAATGAGGTATGCCAGCCGGTACGTGAGGACGCGTGTTTTTCCCGATCCGGGCCCGGCGAGCACTAATACTGGCCCTGGATCCACGGTCACCGCCTCCCGCTGCTGCGGATTGAGATCGCTGAGGATATCCACCTAGAGCCTGCGGCTTAGATCGAGCAGGCCAGACGAGGCCCAAAGCTCCGAAAGCGGTTGCCTGGGCAATTCCATGACGCGACTGTCCGCGAAGAAGGGAAAATCGAAGTGGATCTCATCCCCGGCTGACTTACGCGGAATAGGCATCAGGCGGGCGGTCAATGGCTTGTCATGCCGCAATGCGAGTGCACCTAAATCGATCAAAAGCGCCGTCACAGAGCTGTGCTCCACATCGCCCGGGAGTGGGATGGTGTCGAGTCCGGTCCCGCAAATCGTGGAGAGCAGAAGCAGATCTTTCAGACTCAGACTGCCTTGCGCGGCACGCTCTGCCAGCGCGGAATCTTCAAGCACGGGAAGGAACAATCCACAGAATCCGGTACGCTGAAATTGCGCCTGATCCAGACAGTCTGCAAGAAAAGCGGCGGCCGCCACGGTGCCGTGCAAGCCGACGGCCGCTGCGCTCAGCGTCTCGATCGCTGTTCCAAGGGAACGTTCCGGCTCGGGGAATGGCGCCAGAGAGAAGTCGATGCCCAGGTATCGAATGGAGTGCTCTGCTGCTATGGGTTCTGCTGCCAGTGTGAGCGCGCCCGCGTGAGTTTCGATAGATGTCACAAGACGCTGGCGTACGGTGGCAAGTGAACTGGCATCCCGAACGCTTTCTACTGCCAGGTCCGCAGATTCGGTTGCCACTGCGATCGCGGCGCGTCCGCCGCGATGGTAGGCGGCCGGAAAGAACGGTGAACCTGGCGGCACGTTGGCCAGCGCCGCGAAGCGCAGATTAGCAAACCCGTCCGATGAGACGGTCGAAGCGCTGAGAATGGCTTGGGCGCAAGCTTCGGCGGCTCGTACGGATAACCCAATCTCCGGATCGGCGTAAAGGCCGGAACAGAACACGATCTCGGCCGCGCCCAAGATATCAGGGATAACCTCATATCCTTCTGGCTCTTCTGGAAGTGCGGGGCCGATATTGGCATAGTCAATGCCATGCACGAAGCATTGGGCTTCTAAATCGCTGGCATAGGCTGGCCGCTCCCTGGGGGGAACCGGGGACGTGATCTCTGACGGCGGAGGAGTAGCAAGACGCAGCGTTTGAACTTCATAGCCCGCCTGGGCAAATGCCTCTCGCATCTCACTCATACAGGATGCAACGGCCTGGATGCTGTCCGAGTTGAGTGGCCAGCCCGGGTCCACGAAACCGGTGATGGCGCGAACTTTCATTCGTCGCCCCGGACGCGTCTCAATTGTGAAAGCAGATGGATTTTGGCTAGGGGGTTAGCTGACGATTTCAGGACGTCGGTTTAGCTGCCTTGACCACAGAGGTGAAGGCCTTAGGATCGCGCACCGCCATATCAGCCAAGAATTTGCGGTTGATCCGAATATCTGATTGTCGCATGGCGTGGATCAAACGGCTGTAAGTCGTCCCGTTCTGACGTGCGGCTGCATTGATGCGAGCAATCCACAAACGACGCAGGTCTCGTTTCCTATTGCGTCGATCACGGTAGGAATACCACAGCGCCTTGGTGCGCGCCTCTTTTGCGCGCCGGAATAGATTGCGCCGAGTTCCGTAGTAACCACGAACTTCCTTGATGAGTCTTTTGTGTCGCTTGCGGGTAACAGTCCCGCCCTTTACTCGAGTCAAGTCAGTACTCCTCTATCCCGATTTGCCGCCGCCACTACGAGCATTGGGATTGGCTTTGTATTTCTTCAGATAAGG
>Ga0255057_10000462_pt1 | contig 23169 bp, 15 predicted proteins | sample Cases_109_6_MG_FD_189022 | JGI IMG/M metagenome (GOLD analysis project Ga0255057, IMG submission 189022) | Seawater microbial communities from Amundsen Gulf, Northwest Territories, Canada - Cases_109_6 | ecosystem: Environmental > Aquatic > Marine > Gulf | place: Canada: Northwest Territories... | reverse complement strand
CGTCGCGCGTCGTCTTGACCCCCGGGGTGGCGGTCTCCATGAAATCCTGCGCTTCGAAGTGAGAGCGCGTCGGGTGCGGAGACCCACAGGCGTGGACCACCGCCAGCTCGCCACGCTTCCAAAGCGGTAGGATCGGCTCAAGCGACGGATGGAACCCAAAGAAACCGTCCAGATCAAGCGCACTTTCTTCCGAGCCGGCACGTGGAGCGTCGATCGCGATCGACCGCCGTACGCCGTAATACGCCTTCTCGCCAAACGGGACGACCATGCTGAGCCCATCCACGGCGCCACGTTGGAAGATGCAGATGATCGTTTTCTTACGTATGGCAGCCGCCGTGTCGGCCAGCAACGCTCGGGTGAGGAATTCGGGTGGCACCCCCAATGTCAGGAGCGCCAACCCGCTGCTTTTGAGAAACATCCGCCTGGGTATCGTGTGCATGCCGTTCCTCCTGCGGTGCTATCAGTGGTATTGAAACTCGGGCGATCCAAGGACGAGGCCGATCGTCCGCATGTCGCGCTCGCGAGCCGAGGTCGCATTGGTCTCGAGGTCGGCCCGCACCACCGATTCGAGCTGCCCCGTGTTGACTCCCGGCAACAGAGCATCAAGCACGGTCGTCACCGGATCGATCGTGGTCGATGATCCGGGCAGGAGATTCAAATCGACGTTGTCGATTTGTCCGGCGGCCAACGCCAAGCCGAGGTTCAACCGTTGTAGCATGGCGCCGCTGCTCACCCACTCAGGATCGGTGTCGGGATAGCCGGTGGGAGCGGGTTCCAAGTACGGCACGTGACCGAGTTCACGCAGGGCGCCAAACAACCGCCGCGACGGTCCAACGTCGGCTGCACTCATGCGCAACGCACTGGCGATCAGCTCGAACGGTGACTTCACCTTGGCGCCAATGTTCTCAGCGGCGTAGAACTGCTCGGCAGTGAACAACGCCTTCGTGACTGCACTCAGGTCACCCTCGGTTTCGAGGTAGACACCAGCGATCTCGTCGACCAGCCCAGCCGGGGCGCTGTCGGACACAAACGCCTGCTCGAGCTTGGTCGCGAGATGCTGCGCAGTCGACGGGTGAAGAGCCAGCATGTGCAAAACCTGTAACCCGTCCTCGATGTCTTGCCCTGACCGCAGCGTGCGCCCCAGAACCGTTTTTTGACCCTGGTCATGCATCTGTGGTCGGAACTTGAATGCGACTCTTTCCGGCAGACCGCCTCGACGCTGGCCCTGTTCGCGGCGCATGCCGCGTCGCCACTCCCTACCGTCATCGAGCGTCCAGCCGCTAAACGCGCGCGCCACCTCGACCACATCGTGCTGCGTATACCCACCATCCACACCGAGCGTGTGGAGCTCGAGGAGCTCACGCGCATAGTTCTCATTCAACCCAAGCGTCCCACCCCGTCGCTCAACGAACCGGGCAGCCTGCGACTCTGAGCCTGCCGATCGCCAGTTGTCGAGGTAGACGAGCATCGCCGGGTGCGAAGCGGTGGCCTCCAGCATCGTCTCGAACTTGCCGAACACGTGAGGTCGGATCGCGTTGTTCTCATAATCGGAGACCAGCCAACGGGTAGGACCTTTGCCCCAAAACACGTTGAAGTGGTTGAACCAGAACTCGGTCATGACCGCTTCCAACTGCCGCTCCGAATAGACGGCCCGCTGGAGGCGCGCGCCGGCCAACTCGGCCAGGATCCGGCCGGGCGGCGAAGCCCCCATCTCGCGCATCAGTTGACGGCGTCGCTCGGGAGTCAGCGAGTCGACCTCGCCGAGTTGTTCTTGCAACGCTCGCGGCGGGGGATACTCAGCCAGCAGCTCCGTCGGGCTCATCGTTGCCGCGTCGTAGTTGTTGAGCCGGGTTTCGAACTCGGCGTCGCCGATCTGCTCGGGGCGCATTTGCCGGTCGAGCCACTCCTCGACGCCGATCTCCATCGCCTTCGATATGTCATCGGATCGGGGCCCGTGGGTGGCCCGCTGGAGGAGGTGAATGACACGCGTCTCGGCGGTGCCGCTTTGTGCTGCGGCGGGCCGATTACACACTAGGATGGCAGCGGCAGCCATAAGCTGGACCACCGCTACTCGACTTACTCTCACCATGTTGTCGCTCCCATCAGTTGTCCGAGTACTTGGACACCATCGATGGGAACTTTGTTAACCGGTGGGAAGCCGGTATACGCTCGGAACGCGCGGCTCTCTTAGCGGCTCAGCGCCCGGATCTCGGTCAGCCCTACCTCGGTCCACTCGGGAGCGCTCGCGTCATCGGCGATCGCATGTGCAGTGTAGAAGATCAGCCGTGCCACACGCGCAGCCTTGTCGGCGTCGATCTTGTCCACCTCGTCCGAAGGTCGGTGATAGTCCTCGTGGACACCGGCGAAGAAGAACAGTGCGGGGATCTCCTTGCGGGCGAAGCTGAAGTGATCGCTGCGGAAGAAAAAGCGTTCCTCCGGCCACGGATCGGGAACCACGGTGAGCCCAAGCGATGGGCTCTGGGCAACAACCGTCCGGACGAGCGGTCCCAGCGATGAGTACTCTTGGCCGATCACCACCACGCTATCGGGGGCGTTTCGGGCGATCATGTCCACGTTGATGTTGGCCACGATGCTCTCCAGCGGAACCGTTGGGTGATCGCTGAAATAGCGCGAACCGAGCAGCCCCTTTTCCTCGCCGCTGACCGCCAGGAACAGCAGTGATCTCGCCGGCGGCTCTTCGAGCGCCGCGAACGCCTCGGCCACCTCCACGAGTGCCGCCGTCCCAGACGCATCATCGTCCGCACCGTTGTAGATCGAATCCCCCGTCGCGTCAGCGGTGCCAATGCCGACGTGGTCCATGTGCGCGCTGAAAACCACGTACTCGTCGCGCAGCTCAGGATCGCTTCCGCGGATGATGGCTGCGACGTTTGGAGGGCGGGAATCTTCGAGCGTCGACGGGACAGCCACGAAGTGGGCTTCCACGCCAGTTAGCGAAACCCCGCTCGCTGGCAGATCCCCCAGTGCTGCAGGATCAAAACCGCCTTGGCCCAGGATCGCGGCGGCGGCGGCATGCGATATGTAGAACACGGGGATCTCGTCGGGGTCGACGAGAACGCGCCTTGGCTCAGCCGACAGCTCCGCCATCCGCCCGACCATCTCCGCGGAAAACCCGGGCCCCAGCATCAGAAACAGCGCCGCCGCACCGGCGTCCTCAGCTTGGCGTCGAGCGCTCGCCGCGCGAAGCCGCAAGTCACGATCAGGGGCGCCGGGCAGGGATACGACCATCACTTTCCCCTGCACATTGGCCGACGTAGGCAGCCCACTTTCCGGCAACTCGCCGAAATAGACCAGCAAACCGTGTTGCATATCCCGTCCCTCGCGATCGATCGCCGGCGATGCGAAGAAGTCGACGCCGTACTCCAGCATCTGGTTCTCCGAGCCATCAGGATCCACGGTCCCGAAGTGAACGGACTCAGTATCGAGGGCCCGCAGCGGGAGTCGGTAGCGCTGAAGAAAGCTACCCTCGTCGCCGCCTGGCTCGAGACCAGACGATTCGAATTGCGCGGCTAGGTATTCGGCGGCCATCTCGAGTCCCGGGCTCGGCGTGTCCCGTCCGGCCAACTCATCGCTCGCCAAGTAAGAAATCCGTGCGCGCATGTCTTCCGCGGTAATGGTCGCCACCGCTTCCGCGAGGGAGCCATGATCGGCGCTGGGCTCAGATTGAACCGCAGAGCGGGCGCAGGCGCTCGAGATCGGCAGCAGCGCGATAAGCAGAACCCGGTGCGGATCTCGCATCACTTGATCTTCTTCGCCTCCCATGGAATGAGGACGTCAAGATCACCCTCCAGCGAGAGAAAAGAGTGACCGGACCCGGTTCTCACGAAAACGATCGAACCGGGTGCGATGTCCATCGCGTCGTTATCGACTTGAAATCTCTATGCGCCCGGCGCAAAATCGGAAAACACAAAATGGTAAACCTGCTGTAGTGCGTCGTACTCCGCCCGGAAGGCCCGAGGATATGGCCCGGCCATCCCGGGGATGCTGGAGATGGGGAGATCGAACGAGCGCTTCTCCAACAGGAGCGCGCGTGTGAGCATGGGTTCGATGAAGATCGGCCTACCGTGGTAGTAGCCGAGGACTATGCTCCCGCGAAACATGTCCGTGCTCTCCAACTCGGAGGTCAGCAAGGAATGCATGCCCATTTCCGGAACACAAAGGCCGATGAGCGTGCTCAGGCCGACCATCTCGGCCATCGGAGGCGGCAATGTCACGTCGGGCAAACTGTATTCTGCCGGTAGAACGGACGGCTTGGTCAGATCGGCGCAGTCAATGGCGGTCCGCTCCGCCGGCATAATCGTGTAGAAATGGAAGTCGAAGTGCGGCGTCAAGTATGGGCCGGGCGGGTGTCCATGGGCCTCCCAAAGCACGGTGAGCTCGGTAAGCCCACTCTGCTGTTCGACCGACTCCGGCATTCTCAACGTGGCGGCCGGGACCGGCGGCCAGGCCATATGCTCATCGTCCGGTGCGTTCGCGATGCTGGCAATCGGGACTGTCGCGCCGACCGCGACGACGGTCGTCCCCTGCATCCGCGCCCAGGTGCAAAGCTCTGCCTGGTACACATCTGCGCACTCGCCCACCACGTCGACAACCGGGACTTCCTTGGCACATGCACACAGGACGGTGGCAACCACCAGCAGACCATTCGTCAGGTGGTATCGGGGCATCGGGTTCCTCCTGGAGAGAAGGCCGCGGCAATCGCGGCCGAGCTGAGACCTCAGTGGCCCCCAGCGCCGATCGCATGCGCCATCGCATGGCTGCACGCGGCGTTAGGCAGCACTGCCCCTGGGAGCTCAAAGATCGCGATCGATAATACGAACGAAGCCAGCGAGTACTGAACCGTGGACCAATATGGGAACTGGCGATCGACCGCGCTAGCCGGCAACTCGTAGAGGCCGACGCTCATCGACGGGTGATCGATGAAGCTCAGACAAATCAGGTTCGTGCTCAATGCTTCCACGAAGACCCGTCTCGTCTTACGCTGCCTCGCTACTAGACGGTCTTGATCAGGTCGAAGATCGGCAAATACAACGCCACCAACATCCCACCCACAATCCCACCCAAGACGACGATCATGATCGGCTCCAGAATCGCTGTCAACCCCGCGACGGAAGTCTCGACCTCATCATCGTAGAAATCGGCGATCTTCTCGAGCATCTCGTCGAGACCACCGGTCTGTTCGCCGACGTTTATCATCTGTACGACCATTGGTGGGAACACCCCGCTTCGGGCCAGCGGGTCGGAAATCGTATCGCCACCAGCTATCGATGCCCTGCTCTCCAGGACGGCGTCCTCGATCACGCGATTGCCAGTCGTCTTGGCGGTGATTTCAAGTCCCTCCAAGATCGGAACACCACTCTGAACAAGCGTACCGAGCGTGCGGCTGAAGCGGGCGATGGCAGCCTTTCTCAGCACCGGCCCGAGCAGTGGGAGCCGCAACAGCAAGTGGTCGAGGGCGAGATGTCCACTCGATGTCTTGTAGTAGGCGCGGACGGCGAAGCCAACCAGGGCCAAGCTAGCCAACAGCGCCCACCAGTAGGCGATGAGGAAATCGGAAATCTCTACCAACAAACGCGTTGGCCAGGGAAGTGGCACACCGGCACCGGTGAAGAAAACCGAAAACGTCGGAATCACGAATACGAGCAAGATGGCAATGGCGATGATGGCGACAACGATCACAACCACCGGGTACAGCATCGCTGTCGTCACCCTGCGCTTGAGCCGACCAGCCGCCTCCATGTACTCGGCCAGTCGCAACAGGATCGTGTCAAGCACACCCCCAACCTCACCGGCGGCCACCATGCTGACGTAAATGTCGTTGAAGAACTCCTTCTGGCGACGCATCGCATCGGCGAGTGTCGTTCCCGACTCCACGTCCCGCAGCAGCGAACGGATCTGCTCAGCCACTGCGGGTCGGGTTTGCTGCTCAGCCAGGATGTCCAGCGACCGAACCAACGGCAAACCGGCGTTGATCATCGTTGCGAACTGACGCGTGAAATGGATCCGATCTTTTGCGCGGATGCGGGTTCTGAATGGGAGCGAGATCTCTCTCGGCTTCGTCTTTACGCTGATGACGATCAGCCTGCGACGCCGTAGCTGACCGATCACCTCCTGTTCGCTGGTAGCGGTCATCTCTCCAGACTGACTGTCGCCCGTCACACTACGGGCCTTCCACAAGTACGTTCTCACGGGGAGCCCCTACGCTCCTATCGACCGTTGCCCGCGACGGGCGCGTACTCACCGATCAGTCGCCTGAGTTCGTCAGGCTCCTCGCTTCGGCCGAGGGCCTCTTCCATCGTCACCGAACCCTGCCGGTAGAGACTGAACAAGGCGTGATTCATGGTCTGCATACCGTGCTTTGAGCCCGCCTGCATGGCCGAGTAGATCTGATGCGTCTTGTCTTCACGGATCATCGCTCGAACCGCGCTCGTCACTACCAGCACCTCGGCAGCCATGATCAACCCACCGCCGACCTTTGGCAGCAGCTGCTGGGTTACGATCCCCTCGAGCACGGCAGCGAGCTGGGTTCGGATCTGCGGCTGCTGCGTGTGCGGGAAAACATCGATCATTCGGTCGACCGACTCCGCTGCTGAGTTACTATGCAAGGTGGCAAACACGAGGTGTCCCGTTTCGGCCGTGGTGATCGCAGCGGCGATAGTCTCCGGGTCCCGCATCTCACCGATCAGGACGACATCTGGATCTTGACGCAGGGCGTACTTCAGCGCCACGGCGAACGATTTGGTATCAGTCCCTACTTCGCGTTGGTTTACCATGCTCAGCTGATGGTTGTGAACGAACTCAATGGGGTCCTCGATCGTGAGGATATGAACCCGGCGCTCGCGGTTGATCTTGTCGATCAGCGCAGCGAGCGTCGTCGATTTACCCGATCCGGTAGCTCCGGTGACGAGCACCATCCCGTTTGGCCGGCTAGCGAAGTCGGCTACGTGGAAGGGGAGCCCCAGGGTCTCGAAGCCCGGGATTCCAAACGGGATCGTGCGGATCGCGACCGCCGTCGTGCCGCGCTGCCGATAGATGTTAGCCCGAAAGCGCGCCAAACCCGCGATGCCAAAAGAGAAATCGAACTCCGAGGCTAAGTCGAAGTGGCTCTTGAGCTCGTCGTTCAAGAGCGCGTCGGTTGCGGTGACCGTATCCTCGGGTCTCAGCACCGAGCGCCATACGCTGCTGTCCTGCAGCACTCCCTGGAGGCGCAGCTTGGGTGGTTGACCAACCGTCAAGTGCAGGTCTGAGCCCCCGAGCCGAACCAGCTCCCCGAGCAGGGCCCGGACATCGAATGTCGTGCCCTCGTTATTGCGATCCTGCAGATCCATCAGATGAGCGCCGTTTCCCGAAGAACTTCGTCAAGCGTCGTCAGCCCCTGCTTCATCTTCGCCAGACCGTCATCGCGCAACGTGACCATGCCGCCCTCCAGCGCGTGGGCCCGCATGTCGTCGGTGGTCGCATGATTCGTGATCAGCTGCCGGCGCTGACCGTCTATTCGCATGACCTCGTACAAGCCGATCCGGCCACGGTAGCCGGTGTCATCGCACTCGTTGCACCCGGCGCCCTCGTAGTACACGACATCGAGATCCGGGCCCTCGATTCCAGCGTCCTCGAGTGCTTCACGCGCGTACCGATGTGGCTTCTTGCAAGCCAGGCAGATTCTGCGCACAAGTCTCTGGGCGACAATACACCGCAACGCAGTGGCCACCAGGAACGGTTGCATGCCCATGTCAACCAAACGGTTGATGGTCGAAGGTGCATCGTTCGTATGGATCGTCGACAGCACGAGGTGGCCGGTAAGCGCGGCTTTAATGGCGATCGACGCCGTCTCGAGGTCCCGGATCTCACCGACCATGATGATGTTCGGGTCCTGGCGCAGAAACGCGCGCAGGACTTGCGCGAAATCGAGACCGATCTCTTCCCGAATCTGGACCTGGTTGATTCCCCTGAGGTTGTACTCGACCGGGTCCTCCGCGGTCATGATGTTGACTCGTGGTTGGTTGAGACGCGTGAGGGCCGAGTACAGAGTGGTCGTCTTTCCCGAACCCGTGGGACCGGTAACCAGGATGATCCCAAACGGAGCCTCGATCGAATCGAGAAAATCGTGGAGAGCCTCTTCTGGAAAGCCGAGCCGTTCGAGATCGAGCGTCAGGTTCCCCTTGTCGAGGATCCGCATGACGATCTTCTCGCCAAACAGTGTCGGCAGAGTAGACACGCGGAAGTCGATGACCCGCTTTTTCATCCTCAGCTTGATTCGACCATCCTGAGGAACGCGCCGTTCGGCGATGTTTAGGTCGGCGAGGATCTTGATGCGGGATATCAACGCGGCCTTCATGCGAGGCGGCGGGGAGATCATCTGACGCAAGACTCCGTCGATGCGGTAGCGAATCCGAAGCTCATCCTCGTACGGTTCGACGTGTATGTCCGACGCTCCCCGCTGAACCGCATCTGCAAGTAACGAGTTGATGAACTTGACAACCGGTGCAGCCTCGACTTGCGCCGCTAGCGTACCGAGGTCTTCGTCCTCCCTCGTCTCCTCGATGACCTCGAGCTCAAACTCACCGAGATCTTCGAGCAGCCGGCGGTAAGAGCCCTCGCCTTCTTCGTCGTAGTGGGTGTCGATGGCTTCCAGAATCGAGTACTCATCGGAGACCATCGCCTCAATGTCGTACCCGGTGAGGAACTTGAGATCATCGATCGCCATCCAATTCCTAGGGTCGGTCATGGCGAGCACGATCGTGCTGCCATCTCGACTCACTGGGAAGACCTCGTACTTCCGAGCGATCTCCGACGGGATCGACTTGAGCGCTGATGGGTCGACCTCGACTTCAGCGAGGTCGACGCCGCCGATACCGAACTGGCGTTCGAGGAGCACGGTTATCGTCTGGGGTTCGACAAATCCGAGCTCGATCAGATTGTAGCCGATTCGGTGACCGCTCGTTTTTTGCCTGGCGTGGGCCTTGGAGATCTGCTCCGCCGTGACGAATCCCCCCCGAAGCAACATCCCGGGGATGGTCTCGCCATTCTGCGGAGGAGCTTCCACGTCTGGAGGTCTCTCCGCTCCAGCAATCCCCGAGTCGAGGTCGGACGCCTTGTTGGCTCGAGCTGAGGAGCCCATCATCGTTTCCCTTCGGGGTCGGAGGCCGCTCGAGGCGAGACGGCCAACCAGGTGGCGCGTTGCAGGATGCCCAGCTTTGCTGGCCCAATCCCTTGGATAGCAAGTACTTCGCCCCAGTTGCGAAAGCCTCGCTGCCGTATCCGTTCGCGTACTATTGACTTAGCAAGTTTCGGACCGATCCTGGGCAGATCCTCCAGGAATGCCGCGTCGACCCGATTCAGGTCGGGCTGGCGCTGGACACCGCCAGCCCCCTGCCGGAGCTCTTCCGAGGGCCACTCCAAGTAGGGCCGCAACCGATCCAGCGTCTTGGGCCCGATGCCCGGCACTGCGAGCAAATCGTCTGCAGTACCAAACGCACCATGGCGGGCCCGGTGCTCCAGAATTGCGCCAGCAGTCTTTGGGCCGATGCCGGGCAACCGGTCCCAGGCCACTCGACCGGCAACGTTCGGGTCGATCGGCTCCGGCGGTGCGCCCGCCAATTCGCGATCGGCTCGGAGCTTTAAAGCCGCGGCGTAAAGCTGCGGCAGCCAATCATCGGGTCCCGAACGGGCGGCGATCGCTTCGATGGATGGCAGCGGTGGATCGAGCCGCCGATCGACAAAGTCCGCCAAACTCGAAGGCCACGCGGCCCGCTCGGCCACGACACCAAAACCCCAGGCTAACGTGAGGAGAATCAACGCCCGCTGCTCGGCGGGGGTCAAACGGTGTCGAAGTCGCATCTCTGTCCAGGTGTCATGTGGTCGACGATCCGTTGTCGTTGGCGATCCTACTGTGTCAAGTTCCGCGCCAAGCGACGTCTGGTCGTGCTCCCAGCTACATTATCGACGATGAAGAGAGACGGGGTTCCGCGCCAAGCGACGTCTGGTCGTGCTCCCAGCTACATTATCGACGATGAAGAGAGACGGGGTTCCGCGCGCCCAGTCCAATGGTGATCGATCCTGGAAAAGTTTCTGGGAATCGGCGAGCAGTTGCCGACTGAACCGTGTCGAGGCTTCACATTTCGTCGAGACCCTGGAGCAGCAGGTCGGTCTTCAATCCAGCTGGCGGGTGCTCGATTTCGGCTGTGGTTTCGGATTCACAACCGGGTTGATCGCCGCGAGAGTGGCGTCGGTTTCGGCCTGGGATGCAGCTGCCAACATGCGCGCGCACGCGCGCGATCATCTCGCCGTTCACGGCAACGTGGAGTTTCTCGATCTGGGGACCGCAATCGCGCTACCTAGCGACGTCGACTTCGATTTGATCGTCGTCAACAGCGTCGTCCAGTACATGTCCGCAGACGAGTTCGCGGGCTGGCTTGTAGCGTGGCGCGACGGCTTAGATCCAAGGGGCAGGCTCGTGCTGTCAGACCTGATCCCACGCGAGTATGACGTCCGTCGAGACATTCCGGCGGTGCTACTGTTTAGCCTGCGCCGTAGAACGCTGCTCCGAGCCTTGATTGAGGGTGTGAAGGAGTGGCGCCGGTATCGACAGGTACACCGCTCGGTGCCGCTACTGACGATCGCTCCCGAAGAACTCGTCCAACAGGCGACAGAGCTCAGACTCGATGTCAAGATTCTGCCGGTGAACCTGAGCTCCCATCCGGCCCGGCTGAGCGTCGTCTTGACGCGCCGTTAGGGCCGATCGTGTCTTCCCGGCGAGATCAACCGAGACCCAAGATCGTCATTGTCGGAGCCGGGTTCGGGGGCCTTCAGTGTGCTCGCCGGCTAGCCAACGAGCCGATCGACGTAGTTCTGATCGACCAAAACAACTACCACCTTTTCACTCCGCTGCTGTATCAGGTTGCCAGTTCGCTTCTGAACCCGAGCGAGATCGCGATCCCCGTCCGCTCTGTTGTCAGCCAAGCACCAAACGTGCGCTTCCGACTGGCAACGGTGAACGATGTCGATTTCACCTCCCAGTATGTACAGATCATCGACGGGGCCGACGTCCACTACGACTACCTGGTTCTCGCGCTTGGTTGCGCCACAAACTACTTCGACCTCGATCGCGAGAGACAGGATCTATCCGGCGTCAAAGACCTGCCCGAGGCGCTTGCGCTTCGCAACCAGGTGCTCGAACGATTCGAGGTTGCGCTCACCGAGCAGGACGACGAAAAACAGCGCCAGCACATGAGCTTTGTCATCGTTGGGGGAGGGCCGACGGGAGTCGAGTATGCCGGTGCGCTGGCGGAGCTCTTCCGGCGCGTGCTGGTTCACGACTTCCCTGACCTCGATCTGACCAGGGCGCGAGTCGTCCTGATCGAAGGACGGGACCGGTTGCTGATCGATTTCCCATCCGCACTCGGCGATTATGCCCGTAACCGGCTCGAGCGGCTTGGTGTCGAGGTACGCCTCAAGACGCTGGTAAAAGGCTACGAGAACCGAGTCGTAAGCCTCGACAACGGTGAAACGCTTCCTGCTGACACTTTGATCTGGGCGGCCGGTGTCAAGCCCACACGTCTATCGCAGGAATTGACGCTACCGCGCGCTGTGGCTGGCCGCATAGAGGTCGACGCATACCTACGAGTCGCTGGTCAGGAGCGTGTATACGCGATTGGCGACATGGCGGCGATGCAAGATGCCAGCGGGGTGCTCCCAATGATGGCACCACCTGCCATGCAAGCTGGCCGTCACGTGGCAGACAACATCCTGCGCGATATTCGTGACCAGCCTGCGCAGCCGTTCCGATATCGTGACAAGGGGATCATGGCAACGATCGGACGCAACGCCGGCGTCGCCCGCATCGGGCGTTTGAAGCTCAGGGGATTCGCCGGATGGGTCGCGTGGCTGCTAGTCCACCTGTACTTCCTGATCGGTTTTCGAAACCGGTTGGCGGTGTTGTTTCAATGGGGTTGGAACTACTTCTACTACGATCGTCCGATTCGGATCATCACCCCGACCAAGAAGTAGTTTCGCTATTGACCACCTTGGCGCCGGATCGTGGTGAGGACGACGTCACCAACAATCTCGAGCGTAGCCGATGACACTTTGTCGACCGTGTCCTCGGGAGTATGCCAGAACGGGTAATCAAAGTCGATGATGTTGATCGTGCGGATTCCAGCCTCGTTGAGTGGCACGTGATCGTCGGTTATCGGCTGTCCGGGGCTCGCGGTAAAGACCGCGCCGTATCCAAGCTCCTGCGCCAGATCCCACACCCGATCCACGACTTCGGGCGCAAACTGCCGGCTAAACCCCTCTTGTGGGAAGCTCGGCTCTTGGTCGCCGACTAGATCGAGCAGAATCCCATAAAGGGGCCGATACGTGGCGCCGCGGACCTCGGCGAAATGTCTGGCGCCGAGAAACATGTCGGGTGTGAAGGTGGCCAGCGTGACGGGATCGTGGCCCCAATCCTCCCCGTCCGTCAGCAACAGGTCGACGCCCACCTCGGGCGGTCTCTCCGCAAGTGCATCGGCGATAGTGAGGACGATCGCTACCCCTGACGCACCATCGTTGGCGCCCGGTATCGGGCTGTCGCGGTCGGCGGGATTGGCCGCCTTCTCGCCCACCGGTCGCGAATCCCAGTGGGCGACTACCAACACGCGTGGCGCTGCCTCGGGCTTGAAGCTGGCCCAGACGTTCGTGAGCGACAGCGTCTCGCCACCCTGCGTCACGTGCGTGAACGGCATCTGCTCGGTGACATCCGCGCGCGCCTGCAGAAACGTCGTCATCCAGGCCAGTGCTTCGGCGTGGGCCGCCGTGCCCGGTACGCGCGGTCCAAAGGCCACCTGGCGCTGTACGAGCGTATCCGCGAGCTGGCTGTTGAACTCCATCGTGCCCGCCGATGGTGTCGGCCCTCCGTCGCAGCTGCCCATGATCAGCACGGCCGCAGCCACAATGAAGTTCGTTGTCTTCAAACCATCCGCCTAGAAAAGGAAGTCGAGGAATGCTTCCATCCCTACTGTAGTGTTCCGAATATCTCGCTTCCGATCGTCTCGCGACAGGTAGCTCACTGCGAACCCCGATACGACGCGTCCGAACTCATAGGCCACCGAAGGGCGAACCTCGGTGGTCAGCGTCTCGACATTCAAAACTGAATCCTCTTCACCGGTAAGTACGGTCGAGTTCTCTCGAAACCGCCGGTTGAACGAGACCGACGTCAGCAGCGGCTGTCTCAGCTTCGCCTTCCACAGCGTCGGGAATGGAATGTACAACGTAGTACCGGGGCGGATGTTGTAGTTGACGTTGACGGCGAAATCAGTAGCCAGATCCTCCCGCCGGTTGTCCACCGACCCACCCCTGACTGCCGCAGTGATCGTCTCGCTGTGCGAAGCCCGGAAATCGGTTGACATACCGTTGTTCCACGTCAGCCTGACCGAGACCACTGGATCCCACAATCGACGATCGACGTCACCCAATAACTGGTCGTTGGAGACATCGTTACTGGTGCGGCGCTCAAATCCGGAGGAGACCGTAGCGGCTGCGATTGCCTTTCGCACCACACCGGGCAACCAAACGTTCGTCCAATTGACATTGATGTCAGGCCATGTGCGGATCGATTTCTCGTTCACGCCCTGTAGATATCGGCGGACGTTGTCGGTCTCCCGATAAGCTCCTCGAATCTGAAACGTGCGGACCGGTTGCAGCGTCGCCGACAGGCCCCAGTCGTCGTTCTCAGTGAGGCTCTGCGGCTCTTCCGCGCTTTCGTTGTCGAGGCTACCGAATCCCCACCCAAAGCCGAAGCTCGGGTCATCCTCTTCCTGAACGTACAACACACTCTCGCGCTGGCGTCGATCGAAGCGGATCGGACCAAGGAATCGCGCCCACCAATCAGCTCTTGGGCTGGCAGCGCTCACACGCCCATCCCCGGACGACCGGAAAGCCTGGACCAACTCAACGACCCGGAACTGAACCGTGAGGGACTTGCTCCTCGTCGCCCCAAAGTCGCGAAGGTCGAGGCTGTCGAGGCTTCGACTCGCCGCACGACTATGGTTTCTACTAGATGTCGTCCGGTAGCTGTAACGCGGCGTGAGCCAACTCGCGATCGGAATGGTCCAGTCAAAATCAAACGTTTGGCCGCGCAGTGCTTCCACCCCCAACGTTTTTCTCGAGATCACCGTCTCTGGAAACACGAGATCACGAGTCGTATCCCACCTGAGACTGGCTCGCATCGATGAGAACAGTTGGAAGTCTACTTGTGCGTCACCGGTCACGTTGCGGGTCGTATCGGCCGTGAAGTCAGTCCCACCCGCGAGGATCTTGTTCCTGTCCCGCTCCTCAAACACCGTCCTCGTGCTGACCGCGAAATTGGCCGGGACGAGGTTCAGATCGGCGGCAGCCAGCTTCTGGAGCGCCTGGCTGCCTTTGATCGACCTGGGAAAAGGCAGTTTGGCTATCCAGCCCAATCCGAGCGGTAGGCCACGTTTCCTGAACCCGGTGCGATACGTCACCAGCGACTCCCACCGCGCGCGGTCGGTATCGAGGTCCACAGAGCCCAACTCTTCTCCTCGGAAAGTCAAGCGGGCCTCTAGTTTGTCCAGTGTCGCCGCGACGATCGGATTGGAGGATTGGCGCGTTCGGAAAGCGCGCAACGATACTATATCGCGTGTGCTCGATCGCTCCAGCGAGTCCTGCTGCGAACCGCTGGTAACAAGGATATCGGAGCCCACCGCATAGAGCGGTATATCGCTTCGTCCAAAGTGATCGTACGTGAGCGGTAGCGCGATGCCCCATGACTCTGGAAGCATCTTCTCGAGATCGAACGTGGTGCTCAGATCAAAATCGCCACTGTCGAAGTTGTTGCGGGCCGCGTTGAGGTTTCGATACCGACCATCGCGAGTCTCAAGCGTCATGTTGACTCGGCCAAAATCGGCAAACACCGCTTGAACACTGAGGAAACTCGCCCCACCTGCTTCCCTGAGCGGCGCCGTCAGCCGCCACTCGTCGATCCAAAACGACCCTGTGATAGGGGTGCCGGTCGTGTTCTCGACGCCGATCGTGAGCTGACTCACTTCGGTGATCGTCGGCGCTGGCGATGTCGGCGACGCAATCCGAACCCGGTAACGTCCATCCTCTGATACGGCGCTGCCCGTGTCCGCTCCCACAGCAGCCAAGCTGTCGAGCATCGCGCGCTTGAGCTCAGTGAAAACATCGAAGTCGATGATGTGCTCTTCCCAATCAAGATCACGCAGAGGGGCGGTGTACTCATACACGTTTAGCGTGTCGATCCCGAACTCGACGAAAAAATTCGGCTGTTGACCAGTATCGACATCACGACCCTGAACCCAAAGCCGCATTTCCTCGTAGTCGATATAGGATTCCCGATCAAACAAAGGGCGGAAGATTGTGCCCCGCGCTCCATCCGGGAGTCCGCGGTAGCCGAAGTCAAGTGATTGCTCGCGAACGAGTGTGTTGATCCCGGCTATCTCGTCCGCCCTGTCTTGCTGCGCGACTACTCCCGGTGGACTGCGATAGTCGGGGTTCTCGACATCGTTGATGGCGGTGATCCGAAGGCTATCGCTATCCTCACCTGCAATAGGAAAACCATCGGCGTCAATAATGCCACGCTGCAGAAACGTCGAACCGACGATCTCCAGACCGACGATCTCGAACTCTGCCGGGTTCTCGACCCCCGTGAACGTGAGCCTGATCGCGCGAACGTTCCGCAAGTCCGGGTTTCCGATCGATTCGTCGGGCGACACCAGCGGCAAGCGAATCCGGCGAAATTGGGTCGTGGGGTTAAAGCTCCCGGGCACCTCGAACCGATCACCGGAGACGTCAAACTCCCAGCGCAGAATGTCTTCCTGTCCGTCGAGCAGACCATTCAGATTGTTGTCCTCAGTGTCGAGAATCGAATTGTTTTCGGTTCCGTTGGGGTTGTTCGGAACGGCACCCACCCCGAAAGTCTCATCGAAATCATCCGTGCCGTCGTCACCAGCAATGTCGATAAAGTCGTTCCCGTCGATCCCATCCAAACCCACGTCCTCGTCGATGTCCAAGTTGTTGTCCCGGGTGTTTGGGTCAGTCTCCTCGGTATCCAAAACGCCGATGCCGACCGGTGCCCCGTTCCGGTCGATGCGAACGGCGTCTTCGTCGATGGTGCCGAGATCGACGATCATCGTGCCTCGAGCTCCCCGTAGGAAGAACTCGATGAACTCCTGGCGCGTCAGATCCTCACCAGTAGTGGATACAAGGGTCTGGATCGAGCGCCAGGATGAGCTTCGTTCGGCTGGCGTGTCACCGCGCGGTTCGAGAAAGACGACGAACTCATTGTCGCCGATGTCAAATCCGCGCACGGAGCCCGTGACCTGTTGCTGGTTGATGGCAAACGTGAACCATCGGGCATCTGCATACTCTGCTAAGCTCAGCGTTGTTTGACTGGGTACGGATGCGAAGCTCCACGCCCGGAAAAAGAGATTCAGGCGCTTAGCCACCTCGATGTTCTCGAAGTCGTTCAGGAAAACTTCGCCGTCGGTATTTGGGTCAGGGTTGCTCCAGGCAAGCTCGCCGCGCAGAGTGAATGTCGACGCTCGTCCCCCATCTACGCCGGGCAGCGCATCGAGCCAATGACTCATGAACGGCATTCTGCCTGTGTAAACACCGTCTACCGCCCCGATCACCGTCTGGAACGGTTCTGCCCCGAGAATCGGTCGGTTGGCCAAGCTTTGCTGGCGTTGCACCATGAAAGTCGAGTTGATTACCACATTGGGGGCAGGCGCGTACGACCCAGCCGCACCGTACAACGTCGTCGGCGCCAGATTGAACAGCGGAGCCACCTCGAAGTTGATTCCCAGGCGGTCGTTCGGATGTCGATCCGCAAGCCCAGCAGGATCTGTTAAAACAACGCGACCAAAATCGTAGAAGATCTGGTAGTCTTCCCCGCGGGTCAGAATTTCCCCACCAATCGTTATTCGCTCCGAGCCATCAATCAGGTTGGCCGCGCCGAGCTCGATCTCTCCAGTCAGGCCGCCCTGGGATAGGTACGTGGCTTCGATGAAATAGACTTGATCATCGAGCGCCGTCCGATTGGGATCGCTGTTGAAGTACAGCTGCCGGTTCGGACGTTCGATCGAGATCGGTAAACCACTCTCATCGGTAGGCGTGAAAAATGGCCGGATGTTGGGCAGCACGAGATAATCCGCCCCGCCAAACGGGTCACGCAGGATCCGCGGTACGTTTACTCGCTCGTTCACGTCGGTCGCGCCAAAAATCTCCGAATATTTTCGCGATTCACCATCGATAGTCTCAAACGTCTCCTTGAGATCTTGAGTGCCGCGGTAGATCGTCAACTCGAGGGAGCCGATCTGGATGTTGGACTCCCGTAACGAGTAGACGTTTCTCAGCGTGTAATCCCAAGTAAAGTCCAGCGTGTCGGGGTTGATCGGCTTGATCAGCTTGAGTATTTGTTCTTCGGCCTCCTGCGGCGTTCCCACCTCCACCCCGCCCACTGTCACGTAGCCTGCGGCGAGAACCTCGTTATCGTTGAGCTGCCGCTTCATCTGGATGATGACACCGTCCGAGACCACGTAGTCGTCCCCTTCGATCAGCAGATCGAAGAACCCGGCATGCGACTGCGAGGCTAGCGAGTCGGGAATAGTGGGATTGATAAACGCCGTTCCCGCCTTTGACGCCAATTCGCGGTTGTTGGTGAAGTTCCCATCGTCCAGCCACAAATTGAGAGAACCGGGCTCAGGCGACGAGGCAGGAGTCAGAAGAGACGTGCCGGAGCTGGGAAAGAAGATCCGACCAGGGGTTAGAGAATCAGGATGAAACAAGAAAAAGAAACGGTCGTTCTGAAACTGCGTGTCTTTGATGTCGAGGCTTACCTCGGACAATACGCCATCTCCGCTCGACGCGATCGAGAGCGACCGTGTAGTCGTTTGCCCTTCTTTTCGTGAACCGAGGACGCGCAGATCGACTGGACCGAGCTGAGCCACCGCTTGAGCTCCAAATGTGCCCTGCGCAACACCGCTGCCCAGGAACCGAGACGGGGGGAGGGCGACTCGTATGTCCCCAACCTCGACTCGTTTCAAGATCTCGTCCTCCGTCCCGGCATACGCCGCCGAGATCAACTGTTTGGACTCCAGCTCGCGCTGTGACTTGAAGTCGACCGCTACATCAAGTTTTGTCCCGACAGTCCCCAGGATCTTGAGATCGAGTGTCTGATCCAGATCGAGATCAAAGCCACCCGCCGCTCGTCTGAGGAGCTCGGTGCGGAGATCGGGGTCCTGGGTTGTGCGCGACCCGAGGGCACCGAGGTGCAGCTTGCCCTGAACATCGAACACCGATCCCTCGCCAAATATCGCTGCCAGTGGGGTCGGAATCTTGAGCGGGTTTTCGAGCTCGGGTATCAAACCCTGGGCGGCTTTGGACCTGCCTGAGAGTCGGCGGATCACGATCATCGACCATAGCTCGTCACGCATACGAGCCTGGACACGTCTTGTGTACGCCTCGAGGTTCAGACCGGCGGCGGCCGGACGACGCACCCCTGTGGTGGGCGCGAAGGCTCCGCGTGGGACGACAAAACCGAGTTGGGGGTCAAACTCCAATAGGCTGTCCGCCGGCAGGCGGACTGCCGGGATCTGCCAACGCTCCGCTCGCCAGACGAGACCCGGATCTCGCTCTTCTTGCTGTGCCGACAGCGGGTTGGCGACCAACACCGCTAGGGCGACGCCCCAGATCAGGCGGGGCAAGCAACGGGCGGGGGGAGCAGCGAGACTCATGCAGGGTATACGGATCACGGCGGTCCCGCAGGCGCGGGGCAAGACATCAATATTACTTTGGCCTTGACTCTAGCGCCGAAGCGGAGTCGACACCCGAGATTCGCGCGATGGTTGGTTGGCAGACGTGCACACTTTTGAATATAGATCCAGCCGTTTAGCGGGCCACTTGGCGCCTCTAGCGTGAGGACCCCCTCATGAGCCGATGGCAAGAGTGGGTCAGCGCCCGCACGCTGTCCCTGTACACATTCCGCGAGCATCTCGGCCCGTTCGTCTTCGGGCTCGTCATTTTCACCTTTATCATGCTGATGAACCAGGTGGCTCGGCAGTTTCAGTCGCTTGCCGGCAAGGGACTGGGAGCCCAGGTAATCATCGAGATCTTTCTGCTTTCGATTCCGCTGACGATCGCGGTGACGATTCCGATGGCCGTCTTGGTCGCCACGATGGCAGCCTTCGGCAGGTTGGCCGGCGACAACGAGATCACCGCGATGCGTGCGAACGGGATTGGGTTTCACCAGATACTGGTGCCGACGATCATCGGTGCCCTATTGCTCTCTGCAGCTACCGTCTGGTTCAACGACACGGTGCTGCCCGAGAGCAACCATCGCTTGAGTCAACTCATGCAAGATATCCAGCGGACGAAGCCCACCGTGGTCTTGGAGGAAAAACGATTCAACGATCCGACCGGTTTGGGAGACTTTCGGATAGAGCCGGACCGGTTGGACCGCGAAACCAATATGATGTACGGGCTCAGGATCTTTGACATGTCGGACATGAGCGTGCAACGCACCATCTTGGCCGACTCGGGGCGACTCGACTACACAACGAACCAGGAAGACGCCGTCCTGACGCTTTGGGATGGGCGAATCCATCACCGTGACATTACGCAACCCGGTGAGTACGAGGTGCTTGATTTCGAGCGGCAGCAATTGATCATGCGCGGTGTGTCGTCGCGGCTCGATCGCGCTCGCGAAGACTCACGTTTGCGAAGCGACCGTGAGATGGATCTGGCAACACTACTCGAGAACGTCCGCGGTGAACAGGCGAAGATCGACACCGCTCGCGAGGAGCTGAGGACAGTTGTCACGTCCCACGTCGCAACGCTGGTCAGGGACACGTTCGTCGTGGTGGCCAGCGACACGGTCGGTGGCGGCGCGGTTAGAAGCCAGGCACCAGTCGATCAGGAACGCTTCAAAGCCAACTCCGTAGAGCGCCTGAGTCAGGCGATCGATTACGCGTTGCGCCAGCGGAGCAAGTACTTGGTCGAATACCACAAGAAATTCGCGATCCCATTCGCATGTTTGATCTTCATACTGGTGGGAGCTCCCATCGGAGTGCGCGCCAAGCGTGGTGGCTATGGTTTCGCGATGGGCTTGAGCACGTTGGTCTTCGTGTTCTACTACATGGCGTTGACTGGTGGCGAAGATCTGGCCGATCGGCGCTACCTACCGCCATGGTTGGCGATGTGGCTGGCCAACATCGTGTTTCTCCTGCTAGGGATCTGGCTGTTCAATCGGGCGTCCCGAGACTCACCTACGCGTAAACTCAAGTTGCCTAAATGGTGGCCCCGGCGAAGGTTCGTCGCGTGATCTTCGTGCGTCGACTCGATCGGCACGTGATGGGCGAGTTTCTCAAGATCCTCGTCCTCGCGCTGTTCTCGTTCACGGCGATCTTCGTGATGATTCACCTGATGGATCACATCGACCTTTACCTCGATCAGGATGCTCCATGGAACGCAGTTGGTAAGTACTATCTCTATCAAACCCCATACAACCTGCTTTTGACACTCCCGATGGCGATGCTGGTGGCAACGATTCTATCGATTGGTGACTTGGGTCGGCACGGTGAGCTGACGGCCATGAAGTCCAGCGGGCTCAGTCTCTATCGGATCACTCTTCCGGTAATCTTCTTCTCTTTCCTCGTTAGTCTTGCTGGCCTCGTCTTCGGTGAGACCTGGATACCTGTCTTGAACGCCAAGGTCAGGGATGTCTACGACGAAGAGATCATCGGCGAGGGTCCGAGGCGCGACAACTATCGTGGCAACTTCGTCTATCAAAACGAGGACGGTTACACGTACATCGTGCGGGCGCTCTTCGTCGACGAGGCCGACACGAATCAAGCCGGGGCATCGGCAGATCAGGTCGAGATCCAGCGGCAGTTCAAGGACGGGACGTTTCTTCGCATCAATGCGCCACAGATGGTATGGGAGCCACGAACCGAAACGTGGGTGCTCCAACGCGGCGAGATGCGCTTGTTTCCGACCGGGGGCGACGAGCGGATGTTCACCTTCTCGTTGCTGCGATCTCCAGAGCTCGTCGATCGACCCGAGGAGCTTCTAGCGGAGGACAAAGAACCCGAGGAGATGGGCTACGCCGATCTCGACTCGTATATCGCCAAGCGACGTCGGCTCGGCGCCAATACGCTCGAGGAAGAGGTCGATCTCCAGATGAAGCTCTCCTACCCGTTCGCGAACTTGATCATCGTCTTGTTCGGGGTGGCGCTCGTCGGATCTGCCGCCCACACGAGTCGACGCGGTGGGGCGACGGGCTTCGGGATCGCACTCTTTCTGACGATCGTGTTCTGGGGATTCTTACGAGTCGGACAGGGGATCGGGTACGGGGGCGGGCTTGGGCCCGTATGGGCCGCGTGGCTCGCCAACGGAGTGTTTCTCGTGGTCGCGCTGATCCTGCTGTCGCGCGCTCGGACCTAGCGCGACCGCGCGACGAGCTTGGCCTGGACGACGCGCGCTTCATCGCTCGCCGCCCGCATCAGAGCGAGAGTCGCGTCGTCAGTCGCCGGATGGTCCCAGAGGGAGCTCGAATCCACGGTCGGCTCGGCCGCCGATCGCGAGCCATGAACGGCACGCCAAGCGTTCACGTACTCAGTCCAGGGACCCTCCGGCTCGGTACGGGCAGCTGGAATCAACGCCAACGGCACGATGGCTGGCCAACCGAGCCCCCCATCGCGGCTCAGCCGCACCCACGGTCCGCCGTCACCAAACTCTTGAGTCAGCGCGCTCATCACGATCTCGAGTCTGTCGGGCCCGAGCGACCCCAGGGCCTCGTGAGCGGCCGCCACCAAAGCGTCTGCCGCAAGCAGTGTCCCGGCCGCACCATCGACCGCCGTGCCGGGCGTTCGACCCACAGCCACACCCGATGCAAGGCTCGCACTGACGCCACCCAAACCACCCGCCAGGCCACCGATCGCGATGCCCCAGACCAACGCCTCGGCGTCTCCCCAGCCCGATCGACGGACCGCGGTGCCACCGATCGCCGCCGGCCACGGTGCCCCACCGGAACAGGTGCCCGCCATCTCGGCCGCCAGCGATTCGGGCATCACGAAGCTGGCCAGCCACTCGCTCAGCGCTACCGCGAACCAATCGACTTCAGGCGGGCGAGGTTGGATCAACCGCGGACCAGCGAGGCGACGATCTCGGGCGCGCGCTCGAGCGCGGTGTCGATCTTGTCGACGTCCTTGCCGCCGGCTTGCGCCATATGTCTCTTACCTCCGCCACGACCGCCGATCAGCGGCGCCAGCTCGCTAATCACCCGCGGCGCGTCGAGCGTGCCGGCTTCGATCAGGTCGTCGGTGACAACGGTCAGCAGGTTCGCCTTGCCGCCCAGCGCAGCGCCGATCACACCCACACCCGAGCCGAGCTGCTCACGAAGGGTGTCACCGATCGTACGCAAGTCGTCCATCGAAACTGGCTCGGCCCGGAGCGTTACGACTTGGAAGCCATTGACCTTCGTCGATCGCTCGGTGAGCCCGCTTGTGCCGCCCTGCATCGCTTGACGACGGGCGGTCTCGAGCTGCTTTTGAAGGTCACGTTTCTCGAATGACAACCTTTCGAGACGTGTCCCCAACTGATCCGGAGATACGTTGAGCTGAGCCGCTGCTTCGGCGAGTGAGCTTTTGATCTCGCGGAACATGTTCAGCGCACGAAAGCCGGTCACCACTTCGAGACGCCGGACTCCGCCGGCGACGCTCGACTCGGACACAATCTGGACGGGTCCAATTTGGCCCGTTCGCTCGACATGACAGCCCCCACACAGCTCGATCGATTCGTTTTCGCCGATCGTGACGACCCGCACCCTGTCGCCATACTTCTCGCCAAACAACGCGATCGCACCGCGTGACTTGGCGTCGTCAAAGGGCACGATCTCCTTCTCGACTGGCAGATCGGACAAGACCCAGGCATTGGCCTCGTCTTCGATCGCTTCGATCTCTTGCGCCGTCAGCGCCTTTGGATGCGAGAAGTCAAACCGCATGCGGTCGGGAGCGACCAGCGAGCCTGCCTGTCGCACATGCTCCCCCAGTCGATCGTGGAGGATCGCGTGAATCACGTGCGTCACCGTGTGATGGCGCTCGGTGTCGCGGCGTTGTGCTTCATCAACGGTCG
>Ga0255057_10000461_pt1 | contig 23171 bp, 21 predicted proteins | sample Cases_109_6_MG_FD_189022 | JGI IMG/M metagenome (GOLD analysis project Ga0255057, IMG submission 189022) | Seawater microbial communities from Amundsen Gulf, Northwest Territories, Canada - Cases_109_6 | ecosystem: Environmental > Aquatic > Marine > Gulf | place: Canada: Northwest Territories... | reverse complement strand
TGACCGACCGCACCCGGATCTTCGATCTCTTCGATCACCTGATGAAGGGCGAGGCCGCGCCGACGCTGGAGCTGCTGGACGACCTCTACCGGGCCGGCGCCGATCCGGCGGTGGTGATCCAAGACCTGCTGGAGCTGACCCATGGCCTGAGCCGGGCGAAGCTGGTGCCCGACGGCCTGGCGGGAGAGCCCGAGGCCGAACGCACGCGCGGCGCGGCGATGGCGGAGAGCCTGAGCCTGGTGGAGCTTGGCCGGTGCTGGCAGCTCCTGCTGAAGGGGCTTGCCGAGGTACGCGGCGCGCCGCACGCGCGCCAGGCCGCGGAGATGGTGCTGATCCGGCTTTTGCACGCGAGCCGCCTGCCGACGCCGGCCGATTTGGTACGCCGACTCCAGGCCGAGACCCAGACGCCGCCCCAAACGGCACCCAAAACGCCATCCAAGACGCCGCGGCCCGGGCCGCAAGGCGCGGACGAGGCGAGAAGCGCCGGCGAGACGGGTCCGCCCCTTTCCCGCGGCGAGCCGATGACACGAACCGCGGGAACGGCGGCACCCTCGGCGGGCCCCGCCGTGCAACTGGCGGCGCCCGAAGACGAACCCGAATTCGACCGGGCCGCGGAGGAAGCCGAGGCCGCACCCGCTCCCCCGCAGCCCATACTGAGCGAGCCGCCCGATTTCGCGGCCGTCGTGCGCCTTGCCGAGGAGGCCAGGGCCATGATGCTGGCGGGCCACCTCAAGCGCGATCTTCATCTGGTGCGCTTCGAGCCGGGCCGCATCGAGTTTCGCCCCGGCGAGCGGGCGCCGGCCGGGCTGGCGCAAGACCTTGGCCGGTTCCTCAGCGAACGCACGGGCCGACGTTGGATGGTGACACTGTCGCAAACCGGCGGCGAGCCGACATTGCACGAACGCTTGGAGCGCGAGCAGGAGCAACGACGCAAGCAAGCGCTCGACCACTCCCTGGTCAAGGCGGCGCTCGGGGCGTTCCCCGGGGCTCGCGTATCGGTGCCGCGCGACAAAACCGACGTTGCCGAACCGATTGCCGAGGAACCCGACAGCAAGTTAGAGACGAGCGAGGACGACGAATGAAGAACCTTGGCCAGATGATGAAACAGGCCCAGCAAATGCAGGCCAAAATGGTGGAACTCCAAGAATCCCTGGCCGACAAGGAGGTCGAAGGAGTGGCCGCCGCCGGCATGGTGAAGGTGACGATGAACTGTAAAGGCCAGCTTCGCCGCATCAAGATCGACCCCTCCCTGTTGGAGCCGGACGAGGCGGAGGTCCTGGAAGACCTGATCCTCGCCGCAACCAACGCCGCCAAGGCCAAGGCCGACACCACCGCGGCGGAAGAAATGCAGAAACTGACCGGGGGCCTGCAACTGCCGCCGGGCATGCAGCTCCCCTTCTGAGCGGTCTTGATTTACAGATAAAGGCGAGCCGCAGCCGGGCCATGATTTCCAATGAAATAGAGGGCTTGATCCAACTGCTTGCCCGCCTGCCGGGCCTGGGGCCGCGCTCGGCCCGTCGGGCGGTGCTGCACCTCATGAAAAAGCGCGAGTCGCTGATGATGCCGCTTGCCTCCGCGCTCAAGCGCGCCGCCGAGGCGCTGAGCGTGTGCGGCACCTGCGGCAACCTTGATACCCGCGATCCCTGCGGCCTGTGCCAGGACGCGCGGCGGGACGCATCGATCCTTTGCGTCGTCGAGGAGGTCGGCGACCTCTGGGCGCTGGAGCGCTCCGGCGCCTTCAGGGGCCGTTACCACGTCCTGGGCGGGACCCTCTCGGCCATAGACGGGCGCGGCCCGCAGCAGCTGAACATCGACCGCCTTATTCGGCGCGCCGGAGCGCCAGAGCTACAGGAGGTCGTGCTCGCCCTCTCGGCCACCGTGGACGGCCAGACGACGGCGCACTATCTTTCCGAGCGGCTCGCCGAGAGCGGCGTCGCGGTAACGCGCCCGGCGCACGGCCTGCCGGTGGGCGGCGAGCTCGATTACCTTGACGACGGCACGCTGACCGCGGCCTTTAAAGCCAGGCGGCCGTTATCATCCTAGGGGCACCGGCCGCGATACCAAGGGAGAAGCTTATGCGTTTAAGGCCGATAGCTTTCATTGTGGTGTTCGGCGCCGCGCTCGCGCTGACCCGCCTGCCCGCACCCGCGATGGCTGAGACCGTAAGCTCGGACGCCGGCGGGCGCGAGGCCCTGCGCCTAGTCATCTATTCGGCCGGTCTGGGACAGATCGATGAGCGCCGCCTGGTCGAGCTGCCGGCCGGGCAGCACGAGTTGGTGCTCTCGGACGTAAGTCCGCAATTGCAGCCGGAGACGGTGCTCCTAAGCGGCGAGGGTCTTAGCGTCTCGGCGCAAAGCTTCCGCTACGACCCGCTGTCGCGCCGGCGGCTGCTGGAGGAGGCGCTCGGACAGCAGGTGTGGGTGCGCCGGCGCGGCGGCGACGATGACGACGACCGCCTCGAGGAAGGCCGGCTGCTCTCCGTCGCCGAAGGGCCGGTGGTGCGCATCGACGAGCGGATAGAGACGGTGGACCCCGCGGCCATCGTCTTCGCCGAGCTTCCCCCCGGCCTGACCGCCCGTCCGGTGCTGCGCGCCGACGTGCTGAGCGAGGCCGGCGGCCGGCAAGAGCTACGGTTGCGTTACCTGGCGACCGGCCTGGCCTGGCACGCCGACTATATCGCCACCTGGTACCCCGACCGCGACCGACTGGACCTGATCAGCCTGGTCAGCCTGGTCAACCAAGCCGGTATGGATATCGAGCAGGCGGAGGTTCGATTGCTGGCCGGCGAGGTCGCCCAGGCTCCGCCGCCCGGGGTGCCGATGGCCCGCCAGCAAATGGCCATGGCGGCCGATGCCGAGATGGGCGGCGCTCCGGGGGTGCGGGCGCGCAGCTTCTCCGACCGGCATCTCTACGGCCTGCCCGGCAAGATCGACCTGGCGCGCGGCGAGACGCGGCAGGTCCGCCTGTTCTCGGCCACCGACGTGGCGGTCGAAAAGCGCTTTCGTCTGGAAAACCTGATCCAGACCGGCCGGGCACCGGAAGAGCTCGGGCCGCTGCACCCGCAGATCCTCCTGCGACTGCGCAACGAGGCCAAGGCGGGCCTGGGCCGGCCGCTACCGGCGGGCATGGTGCGCATCTACCAGCCCCTAGGCCAAAACGGTGATGGGGACGAGGAGGATGATGAAGGCGAGGCGGGCGGAGGCGCGATCTTCGTCGGCGCCGCCGGCCTGGAGCACGTCGCCGAGGGCGAGAGTGCGGAGCTGTCCTTGGGCGAGGCCTTCGACATCAGCGCCCGCGCCTGGCTGACCGAGTTCCGCCGCATCTCCACCACCAGCGGCGCCTACGAGACGGGCCAGCGCGCCGAGCTGGTCAACGGCGGCAAGGAGGCGGTCAGCATCGAGCTGGTCGGCCACATGCCGGCCGGCTGGCGGATGCTCAAGGAAACCACATCCCATACCCGCGAGAGCGGCAACCGCATCCGCTGGGACATCCAGATCCCCGCGGGCGGCAAGGCCACCTTCGAATACCGCATCCGGGTGACCCCCTGATAGGCCAGTTAGCTCGGCTTGGATCAAACCTCGGGAAGCGCCGGGCGGATGGGCTCGCTCGCTATGGCCTCTTCTTCCTCTTCGCCCTGCTCGACCGCGATCTCCAGGTCGACGATGCGCTCGCCGCGCGAGAGGATCTTGCCGGTCGAGGTTTTGATCTGGTCGATGTCGCGCCGCGCATGATCGAAATGGGTCTCCAGGTTGACGACGCGTTTGCCCAGACGCTCCACATCGACCATGAGGACACCCACCTCGCGCTGAATTAGGCCAGCCTGCTCGCGCATGCGTACGTCCTTCAGGATGGCGCGAACGGTATTGAGGGTCGCCATGAGCGTGGTCGGCGAGACGATCCACACCCGGCAGCGGAAGGACTCCTCGACCACCTCGCGGAAGCTGGCGTGCAGCTCGGCATAGACGGCCTCGGAGGGCAGGAACATGAGCGCCGACTCCGCCGTCTCGTCGGGCAGGATGTATCGCTCGGCGATATCGCGGACATGACGGCGCACGTCGTTGGCGAAGGCCCTGCGCGCCTGCTTTACCTGCACCTCGCCTTCCGCCCGGCGCAATGCTTCGTAGCTCTCCAAGGGAAACTTGGAATCGATGGCGATGGAGCCCGGCGGATGAGGCAGCTTCAACAAACAGTCGGCCCGCCGGCCATTGCCCAGCGTGACCTGGAAATCGTAGGCCGAAGGCGGAAGGATCGACTCGACGATGTCACGCAGCTGCACCTCGCCGAAGGCGCCGCGCGCCTGCTTGTTGGCGAGGATGTCCTGTAGACCCACGACCTGGGAGGACAACTCGGTGATGTTCTGCTGCGCCTTATCGATCACGGCCAGGCGCTCGCGCAGGTCGGTCAGGGTTTCCTGGCTGCGGGTGGAGGACTCCTGCAGGCGGTCGCCGACCTTCTTCGCCAAGTCTCCGAGCCGCTCCTCGAGCGCCTTGGCCACGGCTCTTTCCTGGGCCTGGAGCTGTTCGGAGAGACGGCTTTGCTGCGCCGCCTGGCTCTCGGCCATCTGGCTGAGGCGCCCGGTAAGCTCCGCCATGGCCCGCTCTCCGTCCCGGCGCCGGCCCGGCTGCAACCACCATGCCGCCAGCGCCGCGGCCGCCCCGAGCAGCAGCCCCGAGACGAGCGCTATGATGACGGATGTGTCCATGCCTTCTCCGACCCCGTGCAAGGCGCGCCCCGGTTACGAGGTGACAGCCTAGAACATTGTCCGGCGATGTTAAACCGCCGCGCGGGCGCCGGCCCGGCAACCCGGCACCGATCTTGACGGAGGCGCGGCAAGCACATATGTCAAGGCATGAACGGGCGGCCGGGCGTGACAGGCGGCCGTGCCGAGACCACTTTCCCGACGGAACAACGCGGTAGCGTCTCCACGACCATGGCGATCCTTCCCATCATCACGGCTCCCGATCCACTGCTCAAGAAGCACTGCGAGCCGGTGCAGGCGGTCGGCGACGACGTTCGCCGGCTGATCGGCGATATGCTGGAGACCATGTACAAGGCACCGGGGATCGGCCTGGCGGCGCCGCAGGTAGGGGTCTTGCGACGGATCATCGTGGTCGACGTCTCCCGTCCCGGCGAGGGGCCTGGCGAGGGGGAGGCGCCGGACCCTCATTGCCTGATCAATCCCGAGCCGCTCTGGCTGTCCGAACGCGAGAACGCGCACGAGGAGGGCTGCCTTTCGCTGCCCGACCAATACGCCGAGGTCGTCCGGCCGGCGCAGATCCGTGTGGCCTTCCTCGACCGCGACGGCGAGCGCCGGGAGATGGAAGCCGACGGGATGCTCGCGACCTGCATTCAGCATGAGATGGATCACCTCGAAGGGATCCTCTTCGTCGATCACATCTCCGCCCTGCGGCGGAGTATGATCCTGCGCCGGCTGTCGAAGTCGAAGCGCGGCGATAAACCCATGGCCAAGTACGCCACGGCTTGAAAGGGCGGTGCGATGACCGCCCTCACCCTAGCCTTTCTCGGCACCGCGGACTTCGCGGTACCGACGCTCGAGGCGTTGGGCGACGCCGGCCATGATATCGCTGCCGTCTACTGTCAGCCGCCGCGCCGCGCCGGACGCGGCCACCGCCTGCAAGCCTCGCCCGTGCAACGCTTGGCCGAGGCCAGAGGCTGGCCCGTGCACAGCCCGAAAAGCCTGCGGGTAGAGAGCGAGGCCGCGACATTCCGCGGGCTGGCGCTGGATGCCGCCGTCGTCGCCGCCTACGGGCTGATCCTCCCGCCGGCCATTCTCGACGCGCCACGCCTGGGCTGCTTCAACGTGCATGCCTCGCTGCTGCCGCGCTGGCGCGGCGCCGCACCGATACATCGGGCGGTCCTGGCGGGCGACAAGGAAACCGGCGTCTCGATCATGAAGATGGACGAGGGCCTCGACAGCGGACCGGTCTATCGGCAAGAGAACGTGCCCATAACGCCGCAGACGACGTCGGCTGAGCTGCATGACCGGCTGGCTCATCTGGGCGCGCGGATGATGCTTGAGGTGCTGGCCCGCGTTGCCGCCGGAGAAGGCCTGCAAGCCGTGCCGCAGCCGGCCGAGGGTGTCACCTATGCGGCGAAGCTGGAAAAGCACGAGGGCGCGCTCGACTGGCGCCGACCGGCGCGCGAGCTGGAGCGGCGGGTTCGCGCCTTCACCCCCTGGCCCGGCGCCTGGTTCGAGGCCGCGGGAGAGACGATCAAGGTCCTGCGGGCCGAGGTCCGCGACGATCGGGGAGAACCGGGCGAGGTCCTATCCGGGCTTAGCGGCGGGGCCTTGACCGTCGCTTGCGGTGACCGATCGTTAGCCCTCGTGGAGGTGCAGCGCGCCGGCCGGCGGCCTATGGCGGCAGCGGAATTCCTGCGCGGGTTCACGTTGGCCGAAGGAACCCGGCTCCCATGCCCCGCTACAAGCTGACCATCGAATACGATGGCGCGCCCTTCGTCGGCTGGCAGCGCCAGGACAACGGCCCGTCTGTCCAAGCCTCCCTCGAGGAGGCGCTTCAGGCCTTCTGCGGCGAGACGGTCGCCCTGCAGGGCGCCGGGCGCACCGATGCGGGCGTCCATGCTCTGGGTCAGGTGGCGCACCTGGACCTCGAGAAGGAGGTTCGCCTCGACCAGCTGCGCGACGGCTTGAACTTCCACCTGAAGCCGCAGCCCATCGCCGTGCTGGCGGCCGAGGCCGTGGCGGGCGATTTTCACGCCCGCTTCTCGGCCATCGCCCGCACCTATCTCTATCGCATCGTCAACCGCCGCGCGCCTCTGGCCTTGATGCGGGGCCGTGCCTGCTTCGTGCCGCGCCCCCTGGATGTGGCGGCCATGGCCGAGGCAGCCGCACGGCTTGAAGGCAAGCACGACTTTTCCGCCTTTCGCGCGGCGGAGTGCCAGGCGAGCTCGCCGGTGAAAACCCTCGATCGTCTGTCGGTCAAAAGGTCGGGCGACGCGGTCCGCGTCGAAGCCCGGGCCCGGTCCTTCCTGCACCACCAGGTCCGCAACATGGTGGGCACGCTTCGCCTGGTCGGGGAGGGCAAGCATGACCCCGCATGGGTCGCCCGCGTGTTGCAAGGGCGCGACCGGCGCCAAGCCGGCCCGACCGCGCCGGCCGCCGGCCTCTACCTGGTCGCGGTCGACTATCCCGACAGCGGATCACCAAGCTGACAGACTGCCTAAGGCCTCAGGCCGGGAAGTAGCGCTCGAGGACGGCCTGATATATGGCGCCAAGCGTACCGAGCTCCTCGAGCGGCACCTTCTCATCGACTTTATGGGCCGTCGCGTTGCGCAGGCCCAGCTCCGCCACGGGGCAGTGGTCCTTGATGAAGCGCGCATCGGAGGTCCCGCCGGTGGTGCTAAGCTCGGGCGGGCGGCCGGTTGTCTCCTCCACCGCCGCCGAGACCAGCTCGGACCAGGGACCCGGCGGGCAGAGAAAGGCCTCGCCGGAGACCCGCACCGCCATGTCGTAGCGTGCGCCGTCGCGGCCCAGCCTATCGGCCATCCAGCGTTTGATGTCGGCGCTCTTGTGCAAATCGTTGAAGCGGCAGTCGAACACCACCCGACCCTGCGCGGGGATTACGTTGGTCGCGCCGTTGGCCACGTCGATCGAGGTGACCTGAAGGCTGGAGGGCTGAAAATGCTCCGTGCCCTCGTCGAGCGGCTCGTCCACCAGGGTGGAGATCATCCGAACCAGGTGGTGCAGAGGGTTGTCGGCCAGGTGCGGATAGGCGGCGTGACCTTGGACGCCGTGGACGGTGATGGTGCCGTTCATCGCCCCGCGGCGGCCAATCTTGACCATGTCTCCAAGCCGCTCGGCGCTGGTCGGCTCGCCGACCAGGCAGTGATCCAGCTTCTCGCCCTTCTCCCGTAGCCAGTCGAGAACCTTGGCGGTGCCGTTCACCGCCGGGCCTTCCTCGTCTCCGGTAATGAGCAGGCTGACCGAACCGCCCAGCCTCGCCGCATCGCCGCGCGCCGCCAGCGTTCGGGACAGGGCGGCGATGAAGGCGGCGATCGCCCCCTTCATGTCGACCGCACCGCGTCCAAACAGGCAGCCGTCCCGCAGCTCGCCGGCAAAGGGGTCCGTGCTCCAGGCGGCTTCATCGCCGACCGGCACCACATCGGTGTGACCGGCGAAGCACAGGTTGGCGCCGCCGCGGCCGAGGCGGGCATAGAGGTTGTCGACCGCCGGCGTTCCCGCCTCTTCGAAGGTCAGCCGTTGGCAGTCGAAGCCCAGGCCACCGAGGACGTCCTGCAGGAGGTCGAGGGCGCCGCCCTCCTCCGGCGTGACGCTGCGGCAGCGGATGAGGCGTTGGGCGAGGTCCACCGCACCCAGGGGCTCGGCCGGCATCGACGTCAATCCCGCAGCAAATCGTTGATGGAGGTCTTGGAGCGCGTGCGTTCGTCCACTCGCTTGACGATGACGGCGCAATAGAGGCCCGGCCCCGGCGTGCCGTCGGGAAGCGGCTTGCCCGGCATGGTTCCCGAGACGACGACCGAATAGGCGGGGACCCGCCCGAGGAAGATCTCGCCCGTGGCGCGGTCGACGATCTTGGTCGAGGCGCCGATGTAGACGCCCATGGAGAGGACGGCGCCCTCTTCGATGACCACCCCTTCGGCCACCTCCGAGCGGGCGCCGATGAAGCAGTTGTCCTCGATGATGACCGGGCCGGCTTGCAGCGGCTCGAGCACGCCGCCGATGCCCGCACCGCCGGAGATGTGGCAGTTCTTGCCGATCTGCGCGCACGAGCCGACGGTCGCCCAGGTGTCGATCATGGTGCCGCTATCGACGTGCGCGCCCAGGTTCACGAAGCAGGGCATCAGGATGACGCCGGGAGCGATATAGGCCGAATGCCTTACCACCGAGCCGATGACGGCCCGAAAGCCCGCCGCCTGAAAGTCCTCCTCGTCCCAACCCTCGAACTTCGAGGCGACCTTGTCCCACCAGCAGGCATCTCTCCCCGCGGCCCCGGGAATGGTGGTCATGTCGTTCAAGCGGAACGACAGCAAGACCGCCTTTTTGGCCCATTCGTTGACCTGCCAACCGTTGCCGCCTTTCTCCGCCACTCTCAGCTCACCGCGGTCGAGCTCGGCCAAGGCCTCCCGCACGGCCTGGCGTACCTCACCCCCGGTCGATGGCGAGATCTCTTGGCGCTCCTCCCAGGCTCTTTCGATAATCGCTTTCGAAGCGTCGCGGTCCATCTTCCCCTCCCCCTCGTGGTCGGCTGCGGCAACTGCGATAAATGGGCGAGACGCACGGGGCTGTCAACGAAGCAATGGCGGCGGCGCCCGAGCGCTCACGCCAGGAGAGATCCGAGCCATCCGGTGAGGTCGGTCACCTCGTGATGGACGTAGTCCGGACGCTCGAGCGTCGCATCGTGGCGCTTCGGGTCGCGAACCCAGACCGTGGTCATGCCAAGCTCCGCCGCCGGCTCCAGGTTGATGGCCATATCCTCCAGCAGGACGCTGCGCTCGGGCACGATCTCGTTCCTGGCGATCAACTGGTGATAGGCTTCCGGGTAGGGCTTGGGCAGATAGGCCGCCGCCTCGATATCGAAGATATCCTCGAACAAGCCCTCGAGCCCGCGCTGCCGGAGAACCTGGCGCGCGTGCCTGGTCGACCCGTTGGTAAAGATCACCTTGCGGCCGGATAGGGCCTCGATGGCGGCGCGCAGCTCCGGATCGGGCCCGATCGGCGACAGATCGATGTCATGGACATAGTCCAGGAACCGTCGCGGCTCCACGTCGTGATGCAACATAAGACCCCTGAGCGAGGACCGGTAATCGGCGAAATACCGGGATTGCAGCTCGAGCGCCGCCGCCTCGTCGATGGCCAGGGCGCTGGCGATGAAGGCGCTAATGCGCGCGTTCACCTGGGCAAAAAGGTCGCTGGATGCCGGGTAGAGCGTATTGTCGAGGTCGAAGACCCAGGTCTCCACCCTCTCGGGATCCGGCCCGTCGGCGGTCGACACATCGGGAATGGGAACCTCCTCACGCATGCCGGGGAACATGCCGATCCGGGCAACCGATTGCAAGCCCGCCAGCGCCCATGGCTCTCCGCAAACGCCCTGTTTAAGCGGCTGTTAACAGGCTTTGGCGATCCTAGGGGTCGGGTTCATTTTTGGCCGTATATTAGAGATACATGATGAAAGGCTCCGGCGCAGCTCCCGGTTCGAAAGAGCGCTTCGATCCCACGACCGCCGCCGGCGAAGGGGCGAACCTCTTCTGCCCGGGCGGCGCGTTCGAGCGCTATCCGGGGCCCGTGCTCCTTGTCGGTCACAACGCGATGGTGCTGGCCAACAACCAGGCCGGTGAACCGATCGGCGCGCTGCTGCGCTCCACAGGCCACAACGAACTGCGCGAGGCGGTGCGCTCGGCCCTCGGGGGCGTGACCGCGCAAGTCAATCCGCTGGTTCTCGAAGACCTCGATGCGCAGGGCCGCTCGCGCAGCTACGACCTTATCGCGCTGCCTTGGGCGCAAGACGCGGCGGTGTTGCTGCTCGGCCGTGACGTCACCTTGGAGCGCAGCCTGCGCGCCGTGCTGATCGAATCGCGGCAACGGTTCAAGGATCTGGTCGACCTGGCCGCCGATTTCGCCTGGGAATGCGACCTGGAGGGGCGCCTCACCTTTCTGTCGCGCGAGGTCGTTCTCGGCCATTTGGCCCAGGACCTTATCGGGCGCGAGGTGGGATCGATCGCTCTCAAGGGCCGTAACAGCATACCTCTGCCCTTCGTCGCCGATACACCCCGGCATGATGTCGAGGCCTGGCTGACCACCGCCGACGGCGACGAGGTCTGCCTGGCGGTCACAGCCGTCCCGTTATTCGATGAGAACGCGAACAGGCTGGGCTCGCGCGGCCTGTGCCGCAACGTGACGGCGGCCCGCCGGCGGCAATCGGAGGACGCCAGCACTCGTTATCGCGAGCGCCTGCTCGGTTATGTGCTGCAGATCGTACGCGACCAACTCGACCCCGCCACCATGCTGGATGCGGCAGCGGGGGCGTTGCTGCTGGCGACCGGGGCGCGCGGCGTATCGGTCTATCGCCTCGATGCCGAGGCCTCGCTGGAACACCAGTCCCATGCCGGAGAGCCCTTCCCGAGCGGCCTCGAGCGCACCCTTCTGAAGGCTGTAGGTTCGAGCGCGCGCATCGAGCAATCGCACCCGAAAGGCAGCGTGATAGCGCAGCTGACCCACGTGCAGAAAAAGCCGAACGGCTTGCTTGCGCTCTGGCGCCGTCCCGACGACGAGCCCTGGCGCGAGGAAGAACAAGAACTGGTCGAGCAGGTGGCGGCAGAGGTCGCCACCGCGGTGGAGCAGTTGATCCGAGAAGGCGAACTGACGCGCCTTTCGCTGACCGACCCGGTGACCAGCCTGCTCAACCCCCGCGGCTTCAGAAGCCATCTCGACCGGCGCCTGGAGACCGCTGCCCGGGGGACGGGAAGCGCCTTGTTCTACATCGACCTGGACGACTTCAAGCAGGTGAACGACACAGCCGGGCACCGCAAGGGCGACGAGGTCCTAGCCGCGTTGGGCCAGCTCATCAGCGGTCAGATCCGCAGCGACGATCTGGCCGGACGCTTGGGCGGTGATGAATTCGCCCTTTATCTGGAAGGCATGGATCGCTCGACGGCGTCAAAGAAGGCTTCCGTCTTGCTGGCCGAATGGCGCAGCAGGCTAGCGAAACTGCAGGGCATCCCTTGCGAGGTAGGTCTGTCGATCGGCATCGCACTCGTCGATACGCGCATGCGTGAGACCTCGCGGGCCATGATCGACCGAGCGGATCGGGCAATGTACCAGGCCAAGCAAGCCGGAAAGGGGCGCTATTTCGTCTCGAAGGGTCCGACGGGAAAGACGGAGAGTGGCCGATGACGATAAACGGCGGAGAAACGGGCTCCAGCCTCCTGTCCTATGAAAACTCGAAGGCGCGTGCCAAACATGACGACCCTAAGGTCCGTGCGGACCTGGCGCGCCGTCGCGATGCGCAGCCCGAAATCCTCTACTTCCTCGCCGGGGACAAGGACCCGAACGTGCGCTGCGCCGTGGCCCGCAACACCTCGGCCCCCATCCAGTCCGGATTGGTCCTGGTCCATGACGCCGATGAGCGCGTGCGCCAAACGCTTGCCATGAAAATCGCGCAGCTGGCACCCGACTTCGATCCTGAGAGCCGCGCCAAGCTCGAGCGCCATGTCGTCGAGACCCTGGAGGCCCTGGCCAAGGACCAGGCCGCACGGGTCCGGCACAGTCTGGCCGAGGTGCTACGAGAACAGACGAACGCCCCAGCATCGGTCATCCGTGAGCTGGCCCAAGACATAGAAGACGAGATTGCCTGTCTGGTTCTCGAAGCCTCGCCGCTGCTCACCGACCAAGACCTCCTTTCGATCATCGAAAAGGTCGGGCACGGGGCTCGTCTCACGGCCGTTTCCCGGCGCCCGGGCCTCAGCGAACAGATCTCCGATGCCATCGTGGCAACCAAGGACCAGGCGGCGATCACGTCCCTGCTCTCGAATGTCTGCGCCCACATCCGGGAGACGACCCTGGACGAGCTGGTGCGCAACGCCGCCGAGGTGCCCCAATGGCACGCGCCGCTTGTCGAGCGCCCCGAGCTAAGCCCGGAATCGGTCGAGCGGCTTGCGAGTTTCGTCGCCCGTACACTGCTTTCCAAGCTCGAGCACCATCCAGCGCTCGACAGCGACGGCGCCAGCCGGGTGGCGGCCGAAATCGAACGGCGGATGCAATCCCAGGCCGACGGCGAGGCGCCGGGAGGGCCGGGCGACGCCAGCGAGCAGTCCCACGAATCCGGAGAGTTCGGCCCCGATGCGCTCTCCGAGGCCCTGGTGGCCGGCCGTCGGGATTTCGTGATCGACGGTCTGGTCGCGCTGTCACGCCGGCCACATAGCTTCGTTGAAAAAGTCCTCGAGTCCGGCTCGGCAAAAGGGGTTACCGCACTCGCCTGGCAAGCAGGGCTGACGATGCACCTGGCGACGCAAATACAGTTCCATCTCGGCGCGATCATGCCAAAGAAGGCCCTCTATGCCCGCGATGACGGAGGCTTTCCCTTGAGCGAGGAGGAGATGCGCTGGCAGCTCGAGTTCTTCGAAAGCCTGATGCAGCAGGAAGCCAAGCGTCAGGCGACACGATGACCGAAACCGGAATGCGGATGCTTAGTCGCCCTTCACGAGGGTGCCGGTCCCGCGGTCGGTAAAAATCTCCAGCAACATGGAATGCGGCACGCGCCCGTCCAGGATAACCGCCGCCTCCACACCCTGTCGCACCGCCTCCACGCAGGTTTCCACCTTGGGGATCATGCCGCCGGAGACGGTGCCGTCGGCGCATAGGCCCTCGACCTCCGCGGTTGATATTTCGGCGATCAGATTTCCGTCCTTTGCCAGAACGCCAGCGACGTCGGTCATCATCAAAAGCCGCCTGGCCTTGAGGGCGCCGGCGATGGCGCCCGCCGCCGTATCGGCGTTGATGTTGTAGGTCTCGCCGTTCTCACCGATGCCGATCGGCGCGATCACCGGGATCATACCCGAGCCCGTCAGGTCGTGCAGAACCCCAGGGTCTACGTGTTCCGGCTCGCCGACGAAGCCGAGATCGAGGACCTTCTCGATACTCGAGCCTTGATCGCGCTTGGTTCGCTGCAACTTGCGCGCCACGATCAGGTTGCCGTCCTTGCCCGAAATTCCAATCGCCGCCCCACCGGCGGAGTTTATGGCACTCACGATCTGCTTGTTGATCGACCCGCTGAGCACCATCTCGACGATCTCGACGGTCGCCGCGTCGGTCACCCTCAGACCATCGACGAACTCGCTCTTCACCTTCAGGCGCTCGAGCATCTGGCCGATCTGCGGCCCGCCCCCGTGCACCACGACGGGATTGATGCCGACCTGCTTGAGGAGGACGATGTCCTTGGCGAAAAGTTCGGCGAGCTTGTGGTCGCCCATGGCGTGTCCGCCATACTTTATGACGAAGGTCTTGCCGGTATAGCGGCGCATGAAAGGCAGCGCTTCGGTAATGGTCTGCGCGGCCTGCAGCCATTTCTTGATCTCTGAGTAGGGACGCTTTTCCATGTATGTCCCCCCTTGGGCGGGCCTGGAGTTTAGCCGTTTGGTACCGCTGCCGCCAGCGCGGCCAGTCCGGCGCGCAATTCCGCGATACCCTCCTTTTTGAGCGCGCTCGTGCAGGCAACCCGCGGATAGGCCGCCGGGCGCCGCGACGCTTCTTCGGAGACCGCCGTGACGACGCCGGCGCGCGCGCCGGCCGCCACCTTGTCGATCTTGGTCAGCACGACCTGATAGGAGACCGCCGCAACGTCCAAAATCTGCATGACCTCACGGTCGCTGTCCTTGATGCCATGGCGCGCGTCGATGAGCAGGCAAACGCGGGCCAGCTCGCGACGGCCACGCAGATAACGCTGCACCAGCCCCGTCCATTGCCGGATCGATGACTTGGAAGCACGGGCAAATCCATAGCCCGGCAGATCGACAAGGGCCAACCGGGCACCCAAGTCGAAGAAGTTGATCTGTTGTGTGCGGCCGGGGGTATTGGAGATGCGCGCCAAGGTACGGTGGCCGGTCAAGGCATTGATCAAGCTGGATTTTCCGACATTCGAGCGCCCCGCGAACGCGACCTCCGGCAAGCCCAGATGGGGTATTTGCGTCTCGTCCGCGACGCCCGCATGAAACCGGCACTGCTGCGCGAATAGCAGCCGGCCGGCTTCCAAGTCGGGGCCGTCGTTCGGGTGCGCATCATCCCCCATCGTCCTGCCGCATCCGGGCCGGTTCAAGTGCTCTTTGGCGTCGCCCCTCGCCCGATGGGGACGCCGGCGCGTTTCATGATCACGATCTGCTGGGCCATGGACAGAAGGTTGTTCCAGGTCCAGTAGATGACGAGCCCGGCCGGAAACTTCGCCAGCAAAAAGGTGAAGATGATCGGCATGAAGGCGAAAATCTTGGCCTGAACCGGATCGGGCGGCTGCGGATTGAGGCGCATCTGAAAAAACATCGTAAGCCCCATCAAAATCGGCCAAACGCCCAAGCTGACGACGTTGAACGCACCAAGCTCCGGCACCTCCCAGGGAAGCAGGCCGAAGCCGTTGATCCAAGACGTCGGGTCCGGCGCGGAGAGATCCTGGATCCAGCCGAAGAAAGGCGCCTGGCGCATCTCGATCGATACGAAGAGTACCTTGTAAAGAGAGAAGAACACGGGGATCTGTATGACGATCGGCAGACAGCCGGAGAGGGGATTTGCCCCTTCCTTCTTGTAGAGCTCCATCATCGCCTGGTTCAGCCGCTGCTTGTCGTCCGAGTAGCGCTCGCGCAGCTCGATCATTTTCGGCTGCAGCTTTCGCATCTTGGCCATCGACACGTACGACTTGTTGGCCAGCGGAAAGAAGACGATCTTGATCCCCACGGTAAGCACGAGAATGGCCACGCCGAAATTCCCGAAAACCTCATGCAGCCAGTGCATGGCATAAAACATCGGGTAGGTCAGAAAGAAAAACCAACCGAAATCCACCGCCTTCCAAAAGGAGGTGATGCCAAAGCGATCCTCGTATTTATCGAGCAGTAGTACCTCTTTGGCGCCGGCAAAGACCCGGCTCGTGATCTCGCTGCTGCCGCCGGGCGGGACGGCAATCGCATCGTAGAGAAGGTCGGCTTGGTACTTGTCGTCGCCCGATCTGGCGCCATGCGCGAAGCGCGTATTTACGGTCTGCTGCTGATCGGGCAGGAGGGCCACCAGCCAGTACTTGTCGGTTATGCCGAGCCAACCGCCCGTCGTCTCCTGCCTGATGTCACCCTTTTCCCGCAGGTCGTCATAGTCGACCTCGACCAAGGTCCCGTCGAAGACCCCGATGAGGCCTTCATGCAGGATATAAAACCCGAGCACCTCGGGTGTGCCGGTGCGCGAGATGAGGCCGTAGGGCGCGAGCGAAACGGGGCGGTCGCTCTCGTTGAACACCCGTTGCGTGATGGTAAAGATATATCCGTCGTCGAGCGTTACATCGCGCTCGAAGCGCAGGCCTTGCCCATTGTCCCAGTACAGGGTGATGGGCTCGCCGGGTGAGAGCTCCGCGCTGTCGCTGCGCCAGACCGTCTGCCCGTCCGGCAGGCTCAGCGTCTTGTCGGCCGAGGTCCAGCCAAAGTTGGTGTAATAGGGCCGCTCCACGCCGGGCGGGGAAAGAAGGACGATCTCCGGGCTTTCGGGATCGAGCGTCTCGCGATACTGCCGGAGGATGAGGTCGTCGATCCTCCCGCCGCTCAACGCCATGGATCCCTCCAGGCGGGTGGAGCCGATGGGAATTCGCTCCGCCTCGGTCAGGGCCGCCTCCCGGCTCACCCCCTCGGGCAAATCGACATCCGACGTGATCAACGACGGCGGCTCGTCCAGCGCTCCTTGCAATGGGTCCGCCGGCTCGCCGGTGGTCGTCACCTGCGGCTCCGCCAGCTTGGGCCCGTATAACTCCGTGTAGAACTGGAAGCCAACAAGGATGATGACCGAAAAGACGATCGCCAGGATTAAATTCTTTTGATCCATCACGCCTGCTGCTCCAGTTTACGCCTGTCGACCCAAATCCTCAGCGCGCCGCGCCGCGGGCGGCCCCGAGAGGAGTGGTTTTAGTGCGCCAGGGCCGAAAGGTAAAATCCTCAGGTACCGGGTCCTCTCCCCAGGCCGCCCAGGGATGACACCTGAGCAGGCGCGCCGCAGCCAGGTAAAGCCCTTTCAAAGGGCCATGGCGCGTAATCGCCTGAGCGGCATAGGACGAACAGCTCGGATGAAAGCGGCAACTGGGCCCGATCAACGGCGAGACGAGATATTGATAGACTTTGACCACTGCGATCAGCAGCCACCTGACTAAAGTCACCCCTGTCTCTCCTCCTTGGATCTCCGGCCATGGCCGGGATCCGGCCTCCGGCCCAAGCGGTCGAGCGCACTTTTCAAATCACCGAGCAGATCGGCGAAGTCACGCTCGGCGGTGTCTCTTCGCCCGATCAGCACATAATCGTACCCCGGCCTTCCGGCTTGCGGCAGGACCGTCCGCGCGACCGAGCGCAGCCGGCGCTTGACGCGATTGCGTCGCACGGCATTTCCGACCTTGCGGCTCACGGTAAAGCCGATGCGCACGTCGCGCTCCTTGCCGTTCGTGCTTGCCGCCGTCGGCTCGTCTTCCGCCGGCGGGCGGCGTCTCGCTTGCAGGATGAACCCCGGCATGACCGATTTGCTACGAGCCGCTTTGACCGCCAAAAACTGACGCCTGGTCCTCAGCGGCCGGAGTGCCGGCATCACGGGGGTTAAGCAGAAAGGCGCTTGCGTCCCTTGGCACGACGGTTGGCGAGCACCCGGCGACCGCCAACGGTGGCCTTGCGGGCGCGAAAACCGTGCCGACGCTTACGGACGAGCACACTTGGTTGATAGGTGCGCTTCACAGTTCGATACTCCGTTGTCCGGATTTACTGAAGTCGCGGCTTTTTAAGCAGGCACCGGCGATCTGTCAACGATCGCTCGCAGGGGCGGGAATTAAAGTTCCTTCCCTTCGACCTTCACGTCTTGGTGATTGGTGCCGCCAGTGCTCGCGCTCTACATAGCCATTCTGAGGCTCGCGCGCAATTCGGGAGGTTAGAAAATGCCAAAATCTTTGTCTGCCGGCGCTTTTCCCCTCCGGCCGCCGCGCGGCGCGAGAGTTCGCTAGCCAACCCGGCGATGTCGCGGCAAGATCGAAATCCGTCAACGGGGCGAGATGCCATGGCCGACGAGCCGGGGCCCGAAGAGCAAGCAAACGGCGACAAGCCGGACCGCGGGACCCCAGACCGCGGGACCAAGGCCAGGTCCCTCACGCGCTTCCTTCCCCTGATCCTCCTGGCCGTCGGCTTCTTGGTGGCGCGCCAGATGGGCTGGGACGAATACCTGAGCCTTTCGGCGCTGCGCGACTATCGCGAGACCCTGATCGGCTGGGTGGAGGCCTATGGCTCGCTGGCCGGGCTCTGTTTCATTGGTATCTACGCGTTGGTGATCGCCTTTTCGATCCCCGGTGGCCTGGTGTTGACCCTGGCGGCCGGCTTTCTTTTCGGCACCCTGCTGGCCGCCTGCTATGTCATTGTCGGCGCCACGATCGGCGCGACGGCGATATTCCTTGCCGTCAAGACCGCTTTCGGCGAGTTGCTGCGCGCGCGCGCCGGCCCTTTTTTGAAGAAGATGGAAACCGGGTTCCGGGAGAACGAGCTGACCTACATGCTGGTCTTGCGGCTGATCCCCCTGTTCCCTTTCTGGCTGGTGAACATCGTGCCGGGCTTTCTCGGCGTGTCCTTGCGCAACTACGTGCTCGGCACGTTCTTGGGCATCATTCCGGGCACGCTGGTGTTTTCCAGCGTGGGCAGCGGCATCGGGCGGATCCTCGACGAGTACGATGCGGGCAACCCGCCGAACTTCACCAGCATCATATTGGAGCCGCAATACATCCTTCCGATCATCGGCCTGGTTGTCCTTGCCATGCTGCCCCTCGCCTATAAGCGGATACGGGGCCGCAAAGGGCCCGATGCGACCTAGTGGATAGGCTCCAACAGGGGGCGGGGCACATGGCCGAGTCGCTCAGCACGGATATCTGCATCATCGGCGGCGGCTCGGCGGGCCTGGCCGTTGCCGCCGGCGCGTCCCAGATGGGCGCCGATGTGATCCTGATCGAAGGGCGCAAGATGGGAGGCGACTGTCTGAATTACGGCTGCATCCCCTCGAAATCGCTTCTGGCCGCCGGCAAGGCCGCGAAGCTGGCGGAAAGGGCGGCTCGCTTCGGCGTCGGCCTAGACGCGCCGCGGATCGACTTCCGGGCCGTCCACGATCATGTGGCGGGGGTGATCGCGACCATCGCACCGCACGATTCCGTCGCGCGCTTCGAAGGCCTGGGCGTGCGCGTGATCGAGGCCATGGCCCGTTTCGTCGCAGCCGACGAGGTCGAGGCGGGGGCGGTCCGTATCCGGGCCAAGCGCTTCGTCGTGGCGACCGGCTCGGGTCCCTTCGTGCCGCCGATACCCGGCCTCGACGAGGTCGCCTATCTGACCAACGAGACGGTGTTCGACCTGGTCGACAAGCCCGACCACCTGATCGTCATCGGCGGCGGGCCCATCGGCTGCGAGCTGGGCCAGGCGTTTCGCCACCTGGGGGCGCGCGTGTCCATCGTCGAGATGGCCTCCATCATGCCCAAGGACGACCCGGAGCTCGTCGATCTGCTGCGCACCCGCCTGCGGGCGGACGGCGTCGAGCTGTTCGAGCAGAGCACGGTGGCCGGTGTGGAGAAGACGCCAAACGGCCTGGCCGTCCGGCTGCAGCGCTGCGAGGAGACCCAGCGTATCGAGGGCTCGCACCTGCTCGTGGCCGCCGGTCGGCGCCCGGCCATCGACGGCCTCGGCCTCGAGAACGCCGGCATCGCCCACGACCGTGGGGGGATCAAGGTCGACCGCCGGCTGAGGACCAGCAACCGGAAGGTCTATGCCGCCGGAGACGTCGCCGGCGGGTTCCAGTTCACCCATGTCGCCGGCTACCACGCCGGCATCGTGATCAAGAACGCCTTGTTTCGGCTCCCCGCCAAGACCGACGATAGTGCGGTTCCCTGGGTCACCTACACCGAGCCCGAGCTGGCCCATGTGGGGCTGAGCGAAGAAGAGGCGCGCCGAACGGCCACCGATGTCCGCATCCTGCGCTGGCCCTTCTCGGACAACGACCGGGCCCAGGCCGAGCGTGCGACCGAGGGCCTGGTGAAGGTCGTGACCTCCAAGCGCGGTAAGATCCTCGGCGCCTCGATACTCGGCGCCCACGCGGGCGAGCTTATTCAGCCCTGGGTGCTGGCGATCTCGCAAGGCCTCAAGGTCTCCGCGCTGGCCACCATGATCGCGCCCTATCCTACCTTGGGGGAGGCCAGCAAGCGGGCGGCGGGCAGCTTCTATACCGAAGCGCTTTTCAGTGCCCGGACGAAACGCATCGTGCGCTTCCTCCTGAAGCTCGGTAAGCGCGGGCCAGCGTGCTATAAATAGGCGATGACAAGCCTCTCCCTAGGCCAGAAGTTCAGCCTGCCGCCGACGGCGCGGAGCCTATCGGCCAAGCTGCTGATACTGACCACCGCCTTCGTCATGTTGGCCGAGGTGCTGATCTACTGCCCATCCATCGGCCGCTTTCGCCTGGTCTACCTGCAAGAGCGCCTGGCGGCGGCCCACCTGGCCATCCTGGCCCTCGAGGCGACGCCCGACCAGATGGTCAGCGAGGAGATGGAAAGAGAGCTGATGTCCCATGTCGGCGCCGATGCCGTCTCGCTGTTGAAGCCCGATCGTGGCCGCCTGATGCTCATGGTCGAGAAGCCCGGTCCCGGCGTGGTCTCGTTCGATCTGCGCAAGGGCACGTTCTTCAGCCTCATCGGCGATGCCTTCATGACCCTGATCATGGACGGCAAGCGGGTCATTCGGGTGATGGGCACCTCGCCCAAGGATCCGGAGATCCTGGTCGAGGTGGTGCTGCGTGAGGGCCCGATGCGCGCCGCGATGTTGCAATACTCGGTCCGCATCCTGGCTCTTTCTCTGGTCATCTCGCTGTTTACCGCGGCGTTGGTGTTCCTCAGCATCCACCGGCTGCTGGTCCGTCCGATGCGCCGGATAACGGCCAGCATGGTGACCTTCCGCGAGAATCCCGAGGACGCCTCACGCGACCTCACACCGTCCCGGCGCGGCGACGAGGTGGGGCTCGCCGAGCGCGAGCTGCAGTCGATGCAAGAAGGGCTGCGGGCGGCGCTCTTGCAGAAAACCCGTCTGGCCGCGCTCGGTGTCGCGGTCACCAAGATCAATCACGACCTGCGCAATATCCTCTCGACCGCCTTTCTCATGTCGGACCGCCTGACCTCGAGCGAGGATCCCGAGGTGCGCCGTCTGGCGCCGCGGTTGATCGGCGCCATCGACCGGGCGGTCGGCCTGTGCACGCAAACCCTCAACTTCACCCGCGAGGGACCGCTCCACCTCCAGCTCAGCCACTTCGTCCTGCGCGATCTGGTGGCCGAGGTGATCGAGGCGTTGGCTGAGAGTGCCGAGGGCGTGTCTGGAACAGACGTCCGGCAGAAGATCGCCCTCGACATACCCGCGGATCTGCAAATCGAAGGTGACCGAGAGCAGCTTTACCGGGTCCTTCACAATCTCCTGCACAATTCGCTGCTCGCCGGCAGCAATCTCATCGAAGCCCGGCTGGAGGACCACGGCGAGCGGATTTGGGTCGATATCTCCGATGACGGCCCCGGTTTGCCGCCGCGCGCCCGCGACCACCTCTTCACGCCCTTCGCCGGCAGCGCACGCAAAGGCGGCACCGGCCTGGGGCTGGCGATCGCCCGGGACATCATGGGCGCCCATGGCGGCGATATCGAGCTGATCAGCTCGTCCGCGCAAGGCACGCGGTTCAGGCTCAATTTCCGGCGCCAAGCGGCTTAGGGCATCGTCTAGTCGAGCAGGATGAAGAGCGCCTTCAGGTAACCGCTTTCGGGGAGCGCCGGATGCAGCGGATGGTCCGGGCCCGCACCGCCTTGGTGTATGACGCGCCCCGGACGGCCGGCATCGGTCAGGCCGCGGGCCACCTGCTGCAGGAAATGCGCCGCGTCGACGTGATGCGAGCACGAGCAGATGACCAGGATGCCGCCCGGCGCCAGCGTATTGGCCGCCAGCCGCGCCAGCTTGCGATAGGCCCGCGCGCCGCGCTGCAGATCCTTGCGTGATTTGACGAAGGCCGGCGGGTCGCAAATGACCAGGTCGAAGCGTTCCTCCCGGCCCCCCAACTGTTCCAGCCGGTTGAACCCGTCGGCCCGGTTGAAGCGGCAGCGTTCGGCCACGCCGTTGGCCTCGGCGGCCTGTCGGGCCAGTTCCAGGGCCTGCTCCGAGCGGTCGAGCAACGTTACCTTGGCGGCCCCGGCAAGCGCCGCCTGCAGTGCGAAACCGCCACTGTAGCTGAAGCAGTCGAGAACGCGCCGGCCCGCGGCGAGGCCCGCCGTCCAGGCCCGATTGTCGCGCTGATCGTAGAACCACCCGGTTTTCTGCCCGGCGCGCAGATCGGCGAGGAAGGTCGCGCCGTTCTCGATCAACCGGACCGGCCCGTCGAGCGTGCCTTTCGCAAGGCGAACCTCGCTATCCAATCCCTCCAGCTCGCGCGCCGCGCTATCGTTGCGCAACACGATGACTTGGGGGGAGAAGACCGCCTCCAGCGCCTCCAGCAGCAGCGGTGTCAGACGCTCCATGCCGGCGGTGTTCGCCTGGACCACGAAGGCCTCGTCGAAGCGGTCCACCACCAAGCCGGGCAGACCATCGGCCTCGGCATGGATCAGGCGATAGAAGGGCCCCGGGATCACCAGCTCGCGCAGGTCGCGCGCCCGTCGCAGGCGTGCGGCAAAAAAATCGGCATCGACCGCCCGCCCCGGCTGGTCGTCCAGGAGACGCGCGGCGATCAACGCATGGCGATTGAAGAAGGCGGTGCCGAGCGCCGCGCCGCCCGCCGCCTGCAGCTCGACCAGCGCCCCGGGTTCCAACGCCTTGGCGGCGGCGTCCATGGCGATCTCGTTGGAGAATACCCAGGGGCTGCCCTGGCGCAGCCGCTTTGCACCGCCTGGCGTTAGGGTAAGTTTCGGACGCTCGTGGGTTGCCGCACTCATGGCGGCGGAGTCTAACCGGGCCGGCGCCGCGAACAAGCACAAAGGCGGCGGCGGCACCGCTCTCTCAATCGGCGTAGACCACGCCTTCGCGGCGCGGGTCGGCGCCGCCTTCCAGGGTGCCGTCCGGGCGCACTCTAATCGCATGCAGACCGCTCGTCATCTCACGCTGCTTTACCTCGTGGCCCAGCGCCTCCAGGGCCTCGGCGATAGCGGCGAGCGCCGTGCCCGCCTCCAGGTCCGTGGCGCCGTTGCGGTTGACGAAGTTGGGAAAGGAGACCGCCTGCTGCATGTCGAGGCCCCAGTCGAGCGCCGTGACCAGCGCCTTGACCACGTAGCCGATGATGCGCGAGCCGCCGGGCGAGCCCACCGCCATGACCAGCCCGCCTTGGCCGTCGAGGACCAGGGTCGGCGACATCGAGGAGCGCGGCCGCTTGCCCCCCTCGACCCGGTTGGCGACGGGCTTGCCGTCGGCTTCCGGCTGGAAGGAGA
>Ga0255057_10000460_pt1 | contig 23189 bp, 24 predicted proteins | sample Cases_109_6_MG_FD_189022 | JGI IMG/M metagenome (GOLD analysis project Ga0255057, IMG submission 189022) | Seawater microbial communities from Amundsen Gulf, Northwest Territories, Canada - Cases_109_6 | ecosystem: Environmental > Aquatic > Marine > Gulf | place: Canada: Northwest Territories... | reverse complement strand
GGCCCGAACGGCCCGCCGCGAACCGGCAAGAGCGGAAACAATTGTTCCACTTCTGTCGAGACGACCGGTCACCAGGGGTCCGACCCGTAATACGTAATACGTAATACGTAATACGTAATACGTAAGTCGCCTCCTGGGCGACTCCTTCCCAGACGACTTCCCTACGTGTATATCTCGTCGACGACGCCGGCGTACTCCTCCAAGACCACCGATCGCTTCACCTTGAGCGTCGGGGTCAGCGCGCCGTTCTCGATGGTGAGGTCATGAGGGAGGATTCGGAAGGTGCGGATCGACTCCGAGCGCGACACTGCCTTGTTGGCCTCGTCGATAGCCGTCTGCACGGCAGTAACAAGGTCGGGATCGTCGATCAAGTTCGCCAGATTGACCCCGTCCTTTCCGTTGGCCTCCGTCCAGGCCAAAAGCGCCTCCTCGTCGACCGTTACCAGGGCGGCGACGAATGGCCGGCCATCGCCGACGACCACGCATTGGCTCACCAGCGAGTCGGCCCGCAGCCTGTCCTCGAGCACTGCTGGAGCGACGTTCTTTCCGCTTGCTGTGATGATGAGCTCCTTCTTGCGGCCGGTGATCCGCAGGAACCCGTCCTCGTCGAACTCTCCGATGTCGCCGGAATGGAACCAGCCGTCTGGGTCGATGGCTTCCTTAGTGGCAGCATCGTTCCTCCAGTAACCGGCCATGACGCAACCGCCCTTGATCATGATCTCACCGTCGTCGGCGATCCCGATGGCTACCCCCGGGAGAGGACGTCCGACGGTCCCGATCTTCTGGAAGTCGGTGCCGTTGCTGTTCGATGCCCCGGTTGTCTCGGTCAACCCGTAGGCCTCGACTGGAGTGAGCCCTATCCCCCTGAAGAAATGCCCGAGCCGCTCCCCGAGGGGCGCAGCAGCAGAAATCGAATATACGAGCTCGCCGCCGAACACGGCGCGCAGCTTGCTGTACACGAGGCGATCGAACAAGGCGTGCTGGACCTTGGTGAGGACACCAATCTTGCCCTGCGCAATCCCCTCCGAATAGGCAATGGCCACGTTCGCAGCCCGGTCGAAGATCGCTCCTTTGCCATCGGCATGCGCCTTCTGCGTTGCACCGTTGTAGATCTTCTCGAAGACCCTTGGCACCGCGAACAGCCACGAGGGCCGGACCATGGAAAGTTCTTCGACCAGTGCGTCAACCGAAGAGGCATAGGCGATCTCGACGCCGCGAGACACACAGCCAATTTGGATGACGCGCGACGCAATGTGGGCCAGAGGGAGAAACAGCAACGTCCGTTCTCCCTCGCGCAACAACGCGGGGACTCTGGCCTCGAGTTGGATCAGTTCAAAGGCGAGGTTGCCGTGGGTGAGCATGCAGCCCTTGGGGCGGCCCGTTGTCCCCGAGGTGTAGATCAGGGTGGCGAGGTCGCGGTGGGCGATCTCGCCGATCCGCTGTTCCACTTCGTTGCGCAGCAGATCGGTCGCCCCCTCGGCCAGCTGACGCAACGCCCCTTCCTCAATTACCAACGCGTGGCGACACGAAGGGAGGCGCTCGGCGACCTCTTCATAGATCGCCTTCATCGCCGGCGTCTCACAGACGAGCACCGTCGACTCCGAGTTGCCGACGATCCATTCGACCTGCTCTGCGGACGAGGTGTCGTAGATGGTCACCGTGGCCGCACCAGCTGCCCATATGGCGTAATCGAGCAAGGTGAACTCGTGTCGGGTCGAGGTGAACAGGGCGACCCTGTCACCCTTCTGGACGCCGAGTGCCAGCAGCCCGGCGGCGAGTTCTTTGACGCTGGTGAGCATCTCGGCGCTGGTGATCGGTAGGAAGCCCTCGGCGACGCGGTAGCTCAACGCGATGGCATCCGGGTGGTGCGTTGCTCGCTCAACGAGAAGCGAGACCGGATTGTCTCCGGGTTCGACCGGTTGCTCGCCTGGGGCCGTATAGGTCTGCATCACTTCCTCCCGTCGATTGTATGCGAGCGGACCGGGCGGCGCGGGGCCGCGTATGTCACATCGGTGCCCGCTGGTGCTGGCTAGCGTTTCTCGGGTGAACGACGCCCTCGACATCTTCGACCTCGACCGACTTCTGGTGCTCATGTTGCTTGCCATCGGGCTGGCGCTGATCGCAGGCAACGGGTTCGCCATCATCCAGGCAAGGAGAGGGATGACGCCGAAGGGTGAGAAAGGGGATTTCAGACCGGGGAGAGCGTGGTGGCTGCTCGCCGTGGGCGTGGTGATGACGGTCTGGGGGCTGGCCAGCCTGTAGCGCACCCGCCCGCATCCTCCCGAGAACCTGTTCCGGAGCGTCGACGAGCTGCCGCCAGGTGAACCGGTACACCATCCAACCGAGGCTCCCGGCCCGGTTCTGTTTGTCGCGATCTCGGGCGAAGATCTTGGGATCCATATGGTGTTTCTCGCTGTCCAGTTCGATCAGCGCCCTTTGGGCTTCGTAGGCGAAGTCGGCCCGGCAGACGAACCGTCCTTGTTTGTCTCGCACCGTATATTGCGAACGAGGCATGGGCACGTGGCTATCTCTAACGATGCTCACAAACAGATCCTCGAGCCGGCTCTCTGTCAGGCCAACCCATTCCGCTCGCACGGATTGAACCCCCCTGGCGTTCTTGCGTAGGAAACCCCATCATGTTGCGGTGGTGTACGCAAGAACGCCTGAGCGCGCTCGGGGTACAATCGAGGTTGCTGCGGGTGTAGTTCAATGGCAGAACATCAGCTTCCCAAGCTGAATACGGGGGTTCGATTCCCCTCACCCGCTCCACCGCCCAGGGGCGCATCGGGGCTTCACTAGCATCGCTACCCATGATTTTTTCCGACCGTTCCATCCGCGAGGCGATTGCAAACGGGCGGATCCGGCTCGACCCGTACGACCCCTCGCTGGTCCAGCCCTCAAGCGTGGACGTGCGCTGCGATGACCGGTTCCTCGTATTCGAAAACCATCGCTACCCGCAGATCGACCCCAAGGCGGTGCAAGCGGACCTCACCACCGAGATCAAGGTGACCGAAGCCGACCCGTTCATCCTCCATCCCGGAGAGTTCGTGCTCGGGGCAACGTTGGAGAGCATCGGCCTCGGCGACGATGTCGTCGCTCGGCTCGAAGGGAAGTCCTCGCTGGGCCGGCTCGGGCTGCTCATCCACTCCACTGCCGGCTTCATCGACCCGGGATTTCAGGGGCAGGTGACTCTTGAACTGTCCAACGTCGCCAACCTGCCGATCACGATCTACCCGGGGATGAAAATCGGGCAGATCAGCTTCTATCAGATGACCACCGCCGCCGACCATCCGTACGGGTCGGTCGAGCTCGGCTCCAAGTATCAGGGACAGACTGGCCCGACGGCCAGTCGTATGCACGCCGACTTCGAGGAGGAGTGAGCGGGGAGCCGCGCCGGGGGTGAGCTCGATCAGGCGTCGATCGTGTACAACGTGATCGGCTCTGCTACGTTCTTCAGCTGCCGTTCGCCGAGCAAGGTGGCGCTCAAGCCCTCCTTGTTCTTTATGTTGTCGTAGACCACGGCGGAGACACCGATCCCACCGGGTGGCGTTTCCGCCTCGATGCGCGAGGCGATGTTGACCCCATCGCCGTGCACGTCGCCGTCGGCGTGGATGACTTCACCCAGATGGATCCCGACCCTGACCTGGAACCGGCCGTCGTTCGCCACTGCCCGTTGTATTTCTTGGGCGGTGGCAACCGCGTCCGATACGGAGGCGAAACTGGCCAGCATCCCGTCGCCGAGTTCCCTGAGCAGCCTCCCACGGCGGGTTGCGAACACCTGGCGATGAATCTTGGCGTTGGCGTCCAGGATATCGAGCCCGGTTGCCTCGTCCTCGCCCATGATTGCGGTGAAGCCGACGATGTCGGAGAACAGGATCGCCGCCAGCTGCCGCTCCGTGCCTCCTCCGCCGGTGCGAATCGCCTCGTCCAGGAAGTGCCGTTTGCCGTTGAGGGCGTTGCGGTACTCGTCCTTGGACAGGATGTTCTCATCGAGCTGGAAGTCGGTGCGCAACAGGTTGTCGAAGAACGCCTCGAGATGGTCCACGTTGTGCATGACGTCGTCGCGGAGGAACCGGGTGTCGATGTTGATGCAGATCGCACCGACCAGGCCGTACTCGGGTCGGAAAATCGGGATGGTGGTGCACTTGAATTGCCGGGACCCGATGTTGAGCTCGTAATTGACCTTGTCCTCGCCGCGTTGACGACGCGTCTTGAGATCAAGCACAAGGTTGGTAGCGCCGGCGCCAACCGCCCGGCCGGTCACGTCAGCGTTCTCGATCGCCACTAGTGATCGAGACGGATTCACCAGGTTGTGGAGCAAGATCTCGATCCCGGTATTCGGGAACGATCGCCCGATTTGGTTGACGATCCGCCGGTAATTCTCAAGGAAGAGCGCGTTGTCGCTCACCACGGCGTCACCGTCGTAGCGCTGATACAGCTCCTTGTAGCGGCCGAGCGCCTCGCTGGCAAAGGTGTCACGCACCAGGTTTTGCTCACCGATGACGATGAGCTCACGGGCGGCCCGCTGATTGCGATGTTGGAGAAAGTACAGGACCGCCTCGTCGAACGCGTCGTTGTTGAACGCCACGTGGCCGTCGGTGTCCGTTGCGAACGGATAGAAGCCAAACTCCTCGAGTCGCGGTTCCGCACCTGAGGCGTCCGGAGTGCCAGCGTCTGCGGTGCGGCGGGTACCTGCGTAGTAGGCAATGACGCCGACGACAATGGCCAACATCAGGAACCCGGCGATCACGAAACCCATCATTCGACCTCCATTCTCATAGTGCCAAAACTACACCGCAGGGTGCTTCTCGTCTGCGAAAACCGGTGCCGCCTGTGTCGCTCCAACCCCGGCTACGACCCCTCCGGCAGCCACAAGCCCAACGCCGAGCCAGGTCAGCGGCTCAGGCGACTCATCAAGGAAGAACGCAGCCCACAACACCGCAGATGCGGGTTCCAGATACATGATCACCGACACGACGGCGACGGGGAGGCGGCGCATCGAGCCCCACCAGATGACACCGGCAATCCCAGTGAAGACGACGCCGAGAATCAGAAACTCGCGCCAGAACTCAGAAGATTCGCGAACGGCCTGGACCGTGAACGGCGCCAGCACGATCGATGCCACCACCGCTTCCCAGGTGGCCACAGCCAGTCCTCCCAGCAACGACGCCAGCGGCTTGCCGACAATGAACAAGGCGGCAAACAGCAGTGCCGACACCATGGCCACCACGACACCGTCGAGGGTCGCTCCCGAGGCCGGGCGGACGACGACGAGCATGCCACCGGCAGCAAGGGCGAGCCCGATCCACGCCGATCCGACGTTGCGCTCCCCGAGCACCGGTCCGGAGAGCACTGCGGCGATGATCGGCCCCGTGTACACCACGGCTAGGGCGACGGCAACCGTCGTCAATTGGATGGCGAGAAAGAATGTGAGCCAGTGGGCGGAGAGCAGTACGCCCAGCAGCACAAGACGGCCCCGTTCCGAGGTGGGAACGCGGAACCTGCCGGTGACGACAGCGAACGCGACGAGAACTAGGGCGCCCAGTGTCACCCGCATGGCAACCAGATGGGTCGCCGGGATCCCGGCGCGGACGATCAGCGGAATAGCCCCAAACGAGACGGCGAGAATCGCCAGGGCAACCGCGGCAACCGTTCGCTGTCTGGAATCAAATGGGGCCGTGGACATTCGTCGATGGTACCGAGGTATGTGTGCGCCAGACCTTCAGCGCTACCCGTTGCGCGAGCTTAGGACGCCCCAGAGGCTCCGCAGATAAGGCCCGTCCCGGTCTCTTTCGGCGAAACCAATTTGCGGAGCCGTGGCCCGAGCGGCCCGCTGCGAAGCAGCAAGAGCGGAAACAATGGCGCTCCGCAGAGAGGGCCCCATCCGGTCTGTCGGCGAGACCACCAGCGGAGCTGTGGCCCGAGCGGCCCGCCGCGAAGCGGCAAGAGCGGGAAAAATGGCGCTCTGCAGATAGAGCGCGATCCGGTCTGTCGGCGAGACCACTAGCGGAGCCGTTGCCCGAGGGCCGTAGCCGAGAGCGGGAAACCCCAGAGGCTCCGCAGCGCGATTTTGATCTCGGTGGCGAAAGACAATTCCTGCGGAGCCGTGGCCCGAGCGGCCCGCCGCGAAGCGGCAAGAGCGGGAAAGCCAGAGGCTCCGCAGATGGGGCGCGATTTGATCTCTGTGGCGAAAGACAATTCCTGCGGAGCCGTGGCCCCAGCGGCCCGCTGCGAAGCGGCAAGAGCGGGAAAAATCGCTGTACATATATCGAGACGACCGGTCACATGTCAGTGCACGCCCGTAGAGAAGGTCGCGTCCCCCGGTGGCTCGTGATTGAGGCGACGTTAGGCAACCGGGACGTCCCTGCCCATGTCGGCAAACAAGGTGAACTCGGGGAGGAAGGTCATCGGGACCTTCCCCACCGCACCCTGCCGGTGCTTGGCGATGACGACCTCCGCAATCCCTTTGGACTCCACCCTGTCCGGGTTGTAGTACTCGTCGCGGTAGATGAACATCACCACGTCGGCATCCTGCTCCAGAGCCCCGCTCTCACGAAGATCACCGAGCCGCGGACGTTTGTCCTCACGCTGTTCCAGAGCCCTGTTCAGCTGAGAAACGGCAATGACGGGAATCTCCAGCTCGCGCGCCAGGTTCTTCAACGACCGCGAGATCAGGGCTATCTCCTGCTGCCGGTTCTCGCCGCCCGAGCCGTGCATCAGCTGCAAATAGTCGACAATCACAAGCCCCAGGCCGGGGCGGCGTCGGAGCCGCCTCGCCTTGGCCCGGATCTCGGTCACGGTGAGCCCAGGAGAGTCGTCGACGAAAATCGGCTTCTTGTACAGCTGGCTGGCCGCGTTGGACAGCTTGGTGAAGTCCGACTCGGTCAGGTGGCCGGTGCGGAGTCGTTGCGAGTCGATCCTGCCCGCCGCGCACAACATCCGCGATACGACTTCCTCGCGGCTCATCTCCAGGGAGAAGATCGCCACCGGTTTGTCCTGGATGGCGACGTTTTGGGCGATGTTCAATACAAGGGCTGTCTTTCCCATACCGGGTCTGGCCGCCACGATCAAGAGGTTGGTCGGGTGCAGCCCGGCGAGCTTCCGGTCGAGGTCCCGGAAGCCGGTAGGGATGCCGGTCACCTCTTCACCGAGCCGCTGCAGCTCCTCCGCCTTCTCGATGGCCGGGCCAAGCAGCGGGTCGATTGGGGCGAGGCCGCTGCCAACCCGCCGCTCCGAAACGAGGAAGATCTCCTGCTCCGAGCGGTCGAGCACGTCAGCGATCGGCTCCTGCATCTCCCCTGCGATCGAACCGATAGTTCCTGCGACCCGCATCAGCCGACGCCGCAGCGCATGCTCCTCGACGATGCCGGCGTAGTACTCGATGTTGGAGGCCGTAGGCACCGAATCGAGCAGCCTGGTGAGGAAATCGATGCCTCCCATCAGTTCCAGGGAGCCGTCGCGCCGCAGAGCTTCGGACACCGTCACCGCATCGATCGGCTCGTTCGCATCGAACAACCCCTGGACCGCCTCGAAAACTTGCTGATGGGCCGGTCGATAGAAATCCTCGCCGTGTAGCTTCTCGAGAGCGATGTTGGCGGCCTCCGCCGACAGCAGCACGGCACCGAGGACAGACTCTTCCGCTTCAACGCTGTGTGGGGGAGCTTGCAGCGTCCCAGCTGCTGGGCGTTCGGCAACGCTCGTCACAGATTCATCCTGTCCTCGCCTGGCCTGGTCCTGATCAAAGCATCGCACCGGGGTGTGACGCGAACGCGTCGAACCGCCGCGGGCGGTGCGGGAAGTGCAAGAAGCTTACGCGCAGTCGCGTGTCGGTGGCTGTCCTATACCCGCTTTGTTTTCGCGACGGAACGCCTTAACAAGCCACCGGCAGGAACCCGATGAGAAGCCGGGGACCAAACCCGAAGCCGCAGGCCTCCTCAGGCCGGGATCACGTCCAGAGTCACCATGAACTGAACTTCGCGATGGGGCTGGAGCGCGACCTCGTGCAGGCCGATGTCCTTGATCGGCGCTTCGAGCACAACCAGCTTGGGATCAACCTCGATGCCGGTGAACTTGGTGATGGCTGCCGCGATATCGGCCTCGCCGATCGATCCGAACAATTTGCCCTCGTCGCCGGCGTTTGCAGCGATAACCACCCTCGTCCCGGTCAGGGACTGGGCAAAGGTCTCCGCTTCATCCTTGGCCGCCGCCAGCGCTTCCTCGCGGGCAAGGTGCATCGTTTCGGCCTGTCGCAGCGCCCCGTCAGTTGCCTTTATGGCAAATGACCTTGGCACCAGGTAGTTGCGGGCGTAACCGTCGGCCACGTCGACGACATCGCCCTTGTGTCCGAGATCGTCGACGTCGTGGGTGAGGATGACCCTCATCGCCGCGGCCTCGACCCCTGCTTCGAAGGCTGCTTCGTCGACATGTAGGGGAGCATCGCCATCTCACGGGCGTTCTTGATTGCGATGGCAACCTGGCTCTGACGTTTGGCGCTCAACCCTGTGACGCGTCGCGACCGGATCTTGCCGCGGTCTGACATGAATTTGCGCAGCAAGGCGATGTCCTTGTAGTCGACAAAGTCGTCGTCGGCGAACGTGTGGACGATCCGCTTGCGACGCCTCGGTTCATCCTTCTGACGACGGCGTTTCGGGTTGCGATCCTTCGATCTCGGCATCGGGAAAGTTCTCCTGTCTAGAAGGGCGCCTCGTCGGGGCCGTAGTCGGTTTTGGCGACCGGGGCGGCCGCGGCGACCTTCTCGTCGCTCTGGTTCGCCCACGCTCCGTCCTTCGGCGTCTTGGTGACGGTGGTGGTTGCCCACCGCACCGATGGGCCGATCTCCTTGATGTCGACCTCAACGACCGAGCGCTTGTCGCCCTCCTGGGTCTCCCACGACCGCTGCTGGAGTTCGCCGATGACGATCACGCGTAGGCCCTTCTGCAGAGACTCGGCGACATTCTCTGCCATGTCACGCCAGCACGTGCCGCCGAAGAAACTGGTCTCTTCCTGCCACTCGCCATCGCGATTCTGGTACCGCTTGTTTACGGCGAAGCGAATCTTGGCCATGGCGACGCCGGACGGCGTGAACCGGAGCTCGGGATCGTCGACGAGGTTGCCGATAAGGGTGACGCTATTCGTATTGCTCATTCGCTTCTCTCTTCTCTCATTCTCGCGTTGCGCCCCTGCATCATGCCGGGAGCCTGTGACACGGAGTCAACTCTCACGATCGACCCTGCGCAGAACCTTGTGACGAACCACCGCGTCGGAGAGGCCCAGTGCCCGGTCCAGAGCCTCGACGAGGTTGGTGTCGCCTTCGAAATCGAGCACCGAGTAGTAGCCCTCGTTCATGTGGTCGATTTCGTAGGCGAATCGGCGCTTTCCCCAAAAGTCGGACCCGGTGACCGATCCGCTTGTGTCGATGGTCGCGGAGACTTCCTCGACCTGCTTTTGAACATCCGTTTCGGCCATGTCCGGCCGGTGGATGATGGTCAGCTCATATGAGCGCATTTTCAACTCCTCTGGACGTCTGCTCGGCAGACGGCCCCCGTGGGGGCAGGGTTCTCGGATGTGGTGGCAGTGTACCGCGGGGTGTCCTCTTTCAGCTGTCGATGCGGAGCGTGGAGGCCTCAGTGACGAAGCCGAGGTCGCCCTCCGGAGCCTCGATGGCGTAGCGGTACGGGCCTGTCGCGTTGTAGAACGGGCAGTCGTCGGTGGTGCATGGCACCATGGTCAGCTTGTCGACGAAGATCCGATCGAAGGCGAAGAACGCGATGTCGAGCGGGATCAGCGTGTCCCTCATCCAGAATCCGCTCTCGGAATCAGCTTCGAATACGAAGAGCATGCCGTCGAGACCGCCGAGCTCGGTGACGCCCATCAGGCCTTGGCTTCGGGTCTTCGGTGTGTCGGCGACTGCGACCACCATTTCCCGATCGTCGATGCTGATCGTGGTCGTATCGAACCCAGGCAGCATGAGCGGCTCCGCGCTGGTACATCCAGCGGCGATGATGAGCATCAACACGAGCAGTCGCGTGGTCATAACGCGGAAAGCTACCGCGACCCAGAGGCTCCGCAAACAGACCGCGATCCGGCGTTTGGTTGAAAAGAGCCGTGGCCCGATGTGGCCCGTAGCCAAGAGCGGGAAAACAGAGGCTCCGCAAACAGGGCGCAATCCGATCCCTGTCCGAAAGGCCATTCTGCGGAGCCGTGGCCCGATGTGGCCCGTAGCCAAGAGCGGGAGAATCAGCGTTCAGTGCTTGGCGTGTGCCTCGAAATCTGCGAGCCCGGCCAGGATCTCTGCGGACTCCGCAGCCATGTGGTAGGTCTCTTGCTCTGAGGGGAAGTCGCCAGATTCGATGTCGGCAAAGAATCTTTCCATGGCGGCGACGGCGTCGTCTGCGAGGTTGGCGTAGCGGCGAACGAATTTCGGCTGGACGTCGCCGCTGCCGAGGCCGAGCACATCGTGATAGACGAGCACCTGCCCATCGCAATGAGGGCCGGCACCTATCCCGATGGTCGGGATCGGGATCTCCTTGGTGACGATCTGGGCAACCTTGTCAGGGACCGCCTCGAGCACGAGCGCGAACACTCCGGCGCCGGCCAGCGATTGAGCATCGCTGATGAGCTCATACGCCGCCTGTGCCTGCTTGCCTTGCACTTTGTATCCGCCCATGGCGTGGATGGACTGAGGAGTGAGCCCGAGATGGCCCATGACCGGGATCTCGGCATCGAGGACCTTCTCGATCGCCTCGAGTCGTTTCCTTCCGCCCTCGAGTTTCACGGCTCCGGCGTAGCCCTCGCGAATGAAGCGGCCGGCGTTGCGTACGGTGTCCTCCGCCGAGACGTGATAGCTCATCCATGGCATGTCGCCGACTACGAGCGCGTCCGGCTGGGCCCGCGATACGGCCGCGGTGTGGTGCACCATGACGTCGACATCCACGGCCAAGGTGTCCTCGTGGCCGAGGACGACGTTGGCTACCGAGTCTCCGACGAGGATGATGTCGGCGCCGGCCCGATCTGCGATAACCGCGGATGGGTGGTCGTAGGCGGTGACCATCTTGATCTTTGCTCCGCCCTTGCGCGAGCGAATACCAGGGACGGTGATCTTGGCCATTTGCTGCTCCTCTCTCCCCACCGCTTCGGGTTGGGGGAACGTATGTGCAGTCTCTCCACTGTAGAACCGGGTGTGGCATCGGCCGCCTCGGAAGCCCGTTGGTCGCCCGTGCCTGCGGTTCCTTTCATGACAACGCTACCAAACTCTTCGGGATTCCGGGACAGCTAGCGTGGCCCCATGGCCCGCAAGGACATCTCGATGAGCGAGGCCGAGCTCCCCGAGTTTCTCAGCGAAGGACAAAAGTCTCTCCAGGTCGCATCGAACGACCCCGACGGCTATCCGCACCTCGTGCCGATGTGGTTCGTCGTCGAAGACGGCAAGATCGTGTTCCGCTCCTTCTCCAAGTCGCAGAAGATCCTGAACCTGCGCCGCGACCCCCACCTCACCGTGCTCGTAGAAGAAGGAAATGAGTACAACGAGCTGCAGGGAGTGATGGTCAAGGGCGAGGCCAACCTCGTCGACAACGCCGACTATTGCCTCGATCTGTACGTGGCCCTCGCCAACAGATATACATACTTCGCCGGTGTCGAGCCCGGGGCCACCCCCGAGGAAGAGGTCAGGGAGTATTTCGCCGGCTTCGCCGCAAAACAAACAGCAGTGATCGTTGAACCGGTTGAAGTCGTGTCATGGGACTACCGGAAACTCAGCGGCGGATACTGAGGGACCTCGGTGGATGGCGCCGCTCCAGTGCAGGAACCCGGGATCGACGGGCAAGCGTTCCTCGATCACCTGGCCGAGGCAATCCGAACACCGACCGTCTCCCAGGAGGACCGCGAGCGCAACGATCCAGGCGACGTTCTAGCCATTCATGCGTTTCTGCGCGAGACATACCCCCTGGTCCACGAACGCTGCCTGGTTGAGACCGTCACAGGCCTCTCGCTGCTATTCACCTGGCAAGGGACCGACGCCGGGGCCGATCCCATCGTGCTCATGGCACACATGGATGTCGTCCCCGTCGAGCCCGGCACCGAGGACGACTGGGACCAGGACCCGTTCGGCGGAACGATCGTGGACGGCGAGCTGTGGGGCCGAGGAAGCCTCGATGACAAGGGCCCGCTCATTGCGATGATGGAGGCAGTGGAGCATCTACTCGAGAGCGGCTTCGTGCCGAGCCGAACCGTGAACATCGCGCTTGGCCACGACGAGGAGATCGGCGGGCTGGAGGGCGCGAAAAAGACAGCTGAGCTGCTCAGCGTGCGCGGTATCCGTCCCTGGTTCGTGGTGGACGAGGGCGGTTGGGTGGTCGACGAGATCCCCCCACTCACCAACGAGCCCGTTGCCTTGGTCGGCACTGCGGAAAAGGGCTACCTCAACCTCGAGCTCATCGCCGTTGGCGAAGGCGGCCACTCGTCGATCCCTCCAAAGTCGACGGCGATCGGAAAGCTCGCTGCCGCGATCGAACGCCTCGAGGCCAACCCGCTTCCGGCACACATCGAGGTACTCAAATCGCAGTTCGCTGCGTTGGCTCCGCGGATGGATCGCTGGCTCCGCCTTCTGCTGACCAATCTGTGGCTGTTCGGGCCAATCGTCTCCAGGGTGCTCATCAGGTGGCCGCAAACCGCCGCATCCATCCGTACTACCACCGCGGTGACGATGGTCTCTGGAGGTGTGAAGCCGAACGTCCTGCCTCAGGAGGCGTCGGCAGTCGTGAATTTCCGCATTGTGCCTGGCGACTCGACCGAATCGGTCATCGCTCATGTCGAAAAGATCATTGGATCCGACGTTTCGGCCGCGCCCTTCGGCGAGCTGCGCGCCGAACCAACCCGATTTTCTTCCACCGAGTCCGCTGCGTGGGCAGTGCTCAGGCGAAGCATCGAAGAGACCTTTCCCGACGCGGCTGTCGCGCCGTGGGTCACGAGCGGCGCAACGGACTCCAGGCACTTGAGAGACTTCGCCGGCGACGTCTACCGATTCAATGGGTTCACCGGAGACCTGGAGTCGCTCACACGCATCCACGGCACGGGCGAACGTATGCGGACATCCGATGCCGAATCGGCGGTCTCATTCTTCTGCCGCCTCATCCGGAATGCTCAGGCGTGAGGGTGTAACAAGTACCAAGTAGTCCGTTACTTGTCTGTGAGCCTCTCCCGAAGCCAACCGATATCTGCCTTCTGTTGGGCCGCGTCGCCCCTGGTCTCAACGATCGCAGGTGCCCTTGCTGCGCGAACCACGCCAACCAGCAATTCCTCTGGGATCTCGCCGTCACCCAGGTTCTCGTGGCGGTCGCGGTTGGAGCCAGCGGGGTCTCGTGAATCGTTGGCATGGATGAGGGCGATTCCTCCTGTCAGCCCGGTAATGAGGTCGACTGCGTCCTCCATGACGGTGCCGGCAGCCCAGGCGTGGCAGGTGTCGAGGCACACGCCAACGTCGTAGTCACCTATCGCCTCCCACAGCGGGCCGTAATTATTCAGATCCTGCATCACCGTGTTGCCGCTGCCCGCCGTGTTCTCGACGAGGATCGGCACCGTCACATCGAAGGAGTCCAACGCCTTGCGCCACCGGTCGAACCCGACAGCGAGGTCCTCGTCGTCCTCAACGCTCCCGCCGTGCACGATCACCCCTGAGGCACCGAACGCCGCTGCCGCCTCGACAATATGGGAAAGGGTCTTGCGCGATGGGATGCGAACCCTGTTGTTGCCGGAGGCCAGGTTCATCGGATACGGGGCATGCACATAGATCGGGAGCTTGCTCGCCCTCAGGGCCTCCACGTCGTCGCGAGGCTCAGGCTTCGTCCACGACTGCGGGTTGCCAAGGAAGATCTGGACAGCGTCCGCCGATCTCGCCGCCGCGGCTTGCAGGGGATCCTCCGACTCAACGTGCGCCCCTATCAGGTATTCAGCCATCGTTGCGGTCCTCGAGAGGTCGATCGCGATGGAAGGCCTCCATGGCCACCCTGGCGTGGACGACGACATCCTCCGAGTGGGGTTCCCAGCTGGTGGCATTCACCTTCAGCCTGCTGCCCTCCCATTGCGCATCCCACGGCTGTTCGGGTAGGAGATGGGTCTCGGTCACGACGAACACCACAACGTCGGTCGGTGACCCGTCGTCCGGGTCGGGATCGTGAGCGAGGTAAACGTCGGCGATGGCGTCCCATGGCACAAACGCCGGATTGCTGCCCGGTGCACCGACCCGAAACTCGACCCCGTCGTCACGCAAAACCAACACCGGCTCTCGCTGCAGCAGCGAGATGACGGCGTAGCCGAAGAGCCCGACTCCGGCCAAGACCAGCGGCACACCCCACAAGAAGTCGGCACGCTGTTGGTTCGCCCCGGTGGTGGTGAGAAGGCCGTCTTGAGACTCCGGTGGTGTCGAAACCCAGTGACCCCACATCACATCCACCGCGGTCACCATCAGCATCAGACCGACCAATCCGAAGAGAAAAAGCCGTATCGGCGACCGGTGGACCTGGAGCAGTTTCACCCTCCCACCCCAAGATCCTCAGGGGTGATTAGGGGAAGATACGGGATGCCGGCTTCGGCGAGGCGAGCACCAACCGCGCCGCCGCTGCGGTCGACGAGGGCGATCGCCTGTACCACCTCGATGCCCGCATCGATGAGCACCTCGATAGCCTCGGTCAGGGCGGCCCCAGTCGTTGTCGTGTCTTCGAGCACGGCAACCACCTCGTCGGCGCTCACCGGGCCCACCAGGCGGCCGCCGGTGCCGTGATCCTTGGATTCCTTACGAATCGAAAACGATTGGATCGGCTTGCGGGCACGCGCCGCAGCGATCGCGGTGGCAACGGCAATCGGGTCCGCACCCAGCGTCATTCCCCCTACCGCGGTGACCCGGGAGTCGAGCGCAGCAAGCACCGCCTCGCCGACCAAAATGGCACCCCAGCCATCGAACGTCGTCTGTCGGGCATCGATGTACCAGTCTGAGGTCTCGCCAGAGCGCAGCGTGAACGGGCCGTCGGTTCGGAGCGCGTGATTGCGCAGATGTGTTACCAAATGGCCTTTTGGGTCGATTTCGCTAGTCATAGAAAAATTCTCGAAAGTCGCTCAAGAACGGTTGTAGGTGCGTCGATACGTTACTCAGACAGGATGCCTTCCTACCTCCCGTCTAGCCCGAGCCGAGGCCGCCGCAAGGCGGCCCTCGGTTCGTCTGGAGTAAAAAAGTCGCCGGTCGCCCGCCTTCAGCAGCAAACCCACGAAGGCCATTGATGCGAAGGCCATCGACTTGTGACTTGCGACCTGCAACTATCTGGTCGCCCATACGATCAGCTCATACACACGTCCTATCTTCTCTTTTATGGAGCTTCTCTTCATTCGTCACGGTCAGCCCGCCTGGTCCGTCGACGGCTTATCACAAACCGACCCGCAGCTGACACAGCTGGGGAGACGGCAGGCCGATCTGGCCGCAGCGCGCCTCGTTCGCGACAAGCGGCCCCTCAGTGAGATCGTCGTGTCCCCGGCAGCGCGGTCGCAAGAGACCGCAGCCCCGATCGCTGCCAAGACCGGCTTGCCCATCGAGACAGTCGACGACATCGTCGAGATCAAGATGCCGGACTGGTCAGGCGAGCTCGAAGAGACCGTGCTGCGTATCTTTGTCGAGGCCCGCCACCGCCCGCCTGAGGAATGGTGGGACGGGTTGGAGGGTGGTGAGTCCTTCCGCAACTTCCACGACCGGATCACTCGATCGCTCACCACGGTGCTAGCCGAGCGCGGGGTGCACCCCGATCGTCAGCAAGAGCACCTGTGGACCGTCGAGGACCCAGACCAACGCATCGCGATCGTCGCCCACGGCGGCACTAACGCCGTCGCCATCGGATACCTTCTTGGCGCCGACCCCACGCCCTGGGAGTGGGAGCGCTTCATCCTCTACCACGCCTCGTTCGCCAGGATGCGAACTATCCCAATCGCCGGGGGATATGCCTGGTCGCTGCGAACCTTCAACGACCGGGAGCATCTGCCGGAGGATGCGCGGACGAGATAGGGCGAGGAGCGAGCGCAGAGAGCGGACTGGTCACTCTTGCGACTTGCGACTTGCGACTCGCTGCTACTTCCCGTAGCGGCGATTCCTGCGGGTGAAATCCCGCAAGGCCCGTAGGAAATCGACGTAGCGGAATGCGGGCCAATACACGTCGACGAAGGCATATTCGGCATAGGCGGCCTGCCACAACAGAAACCCGGAGAGCCGTGCCTCTCCTGAGGTTCGAATCACCAAGTCCGGATCCGGTAGCCCCGCCGTGTACAGGTTCGCTCCGATGCCGTCGGCGTCGATACGTTCGACGATCTGGTCGGCCGGCATACCTTCGTCGGTGAGGGTTCCGACCAGGTCCTTCACCGCATCGACGATCTCCTGGCGCCCCCCATATGCCAGAGCGATCGTCAACCGTCGCTCGCCGTCTGGCATAGATTCTTCCAGCGTTTTCGCTGCGGCTACGAGATCAGGAGGCAACAGGTCGAGGCTCCCGATGAAGCGAACCCCAACGTCGTGCGCCGCCAGTGCGGCTGGGATCTCCTCGAATAGCTCCTCGAGCACCTCGTAGTAGGGAACCAGCTCCGCGTTAGGGCGCTCCAGGTTCTCCTTCGATAGGAGCCAGCAGGTGACGGTGGGAATTTCGAGGTCCTCGGTCCAGTGCAGGAACTCGATGAACTTGGCCATCCCAACCCGATACGAGGCCGCGTAGTCCGGAAGGCCCTCGCTCCTGGCGTATCTGCGGTGGCCATCGTGGATGACCCCGATGTGCTGAGGCAGCTTGGTCCGGTCGAGCCCGGAGAGCAGCCGTTCCTCGTAGAGGCGGTAGAGAGGGCGAGTGGCCAGATCCCCGAATCCCATGCGCCGCATGGTAGGAGCGTGAACGCGATTGGCGAATAGGGCGACCGCCCTAACCGGTCTTCAGCGCCGCCAGCAGAGGGGTAGCGGCCGTCGCCGATTGCGAACGGTGGCCAACCAATCGATGGCGCGGTACAGCCAGGCCGCGATCAAGGTACGGAACGGAACGACGTGCTGGTAACAAGCCGCGAAGCTCACCCGTCGTTGGTTCGTACTGCTCGCCATGCTGGCGGGCCCCCTAGCGTTGATCGGCGGGCGATGAGATGGCTTGTGCGGCGGCGGTCGAAGACGATGGCGCTTCGACAAGGCGGTGAGCCACTACAAAAAGGCCTGGCAGGAGTCGATCGAGGCACTGCGACGGGCGAGCACTGACACGGCCGCCGCTTTCACTGAAAGCTGCATTGGTGCCAAGATAATGATGACTACAGAAGGGGAAGAGCCATCGTGGCGATGTCCGACGAACACAAGGCGGCACTGGCAAGGGGGCGTGCCGAGGCCCGGGCAATCAAGGCGTATCTCGCAGTTGCGACCATGCCGAAGAAGCGGGGCAGACCGGTGACGCGATCCTCCCTCGAGAAGAAGATCGTATCTCTCGACGAGAAGGTGGGTACGGAGAACGACCCGCTCGCCAGGGTGGAGCTCATCCAGGCCAGGATCGACACCCAACGTGCCCTCGACGACCTCGGCAGCGCCGCTGACCTCGAGGCTCTCGAACCAGGGTTCGTCGAGCACGCCGCCTCCTACTCCGACCGGAAGGGCATCACGTGGACGGCTTGGCGTGAGGCCGGGGTACCAGCGGCGACATTGCGTCGCGCCGGCATCAAGCAAACCCGCCAGCGCTGAACGTAGGTCGTTGTTCGCAGGAAGGCGGTAGCTCGCTCATCGGCTAAGAGGCTCCGCAAATAGGGCGCGATCCGGTCTCTGTCGGCACGGCCATTTGCGGAGCCGAGGCCCGAGCGGCCCGCCGCGAAGCGGCAAGAGCGGGAAACCAGAGGCTCCGCAACCACAGCGCGATCCGGTCTATGTTGAAAGGCCATCGCGGAGCCGTGGCCCGAGCGGCCCGCCGCAAAGCGGCAAGAGCGCGAAAAATAGCTCCACTTCTGTCGAGACGACCGGTCACCTATCGGTGGCGCTCTAAGACTTTTGCGCGGGCGAAAGTGATCCGCGGCTGCGAACTCGGCATTAACCCACACCCTATTGGCGGCCGATACAACCTTATGGCCGCTCCCGTAATGGAATCCGTTACCGACCCTCATCGGTACGCTGTCGATGTGCACTTCCATATGCCTCGGTTGACCCTGGGGAGGATGCAAAACCCGGTCAGGGGGATCCTCCACGGCAGCGCTGCGCTCGCTGGGATCGTGGGAACGGTGTTGCTGATCCTTCATGCTCCGACCTGGCCGCGCCGGGCGGGGGTGATGGTGTTTGGTCTGGCCATCGTCGCCCTCTACACCACAAGCTCGCTCTACCACGCCATCCCGTGGCGAGAGCGGTGGAAGAAGCGCATGCAGCGGCTGGACCGCTCCATGATCTTCGTGCTCATCGCAGGCACGTATACACCGTTTGCGGTCATCGTGCTCGATGGCCCGTTGCGGTGGATCGTGCTCGCCATCGCCTGGGGCATCGCCATCGGCGGCATCGTGCAACAGGGCCTGTTCCCAAAGGTTCCTGGATGGGCACCGGTGGCGATGAGCACCGTGCTCGGATGGCTGTCGCTGTTGTTCATGTGGCCGCTCATCGAGCGCCTGGGATGGCTGCCGATCGGTTGGATAGCCGTCGGCGGCGTCGTCTACACGATCGGGATGGTGTTCCTCGTCACCAATCGGCCGCGGCTATGGCCAAGGGTGTTCTCGTACCACGAGGTGTTCCACATCATGACCGTCTCCGCCACCGCCCTGCACTTCATCGTGATCTGGCGCTGGGTCGTGCCCTTCGCCCTGTAGGCGTCAGGGGTTGTCGAGAAACCCACTCGTCGGGGCACCCCGCTGGCCCGACTCAATCAGCACGTTGTCAGGCCTGACAGTTGCGCCCGTCATTTGTGAGAAACGGCCTAGGTCTCGTCGCTTCCATCGAAATCCAGCGACGCTGAGTTGATGCAGTAGCGGAGCCCCGTCGGATTCGGGCCATCGTTGAACAGGTGGCCGAGGTGGGCTCCGCAGTTGCTGCATACAACCTCGGTGCGCTTCATGAGCAGACTGCGATCGTCCCTGCTTTCGATGGAAGCCTCGGACGTCGGTTGATAGAAACTCGGCCATCCGCTACCCGACTCGAATTTGGTGTCGCTCGAGAACAGCGGTTCACCGCACACCACGCACATGTATGTGCCCGAGTCGTGGTTATCCCAGAACTCGCCGGTGAAGGGACGCTCGGTGCCCGCCTCCTGGGTGACGTGGAATTGGAGGGGCGTGAGCCGCTCCTGCAATGAGGATTCGGTTTGATCGGTCATGAGGAAAGGGTACCGCGAGTCGGGTCGAACAGCGACGGTGTACCCCGCGGACCTGCGAACCCTGGGGGCTCCCCCAAGGTCGGCTACCGGGCCTCCGAGCCCAGGGTTCGTAGGGTCGGCAGGCGACGGCACCCTAGAGTTGAGCCATGACCGTCACCTGTCCTGCATGTGGCGCAGAAGCGGATGCCGGGGCGCGATTTTGCGCCACCTGCGGCACATCGCTTGCCGCTACCTGCCCCAATTGTGGGTCCGAGACGGCTCCGGGAGCCGCTTTCTGCGCTACCTGCGGCACCTTGCTGACCCCGCAGGAGGAGGTGACCGAGACCAGGGCGGCGGAGGAGCGGAAGGTCGTCTCGGTCCTGTTTGCCGATCTCGCCGGGTTCACCGAGCGCACCGAGCGTTCCGATCCAGAGGACGTGCGGGCCCGGCTCACCATCTATCACAAGACGGCCCGCGAACAGGTCGAGGCCCATGGTGGCCGTGTCGAGAAGCTCATGGGTGACGGGGTGTTCGCCGTCTTCGGCGTCCCCGCCGCCCACGAGGACGACCCGGAGCGAGCCGTACGGGCAGCTCTGCGGCTTCAGGAGGCCATCGAGCTCCTGAACGAAGACGATCCGGATCTGGAATTGGCGGTACGAATCGCCGTCACCACCGGCGAAGCGATCGTCCAACTCGATGCCGCCGACCAGGACCGCGAGACGATCATCGGAGACGTCGTCAACACCGCATCGCGCCTCGAGGCCATCGCCCCCACAGGTGGGATCGTCGTGGACGAACGCACCTACCTGGCTTCACGTGCCGACATCGCCTTCGACGACCTCGACACGGTCGACCTCAAAGGCAAGGCCTACGCCACCGCCATCTGGCTCGCCACCGGTGCCAGGGCGCGCCAGGGCGTTGCGGTCGAAGAGCGGCACAAGGGCCCGTTCGTCGGTCGGAACGCAGAACTCGCAGTGCTCGTCGACTCCCTTGACCGGACCATCGCAGGCCAGACCGTCCAGCTCGTGACCGTCATGGGTGAGCCGGGAGCAGGAAAGAGCAGGCTCCTCCACGAGTTCAAGGCCGTACTCGACACGAGGACCGACACCATGTGGTGGAAGCAGGGCCGCTGCCTTCCCTACGGTGAAGGCATCACCTTCTGGGCGCTCGGCGAGATCGTCAAGGCGCAGGCAGGGATTCTCGAGACCGACACCGAGGCCGACGCAGATCGAAAGCTCCGTCACGCCGTGGCCACGTTGATCGAGGATCCGGCACAGGCGGAATGGATTGTGTCGCGCCTCTCGCTGCTTGCCGGGGGAACCGGGGAAGACCAGCAGATCGAGCAGGGAGAGTTGTTCTCGGCGTGGTCGCGGTTCTTCGAGGCGATGGCGCAGCGGCACCCGCTGGTCATGGTGGTGGAAGACATCCACTGGGCAGACGAAGCGCTCCTCGACTTCATCGAATACGTCGCCGAGTGGGCCGTCGACGTGCCGATCCTGTTGATTGCCGCGGCCCGACCGGAGCTGCTCTCGAACCGTCCGACCTGGGGCGGCGGCATCCGCAATTCGGCCACGATCAGCTTGGCGCCGCTCGCCAACGACGACGCCGCCCTGCTGCTCGCCGCATTGCTCGATCGCGCCGTGCTCCCTGCCGAGACTCAGCAGCTCATCCTGGAGCGGGCCGGCGGAAACCCTCTGTACGTCACCGAGCTGGTCCGCCTAGCCGCAGACAGCGAGCTGCTCGACGAGGCCGGAAGGATCGAGGACCTCGCCCTCCCCGACTCGGTCCAGGCCATCATCGCGGCCAGGCTCGACCTCCTGAGCACCCAGGAGAAGGACCTGCTGCAGGCCGCAGCGGTCATGGGCAAGGTGTTCTGGTCTGGAGCGCTCGCCGCCCTCAGGCCGTCGGCGCACTCGGCGACGGCTCTTCGAGAGCTGGTTCGCCGCGAGATGATCCGGCCGATCCGAGACACCTCAATGCGAGGCCAGGAGGAGTACTCCTTTGTCCACGCCCTGGTACGCGACGTGTCGTACGGCCAGATCGCCCGCGACGACCGCGCCGAGATGCACCAGGCGGCAGCGACGTGGATCGAAGCGGTGAGCGGCGAGCGGGGCGTCGACGTGGCCGAGCTGCTCGCCTACCACCTCGGTGAAGCGCTGACACTGATCTCCGATCCCGACGCCGAGCTTCGGGCACGGGCCTATCGGGTGCTCATGCAGGCGGGTGAGCGGGCGCGTAGCCTCAACCCGACCCACGGGGCCCTTTACTACCTCAAGGCGGTCGACGCCGCTGAATCCGACGCCGATCGTGCGGAAGCGCTGTTGTGGGCAGGACAGCTCAGCCAGGACGACGTCGACCAGGCAGAGCTGTGGCTCGAGGAGTCGCTCGCCCTCTACCGGCAAGCCGGCGATCCGGAAGGGCAGGCCGACGCGCTCACCCAGATGTCCAGCTGGGCATGGTGGCGAGGCGAAACCGAAAGAGCCGACCAGCTGATCCTCGAGTCGATCACCCTGCTCGAAGACCGGCCCGACACCGAGGCCAAGGCAGAGGCGTTGGTGAACAACGTTGGCAAGCTGTTTCTCCGCGGGTTGGATGCCGAGGCGCTGGTGGCGGCGGATCGGGCCGCGTCGGTCGTCGATGCCGCAGGTACCGCCGAAGACCAGATCAAGCTGCTGTCGTTCAGGGGCGCCGCTCTTGCCAACTCTGGGTCCAGCGATGAAGGCCTTGAGGACATGGCATCGGCGATGGGCATCGCCGATGACCGCAACTTCTCATTTCAATCGGTAACGATTCGCAACAACCTGGCAACGCTGACCCACCAGCTGCGATCACCCCAGGACGCGGTGGCGATGATCAACGAAGCCATCGATTTGGCCGAGGAGCGTCGCCTTCCAACGTCTGCGGAGTGGCTTCGGTTCACCAAATCCGAGATCCTCATCTGGACCGGCGACTGGGAGGAGTCGGTGGCCCTCGCCCGGGAGGTCATTTTGGCCGACGACGAGCGCGGCGGCAGCCAAGCCGGGATGGGTGTTCGGTCTCACATCGGACTGATCCAGCACTACCAGGGCGTCGAAAACCCCGCGGTGGACTGGGCAGACGTGGTCGACAACGCCCGGGAGGTCCAGGACCAGCAAGTAATTGCGCCGGTCATCAGCATCGCGGTGACGATGGCATACGACGGCGGAGACGCGGACGGGGCAAAACGGCTCGCCGACGAATACAACCAAACCGCCACCGATGTCTACCGGACGTGGTTCCTGCCCTGGGTCACCGGGCCCCTCGCCCAGCTCGGAGACAGCGATCGGATCTCGACCCTCCTTGAAGGATCACCCGTGATCGGGAGCCACGCCAAGGTGGGTCGGGCACGGGCCGAGGGCCATCTGGCGCAGGCCGGCGGAGACCTCGACCAGGCCGGCGGAAGATTTCTCGACGCCGTTGCCATCGCCGACGAGTTCGGTCGAACCGTCGATGCCACGTTGGCTCGAATCGACGCCGCGAGGGTGCTCACCGACGATCGGCTCGCCCCGACGATCGAGGCTGCTCGCAAGGAGGCGCAACGGATGGGCGCATCCCGGCTGCTCGCCCAACTCGACGAGATCGAGGGCATCACCTCGTCAGAGGCGGCCGGGGCCTAACCCTCCACCTGGGCCTCGACCTCGATCTCGACCTTCCAGGCCGCGTCGTTCAACGCGGCCACTACCACGATCGTGGCGACAGGAGCGGCGTCTCCGAAGACTTCGCGGTGTGCCCGTCCGATCTCGTCGGCATCGGCGGCGTCGGTGATGTACATCCGGGTACGCACAACGTCGGCGGTGGCTGCCCCCAGCTCGCTCAGCGCGGCGATGGCGATTTCTCCGCACCGCCGCATCTGCTCATAGGCGG
>Ga0255057_10000458_pt1 | contig 23226 bp, 22 predicted proteins | sample Cases_109_6_MG_FD_189022 | JGI IMG/M metagenome (GOLD analysis project Ga0255057, IMG submission 189022) | Seawater microbial communities from Amundsen Gulf, Northwest Territories, Canada - Cases_109_6 | ecosystem: Environmental > Aquatic > Marine > Gulf | place: Canada: Northwest Territories... | reverse complement strand
AAATACATCCCGCTTTTTGGCAGGTGGACCTTCCGCGTAAACGCGGAGACGGCCTATGGCGAGGCGTTGGGCTCGACTACCGCATTACCGCCATACAAGCAGTTCTTCGGAGGTGGGCCGCAATCGATTCGAGGCTATAAGGAGTCCTGGCTGGGCCCCAGAGACAGTTTTGGCAACCCTTACGGCGGCAATGTGTTGGTCGCGAGTCAACTTGAGCTTATAATCCCCCTTCCCGAGAAATGGAGCGGAAGCACACGGGGCAGCTTCTTCTACGACATCGGTAACGTATTCAATACCGGCGAGGTTTCATTCACAGATAAGTTAGGCAGTCCGGTAAGTTACAAGCCGGACTACAATGAATTGAAGACCTCCGTCGGTGTGGCGGTTCAATGGCTTGCGCCGATGGGGTTATTTCGATTCAGTTATGCGGTGCCGCTCAATGAATTTGAAGGCAACGACAGACATTACGGAGACGTAACTGAAGGTTTTCAGTTCTCCATTGGTCAGGCGTTTTAAGGATTGGACATTTTATGAATTTTGCAAAGCAACGAATAGTTAGGGCAACACTGGCGATTGCACTGGTTTCTATTTTCAGTGTCGTCGCTGTAGCGCAGGAAATGAAAATTGGTGTTGTGAACGTTCCGGTGTTGATGGAGCGCGCGCCGCAAGCGAAAGTGGCAATGGAGGCGTTACAGGAAGAGTTCGCACCGCGTCAACGAGTCATCGTTGCCAAGCAAACCGAATTCGAAGAACTCACTGAGAAAGTGAGACGTGATTTCGACGTCATGGGTGAGACCGAACGTCGCAACGCCGAAAAAGATCTTCGTGATCTTCAGCGCGAAGTCACGCGCTTGCAAACCGAATTCAGAGAGGATTTGAATCTTCGCAGAAACGAGGAACTCGGCGAACTTCAGCGTTCGTTGCTAAAAGAAGTGCAGGATTATGCGGAGACCACCAATTACGATCTCGTGGTCGGCGACGGTGTTTTGTATGCGAGCTCTACAGTTAACATTACAGAACTCGTACTGCGTGCGATGGAAGCTAATTACAACGCGACGGGGTCGACTGAATAGCGACGTCCGCTGAGACGACCACCTACGGTGCGATATGCCGGCTAGCCTCGGAGAACTGGCGACCGAATTCGGCTGTGACCTGGTAGGCGACCCGGACACCCGTGTGGACGGCGTTGCGACGCTCGCAAATGCGTCACCGCAATCCATCGGTTTTCTTGCCAATCCCGCATATCGAAATCAGTTGCAGGCCACCAAGGCGGCTGCCGTAGTGCTCGCTGAGGCCGACGCCGAAGATTGTCCGGTTGCCGCACTGATATGCGAAGACCCCTACATGACCTACGCACGAATCGCGGGCAGGTTACATCCGCCCAAAGTCCGTCCGCCGGGTATCCATTCATCGGCCGTTGTGGATGACAGTACAACGATCTCGGACAGCGCGCACATTTCAGCGAATGTTGTCATCGGTAAAGATTGTGCGATTGCCGACGGTGTCTTTATCGGCGCCGGCTGTGTATTGGGCGAACGTTGTTCCGTCGGCGCAAACTCGCAATTGCTCAGTAACGCGACGCTGGTCGATGACATCCGTATCGGTGAGCGCACGATCATTCACCCGGGCGCAATCGTCGGTTCCGACGGATTCGGCCACGCGCAGGGAGACTCAGGCTGGATCAAGATTCCCCAGGTCGGCGGCGTTGTCATCGGTGACGACGTGGAAGTCGGTGCGAATACGGCTGTCGATTGCGGCGCAATTGATGACACGGTCATAGAAGATGGCGTCAGACTGGATAACCTCATCCAGGTCGGGCACAACGTGCGCATCGGTGCGCATAGCGCGATCATCGGGCCGACCGCAATTGCCGGCAGTTCCGTGATAGGCAAGCGCTGCATGATTTCAGGACTGGTAGGGGTGGTAGGGCACGTATCGATATGCGATGACGTGATCATCACACCGCAGGTGCTGGTCACCAAAGATATCAAGGAGCCGGGCATCTATTCGGCAACTTTCGGCGCGGAGAAGGATAAGGACTGGAAGCGAATGGTGGTAAGGTTTCGACGGCTCGAGACCCTGGAGAAACGCGTTGCGGATCTCGAGGGGAAGGCAAAAGAATGACGGACGAATCACGAAATCTGGATATTCTGCAGATTCAAAAGCTGCTGCCTCATAGCTATCCGTTCCTGTTGGTCGACCGGGTTGTCGATTGTCAGCCCGGCATCTCGCTGACGGCCATCAAGAACGTAACGATCAATGAACCGTTTTTTCAGGGGCACTTCGAGGGCCGCCCGATCATGCCCGGCGTGCTGATCATCGAGGCGATGGCGCAGGCCGGCGGCATTCTTTATTACATGTCGTCGGAAGACATCGATGCCGGTCAGCTGTTCTATCTGGTTGCCGTCGATGATGCCAGATTCAGGCGTCCCGTCGTGCCCGGCGATCAATTGCAGATGGATGTGCGCGTCGCCCGGAAACGACGCAGCATGTGGCGTTTCGAGTGCTCCGCGAGCGTCGACGGCAGACAGGCCGTATCCGCTGTCATCATGTGCGCCCCCGGGGAAAAGCGAGAGTGATGGGCGCGCCAGGGGAAATGCGCGCGTGATCCACCCTACCGCGATAATCGCTGACACCGCCGTGATTGCCGATGACGTCGAGATTGGACCCTATACAATTATCGGTGACCAGGTTGAAATCGGTGCCGGATCGAAGGTCGACAGCCATGTCGTAATAAATGGCCCAACGGTAATCGGCGAGAACAATCATATTTACCAGTTCGCATCGATCGGTGACGATCCGCAGGACAAGAAATATCAAGGCGAAGATACGCGCCTGGAGATCGGCGACAGAAATACGATTCGCGAATACTGCTCGATAAGCAGAGGCACAGTGCAGGACGAGGGCGTGACCCGGCTCGGAGACGACAACTGGATCATGGCCTACGTCCACATCGCGCATGACTGCCAGATCGGTAACAAGACGATTTTGGCGAATAACACGACGCTTGCGGGGCACGTGCACGTCGGAGACTGGGCGATATTTGCCGGGTTTGCCGGCGCGCATCAGTTTGTCCACGTCGGTGCGCATAGTTTTCTCGGCATGTACACGGGCGCAAACCAGGACGTTCCTGCCTACGTGATGCTATTCGGCTTGCCGGGTGCGCCCGCTGGCATCAATAGCGAAGGGCTGAAACGGCGCGACTTCAACAAAGAACAAATACGCAATATCAAGAATGCCTATCGAATTGTGTATCGGAACGGTCTGAAACTCGCCGAAGCAATCGCGGAAATCGAAGGCCTGGTCGCCGATCAGCCGGAACTCGGGATATTTCTCGAATCGCTCAAGACGTCCGAGCGCGGCGTCGCCCGATAATGCGGGAACTTCGGATCGGCATGGTCGTTGGCGAAGTGTCCGGCGACCAGTTGGGTGCGGGGCTTATTCGAGCCCTCAAAGCGCAATATCCCGCCGTTCGTCTCGAGGGTGTCGCAGGACCAGCCATGCGCGAAGCAGGTTGCGACGTCTGGGAGGATGCCGAGTCCCTGGCGGTAATGGGCCTGGTCGAGCCGATCAAGGTATTACCGCGGCTGCTTCGACTGCGGCGCTCACTCGTGAAACGCTGGTCAGAGAATCCGCCGGATGTGTTCGTCGGTATCGATGCGCCGGATTTTAATCTGGGACTCGAGCAGTCGCTCCGCAAGCAGGGAATTACCACCGTTCATTACGTGAGCCCGACCGTCTGGGCGTGGCGGCAGGGCCGTGTCCGAAAAGTTGCGAAAGCCGTCGACAAAGTGCTGTGCATATTTCCGTTCGAAGAAAAGTTTTACGAAGCACATGACGTAGCTGCCGAATTCGTCGGGCATCCGCTCGCTGACGGTATTGATGCCAATGTGGATGTTGATGCTGTTAGAAAGGAGCTGGGACTGTCGGCTGAAAGAATCGTTGCCATCTTGCCCGGCAGCAGGAGCAATGAAATAACGAGGCTGGGGCCGGTGTTTACTGAAGCTTGTGCCCGCCTGATCGATCGTTTCGCCGATATTCAATTCATTGCGCCGATGGTTAACCCAAGATTGCGAACGGTTTTCGCGACTCACGTCGCAGAAGCCGGGATTGGTGATCACATCAAACTTGTCGACGGCAAAGCGGAATCCGTGATCGCCGCCGCCGATGTTGTCCTTCTCGCCTCAGGCACGGCTTCTTTGCAAACGGCACTGCTCGGCAGGCCGATGGTCGCGGCATACAAATTGTCGCCGCTGACACACTGGTTGCAGCGCTGGTTCAAGCTCGTCAAGTTGACGCATTTCGCGATGCCCAATCTGTTGACTGACGAGCCGATGGTGCCGGAATTTCTGCAGGGCGCGGCAACACCGGAGGCGCTGGCAGAGGCGGTTGCCGATCTGTTGGACAATGCCGGGCGTCGTGAAGAGATCCATCACAAGTTTGTTGCACTACGCGCGGATCTGGCGCGCGGTGCCCAGCAACGGGCGGCCAGAGCGATACTCGACCTGGCAGGCGGGGCGTGATGCCTCAGCACGCGATTGCGGGTATTGATGAAGCCGGCCGTGGCCCACTTGCCGGACCTGTCGTCGCGGGGGCCGTAATCCTCAACAGGCACATCGTCATAGAGGGCCTAAGGGACTCCAAGACGCTGACTGCAAAACGCAGAGCCGAGTTGGCTACCGACATACGGCAGCATTCACTGGCGTGGTCGGTTGCATGGGCAGACGCGGCGGAGATAGACAGTCTCAATATTCTCGAGGCAACGCTTCTGGCGATGCGTCGCGCCATCCTCGGACTGCCGGTGAAACCATATTATGTTCAAATCGACGGCAATCGAATGCCGGAACTCACGTTCGGCGGCGAGCGCATCGAAGGCGAGGCTATCATCGGCGGTGATGCGACAAACGCTGCAATCAGTGCGGCGTCGATCGTCGCCAAGGTCTGCCGCGATCAAATCATGGTCGAAATGGACAGGATCTACCCGAATTACGGCTTCGCCCGGCATAAGGGTTACGGAACGGCGGATCACCGCGAGCGCATCGAGCGCTTCGGGCCCTGTCAGCAACATCGGCGGAGTTTTCGTCCTTTCCGTGTGCTTACGCCCCGTTCGATGACCTTTAGCGATTGATGAGTTTAGAATGGACAGCTCAACATGACTCATCCTTTCGTACATCTGCATCTGCACACCGAGTTCTCGATCGTCGACAGTACGGTCAGGATTCCTGCGTTGATGCAACAGTGTGCATCAATGGGCATGCCCGCCGTTGCACTGACGGACCAGGGCAATCTCTTTGGCATGGTCAAGTTTTGTCGCCAGGCTATCAAGGCCGGCGTCAAACCATTGGTTGGTGTTGATCTAAAGCTTGCCGATCACGATGACATCGGCAGGCCTGCAGCGATGGTGTTGCTCTGCCAGAACCAAACCGGTTATCGCAATCTCACCGCATTGTTGACGAGGACCTTTCTCGAAGGCCAGCATCGCGGCGTTCCCATGGCTGAACGGGAGTGGTTGACGAAAGAGAGTTGCGAAGGGCTTATCGCATTGTCAGGCGCGATGCAGGGCGATGTTGGCCGGGCACTGGTCAGTAATCACTACGATGTTGCCGAAAAGCGCTTGGCAGCATGGCTGAAAATATTCGGCGACCGCTATTACCTGGAGTTGACGCGCACGGGGCGTAGCGGTGAGGACGAATATGTACACAGTGCGTTGCGACTCGCCAGCGGCATGAGCGTTCCGGTCGTTGCCAGTAACGATGTGCGATTCATTGATCCCAAGGATTTTGAAGCACATGAGGCGCGAGTCTGCATTCAGGAGGGCCGCACACTCAGTGACCCCGACCGGCCGCGCCACTACAGCGAGGAGCAGTACCTGAAAGACTCCGGCCAGATGGCCAAACTTTTCGAGGATGTGCCCGAGGCGCTGTCGAATGCCTGGGAAATCGCCAAACGCTGCAATCTGGATCTCAGACTCGGAGAGAGCTTCCTGCCCGCGTTTCCCGTCCCCGAAGGTCAAACGACAGAGGAATACCTGGCCTCGGAGTCGGAATCGGGACTTGCCGCTGCGCTGGCGCGGATATTTGAGAAGCTTGAAACCGATGAATCGGATCGCAATAGTGTTGCAGCGCCGTACATGGAACGGCTTGCGACAGAACTCGCTGTCATCTGCGACATGGGATTTGCCGGTTATTTTCTGATCGTTGCCGATTTCATTCGCTGGGCCAAGGAACACCAGATTCCGGTCGGGCCCGGCCGCGGTTCGGGTGCGGGCTCGCTGGTTGCCTGGGCTCTGGGGATAACCGACCTCGATCCTCTCGAGCACGAACTTCTGTTCGAGAGATTCCTGAATCCCGAGCGTGTTTCGATGCCGGACTTCGATATCGACTTCTGCATGGAAGGTCGCGACCGGGTCATCGAGTATGTCGCCGAGAAGTACGGCCGCGACCGCGTGTCGCAGATCATCACCTACGGAACCATGGCCGCAAGAGCCGTAATTCGGGATGCCGGCCGCGTATTGGGGCACCCGTATGGCTTTGTCGATCGCATTGCAAAACAGGTGCCGTTTGAAATTGGCATTACGCTCGACAAAGCACTCGAGCAGGAAGAAGAACTTGCGGCGATGTACCAGAACGATGAGGAGGTCCGTTCGACGATTGACCTTGCCAAGTCGCTCGAGGGCCTGGTCAGAAATGCTGGCGAGCACGCCGGTGGCGTCGTTATCGCACCAAACAAGCTGACCGACTTCACGCCACTGTATTGCGAAGAGGGCGGCGAGCATGTCGTTACCCAATTGGACAAGGACGACGTGGAGGCGGTGGGCCTCGTCAAGTTCGACTTCCTGGGGCTGAAAACTCTGACCATCATCGATTGGGCAGTGCACACCGTTAATGCCGGGAATCCCGACTTACATCTCGACATCAGCGGCATTCCGATGAATGATGCCCGGACATTCGAAATGTTGCGGACAAAGAGTACGACCGCAATATTCCAACTCGAGTCGCGCGGCATGCACGATCTCGTCACGCGCATGCAGCCCGACCACTTCGAGGATCTCGTGGCTCTGGTCGCGCTGTTCCGGCCCGGCCCACTGCAATCGGGCATGGTCGATGACTTTATTTCACGAAGACACGATGCGAGTAAATCCAATACTGACTATCTGCATCCCGACCTGACTTCCGTTCTAAGCGAGACCTACGGCGTCATCCTCTACCAGGAGCAGGTGATGCAAATCGCGCAGATACTGGCAGGCTATACGCTTGGCGGCGCTGATCTTCTGCGGCGCGCAATGGGCAAGAAAAAACCCGAGGAAATGGCCAAGCAACGCGAAGTCTTTGTCAATGGCGCGATGAAGCGCGGCGTCGCAGACTTCACGGCGACGCGCATCTTCGACTTGATGGAAAAGTTTGCCGGCTACGGCTTTAACAAATCACATTCGGCGGCCTACGCCTTGCTGGCGTATCAGACGGCTTACCTCAAAGCACATTACCCGGCGGCATTTACCGCGGCCGTCATGAGCGCGGATCTGGACAACACCGATCGGCTCGTATTGATCAAGGATGACTGCAGGCGCATAGGGCTAGCATTGAAGGCGCCAGACATTAACAAGTCAGGCTACCAGTTCAGCGTTGCCGGAGAGCAGTCGATCCTGTATGGCCTCGGTGCAATCAAGGGTGTTGGCCGCAGCGTGGTCGAATCCATCATCGACGAGCGCAACAGGAATGGCGAGTTCTCAAGTCTGAACGAGTTTTGCCGCCGCGTGGATCCGGACAAGCTCAATCGTCGGGCGATCGAGGCGATGCTCAAGTCCGGTTCGATGGATACCTTCGGCGAGACCCGTCGCAGCATGATGCGAGCTTTGCCGGAAGCGATGAAGTCTGCCGACCAGGAAGCACGTGCCCGGGCCGCCGGACAGAATGACATGTTCGGCATCGACAAACCGGAGCCTGCCGTCGCGTCGGTGCAGGCACGCGACTTCGTCGAATGGAATGAACGTGAATACTTGAGAAAAGAAAAAGAAGCGCTCGGTCTGTACCTTACCGGTCATCCCTTCGATGCTATCGTGAAGGATGCACTCTATTTAGCTGACGGTAGATTGGGTGATATCAGTTCGGAACCACCACCGCCAAAAAACAACGGTGAGCGAAGTTACGCGCAAGTTGGCCGCCAGGTAACGGTGGCCGGTCTGATCATGGACATACGCAAGCGCGGCAACCGGCTCACCGTCGTTCTCGACGACGACTCGGGTCGCATCGAGACCAGTTTTTCGATGGAGGTTTTTCAGGAGTTTCGGTCTCTTTTAATCAAGGACGAAATCGTGATCGTGAGCGGCACGTTACGCTACGACGACTTCCTGTCTGCCTGGCGTGTCAGCGCCAAACGCGTCTTGCATATCGATCTCGCTATCGAGAAACAAGCAAAGGGAATGGTGTTGAGTCTGGCACCCAACGGGCAGGGCGATTATCTCCTGACCCGCCTGCATGACGTATTACTGCCCTACCGCGAGGGTCATTGTGACGTTTCGGTGCAATACATCGGCACGGACGCTGCCGCGCGCCTGAATCTCGGGCCCGAGTGGACAGTCAAACCCAGCCGCGAATTGCGCGACAAGCTTGCCGCTTTACTCGGCCAGAATAGTGTCAGATTGCTCTACGCACCGGGCCGGGAAATAATGTAGAGTCGATCGTCCGTGCTGGTAAAATCAATAAGTTATGGACCTTAAGTTCCTCGATTTCGAACAGCCTATTGCAGAACTCGAAGCCAAGATCGATGAGCTTCGATTTGTCGGCGATGATTCCGAAATCAATATCAACGAAGAGGTTGCGAGGCTCAAGGGCAAGAGCGAGGCGCTGACCAAGAGCATATTCTCCAAGCTCAGCGCCTGGCAGATCGCGCAGGTCGCTCGCCACCCGATGCGGCCGTACACGGCCGACTATCTGAAGAGCATCTCTCCCGATTTCCAGGAACTGCATGGCGATCGGATGTACGCCGATGATCCCGCAATTATCAGCGGCGTTGGCAGACTGGATGGCCGACCAGTGATGTTTATTGGCCATCAGAAAGGTCGCGATACGAAGGAACGCGTGCGTCGAAACTATGGCATGCCGAAGCCCGAGGGCTACCGCAAAGCACAACGCATGATGAAAATGGCAGAGAAATTTTCGCTGCCGATTGTCACGCTGATCGATACGCCGGGCGCGTACCCCGGTGTCGGTGCAGAGGAACGCGGACAAAGTGAGGCGATCGCCCAGAGTCTTTATCTGATGGCCGGCTTGCGCACACCGATAATCAATGTCGTGATTGGTGAAGGCGGCTCCGGCGGTGCGTTGGCGATTGGCGTCGGCGATCGCCTGTTGATGTTGCAGTATGCGGTCTATTCCGTGATCTCGCCGGAGGGCTGTGCGTCTATTCTCTGGAAGAGTGCCGAAAAAGCCGAGGAAGCCGCGGAAGCGATGCGAATCACTGCAGAAAGCCTTAATGAATTCGGTCTGATCGACGAGGTATTGCCCGAACCGTTGGGGGCGGCGCATCGCGATCCGGCCGCGTCTGCCGAAGTCATTCGAAATGCGCTTCTGAAACACCTGGAAGAACTCGATCGTCTCGATGTTGATCAACTACTCGAAACGCGTCAGCGCCGCATTGCCGGTTTCGGCCAGTTCAAGGAATAGCACGCCAATCAATGTCGTTTAATTCAGAAGTTTTGTTGTCGCGTCTCGCAAAACTGCAAGAGAGTAGGCCGCGCCGATACATCGTCGCATTTAGTGGCGGCATGGATTCGAGTGTTCTCTTGCACGCGCTGGCGGCCAGCGCCAACGCGCACCAGACACCGATAGTCGCTATTCATATCAACCACGGCTTGCACGAGGACGCGCCCGTATGGGAGGCGCATTGCCGAAGAGTTGCGGGCGATCTCGATGTGCCATTCTTCAGTCAAACGGTCGGGGTCGACGACAAATCCGGACTCGGCCTCGAAGCGACCGCCCGGCTTGCTCGCTACGATGCATTCCGTGACATTGTTGAGGAAGACGACTGGCTTCTCAGCGCACATCACGAAGACGATCAGGCAGAGACGCTGCTCCTGAATCTGATGCGTGGCAGCGGCCTCGCCGGGCTCGCCGGAATTGGCGCGCTGCAGCCTTTTGCCCGCGGTATGCTCGCCAGACCGTTGCTTGGCGTGAGCGGCCAGTCGATCAAAACCTATGCCGAACAACAGGGGCTGCGCTGGATCGACGATCCATCGAATCTGGATACGCGATTCGACCGCAATTTTCTACGTCGTGATGTCATTCCCGTATTGGCAGAACGGTGGCCAGGTGTTGCACAACGACTTGGCAAGAGCGCGGAGCTGGCTTCCGAGGCGAGCGAACTGCTGATTGATCTCGCCCGCCTGGATCTCGCCACTATCGCCACTGGCACATTGCCTGACAAGCTGGACATCGAGGGACTCAAGTCACTGTCCGAAAAACGACAACGCAATCTGTTGCGCCACGCCGTCAGACAATGTGGTCTGCCGCCGGCACCGGCGACGCGCCTTAAGCAAATCACGCAGGAATTGATCCCGGCGAGAGAGGATGCTCAGCCACTCGTTGACTGGCCTGGCGCCGAAGTCAGGCGCTATCGAAATCATTTGTACCTGCTTGCCGACGTTTCTGATGAAACGGTGCTTGCCGCGACGACATTGAAGGCGGACGGAGCATGGACGGATCTCGGCAGCGGAAGCGGCCAGATGCGCCTGGAAGCCGGCGTCGATGGCGGCATCGATGGTCTGGCAGTCGAAGACGGGCTTGCGTTACGATTTCGACAAGGTGGCGAAGAATTTTGTCCGGCGGGCCGAAATCGCACTCATAAACTCAAAAAACTGCTGCAGGAAGACGGCGTCGTGCCGTGGATGCGACAGCGGATTCCGCTGCTTTATTCGGGCGATCGCCTGGTCGCAGTCGGCGACCTCTGGGTTGCGGCAGAAGCAAGTAAAACAAACGGTTACGGCATTCATTGGCGTAATCGTCCAGCGTTGCACTGACTATTGTTTGATTGTTAAAGACTTGACGATCTGTTAGCTTGTAAAACCGTCTTTCATCCAGCGACGGGACGACAAGGGTTGGAAGAAAAGCACGAGATGGCAGCGCCAGTTTCCGTGTTTTTATTCTGACCCTTTATCATTTCCCGAAGCCTTAGTTCAAGGGCCTGCAAATGACATCGTATGTATTCATCACCGGCGGCGTGGTGTCCTCCCTCGGTAAGGGGATCACTTCTGCCTGCCTCGGTGCAATCCTGGAATCGCGTGGACTGTCGATCAGCATGATCAAGCTGGATCCGTACCTGAATGTTGACCCCGGAACGATGAGCCCCTTTCAACACGGTGAGGTATTTGTCACCGCAGATGGTACCGAGACAGACCTCGATCTCGGCCACTACGAGCGTTTTGTCCGGACAACCACCGGACGCGACAGCAATTTCACGACCGGCAGGATTTACGAGAGTGTGATCGCCAAGGAGCGGCGCGGCGATTATCTCGGCGCAACCGTTCAAGTCATCCCGCATATCACCGACGAAATCAAGAAAAGCGTCAAGAAGGGCGCCGGCGACGCCGATATTTGCCTCGTCGAGATCGGTGGAACGGTGGGCGACATCGAGTCGCTGCCATTTCTCGAGGCGATTCGGCAAATGGGCATCGAGCTTGGTCACGATCGGGTCGTCTATGTGCACCTGACACTCGTGCCGTATATCAAGACATCGTCCGAGATCAAGACCAAACCGACGCAGCACTCGGTCAAGGAACTGCGCTCCATCGGCATACAGCCCGATATTCTCGTTTGTCGCTCGGAACAGGTGTTGCCGTCCGAACATCGCAAGAAAATTGCCTTGTTCACCAATGTGCAGGAAGCGGCTGTTATATCCGCGTATGACGTCGACGATCTGTACAAGATCCCGGCCATGATGAAGGACCAGGGATTGGACGAGATCGTCACCAAGCAATTACATCTGGACCTTCCGCCGGCCGATCTCAGCGAATGGGATACGGTGGTTAAGGCCAAGCAGAACCCGAAAAGCGAAGTCAATGTCGCCATGGTCGGCAAGTATGTTGATCTTCGCGACTCCTATATATCGCTATCCGAGGCGCTGCTGCATGGCGGAATACACACGCGTACGCGTGTAAACATCCATTACATCGAATCACAGGATATCGAGGATAAGGGCGTCGACTGCCTGCACGGCATAGATGGCATCGTCGTGCCCGGCGGCTTTGGCGACCGTGGCATCGAAGGCAAGATCACAGCGGTTCAGTATGCGCGGGAAAACAGCGTGCCTTATCTCGGCATTTGCCTTGGCATGCAGGTGGCCATCATCGAGGCTGCACGTAATCTCGCTGGACTCGACGGAGCACACAGTACGGAGTTCGTACGCGGCACGCTGCATCCGGTTGTCGCACTGATCACCGAGTGGGAGACCGACGCCGGAGAACGCGAGCAGCGCAGCGAGGAGTCCGAACTCGGCGGCACCATGCGTCTCGGCGCACAGAAGGTAAGTCTTGTCGAAGGATCACTTGCAGCGACGGTATATGGCGACAACGAGATTCACGAGCGCCACCGGCATCGCTACGAGGTCAACAACAACTACCGGGACACCCTCGAGAAGGCCGGCATCAGATTTTCGGGCCTGTCGGTCGACGACCTGGTCGAAGTGATCGAGATACCCGGGCACCCGTGGTTCGTTGCCAGCCAGTTTCATCCCGAATTCACCTCCAATCCGCGTGACGGCCATCCGCTGTTTACCGGGTTTATCCTCGCAACCCGGCTGCATCACAGTGGTGAGATGCCGAAGGTCGCCCAGGCATGAAGTTATGCGGTTTCGATGCCGGACCAGACAAACCGTTTTTTCTGATTGCGGGAACCTGTGTCGTCGAAAGTGAGGCCATGGCCGTGGAAACGGCCGGACAGCTCAAATCGATCTGCGGCGAATTGAAGATCCCGTTTATCTACAAGTCATCATTCGACAAAGCCAATCGAAGTTCGAAAGATGGATTCCGCGGGCCGGGTCAGGAAGAAGGCCTGCGCATTCTCGCTGAGGTGAAGTCGCAGCTTGGAGTACCGGTCCTGACGGATGTCCACGAAGATACGCCGATGGCGGAGGTCGCATCGGTCGTTGACGTGTTGCAGACACCGGCATTCCTTTGCAGGCAAACAAATTTCATATTGAGCGCCGTCAGTCAGGGTAAACCTGTCAACATCAAGAAAGGCCAGTTTTTGTCGCCGTGGGAAATGCAGAACGTGGTCGATAAGGCGAAATCGACCGGAAACGACGACATCATGGTTTGCGAGCGGGGTTTTTCCTTCGGCTACAACAATTTGGTGTCCGACATGCGCAGCCTTGCCATATTGCGGGGCACCGGCTGTCCGGTGGTCTTCGATGCGACGCATTCTGTGCAATTGCCAGGCGGTCATGGCAGCTCGTCGGGTGGTCAACGGGAGTTCATCCCCGTGCTGGCGCGATCTGCAACGGCTGCAGGCGTGTCGGGTCTTTTCATGGAAACACATCCGGATCCCGACAAAGCATTGAGCGATGGACCCAACGCATGGCCGCTCGACAAGATGCGTGCACTTCTGGAAACGCTGAAAGCGATAGACGACGGCGTAAAGGCAAAGGCTTTTCAGGAAGCGGAATACGGTCTCGGAACATGATCAGGATTACAGACATACGCGGTCGCGAAATTCTGGATTCCCGAGGCAACCCGACGGTCGAAGCCGACGTGCGACTCGATGATGGCAGTTCCGGACGCGCCGGCGTGCCGTCCGGCGCCTCGACCGGTACCCGCGAGGCGGTCGAACTTCGCGACGGTGACGAGTCCAGATATGCAGGCAAAGGCGTTCAAAAGGCGGTTGCCAACGTCAATGGTGTGATTCGTGACGCGCTGCTCGCAGAATCGTTCAGCGATCAACGTGCCATCGATCAGAAGATGATTGACCTGGACGGTAGCGATAACAAAGAAAATCTGGGGGCGAACGCATTGCTCGCGGTTTCACTGGCAGTCGCTAAAGCCGAAGCGCAATCGAAAGGCGTTTTACTTTTCAGGCATTTGGGTGGCAGCACGACGATACCGGTACCGATGATGAACATTATCAATGGCGGCGCGCACGCCAATAACAGCGTCGACATTCAGGAATTCATGATACTGCCGGTCGGCGCACCCAACTTTGCCGAGGCGCTGCGATACGGCGCGGAAATATTTCATGCCCTCAAGGATGTCCTGCAAGGCATGAATCTGAACACCGCAGTCGGCGACGAAGGCGGATTTGCGCCGGATCTGCCGTCCAACGTGGCTGCGCTCGATACGATCGTCGAGGCCACAGAGCGAGCAGGCTTCAGGATGGGAGAGGACATCCTGCTTGGTCTCGACATCGCGAGTTCGGAGTTTTACGTGGACGGCCGTTACCGGCTGGAATCGGAAGGGCGGGATTTCGACGCTGCCGGTTTTTGCGAGTTTCTGTCAGAACTGGTCGATGCCTACCCGATCATTACGGTCGAGGACGGTATGGACGAGGGTGACTGGGACGGCTGGGCCCAGCTGACGGAAAGGCTGGGTTCCCGGGTGCAGCTCGTCGGGGATGATATTTTTGTCACCAACACCAGCATCCTGCAGTCCGGGATCGAGCGAAATATCGCAAATTCTGTGTTGATAAAACCTAACCAAATCGGTACCTTATCGGAAACTCTTGATGCAATTACTATGGCGGTCGAGGCAGACTACACAGCAGTCATCTCGCATCGCTCCGGGGAGACCTCTGACAGCACGATCGCGGACATCTCGGTTGGGACTGAAGCCACGCAGATCAAGACGGGCTCTCTGTCGCGATCGGACCGGGTCGCCAAGTACAACCAGCTGTTGCGCATCGAAGAGGAACTGGGCAGCGAGGCCGGATATGCCGGACGAGGGGCATTCTCGGTCGAAGTGTCCTGAACGATTTTGGGGATAGGGGACAAACTTGCTTTCATCGCGATGGATACTCGCAGCACTGGTAATCCTCGGGCTGGTCATGCAGGTGAACCTGTGGCTGTCCGATAACGGCTATCGCAAGACCCGTGAACTTAGATCCGCTGTTGCCGAGCAACGCGAGCAGAACCAGGGTCTCAAAGCGCGCAATGTCGCCCTCGAAGCAGAAGTGATGAATCTCAAGAATGGCCGTGAGGCGGCGGAAGAAAGGGCGCGCACCGACTTGGGCTTGATTGGCCACAAAGAAACTTTCTACCAGGTAGTTCCCGCCACGCATACGCCAGAAGCAGAGTGACGCACGCACCGCTGCCGGACTGGTACCGTGCCTACGGCGAGCCGCCCGCATCCTGTCGCATCAAGAACGAAAACGCGGACTTTCAGGTCGATGAGCAACTCGGTTTCGAGCTGTCGGGTGATGGCGAGCACGACTACCTCTTGATAGAAAAAGACGGCGCCAATACGGGCTGGGTGGCGGGTGGCCTGGCCAGGTTCGCCGGCATTCGCGAATCCGATGTGGGTTATGCCGGACTAAAAGACCGCCATGCGGTGACCACGCAATGGTTCAGTGTGCGACGCCCGGCTGGCGACAAGGCTGACTGGCAAGGACTCGACCTGGAAGGCGTTCGTGTGATGCGGGAAGCTCGGCATCATCGCAAACTTCGGCGTGGCGCTCATACCGGTAACCACTTTCGCATCGCATTGAGAAATTTCTCTGATAACGGCGGAAATTTAAACGAACGCCTGTCGAACATCCGGAGTGGCGGCGTTCCAAACTACTTTGGCGAGCAGCGCTTCGGACGGGGTGCAGGCAATCTCGATCTGGCTCGCGACTATTTTTCAGGCAAGCGAATGTCGCGAAGCAAACGAAGCATGGCCATATCCGCACCGCGCTCGTTTCTTTTTAATCATATTCTCGATGACAGGGTCAAAAACGGCACCTGGAATGCCTTGCTGGCGGGGGACTGCGCCAATCTTGACGGCAGTGCCAGCATCTTTCATGTTGCGGCAGTCGATGATGAACTTAAGGGACGAATCGATACGCTCGACATTCACCCGAGCGGTGCGCTGTGGGGTAGCGGCGCCCTGCAAAGCGAGGGCGACGTCGCCGAACGGGAAGACTTGATCGTCAATCGCTTTCCCGAGTTCATGGAAGGCCTTCAAAACGACAGGGTTCAGCAGTCAAGACGAGCATTGCGCCTCGGCGTTCGGGACTTAAGCTGGGAGCAAGAGGGCGACACCCTGTGGCTGGACTTTTTTCTGACGCGGGGTGGTTTCGCGACAGTCGTGCTCAGAGAAATCGCCAATTACGAAAATTCGGGGACAGACCCCGGGACAGACCCGGGGTCTGTCCCCAGTCAGCTTTTTCTTAACAGCACATAGACGGCGCCGGTGCCGCCGTCGACCTGGCGGGCGGAGATAAACGCCAGCACCGCGTCCCATTTTCTCAGCCAGTTATCGACTTTTGCCTTCAAAATCGGTCCACGATCGCCGGATCCCAGGCCCTTGCCGTGAATGACACGAACACAGCGGTGGCCCTGGTCAACACTGTTCTCGATAAAATCGCTGAGCACCGTCCTGGCCTCGGCGACAGTCAGACCATGAAGATCGATTTCGGACTGAACGCTGAAATTGCCGCGAGCAAGCTTGCGAAAGTTACGTCGCCCCACAGACGGACGGGCAAAAGAGAGGCTCTGGCCACCTTCGAATTCCATCGATTCGGCATCCGCGTTTAGGCTCTCGCGTAAAGCATTCCGTTCGTCGCGTTTCGCGAACTTGGCCTTAGGCCTCGGCCGACTTGGCGGGGGTGGCACGGCGTCCTGGCGTAACGGCCGCGCATCCGACATCTGGCGTCGAAATAGCTCGGCGTCATCTTTGTCTTTTGTCGACAATGCGAGCTCCGTAATGATCGCTATGGCAGAGGGAAAACTTTGAGTATAGTGAGCGCGGCTTCGAAAACCCACGAAACCCGCTCACTCATGGACGAAATGTGAAAATTCTAGTCAGCAACGATGATGGCTATCTCGCCACCGGAATTACGATGCTCGCCGACGAGCTGTCCGAGATAGGGGATGTGGTCGTATTCGCCCCGGATCGAAATCACAGTGGCGCCAGCAATTCTCTGACTTTGCACGCACCGCTTCGGGTTCATCAGGTGGTCGAGGGCCGCTATTTCGTCAATGGTACGCCCACCGATTGTGTTCACCTTGCGCTCTCCGGATATCTCGATTTCGAGCCCGACATTGTCGTCGCGGGTGTCAATCATGGCGCCAACCTCGGCGACGATGTCATCTACTCGGGCACGGTGGCAGCGGCGATGGAGGGCCGCTTTTTGGGTTATCCCGCTATCGCAGTCTCGCTAGTGGGTCACCAGGGAGGCCAATTTGGCGCTGCAGCACGGGTCGCCCGCGACCTGGTCGAACGCCTGAAGGAAAATCCACTGCCGAACGATGTGATATTGAATGTCAACGTACCGGATCGGCCCTATGACCAGCTTAAAGGCGTCCAGGCAACCCGGCTCGGCTTCAGACATCGATCTGAACCGCTGATCAAGACCAAGGACCCGCAGGACAAGACGATTTTCTGGATTGGCCCGGCTGGACCGGGTCAGGACGCCGGCCCCGGCACCGACTTTGAAGCCATCAAGCAGGGTGCAGTTTCTGTAACGCCGCTCAAAGTGGATTTGACGTGGCACGAGGTGCTGCCAGAGATCGGTGAATGGATTAGCAAGTGATTGATCACAACGTTCGCGGAATCGGCATGACATCTGCGCGTACGCGCGACCGGCTCGTGCAGCGCCTACACGAGTCCGGGATCAAGTCTTCCGAGGTCCTCGAGCAAATCCGCAACGTGCCGCGTCATCTATTTGTCGACGAGGCTTTGGCGAGTCGGGCCTATGAAGACACGGCGCTGCCGATCGGGCTGGGGCAGACGATCAGTCAGCCCTATGTCGTCGCCAGGATGACAGAGGCATTGCTAGACGGACTGGACGGTGGACGCATATTGGAAATCGGCACCGGTTGCGGTTATCAAACCGCCGTGCTGGCGCCACTGGTCAAGGAGATTTATACGGTAGAACGCATTCCGGAACTCCTGAAAAAAACCAAGCAGCGCCTGCGCCAACTGGATATTTACAACGTGCACTTCAGGCTCGGCGATGGCTGGGAGGGGTGGCCGAAATATGCACCGTATGACGGCATCATCGTTGCCGCGGCGGCGGAGGAGCTCCCGGAAAAGCTTCTCAGTCAGCTTGAAACCGGCGGACACCTTGTCATTCCAGTCGGGCCATCGGGCCGGCAGGAGCTGGTCAACGTGACCAAGTACCACGACCGTTACGAACAGCAGCCCATTGGTCTCGTCAGTTTTGTTCCGCTTGTTCACGGAAAAAAAACATAAAAACAACAATATGCGGGATATTATTAAGCAAGTAATTCAACAAGGACGTCGATAGTCTTGCGCCTGTTCGGTCCCCTCTATGATCGTGTGCTTGCCTGGTCGGCTCACCGACACGCCGAGAAATATCTTGGCGCCTTGAGTTTCGCCGAGTCTTCATTTTTTCCGATTCCGCCCGATGTCATGCTCGCGCCGATGTGCCTCGCAGACAGGGGGCGCGCCTGGCGATTCGCGGCCGTGACGACGATCACTTCGCTTATCGGAGGTATTGCCGGCTATGCGATCGGCTATTTTTCACTGGAGGCGATCGAGCCATGGCTGCATAACATGGGCTATTGGCCAGCTTTTCTCAAAGGCCGCCAATGGTTCGACGAGTGGGGCGTCTGGGCAGTGTTTGTTGCCGGTTTTTCGCCGATTCCTTACAAGATCTTCACGATCTCGGCCGGCGCGGCCGCGCTCAACCTGCCGGGTTTTGTGATTGCATCCCTGATCGGTCGCGGCGCCCGGTTTTTCCTGGTCGCCGGGTTCGTCGTCGCCGGAGGAGAACGCATGGCTTCGGCTCTGCCAAAATATGTTGAGCGTATCGGCTGGGCAGTGGTCTTACTGGCAGTAACAGCCGGCGTGATCATCACACAAACGGATTAAAACGGGCATGGCACGAATTCGTTGCTTCGTCGCGATGGCAGTGTTGCTTCTCCTTGTGGCATGCGGGCCGAAAACCCGCTGGGACCACACGCCGACGGAGCAGCACATCGTTCGAACGGGCGAGACGCTGTTTACCATCGGCTGGCGATACGGTGAGGATCCGCGCGACCTTGCCCGCTGGAACAAGATCAAAGACGCCTCGCGGATATACCCGGGCCAGGTCATTCTGCTGCAACCGCCGGCCGGGGAGCGAAGATCGTCGTCAACATCGGCGCCCAAGACAACGACCACTCGGCCGCTGCCACCAATTCCAACGCAACCGGCACCACCCTGGGGTTGGCCAGTCAAGGGTAAGGTCACAGTCGAGTTCGGCAAGCGTCCCGGCACTGGCACCGGCATCCTGATTGACGGGACTGCCGGCCAATCGATTAATGCGGCTGCGAACGGCACCGTTGTGTATTCGGGCAGTGGACTAATAGGTTACGGAGAGCTTATTATCGTGAAGCACAACGACACCTACCTGAGTGCCTACGGGTACAACGCGTCGCTACTGGTCAGAGAGGGCCAGGCCATAAAAAAAGGCCAAAAAATTGCGACGATGGGTGAGGGGCCGGGAGGAAAGCCGCGACTGCATTTTGAGATCAGGCGCAATGGCAAGCCGGTTAACCCGCGACAGTATCTGCCTGCGAGATAATTCGACTTGATCGTCACTTGACGTGGTCGTGGTCCACTCCCCAATTGGCGAGGGACTTAAGAAGTGGGTCAGATTTCCCGTGAAGCTGGCAAGACGAGTCGGAGTTCCGATCCCACCCGCCTGTACCTGAACGAAATCGGCGTATCGCCGCTACTCACCGCATCCGAAGAAGTGAAGTTCGCACGCCGTATCAAGAAAGGCGACGAGTCCGCTTGGCATCGCATGATCGAAAGCAATCTTCGCCTCGTCGTGAAGATTGCGCGGCGCTATGTCAATCGCGGACTGCCGCTCCTGGACCTCATCGAGGAGGGTAATCTTGGGCTGATTCATGCGGTCAAGAAGTTCGATCCTGAACGCGGTTTTCGCTTTTCGACCTATGCCACCTGGTGGATTCGGCAGACCATCGAGCGCGCGATCATGAACCAGTCACGCACGGTGCGACTGCCTATCCACGTGATCAAGGAAATTAACGCTTGTATGCGTGCCTCGCGGACCATTCGCCAGGGGCAGGACGCGCATCCGACCGCAGCAGAGATTGCCGACTATCTGGACAAGGATGTTCACGATGTCGAAAGGCTGCTGGCGTTGCATGAGCGCGTCACCATTTGCTCGAGCTCATCAGACGACGAACGCGGACCGCTGGATTCCCTGCCGGCGAGGCACGACGCCGAACCCGCACAGTGCGCCCAGCAGGAACGGGTTAACTCGATTCTTGACGCCTGGATCTTCAAGCTCAGTGACAAGCAAAGGGCTGTTGTCGAGCGACGATTCGGACTGCATGGCCAACGGCGCCTGACACTCGAAGAAATTGGCAGGGAAATTGGTGTCACGAGGGAGCGCGTTCGCCAAATTCAGCTCGACGCGCTCGCTAACCTCCGCGGCATGATGGAGAGCCACGGCATATTCGGCGACTCGATGCTCGATTAATTGGGGACGGACTCCGAGTCCGTCCCTACTCTTTAACCGGGACGGACTCCGAGTCCGTCCCCGTCAATCTTTAACAATTAGCACGGCGGCAACTCTGCGGCCCTCGCTGATCAGGATATTGAATGTGCGGCAGGCGGCGGCCGTGTCCATCGCCTCCAGGCCGATACCTTGCCTTGCCAGGGAAAAGACCAGTTCACGTGGTGGAAAAACGGGCTTGGAGCCTGTGCCTAGCAGAATCAATTCCGGAGACGATGCAATTAGCGGCTTGAAATCTTCTTCGGTCAATTCGTCGATATCAGATGCCTGCCAATCGTTAAGTACTTCCTCCGCCGTCAGGGCAAAGTCGTCGCTCAGGCGTTGATTGCCGACCGTAATTGTCCCCGGTTCGACCCGGTGAATGGTGACGTTGGTTGTCTGGTCTCTTGTAAATTTCAAAGATTTGCCCGGTATGCTTCGTTACCATGCTACGCACCGAACCATGTTTACGGCAAATGAAAAAATGAGACAAGCGATCGTTGTATTGCCGGCAGGAATGTCGGGGCGAATCAACGACGCAAGACAACGGCGGTGGCTGTCGCGCACGACGCTGCAGAATCCGCAGACCCCAAAGGATATCTTCGTCAGAGTGCTTGTGGCCATTGGCCTGACGCCACCATCGGAGGGGCTTGCGGCGCTGAGGTTCTGGGGTCAGACCGGAGATCGGCCCACCGTCTGGATCGCCGCTGCCGACCCGGTGCATATGGAGGCGAGGCTCGATCATCTCTGTCTGCATGCGCTTCAAGGCGAACAAGCGCCAAGGTCAGATTTGCGCGCCGTTTTCGATTTCCTGCAGACGTCTCTGGGTGACAATACGAGCTTCGCTTTTGCAAGGGTCGGCAAGTGTGGTTACCTGCGAGGCGATGAGGGCATGGTGACCGCAGCGATGCCTGCGGCGGCGATCGATGGCCAGGCGCCCGACGATTTCATGCCCTCTGGTGAGGCCGCGGCCGGATACCACCGATTGACCAGTGAATTGCAGCTGTCACTGCACGAGCACGAGGTCAATTTGCGGCGCGAGGAGGAGGGTCTGCTGCCGATCAACTCGGTCTGGTTCTGGGGTGGCGGCATGGCGCCCGAGAAAAAAGTGCAGCTATTGCCGCCATTTTTTGGCGAAGAGCCGCTGTTCCAGGGGTTTTGGCAGAGTTGCACCGGGGCTATCGCGCCGTGGCCCGGTAACTTCGCCACTTGCCTGGATATTGCGGTCAAGGACCTTGTCGTCGTGCCGCCGGCCGAGAACGATGATTCGCTTGTAAGCTACCTCGACGAGCTTCGAGGCCTGCTCAAGCGTGGCAGCATCGATCGCCTGGTCTTGTTGTTTCGTGACGGACTCGTGGCAGAAGCTGGCCGATTCGATGCCTTTCGCTTCTGGCGCCGCATGTCCCCGTTGTTGTAAAACTTATTCGATGTTCCCGTACCGACCACTGAAAACCAGACGCGTGCCGAAACAATTGAAGGCACTCGTCGACATCGATCCGGTACTTGCCCGCGTCTATGCGGCGAGAGGTATCGAGGACCCGGCCGATCTTAATCACAGTTTGTCGCAGCTCGCGCCGGTCAGTTCGTTGAACGGTATTAGCCAAGCGGTCGAGCTGCTGCTCGAGTTCCGCGACCGGCATATCACGGTGATCGGCGATTTCGATGCCGACGGCGCGACGAGTACGGCACTCGTCTTGCGTTGTCTTCGTGACTTCGGTTTCGCAAAAGTCGATTACCTCGTGCCGAACCGTTTCGAGTTCGGCTATGGGCTGACGCCCGAAATCGTTCGCGTCGCTGCCGGACGATCGCCCGCCTTGCTGATCACGGTGGATAACGGCGTGTCCAGCATTGCCGGTGTTGCCGAGGCCGAGCGTCTCGGTATCCCGGTTCTGATTACCGATCACCACCTGCCGGGCAGCGAATTGCCCGCCGCGAGAGTGATGATCAATCCGAATCTTGCTGACAGTGAATTTCCGAGCCGCCATCTGGCGGGTGTCGGGGTCGCGTTTTATCTGATGGCGGCTCTGGGCCGCGCGCTCGAATCGGAGGGCGTCAATGCTGCAGCGAAAATACCGGCAAGTTATCTCGATCTCGTGGCACTCGGCACTGTCGCAGACGTCGTCACGCTCGATTTCAACAACCGCATTCTGGTACGCCAGGGACTGGATCGAATACGTGCCGGCAAGGCGGTAGCCGGCATTCAGGCTCTGATAAGTCAGTCCGGGCGTTCGATACAACGCACGGTCAGCACGGACCTGGGCTTCGTCGTCGGGCCGAGGCTGAACGCGGCAGGCCGCCTCGAGGACATGTCGATTGGCATCGAATGCCTGCTGACGGACGATGCCGCGCAGGCGACACGGTACGCCGCGACATTGGACCGGATCAACAGCGAACGCCGCCATATCGAAACGAAAATGCGCGATCAGGCCTTCGCTTTCGTCGATGCGCTGGACGATCGCAATCTCCCGCCTTGCGTGTGTCTTTATGACGAGTCCTGGCACCAGGGCATTGTCGGGCTCATTGCCTCACGCGTGCGCGAACGCTGTCACCGGCCGGTAATCGCATTTGCGCG
>Ga0255057_10000457_pt1 | contig 23250 bp, 15 predicted proteins | sample Cases_109_6_MG_FD_189022 | JGI IMG/M metagenome (GOLD analysis project Ga0255057, IMG submission 189022) | Seawater microbial communities from Amundsen Gulf, Northwest Territories, Canada - Cases_109_6 | ecosystem: Environmental > Aquatic > Marine > Gulf | place: Canada: Northwest Territories... | reverse complement strand
GGCGCGCACGTGGACATCCGCCAACCGGTCGTGGATCAGCCAGTTGCCCTCGGTGACGGATAGCGCGTGTTGGAAGAGTGCAACCGAATCGCGCCAGTGTCGGACCTGGAGGTGCGCAGTGACGGCTAGGATGACTGCCGCAGCAACTCCCGCCACTGGCAGAGCCGTACGGCTGCCCCGAAAGCGTTTCCCGGCGTCGAACGCGCCCCAGGACACCGCGATCGCGAGTCCGATCAGCGGGATGTACATGTAGCGGTCCGCGCGCGCCTGCGCGCCCACCTGGACGAGGCCGATCATCGGGACGAGGGTTCCGATGAACCAGAGCCAGCCCACGATCAGGTAGCGCCTCGAATCCGCCAGCCACGCGAACGCCGCAGTCACGGACACGAGCGAGGCCGCGGCCAGAAAGGCCCCCTGCGTGAGCGCGATGCCCCGTACCGGATGCGGGTAGAAGATCGCGAGGCCCGAGGGCCAGAAGCTGTCTCCCAGATAGGAGCCGTACGCCACGAGGGCGTTGGCCAGCCGGCTCCAGAAAGGCAGGAGGTCACCGATATCCATGGCGCCGCCCCGACGTTGTGCCAGGAGCGTGACGACGGCCGCGGCCGCGGACAGAGCAAAGAGCGGGGCCTTTTCGAGCAGCGCGCGGAGCAGGAGACGTCCTTCGGGCAGGCGGCGCCGCGTCTCTCCGTCGAGGCGACCCAGCGGCCAGTAGTCGAGGAGCAGCAGCACGAAGGGAAGCGTTACCGCCACTGGCTTCGCGAGCAGTGCCAGGAGCCCACACACCAGCACGACGACGTAGGGCCCGCCCCGTCGCGGGCGCTCCGCGTGAAGCGCGTAGGCGTAGAGAGCGAGCGCGAACCAGAGCCCGCACAGCACGTCCTTGCGCTGCGAAACCCAGACGACCGATTCGACGTGCAGCGGGTGCAGGGCGAATATGGCCGCTGCGAACGCACTGCGCCCCATAGCTCCGGTGAGCCGCGTCAGCGCCAGGAAGAGTGCGAGGCTCGCGAGTGCGTGCAGGACGACATTGGTGACGTGATAGGGACCCGGCTCGAGTCCGTAGAGCGCGTAGTCGATCTGCAGCGAAAGGGTGGTCAGTGGATGCCAGTTGGCGTAGTACGGATCGTGATCCACCGTATCCTGGAAGGGTGTCGTGAACGCGCGCGTCACGCCCTCGCGCGAGACGCCGAGGTGCACGACCGGGTTCTCCACGATGTAGCTGTAGTCGTCGAAGGCGATGAAGGGATGGTCGCCAGCTTCCGCGAACACGAATCCAATCGCGAGCACCAGCAGGCCGCAGATGAGTGCGCGTGAAGGCACGGACCGATTCCGACTCCAGAGTTGCGGGGATCCCCTTCGACTGGATCCGAGAGCGTCGCTCGCCCGCGCCGCCGCGACACCGATGGCGACCTGGCAAGCATAGCCCCGGGGTCGCTCGCACGGGCCGTCCTCGGCTGCGGACGCCTGGGTGGTTCGACAGGATTCGACCGTTCTGATAGGTGTTCTCCCTCGCCCGGAGACGCCCTCCATCGACACCGAGCCCGACACACCGTCGCGCCGAACGATCGTCCTCTCGGCGGTCGCTGTGGCCTTCGTCTACCTCGCTCTCAGGCTGCCGCTCCTGGACGTCCCGCTGGATCGTGACGAGGGCCTCTTCGGATGGATCGGGCAGTCGATCCTGCGCGGCGAGCTGCCCTATCGCGACGTGTTCGACCACAAGCCGCCGGTGGTCTTCTACCTCTACGCGCTGGCCCTGGTCTTCGTGCCGCCCACCGCCGCCGGCGTGCACGGTTTCCTGCTGGTCTGGAACGCGGCGACGCTGCTCGCGGTCGCCGGGCTTGCTCGCTGCCTGGCAGGGACGCGGGCGGCGCTCGCGGCGGCGCTGGCATACGCGCTGATCAGCGCCGCCCCGGCGGCGCAGGGGTACACCGCCAGCACGGAAATGCTGCTGCTGCTGCCGATGGCGGCCGGCGTCTGGCTCGCCGTCGCATCCCGGGGCGCGCAGGGCAGACGCCGTCTGGCGCTGCTGCTGGGCTCCGGGGCGCTGGCTGCACTGGCGTGCTGGATCAAGCAGTCTGCCGCGATCGCGCTCTTGCCGGTCCCGGCGTTGCTGGTCCTTCGCCGGCAATCGGACGGGTGGGGCGCCGGACTGCTCGACCTGACGCGTTGGCTCGGCGGCGGGGTCGGGCTCTCGTTGCTGGTGATCGTCCCATTCCTCGTCGCGGGAGTGGGGTCCGAGTTCTGGTACTGGTCCTTCACGCACAGCGCGCTCTATGCGGAGTGGTCCTGGCAGGTCGCGTCCGCGTCGGAGTGGTTCGAGAGAGTGGCCGTGCGCTTCGGCCCCTTTCTTCGGGACGGCGGTGCGGCGCTGGGTCTGGGAACGATCGGGTGCATCGCAGCGCTCCGAACCCGGCGCCTGGAAGCGTCTTTTGCACTCGCGTTCGTCGTGGCTTCCTGCGCCAGCGCCGTCCAGTCGGCCTTCATCTTCCCCCACTACCTGGCCCAGCTCTTCCCGGCCGTTGCCCTGGCGGCCGGTGTAGGACTCGACCACCTGGCGAGGGGCCGCTCGCATTGGGTGCCGGTCGCGCTCGCCGCCGTGCTGGTGGCTTTTCCACTGGCCATGCGGCCGGGTCAGTGGATCGTCCCCGACCCCGTTCGCGTGAGCGTCGACACCTCGGGCTACCAGGCCTTCGAAGCCAGCCCGCTCGTGGCCGAGTATCTGCAAGGGGCGACCTCCCCCGAAGAGCGCGTGCTGATCGTGGGGAGCGAGCCGCAGATCGCGTTCCTGGCCGAGCGCCGGATGAGCAATCCCTACGGGATGATCTACCCACTCACCGGCCCCTATCCGAGGCAGCAGGAGTTCCAGCGCCGCGTGCTCGACGACGTGGAGCGCGATCCGCCCTCCCACCTCGTGTTCACCCGCGTGCGCACTTCGCTGCTGATGGGTCCGCACACGGATCGGGAGTTCTTCACGCGGATCGAAGCGCTCGCCCGCTCCCGGTACCGCGTTGCCGCATTGCTCGTGCACGACCGGGAGACAAGAGAATTTCACCTTGTCGAGAACCCCACGGACGACGAGGAGAAGCGCTTCGCGCCCAAGAGGGTCATAGACGTCTGGCGCCTCGAACCCCAGCAGTGAGCGCCGCGCCGGCCCCGGCGGTTTTGGCCGGGAGGCTGCGCCTCTAGATCCGACGACTAGCCGTCCTCGCGCGCCTGATAGCGGTGCACGATCGGTAGCCGCCGGCCGGTGCCGAAGGCCTTGGGTGAGGTGCGCAGCACCAGCGGCGCCTGGCGGCGCTTGTACTCGTTGCGGTCGAGCCGCGCGACGACGTCGCGAACGACCTTCCGGCTGGTGCCCCCCGGCGCGACGATGTCTTCGACTCCCTCGCCGCCCTCCACGACCTGCTCCAGGATCGCATCCAGCACGTCGTAGTCGGGCAGGTCGTCGCTGTCGAGCTGTCCGGGCGCCAGCTCCGCCGAGGGCGGCTTCTCGATCGTGTTGAGCGGAATTCGCGCTGCGCCTGCATTGGCTTGCCCGGCCAGGGCGTAGACGTCGCGCTTGTAGACGTCGCCCAGAACCGCGAGGCCGCCCACCATGTCCCCGTAGAGCGTGCAGTAGCCCACCGATAGCTCGCTCTTGTTGCCGGTGGCGAGCACCAGCCGGCCCTCGGCGTTGGAGATCGCCATCAGGATGGAGCCGCGGATGCGTGCCTGGATGTTCTGCTGCGCCACGCCGTAGTCCTCGCGCTCGCCGAAGAGCTCGCCGAAGGCGCTGCGGTACACCTGGTAGATGGGCGTGATGTCGACCTGCCGGGTCTCGATGCCGAGCAGCCGGCTCAGCTCGAGGGCGTCGTCGACGCTGTGCTGCGACGAGAAGGGCCCCGGCATGGCGACGCCCAGCACGCGCTCGGGCCCCAGGGCCAGCGCCGCGAGGTGCGCGGTGACGGCGGAGTCGATTCCGCCGGAGAGGCCCACGACCGCCCCGGGCGGCAGGCCCTGTTTGCGGAAGTAGTCGCGGATGCCCGTCACGAGCCCGGACTCGAGCTGAGAGGCGGCGTCCGGGTCCTGCACCGCTTCGGGTGCGACACCGGCGGCGCTCTCGAGGTCTACTACCGTGAAGCCCGCTTCGAAGAGCGGCAGATGCGCCAGCACGCGGCCGGCTGCATCACAGGCGAAGGAGCCGCCGTCGAAGATCAGCTCGTCGTTACCGCCCAGCTGGTTCACGAACACGATGGGAACGCCGTGGCGCTGCGCGAGATCGGCGATCATGCGGCGCCGCTCGAGGGGCTTGCCCACGTGCCAGGGCGAGGCCGAGAGATTCACGACCAGCTCGGCCCCCGCCGTCGCCAGCTCTCCCACCGGGTCGACCTCGTAGCCGAGCTCTTCCACCCAGGTGTCTTCGCAGACGGTGAGCCCGAGCGCGGTATTGCCGAGCTGCGCCAGCTCGCGGCGCTCGGCTCGGCGGAAATGTCGCTTCTCGTGGAAGACGTCGTAGGTGGGCAGCAGCGACTTGGGCTGTACGGCGACGCGCTTGCCACCGGCCAGCAACACGGCGGCGTTCAGCAGGCCGCGTGGCCGCGTCTCATCGGGAGCGGGCAGCACGGCGCCCAGCGCGATGGCCACCCGCTCCGAGGCCGGGCCGAGTGCGTCCAGCTCCGCCAGCTGGTCGCGCACGAAGCCACCGCGCTCGAGCAGATCCATGGGCGGGTAGCCCGTGAGCACCAGCTCGGGCAGCACCACGAGCTCCGCGCCGGCCGCCGCGGCCCGTTCTGCCGCCTCTTCCACCAGGCGCCGGTTGCCGCGCAGATCGCCCACGGTGGGATTGACCTGAGCAAGAGCCACCTTCATGGCAGGAAGATAGCTCTCCGCGCGCGCGCGACCGCCGGCCCTGGGAGAGCCAGACGCAGTCGCCGTGGCCGCGCGCGGCGCCTGGAAGCACAGTGGGCTTGACACCACTGGATTGTCCCCGCTGCCCGCCGCCCGTTACCCTGATTGCGATGATCTGGAGCTTCGGCCAGCACGAGCTCGACGAAGAGACCTACCAGCTGCGCCGGCGAGGGCAGCGAATCCGCATCGAGCCCAAGGTATTCGACGTCCTGCTCCACCTGGTTCGCCATGGCGAACGAGTCGTTCCGAAAACCGAGCTCCTCGACACGCTCTGGCCGGGCGAGGCCGTGAGCGACTCGGTCCTCCCGCGCTGCATCGCGGCGGCACGCCGCGCGCTGCGCGACGACCGCAGCCGGCAGAAGCTGATCCAGACCGTACACGGGCGCGGCTACCGCTTCATCGGCCGGGCGACGGCGCTCGAGGCGACGGCCTCCAGCCAGCCGGCGAGACCCGCGCCGCAAGAGCCCGCAGCCCTCGAGGAATCGCACGGCTTCGTGGGGCGCGAGTCGGCGCTGGCGCGCCTCGGGCAGTCGCTCGACGAGGCGAGGGCGGGACGCGGGCGCGTCGTCTTCCTGGTCGGCGAGCCGGGCATCGGCAAGACGAGCACGGTCGAGAAGCTGGGCTCCGAGGCCGAGCGAGCCGGAGTGCGCTGGCTCGCGGGCCGCTGCTACGAGGGCGAGGGAGCGCCCGTCTTCTGGCCCTGGCTCCAGGTGATCCGGGCGCTGCTCGCGCGAACCTCGGCGGACGATCAGAAGTCGGACCTCGGCGCGGGCGCGGCCGAGATCGAAGAGCTCGTGCGTGAGATCGGCGCCGGTCCCAGCCGCAAGGGACGGGCCGAGAGTGGTGAGCAGGCGCGTTTCCGCCTCTTCGAGAGCATCGCGCAGTTCCTCGGGCGCGCGGCGGATCGCCAGCCGCTGTTGATCAGCCTGGACGATCTACACTGGGCCGACCCGGATTCCTTGAAGCTGCTCGAGTTCGTCGCCACCGAGCTGCGCGCCACGCGGGTGCTGCTGCTCGCGAGCTATCGCGACGTCGATGTGCGACGCGAACATCCGCTCCGGACCCTCCTCGGCGCGCTTGCGCGAGACCCGCACTGCGAGAGGATTCCACTGCGCGGACTCACTCGCGAGGAGGTGTCCGCACAGATCGGTGCACTGACCGGAGTCATACCGAAGCCCGCGCTGCTGGACGCCATCGTCGCCATGACGGAGGGAAACCCCTTCTTCGTGCGTGAGATCGCGACCCTGCTCTCCGACGAGGGCAGACTCGATGGCGGATCCGAGGAGGTCTCCGGGGGTGCGATCACTCTCTCGCTGCCCCAGGGAGTTCGCGACGCCATCGGCCGGCGCCTCGATTCGCTGAGCGACGACTGCAACGGTCTGCTTCACGTGGCCTCGGTGATCGGACGAGAATTCGACACGAACCTGCTCGAGCGTGTGACCGAGCCCAACGCTGAAGCGCTGCTCGAGCTTCTCGGCGAAGCGGAGGCGGCGTTGGTCCTGGCGGAGACGCCCGAGACCCCTGGCCGATACTCGTTCACGCACGCCCTGCTGCGCCAGACGCTGTACGAAGAGCTGCGTGCCTCCCAGCGCGTCGCCCTGCACCGACGCATCGGCGAGGCCCTGGCATCTGTCTTCGGCGAGAGGCCCGACGCACCGGTCACCCGGCTCGCCCATCACTTCTTCGAGGCAGTGGCTTCGGGCACCGCGCAGGAGGCCGCCGACTGGAGCGTGCGGGCTGCTGAGCACGCCCACGCGCGGCTCGCCTACGACGAGAGCGCACGGCACTACGAGCGCGCCGTCGAGGCCCTCGACTACGCGAACGAACCCGACGCGACTCGTCGCTGCGAGCTGCTGATCGCCTGGGGTGACGAGCTGAGGACCGGTGGCGCCCGCGATCCGGGGCGCCTGCGGCTCGGTGAGGCGGCAGAGCTTGCGCGCCGACTCGGGCGCGCCGATCTGTTGGCTCAGGCCGCCATCGGGTATCGCGGCTTCGGGGAGATGGGCGTCCCGCCCGACGCCAAGACGCTGTCGCTTCTGGAAGAGGCTCGCGATTCGCTGGGCGACGCGCACCCGGCGCTCCGAGCCCGGCTGCTGGCGCGCCTCGCAGGCACGCCGCCCTACTCGAACTCGATGGAGGAACGCGATCGCCTGAGCCGCGAGGGCTGGGCACTCGCCTGCGACGAGGGTGACCCGCTGGTCCTGGTGGATGCGCTGTCCGCGCGGTACTGGGCCACGCTCGGGCCAGACCGCCTGGACGAGCGTATGGACGTCGCGCGCGAATCGCGCGCCCTCGCGCAGCGGCTCGGCGACCCGAGGCTCCTGCTCATGGCTAATGAGATCGAGCTCGGTGTCTACCTCATGCGGGGCGACCGCGCGCGCGCCCTCGAGGCCACCGCCGCGTATTCCGAGATCGCTGACGATCTCCGCCAGCCGGTCTTCCGCTTCATCGCCAGCATCATGCTGGCGAGTCGAGAGATGAACGCGGGCGCGTTCGACGCAGCGGAGGAGCACATCCGCGGCGCACTCGAGCGTGGAAGGAACACGGTGCCCTTCGCAGACCTGCTCTACGCGGGACAGATCTTCTGGCTTCTGCACCAGAAAGGAGAGCTCGAGCGGGTTGCCGGCGAGTTGAGCGCGACTGCTGACCGCTTTCGCAACCGCTTCGGGGGTATGAGTCGGCTGGCCGACATCTTTGGTGTGTCGATCCAGGCAACCCAGGGAGACTTCGCCAAGGCGAGGCGAAGCTTCGACGCTCTAGCAGCGCAGGGCTTTCAGGATCTGGAACGCGACGAGCACTGGTTGATCTTCATGTCCGTGCTCGCGGAGCTCGCCTTCCACCTCGGTGACGTCGAACGGGGCGAGCAGCTGCGCGCGCTGCTCGCGCCCTACGAAGATCACATCGTCTCTCACGACCTCCTGCGCGCTGTCTCGGGCAGCGTGCATTCGGTGCTGGGTCTGCTCTCCACGCTCGCCGGCCGCTTCGACGAAGCCGTCCAATGCTACGAGCGCGCGCTCGTGCGCGAAGCCGCGCTGGGCGCACCGTGTGCCCTCCACACGAGCGAGGCGGGGCTGGCTCGCGCACTCGAGGCCCGAGGCGAGCCCGGTGATCTCGAACGCGCCGGAGCGCTCTGGGCGTCCGCCGAGGGAGGTTTTCAGGCGTTGGGTGCCCGACTGCCCGAGAGACTCCGCTGGGCGGCGCCAGAAGCAGAGTGATTTCGGGCTCTTCCGAGTTTTACCGCCCTCAGGAAATCATCATCTCGCCGTTGGGACTCGCGGCCGCCGCGCGGGCAAGCTCCCGTCGTGCCCGCCAGAAGATCGGAGGTCCCAATGCACGTCCACAGATCCGAGCCCGCGCCCGAGAGGTTCGAGCTGGCTCCCCCCCTTCCTCCTCGGCCGATCCAGTGGCGCCGCGCGCAGCGCCTGGTTCGCGAGCTGATCGCCGACCCGGACGCGACGAACAAGGCGTTCGAGCTGGTCGACGCGATGGGCGGACGGGGTGACGAGCAGACCGTCCAGCTTTTCGCGTCGCATCCAGGCAGTCGAAGGCTGCTGACCGAGAAGCCTTCGCTCCTGAACGCCCTGGCTTCTCGCGATCGGATGCAGGCGCTTCCGGACGGGAGCTTCGGCCACGCCTATCTGGCGTTCGCGCGGCGCAACGGATTCAGTGTCGACGGCCTGCTCGAGGCCTGCGACCGTGGGCTCGGCGCGCTGAACGCCCAGCTCGATCCGGAGCGGCGCTGGTTCTTCCAGCGGCTCAACCTGATGCACGACCTGTGGCACGTGCTCACCGGCTACGATACGGACCCGGCGGGCGAAACGGCGCTCCTGGGCTTCAGCATCGGACAGGGGCTCGCGAACCGCAGCGTCCGACTGCTCTACTTCGTATCGATGGCGCTGGCGCCGAAGCGGGAGAGGTTCGGGTTCCAGCGCTCCGTCCTCCAGGCACGGCGACGCGGCCAGCGCGCGGGGCCGCTCTTCGCGCAGCGATACGAGGAGCTCCTGCCGCGGCCGCTCGAGGCCGTGCGTCGCGAGCTGGGGATCGAGCCGATGCGCAGCGCGCATCCGGACGGGATCTTCCGCGCGGAGCTGAACCCGCGCAACGTGGTCCGGGTGGCGGCATGAGCGCGGCTCGTTCGATCCTCCAGCATGTTCTCTGGCCCGCCGTCGTGGTGAGCTCGACCGTCGGCTTCGTCGCGTGCTTCCAGCGTGGCTTCCTCGAGTCCGGGCTCGTGCTGGTCCCCGTCGCTTTCTTCCTTCTCCTCTTCGGGCTCGAGTTGGTGACTCCGGACCGGCCAGATCAGGGCTCCGCGCGCGATCCGCAGCTCTGGAACGACGCGTTTCACGGAATTGTCGGCCAGGGCGGCGGCAACGCGCTCGGCCAGGTGGTTTTCGTCTTCGCCGCGGCGTTCTTGGCGGGCGAGATCAGCGAGCGCTGGGGTGGAAACCTGTGGCCCGCGGAGTGGCCGATCTGGGTGCAAGTGCCGCTGCTGGTCTTCTTCGCCGATGGCGTCGACTACTGGCGCCATCGGTGGATGCACACGGCCTCCTGGCTCTGGCCGGTCCACATGCTCCACCACGATGCTGAGCGGCTGAACGTCCTGAAGTCCGGGCGCAGCCACTTCCTCGACATGTTCATGCGCAACCTGCTCTGCTACGCGCCGCTCGCGTTGATCGGGGTTCCGCGCGAAGTAATGCTTGCCTATGCCGCGGCGGTGACCATCTTCGGCCCGATCGCTCACGCGAACGTGTCGGTCCGCGTGCCCGAGTTCCTACACCGCTGGGTGCTGACACCGCAGGTGCATCGGATCCACCACGCGCGGCCGCTCGAGCTCTCATGCTCGAACTACGCCAATGTGTTTCCGATCTGGGACGTTCTGTTCGGAACCTTCGAACATCCGGACGGGCAACCCCGCTTCGAGTACGGGATCGAAGCGGACTGCGCCCGCTCGGACATCCTCGGCCAGACACTCGCGCCCTTCGTGGAGTGGCGAGACCGCTGGCGCCAGGGGCGGAGGCCGAACCCGAGGTCCGAGTCGCCTTCGCGGCTGTGCTCGACGTGGCATTGACCGACCCCCCGGTCATCGCAGAGCGCTGGTCCTAGGGCAGGTAGACGTAGTTGGCGGTGGCCGTGAGCGCGGGCTTTGACTCGCCTTCGGCCTCGATGCGCAGGCCGAAGGCCACGCGCACGCCGCCACCCGGCATGCGGCGCACGTTCGAGATCTCAGCCTGCAGGCGTACCCGGGACCCTGAGCGCACGGGCGCCTGGAAGCGCAGCTTCTCGATGCCGGAGTTGACCACGGTCGACCAGCCGTCGAGGCTCAGCAGCTGCACCAACAGGCCGGGCGCCAGCGAGAGCGTCAGGTAGCCGTGCGCGATGGTGCCCTGCCACGGCGATTCGCTCTTGGCCCGCTCGACGTCGACGTGGATCCACTGCCGGTCCTCGGTTGCATCGGCGAAGGCGTCGATGCGGGCTTGGTCGACGCGCACCCAGTCGGAGGGCCCCAGGGCGACGCCAACGAAGTCCGGCAGGGCGTCGAGGGAGGGGATCCTCGTCTTGGCTTCGGCCACCGCCGAAGGGTGCGTTGGCCGCCGCCGACTGTCGAGGGAGGCGGCCGAGCCGTCGGAACACCCCCTACCGGCCCAGCGCGTATACTGCCCGGAGCCCAAACACGGGCCTCTGGGAGGGATGCCATGTTCCGCAGCACGCGCACGGCTTGGATCGCGGGTCTCGTGATCTCTCTGATCGGCGGCTACTTCATCGCCGGCCACTACCTGTATCACGTGCCCATCGGCCTGGACGCCACGGCCTGGCCCATGGGCCAGGCGATCCAGGAGCTGGTGGTGTCGTTCAACCCGGATCTGAAGAACGCCATCGGCGGCCTGGTCTGGCTGGGGATCTGGGCGCTGGTCTTGGTGCTGGCGCTTCCCATCTTCTTTTTCATCAAGGTGCGCGGCTCGGTTCGCTCGCGCGTGGACCCGGGGCGCCGGAGCTTCCTCACCGGAGCCGGCAGTGGCGTGCTGGTGGGCGTGAGCTCCGCGCTGGCGGCCGCCGGCGCGGCGGCGGGCCGTGGGCTGCTGGGTCTCGGCCACGGCAACGGTGGCTGGTCTGGCATCCGGCTCATCAGCGATCGCGAGGTGGCCTTCACCCATCCCGACCCGAAGCCCGAGTGGGCGGGGAGCCGGATTCGCGAGAAGCGGCGCCTGGGGCGCACCGGCTGGGAGGTCTCCGACATCGTGCTCGGAACCGGCCGCATCAAGGGCGAGAACGGCGAGCGCATCGCGCGCGAAGCCATCGACCGCGGCGTGAACTACTTCGACACCTCCCCGGACTACTCCGGTGCGGGCAGCGAAGACGCCATGGGCAAGGCGATTCGGGGCGTGCGCGACCAGCTCTTTGTCGCCACCAAGTTCTGCACCCCGATCGGACACCTGCCGCCGGGCACTCCCGTCGAGAAATACAAGCAGGCCGTGGAGGCCAGCTTGGGGCGGCTCGGCACCGACTATGTCGACCTGGTGCACATCCACTCCTGCGACGAGGTCGATCGGCTTCTCGACGAGAACGTCCACGAGGCCTTCGCCCAGCTGAAGCAGGAGGGCAAGGCGCGTTTCCTGGGCGTCTCGACCCACACACCGAATCTCGTGGAGGTGGCCAACACGGCCATCGGCGACGGGCGCTTCGACGTGATGATGCTGGCCTACCACCACGGCCTGTGGGCCCCGATGAACGACATCATCTCGCGAGCGCGCAGCGAGCAGGACATGGGCATCGTCGCCATGAAGACGCTCAAGGGCGCCAAGCACCGCGGCTTGACGGACTTCCAGCCGCATGCCGACTCCTACGCCCAGGCGGCGCTCAAGTGGGCGCTCGCCAATCAGGACGTGTCCTGCGCGGTGATCTCCTTCTTCGAGCCGCAGCACGTGGACGAGTACCTGGCGGCGTCGGGCGGCAAGCTCACGGAGCAAGACCTCGCGACTCTGGCCGAGTACGACCGCCAGATCGCCGGCACCTACTGCGGCCCGCACTGTGGCCAGTGCCTGGGCTCCTGCCCCGAGGGCCTGCCCATCCACGACGTGCTGCGCCAGCGCATGTACTTCGAGGACTACGGCTGGGAGAAGGAAGGTATGCGGCTCTACTCGCGGCTCGAGAAGAGCGCCTCGGTGTGCGCGTCGTGCTCGGGCCCCTGCCTGGGCAGCTGCCCGGTGGGCATCGACATCCCCGAGCGGATGCGGGGGGCCCACGATCTGCTCAGCATCGGCTGAGCGCATGCGGGCCTGCCTGCTTTCCGGGCGCCTGGCCTGTCTGATGGCGGGGGCCTTCCTGGTGGCTGCCGCGCCGGACGCGGGCGCCGACACGCTGCGGCCGTGGAGCCTGCCTCCCGCGGACTCCTGCCGGCCCGAGGGAGGCCTGCGCGGGCTCGCGGGCCAGCAGGACGCTCCCACGGTTGCGCTCCAGTCGGGCGAGACCTTCGCCGTGAATCAGCTGGAGACGCTGCGCAACTTCCTGCCCGCCGCGGTCTGGGAGTACAGGGATCGCTTCTTCTACGAGGGCATGCGCCTCGAGATCGGCGCTTGCTTCGCCGACTACTCGCCGCCCGGGTTCTTTCAGGCGGCCACGGTGGCCAACGCCGGCAAGACCAGGCTCACCGAGAAGGGGGGCCTCGAGGGCTACGTCGCGGGGCTGCCGTTTGCGCCGGGAGAGATCGACCCGAGCGATCCACGAGCCGCGCTCCAGTGGGCCTGGGACTTCGAGCTGCGTTACCAGGGCGCGGGCTTCTGGGGGAAGTTCCGCACCTCCGACATGGTGGGCCGCGCCGGCCGGGCCGAGCCCTTCATGGGCGAGATCTTCAAGGTGCAGACCGCCTTTCGCGCGGACCGGGTCGACGGCAAGTACGAGGTCTCGGGCTCCAAGGGCAACCACTGGGTGGCGGGGGGCCAGCTCTTCGAGCCTTTCGACGCGCGTCACTACGCCTGGCGCCAGTTCCGCTCCGTCGATCACATGACTGACCCGCGGCGAAGCGACGACGTACACGCCTACCTGCCGAACTTTCGCCGCGTGCGCCGGGTTTCCGGCGCCGACGTCGAGGGCCTGTACATGCCCTCCTTCAGTGTGGGCGTGGTGCAGCCCACGGCCCTGGCAGTGATGGGCGGCGGCGTCGATGGCGCGGGCGGCGGGGGTGGTGCGGGTGGGATCGGCGGCGCGGCGGCCGCGGCGTCCTCGATCACCACCAAGCGGAGCGGCTTCGAGGGGCTCGAGCTGCGGCCACTGCTGCACGAGTTCAGGCTGCTCGGGGTGCAGGACGTGGTGGCGCCGATCAATGCGGCGACGCCTGCCTACCCGAAAGACCCCGAGCGCGAGTTCGGCCCCTGGGGCCTGTCTTTCGCCAGCGATCGCTGGGACCTGCGCCGCGCTGTGGTGATCGAGGGTCGTGCCAAGGGCACGCGCTCGGGCGATCAGGCGGCGCGCTTCGTGCTGCACCTGGACGCGCAGACGCTGGCGCCGCTCTACTACGCATCGTGGGATGCGCGCGACGAACAGATCGATGTGGGCCTTCACGTGGGCCGCTGGAGCGAGGCACGCGAGGACTACCGGGCCTGGCCCGGAGACGCCGATCGACCCGTGCGCGTGATCGACTCGGTGGGCGCCGCCTACGCCAACGTGATGGAAGACGGTGGCTGGCGCCGGGAGTCCTGGGAGATCGTGTCGACGCCGCCCGACGACGGCACGGTCAAGCGCCAGCTCTCGGTTTCCAACCTCACGAAGCGTCGCTGAAGGCCCCCCCTCACACGAAATAGCCGAAGCGCTCGTCCAGTCCTTCCAGTACAGCATTGGCGTAGGCCAGGTCCGGCCCCCTGAGATACTCCCGGTAGGCACCGACCTTCCCGCGACGGACCTTGTAGGTATCCGGGTCGCTGCGGTCGCGCGGTTGCAGGGTTGGGGAAGCGATCACTCCCGTCGCCTCCAACCTCTGCATGACCTCGAAGCGACTGACCGAGAGTGCCTTGCTGAGCAGTTCCTGATCGATCGGGGCTATGCCGATGAAACGCAGGACGCTCTCGAAATTCTCGCGCATGCTGTCACGGCAATCCTCGTAGCGAAGCAGGTGAAAGTTCGAGTGGCCATGCCATTCGTCGATCCAAGCGTTCATGGTTCGTACGACGAACTCGATCCCGTATACGGGATGCCGCAGCAACGAGGCGATGTCTCCACGATGACGCGGCTGGCGCTTGGAAAGGTGGAAGAACAGAGAAACGCTGACGTCCCGAGGGTCGCGGGCGAGCAGCAGTATCGGCTTCGAGCGCCGGCGCCTCTGCGGGATCAAGTGGTGGCCGCGAAACGCGTCGTAGAGCGACGGGGTGGCGACCTGGTCCCAGGCTTCGTGCGTGAACTCCACCGAGAGTCCCTTGCCGCTGCCCACGTTGTCCAGATCCAGGTCGCTGACACGGTCGGGATCCCCGGACAGGTACGCCGCCAGGAACATTCGGAGCCAGGTCCGGCCGCTCTTCCGTATCGAAACCACGATGCAATCCGCTTCGGCGAGCTGGCTTGCGCGAGGGGAGACGTTCCAGCGAATGCCCTGGACGAGCCGGCTCTGCCTCAGCCAGGTGGCGTCGACGCGCAGCGCCCTGCGCACGTTTCCCCGTCCGATGTCGCGAAGCATCTCGGATTTGGACGACGTCATGATCAACGTGAACCCGGCGCTGGACGCGCCCGAATGGTTAGCGGGCCCCGGACTGGATGGCCTCGACGAAGGCGTGGTGCAGCGCCTTGCGGATCTGCTCGCGAGTCGCGCTGCCGTAGACTTTGCGGAAGGCCACGAGCGGGATGATGCCCTTGGCCATGGAGCGGTGGCCGCCGCCCACACCCAGGCCTTCGACCACGGCCCGCACCACCTCACCGGCAGCGCGTACGTAGCCCACGTTGCGCACCGAGAAGACCAGGTTCGAGCCCACGATGCCGGCAGCGATGGCCCACTCGGCGCCCTCGGCCTGCAGGCCCATGTCGGCAACCTGGGGGATCACGTCTTCGCGCACGCGCCCGAGCACCAGCAGATGGATGCCGTCCTCGACCGTGGTCTTGGCGAGGGCCTTGCCCAGCGCCCGCAGCGCGTCTTCGGGCAGGGCCGGGCGCTCGATGCGCCGCAAGAGGGCCGGGCTGTGCAAGGCGTGGAGGTAGGCGAAGGCATTCATGTCGGCGCGGCTGGTCTCGCGCCCGAGCAGCTGGGTGTCGGTCTTGATGCCGTAGACGAGAGCCGTGGCGAGCCGCGCTTGCACCTCGCTGCCCGCCGCGCGCAGGTACTCCGTGAGGATGGTGGAGGTCGCGCCGTAGGCCGGCCGGATGTCCCGCACCACGGCGTCGTAGCCGCTGCGTTCCGGGTGGTGGTCGATGACGATGTCGACCGAGCGGACCCGCGCCGGCGGATCGTCTCCGAACACACTGGGTTGAACGTCCACCAGGGCCAGCCCGTCGAACTCGTCCAGCTCCTCCGGCGTCAGCACGCGTACCTGGAGGCCGAGGGCCTCCACCATGGCGCGGTTCTCGGGCCGCGTGACTTCGCCGAAGGAGATGAGAGGTGCGGTGGGGGTTTTGCGCCCCAGCATGGCGCGCAGCGCGTAGCCGGAGGCGATGCCGTCTGGATCAGGGTCCGGCTGGAGCATGATGCCCAGCTTCTCCCGGGGACCGGTGAGTTCGCGCAGGTCGACGACCCGCCGCAGGTTCGCCAGGTGGGCGAACTCCTGGTCCACGTCGTCGCGGATCAGCGAGCGCAGGCCTGCACGTATCAGGCAGGGATGGTCCGGGAGATCTTCCGCCTCGATCTTGTCCGAGAGCACGAGAATCGGTGCCTCGGGGGCTGCCGCGGCGATGGCCGTCACGGCACTGCGGGCGAACGGGGCGTCCTCACTGACGACCGCGAAGCCGTCGCCGCGCCGCGCGCCCAACTTCTGGATCGCCTCCGGCAAGAGCCCCCCCGGCAGGGCGTGGAAGCCCGGCGGGCGGGCCCGGGGCTCTGCATCCCGCGGGACCCAGGTCAGGTCCTCGTCGCTCCCGGCACCGATGCGGGCCCAGAGGCGGGCCGCCTCTGCTCCGTCGCAGAGGATGATGCGCTTTCCCACGCGTTCTCCCCAAATCCCGAACCGCCGCTCCGGGTGCCGCGGGTGCGGTGGTCTGGAGATTAGCCAAGTAGAACGCTGGGGCAGTCTGCCGCGCAGACTCCGGGCGAAGTGGCCGGGCGCACGGGGGCTGGGCGCACCCGGGTCCTGAGGCGCTATCAAGCCCCGGTGGCGAAGCGCCAGCCGATCTTCATAGGCGATGTCCAGGGCTGTGCGGACGAGCTCGAGGAGCTGCTCGGGCGCGCGCAGCGGGAGTACGGCGATGCCTTCGAAGCCTGGGTTGTAGGCGACGTCGTGAATCGCGGCCCCTACAACCTGCGCGGGCTCGAGCTCGTGCGGGAGCTGGTCGACTCGGGCAGGGGGCGCTTCGTGTTGGGCAACCACGAGCTGAACCTGCTGCGCATCGCTGCGGGTCTGCGCGAGCCCTCGCCTCTCGACAGTGTCGGCGACGTGCTCGACTCCCCCGAGCTCGATGCCTGGATCGAGTGGCTGCGCAGTCGGCCACTGGTCGAGCGCGGCCGCCTCGGCGGTCAGGACTTCGCGATGCTACACGCCGCATCGCACCCCGACTGGAGCCTCGAAGAGCTAGTCGAGCGCGCGAGGCTCGCCGAGGCGCGATTGGCAGCGCCGAAGCGTCGCGATGCCTACAGCTTCCTGGCCGGAGACCCGGGGCGGGATCCGGACCTCGACACTCTCCTGCGTCTGACGGGTTGCCGCAGCGCCGGTACCGACGGTGGCTGGTCTGCGGAGCCGCCCGAGCTCGCGCCAAAGGGCCAGCGCGCGTGGCACGATCTGTGGAGCGAACGCGGGCACGACTGGGGCATCGTCTATGGCCACTGGTCGCTACAGGGCCTGCACGTGGCTCGCGGTCTACGCGGTCTCGATACGGGCTGCGTGCACCACGGGCGCGGCCGCGATGGCTATCTCACCGCCTGGCTCCCAGACGTCGAGGGAGAAACACCGTTCTCAGTGCCCGACACGCGTTTCTGGCGCGTACGCGCGCGCCGCGCTTATTACATCCGTCGCGACGCCGCAAAAAGTTGAAAAAAGAATTGAACGAAGCTCCCGACGGGCGTACGCTTGAGATGTAGCGGGGCTCGCGGCGTAGGGAGACCGAGGTCTCGTTCCCGTCGGCCTAAAACGACTCGCCGGCCGGGCCCCGTACGAAGAAGTGCCGAAGGGGGCGAGCGAAACGGTCCGCGAAGGTCCACCGTCGGGTGTGCCGAAAAAGGTGCACGCGCCGGCTGGCCGAGTGGATCGCGGCGCGGGAATCCTTCCCGGACCCGGGAGCCTTTCAATTCAAGCGGACGGAGCCCGAGGTGGGGAAACCCGGGTGTGCGCCGCCGAAACCGGAAACGGTGTCGCACCTCCGCTCCTCGCCGAAGGCGCCCCGGGGTCCTGAAGCCCGATGTGGCCCGCGGCTGCATCCGGGTGACAAGCAGGGGCTCGTGACGTCGCTCCGCCGACCGCAACGAGTAGCCCCGTCGGAGGCCCGGGAAGGCCCCGCCGCCTCGGCGCCCTCGCCGCCTGCGCGGCGGCGCTAAGCTGCGGCGTGTCGTGACGGGTCGGATCTCCCAGCGCGTAATTCTCCTGCTTGCCCTGCTGCTCCTCGGGCCGGGCGGCTGCTCGCTCAACCCCGTCTCGCAGAAGCCCGAAGTCGTCTTCATTTCCGAGGAAGACGAGGTCGCGGCCGGTGAAGAGGCCTCGGCCCTGGTCGCGGAGGCGATGGGCCTGGTCGAGGATCCGAAGCTCGTGGCCTATGTGAGCTCGATCGGTGAGCGCGTAGCCGCCTACGCGCCGCGTCAGACACTTAGCTACCGCTTCGCCATCGTCGACCTCGACGAGCCCAATGCCTTCGCGCTACCGGGCGGCTGGATCTACGTATCACGGGGCATTCTCGCGCTGGCCAACAGCGAAGACGAGCTGGCCAACGTGCTCGCCCACGAAGTCGTGCACGTGGCGGCGCGCCACCACGCCCAGCGACATGCGCGTGCAACCGGTGTCGGCATCCTGGCCCTCCCGGGCCTGCTGGCCGGCGCCATCATCCCCGGCCTCGCCGGCGACCTGGTGGCGGCGCCCTTTGCGCTGGCTGGGGCGGGCGTCCTGGCGGGCTACAGCCGCGATCAGGAACGCGAGTCCGACAAGGTCGGGCAGCAGATGGCGGCCCAGGCGGGCTACGACCCCGCGGGCCTCGGCAGCTTTCTGGCCTCACTCGAGCGGGACACGACTCTGCGAGTGGAGGAGCCCGGAATCCCGACTTGGCTCGACTCCCACCCTTCGACGGCGGGCCGGGCCCAGGATTCTGAGGCTCGCGCTGCGGGCCTGGCCTTTACCCACAAGGCGGGCGTCGCCGATTCCCGCGAGGGCTTCTTGCGCCGGGTCGACGGCGTGATGGTGGGGGAGAACCCCGCCGAGGGGGTCTTCCAGGGGCAGCGCTTCCTGCACCCCGATATCGGCCTCACCCTGGTCTTCCCAGAAGGGTGGGAAACCGTGAACTCCCGCGCATCCGTCGGGGCGTTCTCGGAACAGGGCGACCCTCAGGTAGTGTTGCACCACGCTGGCAAGGGCGACGATCCGCGCGAAGCCGCCAGCCTCTTCTTCGAAGAGGTCTCGCGCCAGACGCGCATCGACGTAGCGCGCTTGGATTCGCTAGAGGTCAACGGGCTTCCCGCCGTGCGTGGGCAGGCGGTCGCGGCGGCGAGGCGCGGGACCGTGAGCCTCGACCTCACCTGGATCGGCCTGGGCGGCTCCATCTACCAGATCGTGGGCGTGGTTTCGAAGGGCTACACCGACGCGCACCGCGCGACCTTCGGAGCCGTGGTCGACAGCTTCAGGAAGCTGAGTTCCGCCGAGCGCGCCAGCATCCAGGAGCAGCGCCTGCGCCTGCGCGAAGCCCAGCCCGGCGAGGATCTCGCCAGCTTCGGAGCGCGCACCGGAAACGCCTGGAGCCCCGAGCAGACCGCCGTCGCGAACGCGCTGCAGGTGGGCGCGCCCCTGCCCGAGAGCCCTCCGCTCAAGGTGGCGCTGAAGCAGCCCTATCGCGGGACACGCTAGCTCGGCCGGTTATCGGCCGGCTATCGCCGCCCTGCCGGCACGGCAAGCCTGTGGCTTGGCTCTGCGGCCGGTTATCGGCCGGCTGGCGCCGCCCTGCCGGGACGGCAAGCCTTCGGCTTGGCTCTGCGGCCGGTTATCGGCCGGCTATCGCCGCCCTGCCGGCACGGCAAGCCTTCGGCTTGGCTCTGCGGCCGGTTATCGGCCGGCTATCGCCGCCCTGCCGGCACGGCAAGCCTGTGGCTTGCCTCTGCGGCCGGTTATCGGCCGGCTATCGCCGCCCTGCCGGCACGGCAAGCCTTCGGCTTGCCTCTGGGTCACCTCGGCTCCCCGCTCAGTAGCCTCGGCCCCGATCCACCTCGTTGAGCAGGGACTCGCCTCGTTCGAGCCTGCGGATGTTCTCGAAGAAGACATCCCCCACGCGCGACATGTAGTCGCGAGTCAGGCCCGCCACGTGCGGTGTGACCAGGGTGTTGCGCGCGCTCCAGAGCGGGCTGCCTTCGGGAAGGGGCTCCTGCTCGAAGACGTCGACGGCGGCTCCACCTAGCCTGCCCTCGTCGAGGGCGCGAGCCAATGCTGGCTCGTCGACGATTCCCCCGCGCGCGACGTTTATGAACAGGGCGCGCGGCTTCATGGCAGCCAACATCCCGGCATCGAGCAGGCCTTGTGTCTCCGGCGTGAGAGGCAGTACGACCACGACGACGTCGGCCTGCTCCAACACCTGGCGCGTGGCCTCGGGTCCCAGCACGCAGTCGACGGAGTCGAGGGGCTCCCCGGAGCGGCGTGTTCCAATCACACGCATGCCGAGGGCCTTGCAGCGCCGCGCCACGGAGTGGCCGATGGCGCCCAGCCCGAGGATGCCGACGGTGGCGCCGTCGAGGCGCAGGCCGGCGTACATCTTCCAGTCGCGTCGCGCCTGCTGCGCGGCCGCGCGCGGGATGCGCTTGGCCAGCGCCAGGATCAGCGCCAGTGTGAATTCCGCCATCTCCGGCTCGTGGATTCCCCGGGCGTTGGCGATGCGCACGCTCGCGGGCAGGTTGGGCTCTGGCAGCAGCGAGTCGACGCCTGCCCCGGGCATCTGGATCAGCCGCAGCCTGCGCGCGCGATCCCAGTGGCCTCGCGGCGGCCGCAGCGCCAGCAGCACTTCGACGCCGTCGATGCCCCGGGCGAAGGCCTCGGGCTCCTCCCAGACCACCAGCTCGCGCTCCGGGAAGGCCGTGCTGAAGCCGTCCCGCAGCGCCTCCCCGAAAGCATGGAAGGCGTGGACGGTGTGGATCGTCCCCGGCATGCAGAGAGCCTACCAGCTGGGCACCGCGCTACAGTTGCGTCGAGGCCACCGGAGGATCCCAGCGTGCCCGTCGTCGTCGTCCCGCCGCCCTATCGTGGCCCCACCCAGGGCCAGGAGCGCATCGATGTCGCGGGTGCCACCGTCGGCGAGTGCCTTTCTCGCGTGGGTGAGCGCTTTCCCGGCTTCTCGGAGCAGATCTTCGACGCGCAAGGCGTCGTTCACCGCTTCGTCGATCTCTTCATCAACGGCGACCAGATCGAGCGCAGCGAGCTCGATCGCCCTGTCGAGGCCAGCGACCGCGTGGAGATCCTCGCCGCCATCGCCGGCGGCTGATCCCAGGACCGATCTGACGCGGCGCGTCGAGCGGGGCGAAGCGCCCCGTGACTCTGTTATCCTGCCTTCCCCAAGAAGTCGTTCCCCAAGAAGAGAAGGAGGCTCCAAGATGGGCGGACCCACCGGCGACCGCATGATCCGGGTCGACATGAGCAAGCAGACGACCGAGATCGTCCCCTTCCCCGACGACTGGAAGCTGCTGGGCGGCCGCGCCCTGTCCGCGCGCATCCTGCTCGAGGAGTGTGATCCCAACTGCGATCCCCTCGGGCCCGACAACCTGCTGGTGATGGCACCGGGCGTGCTCGCCGGAACCGCGGCGCCGACCTCCGGGCGCATCTCCATGGGCGGCAAGAGCCCGCTCACGGGCGGCATCAAAGAGGCGAACGCCGGCGGCAACCCGGGCCAGGACCTGATGAAGCTCGGCTACCGCTGCGTGATCGTCACCGGCCAGCCCTCCGACGCCAACAAGCGCTACGCCGTGAACGTCAGCGCCGACGGAGCGGAAGTGGTCGCCGCCGATCAATACAAGGGCATGTGGAACTACGCGCTCATCGACGAGCTGGCGAAGACCTACACACAGACGGCCTCCTTCGTCTCGATCGGGCCGGCCGGCGAGCTGAAGCTCACCGGGGCCTCCATCGCCTGCACCGATCAAGAGAAGGACCGCCACCCCGCGCGCCATGCCGCCCGCGGTGGCCTCGGCGCGGTGATGGGCAGCAAGGGCCTCAAGTATGTGGCGGTCGATGCGGGCAAGACCGCAACGCGCCAGCCCGCGCAGCGCAAGGAGTTCGCCCAGGCCTGCAAGGGTTACACGAAGGACTACCTCGGCGGCGCGCAGATGTTCAAGACGGGCACGAGCTCGGTGGTTCCCGTGGCGAACATGCTCAACACCTTCCCCTACAAGAACCGGGTCGAGGGCCAGTCGCCCGACGCGCAGACGCTCGACGGCGCTCGCATCGTCGAGAGCTTCGAGGAGCGCGGCGGTGGCATGCACAACTGCATGACTGGCTGCATCGTGAAGTGCAGCAACGTCGTCCACGACGCCGATGGCAACTACAAGACCTCGGCGCTCGAATTCGAGACCCTGACGCTGCTCGGATCCAACTGCGCCATCGCCAGCTGGGAGGACGTGGCCGACCTCGACCGGCTCTGCGACGAAGTGGGCCTCGACACCATCGAGATCGGCGCCGCACTCGCCGTCTACATGGACTCGGGCGGCATGGAGTGGGGCGACGCCGAGGGGGCCAAGCGCATCTTGAAGGAGATTGCCGAGGGCACTGAGCTCGGCAAGGCGATCGGCAACGGCGCTGTCGCCACGGGCAAGAAGCAGAAGCACCACCGCGTGCCGGCGGTGAAGGGCCAGGCGATCCCCGCCTGGGACCCGCGGCCCCTGAAGGCCACGGGCATCACCTACCTGACCAGCCCCATGGGGGCCGACCACACCGCCGGCCTGATCGTGAATCCGGGCATGCCTGAAGAAGAGTGGGCCCAGGCGTCGCAGGAGGTTCAGCTGGTGAACGCCGCGTGCGACTCGTCGGGCTTCTGCCAGTTCATCCAGCCGACGCTCGACACGATCCGGGAGTTCTACGGGATGCTCTACGGGGAGGAGATCTCCCGCGAGCAGGTCGCCGACATGGGTTGGCGCTGCATGCAAGACGAGTGGGAGTTCAACCGCCGCGCGGGCTGGAAGAACCAGGACGACGAGATGCCGGACTGCATGAAGCAGGACGCCATCGGCCCGGCCAAGGTGGCGTGGGACGTGAAGCCGGATGTCGTCCAGGCGGCCTACACGCGCTTCGACCCCCGCGAAGAGCTCTACACGACGAAGGCGGCCGGCTGAGCCACCGCGAAGTCGAAATCGAACCGGGCAGGGGGGTGTTGCCTCCCTGCCCGTTTCCGTTCTGGGAGAGGCAGCGTTGCGCGACGTCCGAATGAGAGGCTTCGCCCAGCGAGTAGACGTGGAGGAGGTGGAGCGCTTCCTCGCGGGTGCCGTACGCGCGCTCCCGCCGGAGACGGTGGGAGTTGGCGACTGCGCGGGGCGCGTGCTGACCGAAGCGGTGAGCGCCGCAGTCTCCGTCCCGGGTTTTCGTCGCTCGGCGATGGACGGCTACGCGGTGCGCGGCGAAGACACCTTCGGCGCCTCGGCCTACGCGCCGATTTCCCTGCAGGTGCTGGGGGAGAGTCTGCCCGGGCGCTCCTTCCCCGGTGAGGTGCGGGCCGGCCAGGCCCTGCGCGTGATGACGGGTGCGCCCGTGCCCCAGGGCGCCGACGCGGTGGTGATGGCAGAGGTGTGTACCGAGCAGGACGCCCGCGTAGAGGTGAGTGAGGCGGTGGCCCCCGGCAGGAACGTGGGCGCCGTCGGAGAAGACGTCCGCGCAGGCGAAGCGCTGCTGGCCCCTGGCCGCCGGCTGCGGCCCCAGGACGCCGGGCTGCTGGCGTCGATCGGGGTGGCCGAGGTGGCCTGCGTACGTCGCCCGCGCGTGCGGCTCGTCGTGACGGGCGACGAGCTCTTGCCCGCGGGGTCGCGTCCCGAAGGCGTGCGCATCGTCGACAGCAACTCGGTCGTGCTGGGCGCGCTGG
>Ga0255057_10000456_pt1 | contig 23289 bp, 34 predicted proteins | sample Cases_109_6_MG_FD_189022 | JGI IMG/M metagenome (GOLD analysis project Ga0255057, IMG submission 189022) | Seawater microbial communities from Amundsen Gulf, Northwest Territories, Canada - Cases_109_6 | ecosystem: Environmental > Aquatic > Marine > Gulf | place: Canada: Northwest Territories... | reverse complement strand
TACATTTATAGCCGTTGTTATTGCTTGGGTCTATTTTCGTGCAGAAAGTTTTGAATCAGCAAATTTAATTGTCTCAACAATGTTTGGTCTTCAACCAATTATAGAGTTTGGATCGAAATTGTTTTCTTCTGGTTCGCTAAATAATGCTCAAGATCTGTTGCTGTACTTATCTATTATTATTTGGCTACTCCCGAATACACTTCAGTGGACTGGCTATATCGACAATGAATATGAATGGTGGAATACAAGAAAATTAAAAATATTTTCTTTAGTAAAATTTCGTGCATCTTCATTAATTGCAATAATATTTTCTGCTTTAATGATTTACTCAATTTTAAGTTTAACGAAAGTTAGTGAGTTTCTTTATTTTCAGTTTTAGGTAAATTTTGAGCAACTATCTTAAAATATATATGTTCGCTTTTGCATTGCTTCCCTCATTAGCGGTATTCAATGTATTTGTTGACCCTTATGGCATATTTCCTCTAGCAAGTTTTAGTGGCGCTAAATGGCCTAAAGTGGAAATGATAAATAACGTGAAGTTGCATAAATCAATCAAAGTCTCGCAACTTAAACCAGAAGCTGTTGTATTAGGAACATCACGATCTGCATTTGGAATTGATCCCAATAGCAATGCATGGCACGAATCATTTAAGTCACGTTATAATCTATCTTTAGCAGGTGGAAATACCTACGTAACTTATCGATATCTAGAGCATGCACACACGCTTTCCCCATTGAAACAAGTAATTTTTGGGCTAGATTTTTTTGCTTTTAACACATTCAGACGTCAAGCCTCAGATTATCGTGGAGATTTTCTGATCGTAAATGATGATGGAAGTTATAATCCACACTACAAAAATAATATTCTATCGGCGTCTTTGCTCTCAACTGATGCTTTAAAGTCCTCCTTTAATACCATTACGTCAAAAAAGAAAACACCAATAACTATTAGTGAAAACGGCATGTTTATTGGCCCTATATGGAAAGATCATTTACACGAAGGCTTTTTAGCAATGGAGAAACTATATTTTCAACATGTGTATCTTGCTGGAAAAAATAGAGAGTATGCATTTATTAATCCCGATACTGGCGCATCCTCCTTGGAAGATTTTCGAAAATTAGTTATTTATTGCAGTCAAAACAAAATAGATCTTAAGTTATTTATCTCGCCACTACATGCCCGACATCAGGAAGTGATTAGAACTTTAGGTATATGGTTTTTATTTGAGCAATGGAAAAGAGAGATTGTTACTATTCTAGAGGAAGAAAATTACACATCGGAATTATGGGATTTTAGTGGTTACAATTCAATAACCACAGATAGTATATTCGCAAATAGTAATAATTTTTATAGGGATTCAACTCATTACCATCCAATCATAGGCGATATGATTTTATCTCGTATATCTCATAATAATGATAACAACATCCCGATTGACTTTGGTCGTATACTTACTCAGCAAAACATAGAAGATCATTTGTTCTCTATCCAAGAGGAACAAACAAGATATCGAACTGAGCACCCAGAAGATGTTATTGAAATTGAATCTATGTCAGAAAAATATGATTTTGAATTGCAAGATTTGGCTCTTATAAAGAACGGAGCACACAGCAACGCTACTTGGCAAGCAAAGTAAGTAAGAGAAAGCCGCACCACCAATGCATTTAACGATTCTAGAAACCGACCACTTAAATTAAAATTATATTAAAAAAACATCAAAGACAAATTACAAAGTTAATCTGTGAATAAACCTATAAACGATAAACAATATTTTGAATATTTGGGCAAACGATCTTTAGTTGGAGGCATATATAGGAATTGGCTGCTCTACCCGCGACTTAGTCTGTCACTTAAAGGAAAAACCTTAGACTATGGCTGTGGAATTGGTGATTATTTAAGATATAAATCCAATACTGTTGGTGCAGATATTAATCAGTACAATATCGATTATTGCAAATCATTAAGTTTACATGCTGAATTAATTCAAGAAAATAGAATACCATTTGAAGATAATTTTTTTGAAAATGCTGTTATGGACAACGTTTTAGAACACATTCCTGCTCAAGAAACTGATAATGTGATAAAGGAAATATTGAGGGTGTTAAAGCCAAATGGTAAGTTACTTATTGGCGTGCCTGGAATAAAGGGATACAAATCTGACAGCGACCATAAACATTTTTATAGTGAAAGCAATCTAATTGCATTACTCAACAAACATCACTGCAATAAAGTCAAATCGTTTCATATGCCAATTCATATGCTTTGGCTGCAAAATTATTTATCTCAGTATTGTATATATGTTCTGTTTAAAACTAGTTGAATTAAACTGTTAACAGAATATTTTTGGTTAAATAATTCATAGTGCGCGACATTCATATCTCAATTGTTAGTCATAATCAATTTAATTTAGTTCAAAAACTTCTATTTGATCTTGAAATGCAGGGATATAAAGATCGAATACAAGTCACCATAACAATAAATATCTCTGAGGACATCTCAACAAACTTTGAGAACATCAGTTATCCAATACACATGATTTACAACAATCATTGCAAAGGGTTTTCTGAGAATCATAATGCCGCTTTCAACCAGACAGCTGTTTTTAAAGAATCCAATTATTTTCTAGTCGTTAATCCAGATGTGCAGTTACACGAAAATGTCATCACGCTGCTGATTAATACCTTAGATACAAATATAAATATTGGGTTAGTTGCCCCAACAGTGTATGGAATAGACAAAACACTTGAAGATAATGCTAGAAAATTACCTACTCCTTCACGAATCATCGCAAAACTATTTGGCAAGAAAGGTATCTGGCAAGTTAAGGAATGCAATCAACCAGATTGGGTTGCAGGTATGTTTATGGCTTTTCGCTCAAGTGTTTTTAAAAAAATAGGTGGGTTTGATGAAAATTATTTCCTATATTATGAAGATGTGGAAATTTGTAGCCGCATTTGGCTCGAGGGGTATTCGTTACAAGTTGTGGAAAATGCGTCAATCGTACATGACGCACAGAGAACAAGTAGACGTGATTTTAGATATTTACGCTTGCATATCTTGAGTATGCTGAGATTTTTCAGTTCAGATACTTACCATAAAATTAAAACTTTTCATCAGCGTCGAATTAAATCTACTTAAATGAACTTAGATAGAGAACTCTTCTCTTTCCAAACTAACACTTCTATTAAAATGGAATATCATCATCAAAATCATCTGGAGCTGATGACCCTGCGGTTACAGGCTCTGGTTGCGAAGACATAGAAGAATTAGATTCAGGCATTGACGCAACACCACCACCTTTACCACCTAGCATCTGCATTTCGTTAGCAACAATTTCAGTTGTATAACGATCATTACCGCTTTGATCTTGCCACTTGCGAGTTTGCAGACGACCCTCAACATAAATCTGAGAACCCTTACGCAAATACTCCCCAGCTATCTCGGCTAAACGACGGAAAAACACTATGCGGTGCCATTCGGTTTTATCTACTTTTTCTCCAGAGGTTTTATCCTTCCAAGACTCAGTGGTTGCAATAGTAATATTGCAAACCGCTTGCCCACTGGGCATGTATTTTATTTCAGGATCTTGTCCCAAATTTCCAACCAAAATTACTTTATTAACGCCTCTAGCCATCTCAAACCACCTGTCGGTATACAATAATTATTTGTAACATTTTACGATTAAATACCCCAAAACTCACGTCCCACTTACATTACTAACAGTTTAATTTTCATTAGTAACTACATGTAATTACTAGATATAAGTGTTTTTCACTTGATTGAATAAATTAAGATAATTTTGTGTCATCTGAGGTATTGAGTATTTATTAGACAATACGACTTCTTCTTCTCTGGATATCTTGATCGCAGAAATCAATGCTTCCGAAACCGCAATCGGATCTCTGGGATCTACAAATATTATTTGCTCTGATATTTGTCTAGAACCCGTAAGGTAATGTGATGCCACGACAGGTAACCCTACTGACAAAGCTTCTAAAATATTCAGAGGTGCGCCTTCCATTCTCAACGTGGGAAACAAAATAACATCAGACATTTGATAATACATAGGCAACTCTGCATATTGAATCGCACCTACAAAGATCACCTTATCTCTTATATTTAACTCATCGACTAAGGATTCAAGCTTTTTTTTCTCTCTACCGTCACCAACAATAAGAAAACGGACATTATCAGTAATGGTTAGTAATTTATTAAACCCGTGAATTGCTTGCTCCACACCTTTTTGCTTGATTAATCGCGCAACCGAGACTACAAGCGGAACATCTTGGCTAATATTATATTGCTCCCTGAGCTTCTTTCTGTTTTCAGGAGAAGGACAGAATTCATGTCTATCGATACCATTTTCAATTAAAGTGAATTTATCTGGATCAACATAATACTTATATGGAAATTTCTTCAATGTGGAGTTCACTATCTCACCAGCTGCAACAATTTTATTTGAATATTTAAAAATTCTACGTTCCCGAATAAAATATTTTATTTGTCTCAAGCATTTTAGGATTTGAATTGGATTTTTTGTTCGTAACTTAGAAATCGTCTCGCCTACAACGGTACCGTGTGATTGACAAATAATTGGAACATCCGAAAATCTCTTACGCTGAAACAATAAGCCTGCAGCTCCATACGCAACACTGATTACACAAAATACCTCTACCCTTAAATATTTATCAAAATATTCTGCAGAAAGTTTCCACCACTTTGAACTATAACGTCGAGATGTAACTCCTTGGATAGCTATGACCTTCACATTTTCTTCTTCAAATACTTCAGGCTTGTCAGGTATAGCTGTGGTAATAACCGTCACCTTACCTTTACCACTACGAACAATTTCCGTCATTAGATCCCATGTAAGCACTTCCATTCCGCCGATTCCATGAAACGGTAATGATCGAATAAAAAATACATAGTGATTTAGAGGAGTCATGTTCAATTTATATTTTCTAGAAAACTATTTCTAAAGATTATTTACAAGGACAACAGCCATTTATAGTGCTCTTTCAAACCCTCATTAATACTAATTTTAGGCTCCCATCCAAATTCTTTCTTCGCTTTGCTAATATCTAACACCACCTTCTTAACATCAACTTCTCGAGATTCTGAATATCTTACTTCTATTTTCTTAGAAGTTATCTCTTCAATAAGTTTTATAACCTGATTTACGGTATATCCAATCCCACTACCTATATTAAATACTCCTGACAACTCTTCATTCAAAGCACACTCACACGCATCAATTAAATCGGTAATATATAAATAGTCACGAATCACTTCCCCGTCACCCCAAATCTCAATAGGCTCGTTATTAATTATTTTAGTCAAAACTGTGCCTATTAGACCCTGTAATCCCACTTTTCCTTGCCAAGGTCCATAGGGGTTTGATGCCCTTAAAATAACAGGCTCAAACTTATATAACCTGGCATACATCATTAAGTATTTTTCAACTGCGAGTTTTACTATTCCGTACGAGCAATTAGGGTTCAAAGGATGATCTTCGTTAATTAACGCATTACTACTATCTCCATAAATTGTTCCTCCCGATGAAATATAAATAATTTTTCTAATTTTCATTTTATTCATACGCTCAAGTAAACCAACGGTATCTACAAGATTGTTTTTAATATCATCCATTGGATTAAGGTTTGAGGTGCTTGGAATCGAGCTGCTGATTAAATGAAATACAACCTCTATATTGTGCAAAGCTTGAGAAACGGAAGACTCGTCATTTAAACTTCCATATTGATATTCAACATTTCCCAGGGGATCATGCAATTGAGATGGACTTCGATCATAGACACACACTTTATGGCCAGAATTGATTAATTGATCAACGAGATTTACGCCAATAAATCCGTTCCCACCAAGAACCAATATCCTCATAGCTTTGTAACCATTTTTTGCATATATAAACCTATTAAGAATTGTAATCTTTCAAGTTGTAGAATTCCAAAGTAAAGCGCAAGTGATTGCTTTATGATCAAATAAAGACAATGTAGATTCTCTTTGCGCCATTGTCGCCTAAGCGAGTATATTAGCGATTTTGCATGATGCATTTATATACATGATGAATATCAAGATTCGGGGTGCACGAACGCACAATTTACAAAATATAGATGTAGATCTCCCCAGAGACAAACTAATCGTTATTACCGGCTTGTCTGGTTCAGGAAAATCATCCTTGGCTTTTGACACCATCTTTGCGGAAGGTCAACGCCGCTATGTGGAATCATTATCAGCCTATGCCCGTCAGTTCTTGGCACGCATGGATAAGCCTGATGTGGATTCAATCGACGGCCTCTCACCTTCCATCTCTATCGAACAAAAAGCAACTTCTCACAACCCTCGCTCTACCGTAGGGACAATTACCGAGATCTATGACTATCTCCGCTTATTATTTGCCAGAGTCGGCACGCCCAGATGCCCCAGCCACCATATAGATCTACATGCACAAACCATCAGCCAGATGGTAGACAAAGTTCTTTCCTTTGAGGAAGGCAAAAAATACATGCTACTCGCGCCTGTCGTGCAAAATCGCAAAGGCGAGCATGTGCAGTTGCTTGCCAAGTTACAAGCAGATGGGTTTATTCGCGCACGTATCGATGGAGAAATTTACGAGCTAGACTCTCCACCAAAGCTAGATCTGCGACGAAAGCACAATATAGAAGTAGTTGTTGACCGATTCAAGATTAAACAAGATTTAAAATCACGCTTAGCTGAATCTTTTGAAACAGCACTTAAGCTTGCTGATGATATTGCAATTATCTGCTCAATGGATGATTCCAAAGAAGCTAGTTTAGTATTTTCAGCAAAATTCGCTTGTCCAAAATGTGGTTACAGCTTAAATGAGCTAGAACCCCGTCTTTTTTCATTTAACAATCCTGTTGGCGCATGCAAAGATTGCGATGGTTTAGGTATCGAAGAGTTTTTTGATCCTGATTTAGTCATTGTAAATGAAGATATAAGTCTTGCTGGAGGTGCAATTCGCGGCTGGGATCGGCGTAACGCTTACTATTTCAATTTAATACAATCACTCGCAGATCATTATCTGTTTGATATTGAATCTCCATACAATAAACTAAATGAAGAAATTCAGGAAATTCTTCTTTATGGTAGCAAAGATGAAGAAGTGCAATTTAAATACACTAATGAGAATGGTAAAACTTACAAACGTCGGCATACTTTTGAAGGCATCATTCCCAATATGGATCGACGTTTTCACGAAACTGAGTCTAGTGCGGTTCGTGAAGAACTTAGCAAGTATCTCACTACTCAAACCTGTCAATCTTGCAATGGTGAGCGCTTAAATACTGAAGCCAGAAATGTATTCATTCAGAGAACGAATCTTCCAACCATAACTTCATGGTCTACAGAAGATGCATTAAAGTTTTTTCAATCATTGAAGCTTCCGGGACATTTAGAGAAAGTAGGCGAAAAAGTAATTAATGAAATCAACGAGCGACTAAAATTTTTAGTTAATGTTGGATTAGACTACTTAACGCTTGATCGTAGTGCGGATACTCTATCTGGCGGTGAAGCACAACGTATACGACTGGCTAGTCAGATTGGATCGGGCTTGGTCGGTGTCACTTATATACTTGATGAACCTTCTATAGGATTACACCAGCGTGATAATCAACGGTTGATTGGCACACTGACCTATCTTAGAGATCTAGGCAATACCGTAATTGTTGTTGAACATGACGAAGAAGCAATCCGCAGTGCAGATCATGTGTTAGATATTGGCCCAGGTGCAGGAGTACATGGTGGAAAAATCATAGCCCAAGGTACGCCTGCTAATATTCAGAACGATTCAGCCTCACTTACAGGTCAGTACCTTTCAGGCAAAAGAACCATCCCGCTCCCAGAGATGAGGCTTCCTTTTCAAAAATCTAAAACCATTAAAATTATTAAAGCATCAGGAAATAACTTAAAAAATGTCTGTGTAGAATTACCCCTTAGTTTACTTACGGTTATTTCAGGCGTATCAGGGTCGGGAAAATCTACACTTATCAATGAAACTCTTTATAAGTACTGCATGAGATATTTACATGGCTCAGGTATTCTTCCTGCAGAATGCAATGACATCAAGGGCTTAGATCAAATTGATAAAGTAATAGATATTAGCCAAAGCCCTATTGGTCGCACCCCACGCTCTAACCCTGCAACCTATGCAGGTTTATTTACGCCTATTCGTGAATTATTTTCCAATACGCAAAAAGCGCGTTCGCGAGGCTATGCGCCAGGAAGATTTAGTTTTAATGTAAAAGGGGGTCGCTGTGAAGCCTGCCAAGGAGATGGTGTAATAAAAGTTGAAATGCATTTTCTACCCGACGTTTACGTACCGTGCGATATATGCCATGGAAAACGCTATAACCGCGAAACACTTGAAATCCGCTTTAAAGATAAAAATATCCATGAAATCCTACAAATGACCGTCGAAGACGCAGTGGATTTTTTTGACGCCATTCCAATAGTAAAACGTAAGCTAGATACACTCATGGACGTAGGATTATCGTATATCACTCTGGGACAGAGTGCTACTACGTTATCTGGTGGTGAAGCACAACGTGTAAAACTTTCACGCGAGCTTTCGAAACGTAGCACAGGTAATACACTTTATATCTTAGACGAACCTACAACTGGTCTACACTTTTATGATGTTGAACAACTATTAAAAGTGTTAACTCGCCTTAGAGACCAGGGAAACACAGTTATAGTCATTGAGCATAATCTCGATGTGATTAAAACTGCAGACTGGGTAATTGATCTAGGTCCAGAAGGTGGGCATGGCGGTGGCACGATAGTTGCGGAAGGCACGCCTGAAGATATTGCCAATGTCAAAAAATCATCAACCGGCCAATACCTGAAAAATGTACTAAATCTCAATCAAATTAACAATAAGAAATCTGCTTAAATTATTCAACTCAACAATAAAAAAGCCAGGTTAAACCTGGCTTTTTTAATAATGTTTAGACAGAAAACTTATTCTTCTATCGGCCGATCGACAAGTTCAACTAAAGCCATAGGCGCTTTGTCGCCAGTACGAAACCCGCATTTAAGAATACGCAAGTAACCACCTGGCCGTTGTTTGTATCGAGGACCCAGTTCAGTGAAAAGTTTTCCTACAACTGCCTTATCACGTAGACGTGAAAAAACTAATTGTCTTTTTGACACACTGTCATCTTTTGCGATAGTAATTAGTGGCTCTGCAAAACGACGTAACTCTTTTGCTTTTGGTAATGTTGTACGAATCACTTCATGTGAAAATAATGAGGTCGCCATATTGCTCATCATCGCTTTACGATGTGGGCTATTGAGATTGAGTTGTCGACCTGATTTTCGATGTCTCACAATACTTTCCTATAGTTTAGACTAATTAAATTATAATTTTTCGTTCTTCACGTAAATTATCTGGTGGCCAGTTTTCAAGACGCATACCCAAAGATAAGCCATGAGTTCCCAGTACGTCTTTGATTTCTGTTAAAGATTTTTTACCTAGATTAGGTGTCTTTAATAATTCAACTTCAGTGCGTTGAATTAAATCACCAATATAATAAATATTTTCAGCTTTTAAACAGTTTGCAGATCTAACCGTAAGCTCAAGGTCATCCACTGGACGAACCAAGATTGGATCAATTTCGGTTTCTGCTTTCTCATTCTCAACTTGCTCATCACCTTGCAAGTCAACAAATACAGATAACTGTTGTTGTAAAATCCCAGCAGCTTTACGAATGGCCTCTTCTGGATCAACAGTTCCGTTTGTTTCTAGATCTACAATAAGCTTATCTAGATTAGTGCGCTGTTCTACACGAGCAGTATCCACTGTATACGCTACTCTTCGTACCGGGCTAAAGCTAGCATCTAGCAATAATGAACCAATTGCACGGTCACCTTCATTTCTTCGTTGTGTTGCAGGTTGATATCCACGGCCTTTTGCGATTTTAAGCGTCATGCTTAACGAACCTTGCTCAGTCATATGCGCAATTACATGGTCTTTGTTGATAATTTCAACATCGTGACCAGTTTCAATATCACCTGCAGTAACTACACCAGGGCCAGTTTTATGTAAGGTTAGCATGGCTTCATTTTTGTTATGCATAACCGCGGCAACGCCCTTAAGATTAAGCAGTACATCAACTACGTCTTCTTGAACGCCTTCAATGGCCGTGTATTCATGCAATACACCTTCAATTTGTGCTTCAACTACTGCACATCCTTGGATAGATGAAAGTAATATTCTACGCAGAGCATTACCAAGTGTATGCCCAAATCCGCGCTCTAGTGGCTCAAGCACAACTTTCGCGTGACACTCATCAGTTACCTGAACATCCACTACTCTAGGCTTAAGTAATTCATTTGTTGCTACCATCGATGAAACCTCTTTAACGCTATTAACTATTACTTAGAATACAACTCGACTACGAGTGATTCATTTATATCTGGTGGTAAATCACCACGTTCTGGCACAGACTTAAATGTGCCCTGCATTTTCTTAATGTCTACATCAACCCATTCTGGCAAGCCAATTTGGTCCGCAGTATTTAACGCATCTTGTATGCGTAATTGTTTCTTAGCTTTTTCCCGTATTGCAATTACATCACTAGCTGCTACTTGATACGAAGGTATATTGACCACAACATTGTTTACTACAATGGCTTTATGGCTAATTAACTGACGGCATTCTGCACGTGTCACACCAAAACCCATACGATATAAAACATTATCTAATCTGCATTCAAGTAGTTGAAGTAGATTCTCGCCTGTTGAGCCTTTAATACCAGAAGCTTTTTTATAATAATTTCTAAATTGACGCTCTAACACTCCATAGATGCGACGTAATTTTTGTTTTTCCCGTAACTGCATTCCATAGTTAGATGGACGACCGCGCTTATCACCATGCTGACCTGGTTGTTTGTCGAGTTTACATTTTGTATCAAGCGGTCTAGCACGACCTTTCAACATCAGGTCGGTGCCTTCGCGGCGACTTAATTTACATTTTGGTCCTAAGTAACGTGCCATAATATTAACCCCTAAACACGACGACGTTTTGGTGGACGACATCCATTATGAGGAATTGGTGTTATGTCGTTGATATTAGTAATTTTATAACCCACTGCATGCAAGGCCCGAACTGCTGATTCACGACCAGGCCCAGGACCCTTAATTCGTACTTCTAGATTTTTAAGGCCATATTCAAGTGCAGCTTGTCCCGCGCGATCTGCTGCAACCTGTGCTGCAAAAGGCGTGCTTTTACGGGAACCACGAAAACCTGAGCCACCCGATGTAGCCCACGAAAGTGCATTACCTTGACGATCTGTGATGGTTACGATGGTATTGTTAAAAGATGCATGCACATGTGCGACGCCATCTGTAACAACGCGTTTAACTTTTTTGCGAGTTCTTGTAGATGTTTTAGCCATATTTAATCAGTTATTTCTTCATTCATTTGTTAGGTAAATTTTACTATCGTTTAATAGGTCTACGAGGCCCTTTGCGTGTACGCGCATTCGTTTGTGTACGTTGACCACGTAGTGGTAATCCACGTCGATGACGAATACCTCTATAAGTACCTAAATCCATCAATCTTTTTATATTTACGGTTATTTCACGTCGCAAATCACCTTCAACTCGGTATTTTGCTACTTCAGTTCGCAACTTAGCTACTTCATCTTCGCTAAGATCTTTAATCTTAGCGTCAGGAGCAATACCGGCTACTTCACAAATCTTGCGTGATGCGGTGCGACCAATTCCATAAATAGAGGTTAATGCAATAACGGTGTGCTTATGCACCGGTACATTAATGCCAGCAATACGTGCCATTTATACAAGCCCTTGAATTAATAATAGATTTAAGAAACGCTCAAACTCAGGAGTGCGAATTCTATCAGTGTAATCAACAAAATACATATTCTTTACTCTTTGAGCCAATTTAACCTTGCCGCTGCTTATGGCGAGGGTCTTTACAAATCACCCTAACTACACGATTACGTCGAATAACCTTGCAATTACGACACATTTTTTTTACTGATGCTCTTACTTTCATAATGACCTCTTTAGACTACTCTCTTAGCGACCCGCGCCTGAACGCCCAGAACCTTTAAGATTAGCTTTCTTCATTAGCCCTTCATATTGATGAGACATTAGATGTGCTTGCACTTGCGCCATGAAGTCCATTACTACAACAACAATAATTAACAGCGAAGTACCACCAAAATAAAATGGCACACCAAATTTCAAAATCAAAAACTCAGGCAATAAACAAACTAAAGTAATGTAAATTGCACCTACTGCTGTTAATCGAGTTAACACTGTATCAATATAGCGTGCAGTTTGTTCGCCTGGACGAATACCTGGTATGAAAGCACCTGAGCGTTTTAAATTATCGGCAGTTTCACGAGAATCAAATACGATTGCAGTATAGAAGAAACAAAAGAATACAATTGCAAGCGCATATAACATTACATACAGTGGCTGCCCTGGCGAAATCGCAGTAGCTAGATTTTGCAACCAAGAAAAACTACCTGTTGGGCTGCTAGACCATTGTAACAAAGTAGCCGGGAATAAAATAATACTAGAAGCAAAAATTGGTGGTATTACACCTGACATATTCAATTTCAAAGGCAAATGGCTGGATTGTGCAGCATACATTTTTCTACCTTGCTGTCTGCGCGCATAATTTACTGTAATTCTTCGCTGTGCACGTTCTACAAAAATCACAAATGCGGTTACTAGTACTGCCATAAGAAATAAGAACAACGCAAAGCCCTCATTCATCGCACCTTGTGAGACTAAGTCTAATGTTCCACCAACAGCAGCCGGTAAACCTGCAACAATTCCAGCAAAAATGATAAGTGAAATACCGTTGCCAATACCTCGTTCAGTAATCTGCTCACCTAACCACATTAAAAACATCGTGCCAGTAACTAATGAAATTGTTGCTGTGAAAATAAAGCCAATACCAGGTGTTAGCGCAACTTGTTGGTTTTGTAATGCAATTGAAACCCCAATCGCTTGAAAGGTAGCAAGAAAAACAGTTCCATAACGTGTGTATTGAGTAATCTTACGACGCCCTGCTTCACCTTCTTTCTTTAATTCTTTTAATGAAGGCACCACTGAACTCATTAACTGCATGATTATGGATGCAGAAATGTACGGCATAATTCCTAAAGCAAACAAACTTAATCTTTGCAGTGCACCACCTGAAAACATGTTAAACATTCCAAGTATAGTACTGCTCTGCTGATCAAAGAATCTTGACATAGCACCAGGATCAATACCGGGTACTGGAATAAAAGTACCAATGCGATACACAATCATCGCAAACAATACAAATAACAAACGTTTACGTAATTCTGAAACTTGCCCTAAACCAGCAAGCGAACCAATATTAGCAGCTGCTCGAGACATTAGGCTTCAATAGCTCCGCCAACGGCTTCAACCGCTTTTCGTGCACCAGCAGTAAACATTAAACCTTTGGTTTTAACTGCCTTTTCTATTTTTCCAGACAGGATTACTTTTACTTTTCTAGTTACTGCAGGGACTAATTTAGCATCTTTAAGTGCATCAATATCTACAACTTCTTCGCTCACTAATTCAAGTTCATGTAGACGCACTTCTGCTGTTGCACAAGCTTTGCGTGATCGGAAGCCAATTTTAGGTAGTCGTCTTTGCAAAGGCATTTGACCACCTTCAAAACCTACTTTGTGGTAGCCACCAGAACGTGAGCCCTGACCTTTGTGACCACGACCACAAGTTTTACCAGAACCCGAACCAATACCACGACCAACACGTTTCCGGTTTGATCGGCTGCCATCGGCTGGTTTTAATGTATTTAAATTCATAATTCTGTACTTCTTGTCTATTTAATTTTGTTATTACGCTTCTTCAACTTTGAGCATGTAACTAATTTTGTTAATCATGCCGCGGTTTTCAGGCGTATCTACAACACTCACTGGATTATGGATACGACGTATCCCCAATCCACGCGCGCAGGCTTTATGAGTAGCCAAGCGACCATTCAAACTCTTAATAAGTGTTACTTTTAATTGCTTACTCATATCTTTAACTTTTTTGGCTAGCTTTAAGGCTTATGACAAAACATCTTCAACTGTCTTACCACGCTTAGCAGCAATGTAGTCTGGAGATTCTATATTACTTAATGCTTCGATCGTTGCTTTAACCACATTAATTGGATTTCTAGAGCCGATACATTTAGTCAAAACATTTTTAACGCCTACCACTTCGAATACTGCTCGCATCGCGCCACCGGCAATAATTCCAGTACCAACAGAAGCAGGCTTCATAAATACTTTGGCAGCTCCGTGTATGCCAATAATTGGGTAATACAATGTTCCATCTTTAATTGGTACGTGTTTCATATTTTTCCGTGCTTTTTCCATTGCTTTCTGAATTGCTAATGGAACTTCACGAGCTTTACCATAACCGACTCCTACTTTACCGTTACCGTCTCCAACTACCGTTAAAGCAGTAAAACCAAATTGACGGCCACCTTTAACCACCTTAGCTACTCGGTTAACGGATACCAATCTCTCTTCGAGACCGTCTGATATTCTTGCTGGTTCGTTTGCAGCCATATTCTTTTAGACCTAGTTGCTCTTATATTGAATATTTAAATTAATCTTTTACTCAGAACTTTAGTCCAGCTTCACGCGCTGCTTCAGCGAGTGCTTTAACACGTCCATGGTATCTAAACCCTGAACGATCAAAGGCAACAGACTCAATACCTTTTTCTTTTGCTCGTTGCGCAATTTTTTCTCCAACGACTTTAGCAGCATCAACATTACCACTGTATTTAATTTTACTACGCACTTCTGGCTCAACAGACGATGCCGCAACCAGTGTTTGATCGCCAGCAGGCGCAATCACCTGAGCATAAATATGCTTAGAGGTACGATGGATGCTTAAGCGATGCACATTTAACTCAGCAATTTTACTGCGAGTTCTAAGTGCTCTACGTAGACGCGATTTTGTTTTATTCATCTTCATCGTAATTTAACTAGCTCTTGCTTTATTCCTACTTACTTATTTCTTTTTAGCTTCTTTACGTACAATTCGCTCATCAGCATATTTAACACCTTTACCCTTGTATGGCTCAGGTGGTCTAAAGGCGCGTATCTCAGCAGCTACTTGGCCAATCTTTTGTTTATCAGTACCGCTAATAATCACCTCGGTCTGACTTGGTGTTTCAATTTTTACACCTTTAGGCACTGGGTAGTCTACTGGATGTGAAAAACCTAAATTTAAATTTAAGGTATTACCTTTAAGCTGTGCACGATAACCAATACCAACCAACTCTAACTTTTTCTCAAAACCATCAGTCACACCAACAACTAAATTATTAATCAATGCACGCATGGTCCCTGCCATAGCGACATTTTTCGATTTCTCGATCTGCACATTAAGCTCATTATCGATATGTTCCACACACACACCATCGTGGATGTTCATAGACATCTCACCTTTAGAGCCCTTAATTACCAAATGTTGGCCATTAAGATTCACCTCTACTCCCATAGGGATTACAACTGGTTGTTTAGCAATTCGTGACATATGTATTTAATCTTGTGTTCTTTTAATTCGTTTTTACTAAATTATTACTCAACAGTACATAGCACTTCACCGCCATGTCCCGCAGCTCTTGCTGCTCGATCACTCATAACACCATTAGAAGTTGAAATAATGGCCACCCCCATCCCACCTATTACTCGTGGAAGTTCGTCAACACTCTTATAAGTTCGCAGACCTGGTCGGCTCACGCGTCTGAGCTTAGTGATTACAGGTTCACCCATGTAATATTTAAGTGTCACCACAATAGTAGACTTCACACCTTCTTTACTTACTGTTACGTCTTCAATAAATCCTTCATCTTTAAGCACCTTTGCAATGGCTTGTTTAACATTTGACGAAGGAATGTCGACAGTTACTTTATTAGCACCTTGTCCATTACGAATACGCGTTAACATATCTGAAATGGGATCACTCATACTCATAATGTTTCCTTAATCTTTTGCTTACTAAAAAATACTTAATTAACTACTAATTTATATTACCAACTAGCCTTAACTAGTCCAGGCACATCACCACGCATTGCCGCCTCGCGTAACTTGTTACGACCAAGACCAAACTTGCGGTAGTACCCTTTTGGACGTCCGGTCAAACTACAACGGTTACGCATACGAACCGGACTGGCATTCCTCGGTAATTTTTGCAACTGCAATACTGCAGCTTCTTTTTCTTCGTAACTAGTTGTGGGGCTTTTAATAATTGCCTTTAACCCAGTACGTTTTGTTGCACAACGACGTACTTCTTTTTTACGCTTCGTGTCGCGCGCTACCATTGAAAGCTTAGCCATAAATAGTCTCTCTTTTACTTTCTAAATGGAAAACTAAAGGCTTCTAACAACGCCTTTGCTTCTTCATCTGTTCTTGCACTGGTTGTTATCGCAATATCCATTCCACGAAGTGCATCAATTTTATCGTAATCAATTTCAGGGAAAATAATTTGCTCAGTAATTCCAAGGCTATAGTTTCCACGTCCATCAAATGCTTTAGCACTCATGCCTCGAAAATCACGTATACGAGGAATCGAAATGCTGATTAGACGATCTAAAAATTCATACATACGCGTTTTACGCAAGGTTACTTTGCAGCCAATTGGATAATTATCACGAATACTAAAACCCGCGATAGATTTCTTCGCTTTTGTAACCACCACTTTTTGGCCTGCAATCTGCTCCATGTCTGAAACAACTTTTTCAATTAGTTTTTTGTCACGCACCGCTTCACCAACACCGGTATTAAGTGTGATTTTCTCAATACGAGGTACTTGCATGACACTCTTAAAACCAAACTTTTTCATAAGTTGGTCTCGAACGGTTTCATTATAAAATTCTTGTAAACGAGCCATGTTATTAATCTCTATACATCAACCGTTTCATCATTAGATTTGAAAAAGCGTACTTTTTTATTGTCTTTAAGAACTTTAAAGCCAATTCGATCACCTTTATTCGTAGTTGGGTTAAACGCCATAACATTTGAAATATCGATAGGCATTTCACGCTCAACAATTCCACCCGCTACTCCTGCATTAGGATTTGGCTTTTGATGCTTCTTAGCAATATTGATGCTTTCGACAACTACACGCTTATCGTTTAGTATTTTCAATACCGTGCCACGCCGACCTTTATCTTTACCAGCGATAACGATCACATCATCACCTCTATGTATCTTGTGCATAACTCTTATACTTCTTAAATAATCTTAATATTAAATTTCTTAAAACACTTTTTGTTACAAAACTTCTGGCGCTAAAGAAATAATTTTCATGAACTTTTCAGTTCTTAATTCACGCGTTACAGGTCCAAATATTCGTGTTCCGATGGGCTGTAATTGAGCGTTCAATAATACTGCTGCATTTGAATCAAATCGAATCAATGAACCATCTGTACGTCGCACACCTTTTGCAGTACGCACCACTACTGCGTTATATACTTCCCCTTTTTTAACTTTGCCGCGAGGAATAGCATCTTTAACGCTAACTTTAATAACGTCTCCAATTCTGGCATAACGCCGGTGCGATCCGCCAAGTACCTTGATGCACTGCAGCTTGCGTGCACCACTGTTGTCTGCTGCTTCCAGCGTAGTTTGCATCTGTATCATAACTACCCCTCATCATACCTAAGTTTCGGCACTACGCTCTATGATCTCAACCAAAGCCCAAGACTTAGTTTTTGACATGGGTCGACACTCTCGAATTGCGATCATGTCACCAGTAGAGCATTCATTATTTTCATCATGCACATGCAGTTTAGTTGAGCGCCGAATATATTTTTTATACAACGGGTGCTTCACTTTACGTTCTAGCAATACCGTGACTGACTTATCCATCTTGTCACTAACAACCTTACCCTGCAGAGTTCGAATCTTATTTTCTTCAGACATAAGATACTCTCAAAGACAAGTTATTTAAATTAAGCATTTGCATATATGTTTCTTTCTTTAATAATATTTAGTAATTATTTTTGAGCTAATTTTTCATTCATAATTGTTTTAACACGCGCAATATTTTTTCTGTTCAACTTAAACTGATGCACACGAGATGCCTGACCAACACCTTTTTGCATACGTAAGTTAAACTGCTCTTTGCGCAATTCAAGTAATTCAGAACCTAGCTCTTTAACTGATTTACTTCTTAATTCTTCAACTTTCATGATTACGTAACCCAGTTACATCACTGTACGTGAAACAAATATGGTTTTAATTGGTAGCTTTGCTGCAGCAAGCTTAAACGCCTTACGTGCTATTGCTTCATCCACTCCTTCCATTTCATATAACATTTTCCCAGGTTGAATCTTTGCTACCCAATATTCAACGTTACCTTTACCCTTACCTTGTCTTACCTCTAAAGGTTTTTTAGTAACAGGCACATCTGGGAATATTCGAATCCAGATTTTCCCACCGCGTTTCACGTGACGAGTCATCGCTCGACGTGCAGCTTCAATTTGTCGAGCTGTAATACGACCGCGCGCAGCAGCCTTCAAACCAAATTCTCCAAAACTTACCTTATTACCATTCAACGCTAAACCACGATTACGGCCTTTTTGCTGCTTACGAAATTTTGTACGCTTAGGTTGTAGCATGATTAGTATTTATTAAAATTAATTTGTTTTTTGTTTTGGTTTTTTAGCAACAGCTTGTGTCTTATCAGCTGCGTCTTCGCTTTCTTTTGTGCTCAAATCAAACACATCACCCTTATATATCCAGATTTTTATTCCGATAATTCCATAAGTTGTTAATGCTTCAGCAAATCCATAATCAATATTGGCTCGTAATGTATGTAATGGAACACGGCCTTCTCGATACCATTCACTACGTGCAATTTCAGCACCATTTAAACGTCCGCCAACATTCACTTTCACACCTAATGCGCCTAAGCGCATAGCATTACTTACAGCTCGCTTCATTGCACGCCTAAACATAATCCGCCGCTCTAATTGCTGCGCAATACTTTCTGCAACAAGTTGAGCATCAATTTCTGGCTTACGTATTTCTTCTATATTAATTTTTACATTATTTATACTAAGTCCAGTCATGCGCACCACTTCTTTGCGAAGTGCTTCTATATCTTCACCTTTCTTTCCAATAACGATTCCAGGTCGCGCAGTATGAATCGTTATAAAAGCAGCTTTAGCTGGACGATCAATTTGAATTCTACTAACTGACGCCTGTGATAATTTCTTTTTTAAATATTTACGTATTTCTAAATCACTTTGCAAAAACTCTGCGTAATCTCTGCCTTCTGCATACCACCTTGATGTCCATTCTGTGGATATTCCTAAACGCATTCCAGTTGGATGTACTTTCTGACCCATAAGCTAGCACTTACCTTCGTTTGGAGTTGACAATGTAGTAGTTTTGCACATAAAAAATCTCGTTATTTAGTAATTTAACTGTCACTAACTTCGACGGTAATGCGACTAGTTCGTTTCAAAATTTTTGCTGCTCGGCCCTTTGCACGCGCTCTAAAACGTTTATGCGTTGGTCCATCATCTACATAAATTTTTGAAATCTTAAGCTCATCAATATCTGCACCTTCATTATGCTCAGCATTTGCAACTGCAGACTCAAGCACCTTCTTAATTAATACAGCGCCTTTCTTTGGGCTAAACTTTAAAATTTCTAAAGCACGATCTACTTTCTGACCACGAATTTGATTCGCTACAAGACGTGCCTTTTGTGGCGCAATTCTTATAAAATTTAATTTGGCTGAAACTTCCATTACGATTACGCCTTACGGTCTCCAGAATGGCCTTTAAAAGTACGCGTTATCGCAAACTCACCTAGTTTATGGCCTACCATGTTTTCACTAATAAGTACTGGCACATGTACACGACCGTTGTGCACACCAATAGTTAAACCCACCATATCAGGGATAACTAATGAACGACGCGACCAAGTTTTAATTGGTTTGCGATCATTATTCGCCGCTGCTGTCTCAATCTTTTTCATCAAGTGATGATCAATATGAGGTCCTTTGCGTAACGATCTTGGCATTTGCTTTTCTCTTAAATTCTCAGTTATTTTTTGAGTTATTTATTATTTAAACTTCTATTTCTTATTGCGGCGACGCACGATTAAACGATCGTTTCGAAGATTCTTTCTAGTCTTATAACCTTTAGTTGGCTGAGCCCATGGCGATACCGGATGTCTGCCGCCAGATGTTTTACCTTCACCACCACCATGCGGATGATCCACAGGGTTCATAGCAACACCGCGAACGGTTGGACGTACACCGCGCCAGCGCTTAGCACCAGCTTTACCTAACTTACGTAAGTTGTGTTCTACATTACCAACTTCACCGATTGTCGCACGGCATTCTAATAACACTTTACGCATTTCGCCTGAACGTAAACGCAACGTTGCGTAATTACCTTCACGCGCAACAATTTGAATCGCAGCGCCAGCACTTCTACCAATTTGCGCACCTTTACCTGGTTTCATCTCAATATTATGAACAATCGTACCCACAGGTATGTTGCGGATTAGCGATGTGTTGCCAACTTTAATTGGCACCTGAGCACCTGAAACCACTTCATCATTTTCCTGCAGACCCTTTGGTAAAATGATGTAACGACGTTCGCCATCTGCATATTTCAATAATGCGATATTTGCACTTCGATTTGGGTCATACTCTAATCTTTCTACTTTCGCAGTGATTTCATCTTTATTACGTTTGAAATCAATAATGCGATAACGTTGTTTGTGTCCACCACCATGATGTCTTGTGGTAATCCTGCCAGCATTATTTCTACCACCGGTCCTACGCTTTTCGTCCAAAAGTGGCTTATATGGACCACCTTGATATAAACCAGGCGTAGTTACTTTAACTACGAATCTGCGTCCCGGTGAAGTTGGTTTTGCTTTCTGTAATGCCATAACGTGTGTCTTTTTATTTACTCAAATCCACCAAAATCAATGTCGTGGCCAGCTTCAAGTGTCACAATTGCTTTTTTCCAATCCGAACGTTTGCCAGCACGCTGACCAAAACGCTTACGCTTACCATTCATATTAATGGTATTCACTGCAGCAACCTTTACATCAAATAATTTTTCGACTGCTTTTTTGATTTCTTGTTTTTTTGCTCCAGGTATAACTTTAAATACATGCTGATTATTTTTATCGGCAGCGATCGCAGTCTTTTCTGAAATGTGTGGACCGAGCAAAACAGTCATTAGACGCTCTTGATTCATTGCAACCACTCCTCAATAGCACCCAAAGCATCCTTGGTAATAATCACATGCTCATACCTAACCAAGCTAACCGGATCCAGACCGCCAATTTCAGTTACATCCACATATGGCAAATTGCGAACTGATAAATATAAATTTTTATCTGCTTCTTCAGTAATAATTAAAGCGGAGGAAACAGAAAGCTTACTTAAAAGCTCTAACGTTTGTTTTGTTTTTGGCTCTGTTACAGTGAAGCTATCTACTATATACATGCGTTCTTGTCGTACTAATTCTGAAAATATAGATGCATATGCTGCTCGTAACATTTTCTTATTAAGCTTTTGTTTATAGTCCCTAGGTCTTGCAGCAAACGTGACACCACCTGAACGCCAAATCGGACTACTCGATGTACCTGCACGAGCACGACCAGTACCTTTTTGCCGCCACGGCTTGGCGCCACCACCTTTAACATCACTGCGACTTTTATTTGATTTGGTTCCTTGACGGCCGCCAGCAAGATAAGCAGTAACAGCTTGATGTACTAAGTCTTCGTTGTACTCACGTGCAAAAATGTCGTCAGACACATCCACAGTAGTTTTAGAATTAGCAAGTGATAGTTTCATAATTATTTATTAAGATTCTGTATTTTCTTCTGCGCTTGTTGCCTCTTCTTGGGCAAGTGCATCTTGTGTCTCTTCTTCTTATTCGTTTACCGGCTTTTCATCTGTAGGCAGATTTATTTCACTTGCTACTACAGGCTTAACAATTACATCGCTACCAGGCGCACCTGGAACCGCACCTTTAATAAGTAATAAATCTTTTTCAGTATCAATTTGAACGACTTCTAAGTTTTTTGTAGTTACGCGAACGTTGCCCATTTGGCCTGCCATTTTTTTGCCTTTAAATACACGGCCTGGGTCTTGACACTGACCTGTTGAACCGTGTGCACGATGTGAAACTGAATTACCGTGCGTTGCATCTTGCATAGCAAAGTTATGACGTTTTACTGGGCCAGCAAAACCTTTACCTTTACTTATACCTGCTACTGAAACTTTTTGTCCAACCGAAAATAAAGCTGCATTTAATTCAGTTCCTACTTTAAGTGAGTCGGATGGACTAGTTTCTAATCTGAACTCACGTAAACCTCGTCCCGCTTTAACACCTATTTTTGCAAACTGACCAGAAATAGGTTTATTCATTCTTGAAGATTTTTTATCGCCATAGGTAACTTGCACTGCATGATAACCACCTGCTTCTGGTGTGCGCACTTGTGTAATAAAATTAGCAGGCGCGTGCACGACTGTCACAGGCACCGAAACACCCTCATCTGTAAAGATGCGCGTCATACCCACTTTTTTACCTATTAAGCCTAATGACATAATTTTGTATTATTTGCCTGTTAATCTGCGTCCAAAGATTTTCACCAGAACATTTGTAATAAAACACATGTACTGAAAACATGGTTGAATTTATGAATTCCTTATTCCTGGATAACCAAGGCCCGACATGAGTTACCTCATAGCCGGGCCGTAGTGAGCCGTACATTATCACAAATATCAGCGTATTAGAAAACCATTTTCTCTACTCAATAAGCTATATTTTCTCAATATTTTAGTATTATTATTGGTATTATTACCGTCTATTCTTACTAACGCTAAAAGACCGCTTAATTCAGCTTAATTTGTACATCCACACCAGCTGCCAAATCCAGCTTCATTAGAGCATCAACAGTTTTATCGGTAGGGTCAACAATGTCCATGATGCGTTTATGTGTACGAATTTCGTACTGATCACGAGCATTTTTATCCACATGTGGAGAAATCAGAATCGTAAAACGTTCCATTTTTGTCGGCAAAGGAATTGGTCCCTTGACCCTAGCACCGGTGCGCTTAGCAGTCTCAACGATTTCACTCGCTGAGCGATCAATCAACCTGTGATCAAATGCTTTTAAGCGTATACGTATAGTTTGTCCTGCTGCCATATTCTTTACTCTTCTGTTTTAATAAATACTGTAACGTTAATG
>Ga0255057_10000455_pt1 | contig 23296 bp, 20 predicted proteins | sample Cases_109_6_MG_FD_189022 | JGI IMG/M metagenome (GOLD analysis project Ga0255057, IMG submission 189022) | Seawater microbial communities from Amundsen Gulf, Northwest Territories, Canada - Cases_109_6 | ecosystem: Environmental > Aquatic > Marine > Gulf | place: Canada: Northwest Territories... | reverse complement strand
GCCGTCCGAAAGTGACCTTCTGCCTCCGGCCACAGTTCGAGCGCGAGCGTCAGGCGGCCGACCTCGACCCGCAACTCAACCGACTGGGGTCGCAAATCAGCTGCCGTCTTTAGGTGAGTCAGCGTTCCCGCGATCGAGCCACGCGCCCGATGGAGCCCGATCAGTTGGAATCGGAGTCGGATATCCCGAGGCGCGAACCGAACCGCTCGCTCGTACGACTCGATAGCGGCGTCGTGATCGCCACGCTGTGACGCGATGATCGCCTGGAGCCGATAATACGACGCAGCCCGTTCCGGCGCATCGAACTCCAACTCGTGGATCCTATCCAAAAGCTCAGAGAGCGCTTCGGCGGCGGTTTCAGTTCGCCCGAGCTGCAGCAAAACGGAAGTCCACTCGAGCCGTAGAGTAGTAGCGTCTGGATCGAGCTTTGCCGCGTGTCGTAGCCAGACCTCAGCCGTGCTCGCGTCACCCTGGTATCGCGCCTCTTCGGCCAAATGAAACAACGTCAGGGCGTTGGACGGAGGACCCTGTCCCTGAGCAACGATGTCATCGACCCGAGTGGTCAACACGAGAGTGACCGAAGCGAGCAAGACCCATACCAGCCGCGAGGTGGTTCGTATAGAAAACATAGGGCGGCCAAGATAGGGAACCGCCGAAGACAGCCGCAAGCCGAGCTTCGCTGGCCGGTCGACACCAGGCAGCCGATCTTGAGCGCTGTGTCCCGATGTCTGATTCTCGTGGTGCTCTTGAGCGCCAGCCTCATGGGTTGCGACGATCGGCCCGAGCCGCCCGTGGCACCGACGACCATCTCGTCTGGGACTTTCGCTCGGGTCTTCGGTGAGCTGGTGGTCGCGCGAATTGCAACGCTACCCGACACCGCAGCCTACCGCTCGCGCCGCAGCGCCATCCTGGCCGATTTCAAGGTTTCCGCGGATGACCTGGAGCGGTTCGCGGCTGCCCACGGCTCTGACGCCGACTTCATGTCCGAGTTGTACCGCCAAGTCCGCGCCCGCGTGGATTCATTGTCGGCGTTCCGCCCGGACTCCGTGCAGCGTGCCTCCCAGTTCCCGCGTCCACCACAGAGCGAGCCCTAGCTGACCCTACTCCCATTCGATCGTCGCCGGTGGTTTGCTCGACACATCGTAGGTCACACGATTTACGCCGCGAACCTGGTTGATGATCTGGTTCGCAACCCGGCCTAGGAAATCCGACGAAAACGGGTACCAGTCGGCCGTCATTCCGTCTCGCGAGGTCACGGCCCGCAGTGCGACGACGTGCTCGTACGTCCGCGCATCGCCCATCACACCCACCGTCTTTACCGGTAACAACACCGCGAATGCCTGCCATATCTGATCGTACAAACCGGCGGCTCGGATCTCCTGTAGGTAGATGGCATCAACTTGGCGCAGCAGCTTCACGCGCTCGGACGTGACCTCGCCCAGCACTCGAATCGCCAGGCCGGGCCCTGGAAACGGATGCCGCCCGACGATCTCCTCCGGTAGACCGAGCTCGCGCCCGACCTGTCTGACTTCGTCCTTGAACAGCTCACGCAGTGGCTCCACGATTTCGAGGCGCATCGCTTCAGGCAAGCCACCCACATTGTGGTGGGTTTTGATCGTTGCCGAGGGCCCCCGGACCGACAGTGATTCGATTACATCCGGATAGAGCGTGCCTTGGACCAGCAAGTCAATGTCGCCAATGCCGCTGGCTGCGGTTTCAAATACCTCGATAAAACGATGGCCGATCCGTCGCCGTTTTTCTTCGGGATCAACCACGCCTACCAAGTCAGTCAAGAAACTCTCTCCGGCGTCTACCACCTCCAACCGGAAGCCCAAGTGTTCGCGGAACGTTCGCTCGACCTGCAGTCGCTCGTCTTTTCGTAACAATCCGGTATCGACGAAGATGCACGTCAGACGATCGCCAATCGCACGATGCACGAGAGCTGCAGCCACCGCCGAGTCGACGCCACCGGACAGTCCGCACATGACCTGTCGGTCACCAACCTGGGCGTTGATCGCGTGCTCGGCGCGCACGATGAAAGACGCCATCGTCCACGTCGGCTCACAACCGCAAACGTCGAACATGAAGTTCGACAGCAACTCCTCACCGCGCTCAGTGTGAACAACCTCGGGATGGAACTGAACGCCATATCGTCGGGTCTCGGGATTCCCAAACGCGGCTACCGTCTGATCGCTCGAGACCGCGTACCGGACGTAGCGATGGGGCACGGCTTCGACCCGGTCACCGTGACTCATCCAAACGCTAAGCGACTGACCTGGCTCGAACCCCTCGAACAGGCCGACCGGTTCCTCAACGATCAGCGTCGTGCGACCGTACTCACGCTCCGTCGTGGGTACGACGCCGCCACCTTCGTATTGCGCCAACAGCTGCATCCCGTAGCAGATCCCGAGGATCGGCACCGGCAGATCGAGTAGCCCGGCTGGGGGCTGGGGTGCGTCCGCGTCGTAGATGCTCGATGGGCCGCCCGACAGGATGATCCCCGCTGGTCCCCAAGCCCGGATCGTGTCGGGGTTCAGATCGTAGGGGTGGATCTCGCAGTAGACGCGCTGCTCGCGAATGCGGCGCGCGATGAGTTGCGTGTATTGGCCGCCGAAGTCGAGGATCAAAATCCACGATCTTGGCCGCCCTTCAGAACCGAGCGGCTCAGAACTCATGAAACTCTACTACCGCTGGCTTAGTATCGTAGATGACATGATCATGCCTGTCGCTGATCAGCCCGATCCTCACCGCCCCACCTCTCCGCTTATGCGGGCGCGCCGTAACTGAGCCTGGCGACGATCTGCTCAACGGTAAGCATTGTCTCGTTCCCGGTATCGAGCTCCCTGAACGTCAAGCGACCACTCTCACGCTCCCGCTCACCGATCAGAACAGCGGCGTGGGCACTCGCCTGGGTGGCCCGCTTTAGTGCCTTGGCAACGGACTGATCGCGTAGCGCCAGATCGCTGGCTACACCGGCGCCCCGTAGCTCGGTCAGCACCTCGATGGCCGCTTTCCGGTCGTCCACCGATACCGGAATCACATAGGCCGCGCAACGGGACGGCCCAACAGGTAGGCGATCTCGAGCCTCCAGCAACTCAACAAGAACCGCCTCACCCAACCCGAATCCGACCGCTGGCATCGCCTGACCCCCAACGGACTCGAGCAGGTCGTCGTAACGACCCCCACCACAGAGCGCCCGCAGGGCGCCTTTTCGATCGTACATCTCGAAGACCACCCCAGTGTAGTACGCAAGCCCGCGGACCACCGTTAAATCGAATACGCAAAACTCATCAACACCGTACGCCGCCAGGTACTCTCCGAGACGCGTCATCCGATCGACCTCGCGCTCGAGACGATCGGCCGGCAATTTCAGCGCTTCGAGCGCATCAAGGTGCCGTCCTGTGATCGTCCGCATCAGCGCACGCGCCTCTTCATCGGGGACGCCGGCCTTTGCCAGCTCGGCGAACACTACCTCTTCGCCCACTCGTACGAGCTTGTCCAGAGCTGTGTACACGGAGGGGCGCGCTGCAACGTCTATTTCTAGACCATCCAGTACGAGGTCCAGGACGCGCCGGTCGCTGTACCGCAACTCGAAATCCTCGGCGGTCAAGCCACACGCCCGCAGAGCGTCGACACCGGCGGCCATGATCTCAGCATCGGCTTCGACACCCGCGACACCGAGGATATCGAGGTTGAGCTGCCAAAATTCGCGAAAGCGACCCCGTTGCGGGCGCTCATAACGGAACAGCCGCGGGATCGAGAACCACTTGATCGGCTTAGGCAACCCCTGGCTTCTCGCGGCAACCATCCGCGCCAACGATGGCGTCATCTCAGGGCGGAGCGCGATGTGCCGATCGCCGCGATCGACGAATGAGTAGATCTGTTCGACGATCTCCTCGCCCGATTTGTCGGTAAACAACCCGAGCAGCTCGATCACCGGCGCATCGTACTCTTCGAACCCGTAGCGAAGCGCTACCTCTCGCCAGCGATCCTCGATCCATCGGCGGACGCGCATCTCATCGGGATAGAAGTCGCGCGTTCCGGGAAGCCGATCGAAACGACTCATGCTCCAACCGCCGCACAACCCAGCCGTTTTGGGGCGTACGGAGTACCGGACTCCGCCAACCTGAGCTCGACGAGCGCCTCACCGACAGTGTGAAACGACCCCGTCACCAGAATGAACTCGGCACCCCCGTGGCGCACCACCGACATCGCCCGCTCGAGTCCCTCGGCTATCGAGTCCGACCACCGCACCCAAGGCCTGAGCCCAAGGGTGTTGCGAACTTGAGCGTGCTCCATGCGGCGCGACTCCGGCGCTGTTCTCAAGCCGCACAACCAAGCCCGACTGGCGACGCTACGCAATCGATCGAGCATCGCAGTCCACGGCTTGTCGGCCATGATTCCAGCCACCACCACTACCCGTCCGCGGTCCATCGCTTGCACCGACTCCACCAGACGATCCATCGCGGCTTCGTTGTGGGCTACGTCGAACAGCACCGGAACCCCGTCCACGGTCCGCCATTCAGCGCGACCCGGGAGCGACGCGTACTCCAACCCAGCGCGAACCACCGACTCATCCTGCGGTGGTGTTGTCAACGCTTCCCAAACCCACAGCGCCAAGCCCGCTCCGAGCGCAAAATGGTCACCGCCAACGCGAAGTGTTAATCCACTCGCCGAGAAATCCGGCCCCGCGTAATCAAAGAGCGTGCTCGATGGAGTCGTCTGGCGCACTGACAGCGTGACCTCGTCCTCGAAGAACCGGATTGGGGCACCGACCCGGGCCGCATGCTGTATCAACGCAGCGCGTACCTCCGGTGGACGCGGGTCGCCGACGAACACCAGCACCCCCGGCTTGAAAATCCCCGCCTTCTCGCCAGCGATCGTGACCAGGTCCTCGCCGAGATGCTGTTGGTGATCAAGAGCGATATTGGTGATCACCGTAGCCCTTGGCTTGACGATCGCCGTCGCGTCTAGTCGACCTCCGAGACCGACCTCGAGAATCCCCACATCTATCTCTTGCTCGGCGAAATACTCGATCGCGATCAGCGTCGTGGCCTCAAAGAACGTCATCTCGCGCTCAATCACAAACTCGCGCACCCGGTCCCAACCGTCGGTCAGCGCCGAAACGGAGATTGGCTCACCATCGATGGTGATGCGCTCCCGGAAATCGACCAGATGGGGCGACGTGTAGCAACCGGTCCTTACGCTGTTGGCAGTTCCCAGAGAAGACAAGCAGGCAGCTGTCGTTCCCTTGCCGTTGGTGCCGGCCACTTGCACGTAAGGGACCCGGTCCTCGGGGTGCCCAGCGGCCTCGCAGTAGGCATGGACGTTGTCGAGACCCATGCGGATCCCGAACTGTTCCAAACCGTGCAGCTCGCTCAGCGCTTGCTCGTAGCTGCTCACTCCTCTTCGGCCAATGCCTCCCGCCCCAGCATCCAACGCAGCGTGTGCGAGATCGTGCGCTTCAGCCGGTCGCGTGGAACAACGGCGTCCACGAACCCATGTTCAAGTAAGAACTCAGCGGTTTGGAACTCGTCGGGCAGATCCTCTCCGATCGTCTGCTTTATCACCCGTGGACCCGCGAAACCGATTTGCGCATGCGGCTCTGCGTAAATCACGTCACCGAGCATGGCATATGAGGCGGTCACACCTCCCGTCGTCGGATCGGTGTCAACCGCGACAAACGGCAATGCCTTTGTCGCTAGCTCTGCCAGCAGTGTGCTCGTCTTACCCATCTGCATGAGCGAGAGGACGCCCTCCTGCATTCGTGCACCCCCGCTAGCGGAGACAATCACGAGCGGGATCTGGCGCTCGATCGCACGTTCGATCGCGCGTGCCACTTTCTCGCCGACGACCGAACCCATGCTACCTCCCATGAAGCCGAAATCCATGACACCGATCGAAACCTCGACATCGTCAATCGTTCCATGGCCACAGATGATTGCGTCGTTGCGCCGAGTTCTTTCGCGATATTCTTCCAACCGTCGCGCGTACGACTTGGAGTCGACAAATTCCAACGCGTCTACGCTGGCGAGATCAGCGTCAAACTCTTGGAACGACCCCTGATCCAACAACAACTTCAGATAATCGTCCGGCCCAACTCGAAAATGGTGCCCACAGTTGCCGCAGATGGAGATTCGTGCCGCCAGGTCCTTGCGGTAGAGGATGTCGCCGCACGAAGGACACTTGTGCCACAGTTCCCCCGGCAGCTCCTTCCGGGCGGTGGTCGCCTCGATCTTCTTCTTGTCGCGTTTAAACCAACTCATAGGGTGTGGCCGTAATCAACGAAGCCTATCCCTCCCTCTCGACGAGGTCAACCGCCATGACCACCGCGTCTTCTCGGGGTCCAGAGTAATAGCCGGCTCGGCGGCCGACCCGGTCAAAGCCGTGGTTTGCGTAGAACCGCTGGGCGTCGCGATTGGATCTGCGAACCTCCAGATACATTCGATCGGCGCCTTGGCTCCGGGCCGTCGTCGCTATCTCTCTCAGCAACCGGCCGCCCACACCTTGGCCCCGGCGCTCGGCGACCACCGCGATGTTCGCCAGCTCAGCTTCGTCCGCCGCCACCCATCCCAACGCGTAGCCAATCACTTCTCCCGGATCGACACATGCGATCAGCCCTAGGCCACCCGGCAGGTCAACGATCTCGGCAAAGTGCTCAATATGCCACGGCGACGCGTAAATCGACCTCTCGATCGACACAACCGACGCCAGGTCCCCTTTTCGTAGCGGGTTGATCGTGAGCGCCGGGCTCAAGACACATCGACCCCCGGTCGGGTGTAGTTCAGCTCGAAACGAGACGCGTCAGCGACTCGGTGCCGCTCCGGCGCCTGCTCGACCAGTGATCCAAGGGCCGCGGCGATCGTTCCGCCATCGGGCGCCGCGTCCTCGAGCCGGACCTCGGCGACTCCGCGACAAAAAACGGTGGTGTCCTCCGGCTCGAGGTCAGCCGGCCCGTGCACCAACCGCCAGCCCCGGACCTCCTCGCGCTCGCAAACCGCGACGTAGCGCCGGCCGCGACGCGCATCAAAACTCGCACACACGCGCAACTGATCGGCCCGCGCACAAAGCTCGGACACCGCCAGCAGCGTCGACGGCGCGTACAGCCCGATTCCATGCAGCTCGGCCAACGTGATTGCGATCGTGGCACCGATCCTAAGGCCGGTAAACGAGCCTGGACCACCGGGGATCGCCAAGCCATCGAGCTGATCCCACTCAAGGTCATGCTCGGTGAGCAGATCCTGGATGGCGGGAACGCAGTCACGAAATGCAGACTGCGGCTCGAGACGTCGTTCGGCTCTGACGACCGGCTGGTGAAGGGCAACAGCCGGTCGCGGCGTCGCGGTATCGATTGTGAGCAATTTCACGGCTGATCAGCAAGCCAATCGATCAACCGTGACCACCCGCGACCTCGGAGCGACACGACAACTTCACGAACACGGGGCTCGTGAGGGTCGACGGTGAATTGCAGCGTCGCGTTCGGCGAGGAAACGCATTCAGCGATAAGCATCGGCCACTCGACACAGGTGATACCGTCACCCGCCAAAACCGCGTCGATATCAAGCGTGTCCAAATCGGTTTCTGTGGTCAATCGATACAGATCGACGTGGGTAAAATGTCGCCACCCCTCGTATTCGAGGATCAAGTTATAGGTCGGACTGGCGATCGGACCGGCGACCCCACATCCGAGCCCAACGCCTTGGGCAAACGTCGTTTTTCCCGCCCCCAACTCCCCCTCGAGCAGGATGACCGCGCCGTCCGGGGCCGAACGGCCAAAGGCCGCTCCGAGATCACGCATCGAGTCCGAGTCAGCTACGGCGCGAGTCCAGTTCTGATCTACGGCGCGCCCCGTCAATCGGTTGATCCGAGCCCCATCCTCTCGCGTAATGTCTTGGGCTGCCGGGACTTTCCCTCCATCTCTCCACGCAGCTCGAACAATTCATCGCGCAGCAGTGCGGCGGTCTGATAATCGAGTCGCTCAGCAGCAACCTTCATCTCGGCTTCAATCGACTTGGCTAACTCCTCTCGCTCGAGCTCCTGCGCCATTCCTGCCAAACGCTCTCGGACCGCACGGCCCCGCAGGTTTGGCCCACCACGCGAATCAGCCACTGAAGTGGTTTGCATGATCTGTTCACGTGTCTTGTGAACCGTCTCGGGTACAATGCCGTGCGTCTCGTTGTGGGCCTCTTGAATCGCCCTTCTTCGATCCGTCTCGCCCATCATGATAGCCATCGCCTTAGTCACTCGATCGGCGTACAGTACAACCCTGCCATTGGCGTTCCGTGCGGCTCGACCCGCGGTCTGGATCAGCGCGGTCGCTGAGCGTAGAAAACCCTCCTTGTCGGCATCCAACACTCCCACCAGCGAAACCTCAGGTAGATCAAGGCCCTCACGGAGTAGGTTGATCCCGACCAGAACATCAAAAACATCAGTCCGAAGTCCGCGGATGATCTCGATCCGCTCGAGCGCATTGATGTCCGAATGCATGTATCGCACTCGTACACCTGCGTCGTTGAGATAGTCGGCCAAGTCCTCCGCCATACGTTTCGTCAACGTCGTCACCAAGACCTTCTCACCCATTTCCTCACGTTGGCGGATCTCCTCCATCAGATCATCGATTTGCCCTTTGACCGGCCGCACGATCACCTCGGGGTCGAGCAGGCCCGTTGGTCGGATAATCTGCTCTACCACGACGCCACCCGACTTTTCCAACTCGGTGTCGGCCGGAGTAGCGGAAACGAAGATCACTCGTTGCATGAACCGCTCGAACTCGTCGAACCGTAGTGGTCGATTATCGAGCGCCGAGGGAAGCCGGTAACCGTGTTCCACCAGCGTTTCCTTGCGTGACCGATCGCCGGCATACATGCCGCCGATCTGTGGGACGGTGACGTGCGACTCGTCGATTATCAGGAGGTAATCATCTGGAAAATAGTCGAGGAGACACGCCGGCCTCTCGCCCGCGGAGCGACCAGACAGAAAGCGCGAGTAGTTCTCAATTCCGGCGCAGTATCCCATTTCCTGCATCATCTCCAAATCGTATCGTGTGCGCATCTCGAGCTTGTGAGCCTCGAGCATTCTCCCTTGCTCTCGCAGTTCCACCAACCGCGCTTCTAGTTCGGTGCGTATATCCCCCAGCGCACTCTCGATTCGAGGCCGAGTGGTCACGAAGTGCTTGGCTGGATAAATCGCAGCTCGATCCAGCGTCGATATCGTTGTACCGCGCATCGGGTCGATCTTCGCTATCCGTTCGATCTCGTCACCCCACAGCTCGACCCGAACTGCCTGCTCCTCGTACGCTGGAAATATCTCGATGACGTCACCGCGCACGCGGAACTTCCCGGGTTCGAAACCGATGTCATCACGTCGGTACTGGATCCGGACGAGATCCTCTAGGATCTGGTCCCGCGGTGCCTCGGTTCCAGTCTCGAGCACTACCATGAGGTCGCGATACTCGCGCGGACTTCCGAGTCCGTAGATGGCCGAAACCGAAGCCACAACGATGACGTCTTCACGTTCGATTAGCGATGATGTGGCGCGTAGCCGAAGGCGATCGATGTCCTCGTTTATCGAGGCATCCTTCTCGATGTAGGTGTCGGTCGCAGGGATGTAGGCTTCAGGCTGGTAGTAGTCGTAGTAGGAAATGAAGTACTCGACGGCGTTGTGTGGAAAGAGCTGTCGAAGCTCACCGTACAGTTGGGCCGCTAATGTCTTGTTGTGGGACATGACCAGCGTTGGCCGACCGTAGTCTGCGATCACGTGGCCAACGGTGAACGTCTTCCCAGTTCCGGTCGCGCCAAGAAGTGTCTGGTACCGGCGGCCGTCTGCGAGACCCTTGTTTAGCTCCGCGATCGCTCGCGGCTGATCGCCCTTGGGAGTCAGGTCAGTGACGAGCTCGAATTTGGACATGTCGGCGTTTGCTGGGCTAAGCGAAACGACCTCGGCTACTGGTCGAAGATCTCCACATCGGGAGGAACTTCGAACCGGAACGCAGATGCCGCCAGTTGCACGTTCGGCTCTAGTTTCTCGAACGTGTACCGTGTCGTCACGCCTTCTACCGTGCGCGTTTCTACCTGACGTAGAAGCCCGCTGGCCCTATCAATCCAAACCTCGAGATGGGTGTAGGACGCGTTGGTCCCGAGTGGTGCCAGGCTCAGCCTATCAGCGGTCATCCCGGCGACGATCTCGGGCTCGGCCGCCGTGGGCGTGTAACTGCCGCGAAGATCACGCAAGAACGTAAGCGGGTTCTGGACTCCGCTCGCGACAGCCAGCTGTCGGATCACCTGACCCGGCTGGCTAGACGGCAGGTAGATCCAGACGTGGGTCGCGTCGTTGACGACGATGTCACCGGCGGGATCACTGTACTCAATACGGAATCGAGCCGGTGCTCGGTAGGTCAACGTCCCGCGTCCCACCGTCGTACGTTCGAGGACGGGGTTCTCGACGTGCTGCGTAAACGTCGCCTTCATCGTCGTGAGTTCTGCGAGAGCTTGGTCCGCGCGCTGGGCCAACGCCTCCGGGTCCTGACCACCTGACAGCCCCGCCGGAATGGCTAGCACTGTCGCTATCGCCTTTAAAATCCACATTGTTTTTTTCAGACCCCGAGGCATCAACGAAGTTCCAACGCCTCAGGCTTCGATGACGCGATCTCTTGAGACGTCCAGGTGCTCGGCACCGAAATACTCCTTCCTCTCGACTTCGAGGATGCCATCGATCGACTTCATCGCCTCGATGACCCGTCTCAAGTGGGCAAGATCCGTAACCTCGACCACAAATGTCCCCTCGATTCCGGTATCGGTCGCCGTGAGATCGGCGCTCTTGATATCCGTCGAAGTTCGTGAAACCGCTCCAGCGACGTCGGCAAAAAGGCCCCGACGATCCGTACCGACGACGACCAGTCGAACGATGAACGTCCGCGCTCCCCGCGTGTCCCACTGAACTTTGATCTTGCGATCTGGTTCATCAGTGAGATTGAGGATATTTGGACAGTCGGTGCGATGGACTGATACTCCGCGCCCGCGAGTGACGTATCCCATGATCTCGTCGCCCGGAATCGGCTGACAGCACTGGCTGAAGCGGACCATCATGTTGTCGACGCCTTGGATCCGCACCCCTCCGGGTCGACCCTTGATCCGTTCCACCAGCCGCTCAAAGGCCGAACCCGGCTCGGGCCCGTGCGTCTCCTTCTCGGGAAAGAGCGCATTCACAACCTGGATCGGCGTGAGATCACCTCGACCGACAGCAGCGTGCAGCTTCTCGACGGCGTCATGGCCGAGCCCCTCGGCCACCGCTTGAAGTCTCCTGTCGGTTGGCTTCTTCACGCGACCGCGGCGGTACTGCTTGTCGAGTAGCTCCTTTCCGAGCGCTACCGAGCTCGCGTGTTCTTCAGCCCGAATCGTGCGACGGACGATTGACCGCGCCTTTGAGGTCCTCACGAAATGGAGCCAATCACGCGAGGGACGTTGGGTAGCGCTGGTCAAAACCTCGACGGTCTCGCCAGAGCGCAACTTCCGGTGGAGCGGGACGATGCGGCCGTTTACTCTCGCCCCAGAGCAATGCATCCCGACCTCGGTGTGCACCTGAAATGCGAAATCGATCGGTGTGGACCCTGCGGGAAGCTGAACGACATCGCCCTTGGGTGTGAAGATGAAGATCTCATCCTTGTAGAGATCGATGTGCAGGTACTCGAGGAACTCATCGGGATCCGTCATGTCCTTTTGCCACTCCAGAATCTGGCGGAACCATGCCAGATGCTCATCAAGCTCGGTCCCAGTCCGACCCTCCTTGTACTTCCAGTGAGCTGCGATCCCCACCTCTGCGGTCAGATGCATGTCCCAGGTGCGAATCTGGATTTCGTATAGCGTTCCGCCGGGACCGAACACGGTTGTATGAAGCGACTGATACATGTTCGACTTCGGCGTCGCGATGTAATCCCTGAAACGCTCGTGGACCGGCGTCCACAGCGTATGAATCAATCCCAGAACGTGATAGCAATCGCGGACCGTCCTGGTGAGCACACGAATGGCCAATAGATCATAGATTCCGGCATACGGTTTCTGCCGCGACAACATCTTCTTTTGGATGGACCAAAGGTGCTTGGGTCGACCGGTCATTTCGGCCTCGATCTCGGCCGCTTCAAGCTCTTCCCTGAGGGGGTTTTCGATGGCAGCGATCATCCGCTCACGCTCTTTTCGCTTGGCTTTCACTTGCTTGACCAGTGAGCGGTACTCATCGGGCTCCAAGAACTTGAAGGCCAGGTCCTCCATCTCCCAGCGGATCTTCGCCATTCCGAACCGATGGGCGAGCGGCGCATAAACGTCACGTGTCTCACCCGCGATCCGGCGCCTCTTCTCCTCTGGCAAAAACTCCAACGTCCGCATGTTGTGCAGCCGGTCGGCGAGCTTGATCATGATGATTCGGACGTCGCGAGCCATCGAGAGCAGCAGCTTGCGGTAGTTCTCGACCTGGCGTTCCTCCCGCGATCTGAACTTCAGGTGTCCGATCTTGGTCACCCCGTCGACGAGTTGTGCGACATCCGCGCCGAACTCGGCTTGGATCTCCTCGATCGTCGTATCAGTATCCTCGACGACATCATGGAGCAACGCCGCCGCGATCGTATGTGTATCGACCAGGTTCAGGTCAAGGAGAATGCCCGCTATCTCCGTGGAGTGCGAAATGAACGGGTCGCCTGAGAGGCGCTGCTGACCACGGTGGGCGCGCCCCCCAAAATCGTAGGCGCGTTCGACCTGCTCGAGGTCTAGCCGTTCCGCATAGGGCAGGAGGGACTCAAGGAAGGAGTTTGTATCCATGGCAGAAGTGTATCCGTTCTCATTTCACCAAGAACTCGACCAGTTTCTCTTTTTCGTTCCATTGCGCTTCGTGGTTCCTGGCCTTTCGGGTCTGGATTCCACAGGCGTCCAGAAACTGACCTCCGGAGACGTAGAATCGTCGTCCGCCCTGCGGGGACGGCCTCAGTTTGTACGTAGCCCGGGTCGATTTGGCACGCGGTCTGATCCCGACCTTCCCCGCCTCGCTGTCGAAGAGAAGCTCGACGAACCCGGCCTTGCCAAACCAGTTCTTGCGAACGCCGGGGCTGATCGATAGGTCGCCGTTCCTGAGAACGCGAACGGTGGTCTTCCCTGAGGATGGACCCCGCTGAGGGAAGTATGTCTTGAATCCCATAGCAGACTCCTAAGCGTACAGTGTAATAGATCAATGAATAGAACCTACAATTGGTAATATAATCACATCTAGCCTACGACCAAACCACCCGAGCCTAGATGAAACCGGCGTCCTTGAACGAGAAATAGGAATCAGCGCCTACAATCACATGGTCGTGGAGCGGGATATCGAGTATCTGGCCGGCCTCGGCGAGAACGCGCGTGACCTCACGATCTTCGCGGCTCGGCGACGGATCCCCGGAAGGGTGATTGTGAGCGATGACCAGGCTCGCCGCGGAGCATGCCATCGCCGGCTTGAAGACTTCCCGCGGGTGAACGATGCTAGCGCTCAACGAGCCCAGCGATACGATCACTTCGCTCAGCAGCTCGTTTCGCGTATTCAGGCAGAGCGCCACGAACCGCTCCCGCTCGCGATCCCTGAGCTCGAGCGCTAGATGACGCCACACTGCGCGTGGCGTGGCCAGCATCGGCTGTCGCGCCCGTCGCTCACGCTGCAGCCGGCGTCCGATCTCGAGCGCCGCCATTAGCCGTGCAGCAGTGGCAGCACCAATCCCCGGTGTTGTCGCCAGCTCGGACATCGTCCTCGACGCGAGCTGACGCAGGCTCGGGTAGGTGGCTGCAACGTGTCTGGCCACCGTATCCGCTGATCTCCCACGCCCGCCGCTGCCGACCAGGAGCGTCAGCAACTCGACGGTCGATAGCGCCGGGGCACCCAACCGCTCGAGGCGTTCGCGAGGCCTATCCTCGGCTGGCCAATCTTTTATCGATAGCAGGTCCGCTGTCATGCGGACGAGTGTTGCAAGGCGGAGGCCGGGGTCTGGGCTAGCTCAGCCCGACATGCTGGCGATCAGCTCGGCATTCGAATCCGTGTTGCGAATCTTGTCGATCAAAAACTCCGCGGCTTCGGTGGTGCGCATCTCCGACAGGAACCGCCGCAACATCTGCAACCGTTCGAGGTTCTCTGCGGCGTACAGCAATTCCTCTCTGCGTGTACCACTGGCGGTGACGTCGATGGCTGGCCAAATGCGCTGGTCTGCGAGCTCTCTGGACAGGACGATCTCGGCGTTGCCTGTGCCTTTGAACTCCTCGAATATGACTTCGTCCGCACGGCTGCCGGTGTCGATAAGTGCGGTCGCCACGATCGTCAAACTCCCCCCCCGATCACCGACCACCTTCCTGGCCGAGCCAAAAAAGCGCTTTGGGGCGTCGAGCGCACCAGCTTCGATGCCACCCGATAGGGTGCGTCCGCTCGAGCGTTCAATCGAGTTGTGCGCTCTGGCCAAACGGGTGATCGAATCCAACACCAGGACAACGTCCTTCCCCGATTCGACCAGTCGCCTAGCGCGCTCGAGCGCCATCTCGGCCACTTGTACATGACGATGAGGGGGGAAATCGAATGAAGAGGCCACCGTCTCTCCCCGCCCCAACGACTCGACCATACGCTCCATCTCGGTAACCTCTTCGGGCCGCTCATCCACAAGCAACACGATCAACTCGGCCTCGGGGTCATTCGCCACCACTCCACGCATCACAGCCTGCAGCAGCATCGTCTTACCGGCCTTGGATGGGGCCACAATCAACGCTCGCTGGCCCTTACCGAGTGGAACGACGAGATCAAGGATGCGGTTGGTGATTCCAACACCATTCTGAAGACTGTCCAAGGATTCGTCCAAGAGCTCCAGCCGCAGCCGTTCGTCAGGATGGGAGGCGCGCAGCTTCTTGAACTGGGGTCTCGAACGCGCTAGGTCCGGCGGTTCTCCGTTCACCGAGGTGACCGTCGTAAGCGGCGCCAGCTTTCCTTTGCCTGGAGGTGTGCCGACCTCACCGTCCACGGCGTCGCCTTTGCGCAGGCCGTACCGTTCGATCAGCCGGGCCGGCACGTATACGTCATCGTCTCCAGGCAGATAGGAGTTCCCGAAACGACGCAGAACTCCGGCTCCACCTGAAAGACGTTCGAGCACTCCGATCATCGTTGTCCTCCGATTGGAATTGGCGCGCAGTACCGGCCGCGCTGAGCCGACTGTGAAATCACCGTCCGTGACACTTCTTGTATTTCTTTCCGCTACCGCAGGGGCACGGATCGTTGCGCCCCAATTTTTCTCCGTCCCGTACGTATGGATCACCACCGGGCTGTCCCTCACCTGTCTCCACACCAGCCGACGTCCGCGTGGCAGGCGAGACCGCCTCGGCGGTCTCGGCCATCGCCGGCGCAGCAGAATGGAGCGCGACCTGCTGTCGCTGAAGCCGCTCGCGGCGCTGGCGGCTCTCCGCCGGGGTCTGACCCGGTTCAACGAGCTGCACCCGATATAGAAGCGCCGAGGCGCTGGTCCTCAGATCGTCCATCATCTCGACGAACATCTGGAACGCTTCTTTCTTATACTCGATCAACGGATCACGTTGTCCCCATGCGCGATATCCGATTCCAGTACGAAGCTGATCGAGCTCATATAGATGATCGCGCCATTTCTCATCGATCGTTCGCAACAGAATCTGCCTAACGATGAGCTCGGCTCGCTCGGGCTCCCATTCCTCGATCCGCCGTTCGAACGCGACGTTCAAATCGGATTGTATTCGTGACAGTAGATCGTCGTAGGTGCTCAACAGCGTGTCACCCTCGTTTCCGCCCGCGGATTCTGGTTCAACCAGCGCGTCGATCCACTCGAAGGGCAACAAGAACGTCCGCATCAGGTTTTCCTTCAGCCCAGCTAGGTCCCATGTCTCGGCGTACGCATCGGGATCCACGTACTCGGCGAGCTTCTCCTCCGCGGCCTCGGCAACGATCTCGCGCGCCTCTTCGAAGACGGTTTCCCGGTCGCCATCGAGTGCGCGCAGCCGCATTTCGTAGATGACTTCACGTTGCTTGTTCATCACATCATCGTAGTCGAGCAACCGCTTACGGATCTCGAAGTTGTTTATCTCGACCTTCTTCTGGGCCCTCTCGATCGATTTCGTCACCAATGAGTGGGTGATCACCTCACCCTCCTCGGCACCGAGCTTGTCCATCACGGATGCGATCCGCTCGGAACTGAAGAGTCGCATCAGATCGTCTTCCAATGACAGGAAGAAACGCGAGGATCCGGGGTCACCCTGGCGACCCGACCGACCACGGAGCTGGCGATCGATGCGCCGCGCCTCATGTCGTTCCGTGCCCACGATGTGAAGCCCCCACGGCATGTCGTCGACCATGTGGCGGTCCAGCTCGTCGCGCGTGATCTCCTCTGGAAGGTCGTCATCGTGCACTTCGGGCCAGTCCCGTGGCACGATGCCCTCCCCTAGCTTGATGTCGGTACCACGTCCAGCCATGTTCGTGGCAATCGTGATCGCTGCTGGCTGACCCGCCCTGGCAACGATCTCGGCCTCTCTCTGGTGGTGTTTGGCATTCAGCACATTGTGCGGCAGGTTGCGTCGCTTTAGAAGCCGCGAGAGCGTTTCCGATACCTCTACCGATGTGGTTCCAACGAGAACCGGACGGCCACGTTGGTGCTGCCTCTGAACCTCGTCGATGATGGCGTTGTATTTCTCTCGCCGAGTACGATACACCAAGTCATCCGAGTCCGCGCGGCGAATCGGTTTGTTCGTCGGAATCACGATGACGTCCATCTTGTAGATCTGGTAGAATTCGCCTTCCTCCGTCTCCGCGGTTCCGGTCATTCCCGCCAGCTTGTCGTACATCCGGTAGTAGTTCTGGATCGTGATCGTAGCCAGGGTTTGGGTCTCGCCCTCGATCGTAACTCCCTCCTTGGCCTCGATCGCCTGGTGCATCCCGTCCGAGTAACGACGGCCCGGCATCAGCCGACCCGTGAACGTGTCGACAATGAGCACCTTTTCATCTTGCACGACGTACTCGACGTCCTTCTCATAGAGAGCGTACGCCTTTAGCAGTTGCGCAATATTGTGGATCGTCTCGCTTTTTTCTGCATAGTCGCGCTCGAGCTCGACTATGCGCTCGTTCTTCACCTGATCAGAGAGGGAGGTGTCTTCGTCGACCTCATGCATCAACTGTGACAAATCCGGGACTACGAACAACTCGGGGTCGTTGGGGGCAACCTTCTCGCGGCCAGAGTCCGTTAGGTGGGCATCATGCCCCTTTTCGTCCATAGCGAACAAGAGCGCTTCGTCGAGCTCGTGGGCTCGCTTGTCGCGCATAAAGTCGTTTTCTACTCGTTGGACCAGCTTCTTGACCCCGGTCTCGTTCAGCACCTTCATCAGCCGACGGTGCTTGGGCATGCCACGCTGCGCCTGGAACAGCTTGATGCCGGCCTCGTAGGCGGTGTCTTCTTCCCCATCCCCATCTCCGTCTCCGTCGAGCAGTCTCTCAGCATCTGCGACCAACTCGTTTACCACCCGCGTCTGATCACGAATCAGTCGCTCCACCATCGGCTTCATTTGACCAAACTTCGATGACGTATCGTGTTGGGTGGGTCCGGAAATAATCAGCGGTGTACGCGCCTCATCGATGAGCACCGAGTCGACCTCGTCGATGATCGCGAAGTGATGGCCACGCTGGACGCGCCCTTCTGGGGTCACTGCCATGTTGTCTCGCAAGTAGTCGAAACCAAACTGGTTATTCGTGCCGTAGGTCACGTCGCATTGGTAGGCCGCTCGGCGATCCTCCTGGTTCATGCCATCCTGGATCACTCCGACGGTGAACCCCAACCAACGGAGGATCTCCGCCACCCAGTCCGAATCGCGCCGGGCGAGGTAGTCGTTGACGGTCACCAGGTGCGCGCCCTCGCCACCAAGGGCGTTGAGATACAGCGGCAGGACCGCGACCAACGTCTTGCCCTCGCCGGTCGCCATCTCGGCGATCTTCCCTTCATGCAGGACGATGCCACCGAATAGCTGTACGTCGTATGGCACCATGTCCCAGCGGAACTCCTGGTCGGTCACCTGCCAGCTGCGACCGAGATTCCGGCGACACGTCTCTTTGACGACAGCAAACGCCTCGGTCAGGATGTCATCGAGGTCCTCGCCTTCGCCAAGCCGACGACGAAACTCCCCGGTCTTGGCTCGCAGCTGGTCGTCGGACAATGACTCCATCGATGCGGCCAGCCCATTGATCTCTTCGATAATTGGCCACAGCCGTTTTCGCTCGCGGCCGTGCTTGTCCCCGACAAGCACTTTCAACATCGATTGTAGAACCACTAGAAACCTCTTTGTGCTACGAAGCCATGCGCGGCGAATCTGCCAAGCAGGTAATCAAGACCTGTCCTCGGCGCCCGGCGCGCGGATTACCTAGAGCTTCGGTTGGGCGGGGTACTGCCGGTAGAAACATTAATCTAGACGCTTCTCATCCCGGGATCAACGTGGGCCCAGATCCCCTCTCTGATACAGACCATGCTCGAGGACGTAGGCCTCAACGGCTGGCGGCACCCAGTAGCGAATCGATCGTCCGCGCCGCACCCGGTCCCGGATCTGGCTCGACGATATTTCGAGCGCCGGAACCGTTACGGGAGTCCACTCGCCCGTGAAAGGAAGATCTGGCAGCGAATCCGTTCCCAGTGGGTTTCCTCGCGACGTCACGACAATTTGCGCCAGCTCAGGTAGCAGTTCGACTTTGTGCCACGCGGCCAACTCGGCCAGGTTGTCGTGACCGATGATCAAATGCCAGCGGGTGTCCGGTTCACGCTCCCGAAGCGCGATCAGGGTATCCACCGTGTACGACACGCCACCGCGTTCGATCTCCAGCCGATCGGCATTCAACTCGGCGTCTCCGGCGACAGCCAACTCGGTCATCGTCGCACGATCCCTCGGACTCACCTCTGCATCCCCCTTGAATGCATGCCGAAAACTCGGGGTTAGGAGCACCTGGTCCAGCTCAAACGCCTCTCGCACAACATGGGCCATAATGAGATGCGCGATGTGCGGGGGGTTGAACGTGCCTCCGAGAATGCCCTTTCGCGCTTCCGCGCCGGAGCCGTGACTCACCGGCCGGCCGTTTCCGCCTCAAGCTGTGCCGCCGCGGGTCCAGCCCCTCGGCACCCTGACGGCAGTCGATCGTCGACCTCGGACGAGGCGTCTGAATCCGGGAAGGTGTCGAGCAGGAGCTCGTACAGCTCGGACGCGCGATCGCGAAGTCCCTGCTGACAGAACGTCTCGGCCAGCAATGAGTAGCTGGCCGCTAACCAATCTGAGTCAGGATATTTCTCGATCAAGTCCACGAGGTAGATCTCCGCGGCTTCATACCGATCATGGTCAAAGTAATACTCGGCGTTCAGGTATACTTTCTCCGCCAGTTTGTTGCGCAGGCGACGACGTTTCTCTTTTGCTTCCTCGACGAACCCGCTACGCGAGTACTCAGTCGTCAATCGTTCGTACATGTTGATGGCGCGTTCAGTATCGCGTTGGTCGAGCTCCGGCCTCAACGAAAGTTGCTCATAGGACCGGGCCGCTTGGTACAGCGCCTCTGGCGCCTGTTCACCGCGTTGGAAATCACGCTGGAATCCGAGATACTCCTGGGCTGCTGTTACCCAATCTTTGGCCCCATAGTACGCCTGGGCCGTTAGCCAGCGAGTGTCTTCCACGCGCGGATCTTGAGGGTAGTTGAAGCTGAACGCCTGCAGTGCCGATACGGCTTCAACGTAGTTCCGACGCTCATACAGATCGAGTGCCCGGGCGTATTGCTCATCTGCCGAGAGCACCTGGTTTTCACCCGTAGACGCACAACCGTATACAACGACCATGAACGCCGCGGTGATCATCCAACACCGATGAAGTACCCTCACCGCTAACCACCCTCTTCGTCAGGCACCGGGCCCGGTTCTGTGTCGGCCTCCAGAGGCATGCCAAACTCAAGTTGCTTCAGCCTGCGATACGCCTCTATCGCAGGCCGTGACCGCACATTCTCATCGCTGTCAACGACCCGTTGATAGTACTGTACCGCCGCCTGCCGATTGCCGAACCGCTCGTGGAGACGTCCTGTCAACAGACGAGCCTCCGCGAGCCGACTCGCTGGCTCACCCGTCCTGATCATCCTCTGAACGTCGTCCATGGCACGCACGTAGTCCCCGTTCACGAAAGCACGCTGAGCCAGCCTGAGCGCGCATGCACCAAGCCGGTAGCGCGCATCCTCGGACAAACTTCCGTCGTCTCCAGCCATCGACAGGTACGTCTCAAAATATTTGACTGCGGCCACGCAATTGCGTTTCCGGTCAAAGGCATCTCCCAGTCGGACGTACACGTCTGCCGGTGCACCTCCGGGGTCGCGCGACAGGCCAAGCAGGTACGCGATCATCGCGCGATCATAATCGGGTCGGAGAAAAGCGACGTCGCCGAGCACATAGTGCAACCTATCTAGACTGGTTGTCGAGTCCCGCGCCTGGAGCCAACCGATCGCTTGCAGTGCCGCGAAAGTGTCACCGGTCGCGAGCCATCGCTCGGCGTGCAGATGGTAGAGTGCGTTGATCTCGTCCGCATAGTCCGGGCGGCGTTCGATGAGGTCATGGAATCGCTCGGCAGCGTCATCGAAGTCCTTTGCTGCCAGCGTCAACTCGGCCGCTTTGAGTCGTAACCCAAACGGTGGATCTGTCCCGGATTCAGTCAGCGCAAGCTCGTATTCGACCCGCGCATCCAGGTGCTCACCGAGAGCACTGTACCGGTCCCCGCGAGCCTCGTAGCGCTTGCCCTCGTGGCCGCAAGCGGCCAAACACACCGCCAGCCACACTCCGATACTCGCTACCTGCAGCCTACCGGATCGCATCTCATTGTTTCCTTCGCTCTACTGCCGATCGGATCGCCGGATTCATCTCTGGGTCGTTGTACATCTTAAACTGCCGGTAGCGTTGAAATCGCTTGTTGCCCGCCTCCAGATCGATCGATAGCGCATCAAGACATGCAGCAAGATCGTCTCGTTGTCGTTCGAGAACCTCGAGTCGCCCCCGGCATAAAGTACGATGCGCCTCCTGCGCACCCGACCGATCGGCCTCCTCACGCATGTGGTACACTTTGAGTGCCAACACCGACAACCGGTCGATAATCGCAGCAGGTGTCTCAGAATGCAGTGGCGCTGTCGCGCGTGGAAGGTTCGACTTGTCCAGAAGCTCGAGCAGCACATCGTCGATTCGCTCAATGAGATCGTTCCGCTGCTGATTCAGTACGTCGATCCGACGCTTAGTCGCAGCCACGACATGGTCGTCGACGCTCGGCCTTCGCGCTTCGTCTTCTTCGTGCCAGAGCCGAATGTTGACAAAATGCTCCTCGCTTATCGCCCGGTCGAGCTCAGGCGTTTGACCAACTGACCACAGATCACCAACGAGAGAGCGTTCGGCGGTACCTCGATCGCGGTGCCACGCGTCTACCATCTCCGCCTGACAATCGATTAGCCTTCGCGCTGATAACATCGCCGGGTTCTTCGTGCTACCTCGCACGACCGTTCCCGTTGCGCACTGCAGTCGTTGCGTCCCAAACCCAGATCACATCGCCACGCCTCGAAGCAGCCGAATCCGACTCGCTATCATGTCAATGGCGATATCGTTGTAGCCACCTTCCGGGATGATCACATCGGCATGGCGTTTAGAAGGCTCCACGAACTCCTCGTGCATCGGCCGTACTGTCTCGAGGTACTGCTGCGTCACGCTTTCCAGAGTCCGCCCTCGCTCATGAATATCCCGCGTGATGCGGCGTAGAAGGCGGATATCCGAAGGCGTGTCGACGAAGATCTTAATGTCGAGTAGCGCCCGCGCCTCAGGAAAGTGAAACAAGAGAATACCCTCAACGATCACGACATTCCGCGGGATTGTCGGGACGGTATCCGTGGTACGCGCGTGAACAGTAAAGTCATAAACCGGTCGTTCAATCTCTTGGCCCGCCTTGAGGGCCCGTATATGCTCGACGAACAGACGCACTTCGATCGAGTCAGGGTGATCGAAGTTACACCGCTCTCGCTGCGCCGGTGCGAGATTGGCTAGGTCGCAGTAGTAGGCGTCCTGCTCCAGAATCGTAACCGAGTCGAGATCGAGCCGCTGCATGATGTTGGTGGCCACGGTCGTCTTACCCGAACCAGTGCCCCCAGCGATCCCTATGACCAACCGATTCAAGTTGCCTAGCCTTCGCGCTCGATCGCGCGCCGCCCGATCGAGTAGTACGAGAATCCATGGTTCGCCATGGTATCAAGATCAAAAACGTTGCGCCCATCAAACACGACTGGCTCTTTCAGCGTATGCTTGATGCGTTCGATGTCCGGGAACCGAAACTCGTTCCACTCGGTGACTATGATCAGCGCGTCGGCGTCCTCGAGCGCCGCGTACGCGTCGGAAGCGTAATCTATTTGGTCACCGAGCACCTGACGCGCGTTCTCCATCGCTACCGGGTCAAACGCAACAACCTCGGCACCACTCGTCAAGAGCTCCTCAATTACCGTCAGCGCTGGCGCCTCGCGTACATCATCAGTCTGTGGCTTGAAAGCCAACCCCCATAGAGCAAAGCGTCGGCCGCTCAGGTCTTCACCATAGCGGGAACGCACTTTATCCACCAATCGCCGCCGCTGCTGGTGATTCACTCGATGCACGGCATCAATCATGGTGAACTCGTAGTCGACCTCGTCCGCTAAGTGCTGCAGCGCTTGAACATCCTTTGGGAAACAGGAACCACCGAAGCCGATACCCGGAAATAGAAACGAAGCTCCCAAACGATGGTCGGCACCCACGCCGGCGCGCACTTGGTCGACGTTCGCGCCTACCCGTTCACAGAGATTCGCAATCTCATTCATGAACGTGATGCGACTCGCCAACATCGCGTTGGCAGCGTACTTCGTCATCTCAGCCGAACGGGTATCCATAACCAGAATCGGCTTGCCGGTTCGGACGAATGGAGCGTAAAGGGCCCGCATGACCTCTTGGCCGGCCTCGTCATCGGCCCCTACGATCACCCGGTCGGGCTTCATGAAATCATCCACCGCCGTACCCTCCTTCAGGAACTCCGGGTTCGAGATCACTGAACAGCGATGCTCGGACGTTTTCGCTAGCTCGGCGCGCATGCGATCCGCGGTCCCAACTGGGACAGTGCTTTTGTTGACTAAGCATTTCGGGCCGTTGGCATGCTGTCCGATCATGTTTGCAACCGCGAGGACCCCGCTGATGTCGGGTGACCCATCTTCTCGCGAAGGAGTACCCACGGCTATG
>Ga0255057_10000454_pt1 | contig 23306 bp, 24 predicted proteins | sample Cases_109_6_MG_FD_189022 | JGI IMG/M metagenome (GOLD analysis project Ga0255057, IMG submission 189022) | Seawater microbial communities from Amundsen Gulf, Northwest Territories, Canada - Cases_109_6 | ecosystem: Environmental > Aquatic > Marine > Gulf | place: Canada: Northwest Territories... | reverse complement strand
TATTCCGATCAAGCACACACTAAGTCATTCTTAACTTTTATATTTCTTATATATAAAACTTATAGATACTTACTGTCCGCACTGTGCAATATAAAAGAATGGCTGGATATACGTCCAAGACTTTGTCGTTATTGAACCTATAGGAGTTAGCTATGGGTCTCCATAATATATTAACTAGTATATTGGCTGGTGTGAAATTATAGGGGTAAATGAGTATTAGTGCCAATTTTGCATAAATTCAATGGTTTTAAATTTGTAGCTCTTATTCGTAGGCTTTGTAACTTGCTGTCCTCCTAATCCCCAGTTATGTGTATCTACTACATCAATTACTACAACCTCTATAGTGGGATTCTTATGTAACAAATTATCGCATTACATCAGTTACACTATTTAATAATAGTACTCTCTTTGGTTACTTTAATACTTACATAAGGCTAAAATACTCTCCATGTTTTTAAATTTAAGGAGTTTTGAATTTTTTATTGCAACTTGATCTCGTTTTCCATTAGCTCTTCATCTAAGTGCTGCTAAATTTCTTTCAAGTAATGTCATGGAATTTTCTTTAAATATTCACACCAGTCCCCAAAATCATGGGTAGAAATAGACTCTTTAAAATATTTTACTTGTTCGGGTTTGTTCAAGATTACTTGTATGCCCAAAAAGACATAAATATTCCCTCAAGTGTAAGGATTTATCCTATTTCTAAAACTGAAATACTGGTTATGCTGTTATCAGTTTTGCCATGTTTTAATACAGTGAGCTGTAAGCTATAGTCTTGCTGCGGCCTGCGTTAGTACCTATGTGACGAAATGCTGTGAACCCCGCCAGGCCCGGAAGGGAGCAACGGTAACAGTTGCTTCGGGTGCAAAGGGATTGCTGGCGCAGGTCGCACTATATAATGAGTAGATTGCACATCTTAAATTTAAATACTAAACACGATTTTCAAACCTTCAATAAATGAGTTACCAAGCATTAGCGCGTAAATGGCGGCCCAAAAATTTTACTGAGGTTGTTGGCCAAGGTCACGTGGTTAAAGCACTTGCGAATGCTCTGGATCAGGAAAGAACTCATCATGCATATCTTTTTACAGGTACTCGTGGAGTAGGCAAGACTACTTTAGCTCGTATTTTCACTAAGTGCTTAAATTGTGAGCAAGGTATGACTTCATCTCCATGTGGAACATGTAGCGCTTGTGAAGAGATAGACGCTGGTAGATTCATTGATTTGATTGAGGTAGATGCAGCATCACGCACAAAAGTAGAAGACACAAGAGAGTTGTTAGAAAATGTTCAATACAGCCCAACGCGTGGTAAATTTAAAGTTTATTTAATAGACGAAGTGCATATGTTGTCAGGGCATAGTTTTAATGCCTTGCTGAAAACATTAGAAGAGCCGCCACCTCATGTTAAGTTTTTGCTGGCGACAACAGACCCGCAAAAGCTTCCTATAACAGTGCTATCACGCTGCTTGCAGTTCAATCTTAAACGACTTTCAGATGAAGCTATGGCAACTCAACTAGAAAAAATTCTGCAAGCTGAAGAAATTCCATTTGAAAAAACAGCTTTACATGCGCTTGCTCGTTCAGCTGACGGAAGCATGCGCGATTCATTAAGTTTGTTAGATCAGGCAATTGCATATAGTGATGGTAATGTAACGGATGTAGCCATACATGAAATGTTAGGCACTGTGCCTAGAGAGTATTTGCATAAGTTGATGCGGGAATTGGCGAGTGCGGATGCTGCAGCAATAATGCAAGCTACGCAAGAGTTAGCACAACTCTCGGCAGATTTTAATGGATTGTTTGGAGATATTATTGAAGTTTTGCATCAAGTAGCCTTGTCTCAGGCAGTGCCAAGCATGCTCGAGACATTAGAATTTGATGCTGCACTTATAAAAGAATTATCTAGCAGTTTTAGTCCAGAAGATGTTCAGTTGTATTATCAAATTGCATTAATTGGCAAGCGTGATTTGTATTTATCTACGACACCGCAAAGTGCACTTGAAATGACGTTATTGCGTATGCTTTCGTTTAGGCCAGCAGGGAGTGGTAGCATTAAATCAAGCGCATTCTCTACATCTAGTTCGACTGTGCAAGGCTCCTCTACAAAAAAGTCAACGAAGAGTTCACAGGTCAACTCAGGCATTGCTAATGTGAAAGCTAAAAAAAATAATATATCACTCAAAAATCTAAGTTCAAATTATGAAAAGTGGTCAATTTTAGTTGAGAAGCTTGGTTTGCAAGGAGTATCCTATTCGCTTGCATCCAATTGCAGTGTGGAGTCGATAAGGGATGAATCAATTACATTGCACCTAGCAAAACAACATGAAGAAATTGCTGCTAAAGGTGCTAAACAAAGGTTAGAAAAGGCTTTGCAAGAACATTTTGGCACCCAAATACAACTTAAAATTGATATCTCTTCTAATGAGCGTGAAACGCCTGCAAAGAAAAAGGATCGTGCAAGAGAAATAATTCAATCGCAGGCAGAGAAAACTGCTGAGTCAGATGAGGTGGTGAAGGCGTTGAAATCTCAATTCGGCGCAGAAATTATCGAAGGCACTGTAAAACCAATAAACAATTAACACCAAAGACAAATAGTAAAGATAAAATAGGTGAAATTATGAAAGGCGGAATCGGCAATTTAATGAAACAAGCGCAAAAGATGCAGGAAGATATGCAAAAGGCGCAGGAAGAATTAAAGAATTTGGAAGTGGAGGGACAAGCAGGTGGGGGCGTGGTTAAAGTTACCATGACAGGTAAGCATGCGGTCCGCAGAGTACAGATTGACGATAGTTTATTAAATGATGATAAAGATATGCTGGAAGATTTAATTGCTGCAGCGATAAATGATGCTTCTAATAAGGTAGAGGAATTAACTAAAGATCAAATGTCTGGATTAACGAGCGGACTTAATTTACCTCCTGGCATGAAGCTACCATTCTAGAGCATTTATCTTAGAAAATTATATGTCTTTTGGATTTTCAGGTACTGGTTCTCAGCCTCCAACACTTTTAGATGCGCTGATTGAATCATTAATGTGTCTACCCGGTGTGGGTCCTAAATCTGCACAAAGGATGGCATTTCACTTATTACAGCGTAATCGTGATGGTGCTAAAAATTTAGCAGACAACCTTAATAAGGCCGTAAAAGAAATAGGACATTGTGCAAATTGTCGTACCTTTACAGAGCATGATCTATGCGTAATTTGTAATGATAAATCTCGTTTGAGCACACAAGTTTGTATAGTTGAGAGTCCAGCTGATGTATTTACTATCGAAAAAAGCACAGACTATAAAGGCTTGTATTTTGTTTTAATGGGTCGGCTCTCACCATTGGATGGAATAGGTCCTAAGGAACTTGGCTTAGAGGTACTTGAAAAACGTCTCGCTGAGAAAATAATAGAGGAGATGATTTTAGCAACGAATTCAACCGTTGAAGGTGAAGTAACTGCGCATGTGCTTAGTGAGATGGCGCACAAGAAAAATATTAAAACAACACGCCTTGCTCAAGGTGTGCCTATTGGAGGTGAGCTAGAGTTTGTTGATCAGAATACGATTGCACAGGCATTCGCTAGCCGTAAAAATTATTAATAGTTTTCTTCTTCTATATTACTCATCATTTTTAAATACGATTCGTAGCGTTGCTTATTAATTTTATTTGCTTCTACTGCTTTTATTACTGCGCACTTTGGTTCTTGCATGTGTTTGCAGTTATGAAATTTACATTCATTTCTAAGTTTTTCAATTTCGACAAAGCCTTTGCTAATGCTTTCTGCATCAAGTTTTGTCATGAAAAACTCTCTTACACCTGGCGAATCAATTAATTCGCCACCTAAGGGTAAGTCATATAGCGTGGTTGTGCTCGTAGTATGACGGCCTAATCGACTCATGTCAGAAATAGCTTGAGTATTGATATCTATATTTGGAACCAATGCATTAATTAATGTTGACTTACCTACGCCTGACTGTCCAACAAAGATGGCGGTTTTATTTTTTAGAAGATTTGTTAAAGCATATAAAGTATTAGTAGATGAATGCTTACTAGTTGTGACAATTGGGTAGGGTAAGCCACTATATTTGGATTGCAATAATTCTAAAATCGATAAATAGTTATTTAAGTCAATTTTATTTAAAGTAATAACTACATCGGAGGGTAATTTCTCTGCAGCCACAATGTAGTGATCAATTAATTCCAGTGAAGGTTCGGGTTCAACTGCGCAAACGACAATAATAGTATCAATGTTTGCAGCTACAGATTTCTTTGCATATTCGGTCTGTCTTACTAATTCATTTTTGCGTGGCAGTAGATTTAAGATTTGATCTCTGTCTTGATCAATTTTGGCGCACTCCACATGATCGCCGCAAACAATATGGCTGAATTTTTTAGAAGATACGCAAGTATATCTGGTGTTGCGATCATCTTTTACAATAAGATGCGCACCATGACGACTTACGACCTTAGCAGAATACTTTTTGATAATAACTTGGAGATCGCTAGCAATTAAAACTTGTAAAACAATTCGTTTAGGTATTGCTGGACACTGCTGATGTGATCATTTGACCAATTCAAGCCTAGACTAGATTGGCATCGATCCACTTGTTTGCTTAGCGCATCCAAAGATTTAACGCCCCGGTCGTCGCGTGTATATAAAACTGATCCTTCGCCCCCTGTCATTGCAGCATGACATGCTATGCAGTTTTCTTGATGCAGAGCTTTTCCGTCTTGAGCATGTGCAGTTTGTAGAAAAGTAACGTTTACCCATATGAATAGAGAGATAACTAAGACCTTGCTTGCTAATTCATGCACTGGATCGCGAGATGGATATAATATTTTTTCATTCATATGGGTATGATATACAAAACTAGGAAGAAAATACTAATGTCTATGGACGCTGAAAATCTGATTTGGATCGATTTAGAAATGACTGGCCTTGATTCAATGTCAGATCGAATCATCGAAGTCGCAACCATCATAACTAATAAGCATTTGGAAGAAGTAGCAGTTGGGCCCGTAATTGCGGTGCATCAGGCTGCCTCTTTGATGACGAGAATGGATGAGTGGAATACTAATCAACATAGCAAGTCTGGATTATTAGAGCGGGTGAGAAAAAGCACCGTAAATGAGGCGCAGGCAGAGAAGAAGACACTTGAATTTCTTAAAAAGTATATTCCTAGTAACATCTCACCGATGTGCGGCAATAGTATCTGCCAAGATCGTCGATTTTTAGCGCGTTTGATGCCAGAGCTCGAAGACTATTTCCATTATCGAAATTTGGATGTTAGTAGTTTAAAAGAACTCGCAAACCGTTGGTATCCAAAAATAGCAAAAGCTTATAGCAAAGAATCAAAGCATCTAGCTCTAGAGGATATACGCGATTCTATTGAGGAACTTAAATACTACCGACAAAATTTATTTCCTCAAGTGTGACTATTCTAAACTATGATTTTGAATAAAGGGGTTTAGCAATAGTTGTCTCGATTTTAGAATCGAGAATAGTATCTATATTTTCTAATTCTGGATCGGCATCAGGATAATCTAAAGTGTAATGTAGGCCTCGGCTTTCTTTTCTACTTAGTGCGCTGCGTATAATTAAATCCGCAACTAAGGTTAGGTTTCTTAATTCGATTAAATCACTGCTGACACGGAAGTTACTATAATATTCATCAATTTCCGAGCTCAGTAAATTCGCGCGATTTTTTGCGCGTTGCAAACGTTTATTGGTGCGTACAATACCCACGTAGTCCCACATAAATCTCCGTAACTCATCCCAATTGTGAGCGACTACAATTTCTTCATCAGGTTCGGTTACTCGGCTGGCATCCCATGGTGGAATCTCAACAGATGGAATGTTATTAATTCCTTTTGAATTAATTAATTCACTTGTTGAAGATGCAAATACTAAGCACTCGAGAAGTGAATTGCTGGCCATGCGGTTTGCGCCATGCAATCCGGTGTGAGTGGTTTCGCCGATTGCATATAAGTTTTCTACATCGGTTTGCCCCTTTAGGTCAGTCATTACGCCGCCACATGTATAGTGTGCAGCTGGTACTACGGGTACGGGTTCTTTTGACAAGTCATACCCCAGTTTTAAACAACGTGCATATACATTTGGGAAGTGATCTTGAATGAATTTTTTAGGTTTATGGCTGATGTCTAGATAAACACAATCCACACCCATTTGCTTCATTTTATAGTCGATTGCGCGCGCCACAATATCACGTGGTGCAAGTACACCACGTGGATCAAATTCATGGGCAAATTCTGCGCCATTTGGCAGTAATAATTTTCCTCCTTCACCGCGAACTGTTTCAGTAATCAAATAGGATTTTGCAGTAGGGTGATATAGACAAGTAGGGTGAAATTGCGTGAATTCCATATTGGCAACTCGGCAACCCGCACGCCATGCCATCGCGATACCGTCACCCGAGGCACCATCAGGATTACTGTTATATAAGTACACCTTGCTGGCCCCGCCAGTTGCTAAAATGACATGTTTTACTTTAAAAGTTTTGACTTGATTGTCATTTGTATTAAGTACATATGCACCTACACATTGATTAGTTTTATCGCTAGCTTTTTTTTGTAAATGTTTGTGTGTAGTAATTAAATCAATCGCAATATGATGATCAAAAAGCTCAATGTTGTCTTTTTCATGAGTATTTTTAATCAGCGCATTTTCAATTACCCAACCGGTTGCATCCGCCGAGTGCACCACACGACGGTGGGTATGACCACCTTCACGTGTGAGGTGTAAATATTTTTTCCCATCCAGCCCGGTGTCATATGTAAATTCAACTCCTAGTTCTTGTAGCCAGATGATCATTTCCTTACCGTGGGAAACAGTGTGTAACACGGCAGCTTCATCACAAAGTCCTGCCCCTGCATCCATGGTATCTACCATATGCTGTTCAATTGAATCCTTATCATCCATCACCGCGGAGATGCCGCCTTGCGCCCAGGCAGTACTTCCGTCATCCAGAGAACCTTTTGAGATCACAGCTATTCGGTAGTCTTTTTGTAGGCGTAAAGCCAGGCTTAATCCTGCAGCGCCACTTCCGATAATTAAGATGTCAAAATCATGCATATAGCTAAGTAAATCCTAGTTAATTAGACCACTTTTCGACCCAAAGAGACTATTGTGGCATAGCAGGTTGATCTGGTTAACAAAACTGCACCACTTAGCGGTAGAATCCCTTTCAGAGTGGGGAATGTAGAACTCTTCACTAAGAACATTGTCATATAGTAGCAAGCCTTTATATAAGGCTGCACTAACAGGAGTTAGGCCCTGATGGGCGTGAATAATAACGATAAGGAGCTCGTAAAGAGGGCTCAGAAAGGGGATAAAGTAGCATTCGATGCGCTCGTGACTAAGTATCACCTCAAGGTGGTCAACTTGGTGATGCGCTTCGTCAAGGATAATGACGATGCACAAGATGTAGCGCAAGAGGCTTTTATAAAAGCCTATCGTGGCCTTAAGAATTTTCGTGGCGATAGTGCTTTCTATACTTGGCTGTATAGGATTGCGATAAATTCTGCAAAGAATTACTTGGTATCGCAGAGTCGAAAGACACCTGCCTATGCAGTTGATATAGATGATGCTGAGCATATTGAGTCAGCAACTGCGTTGAAAGAGTTCGATACGCCGGAAGGCAATATGCTGACTAGCGAAATTGGAGAGACAGTACATCGGGCGATAAAGGAATTGCCGGACGACTTGAAGACTGCAATCACGCTGCGTGAGTTAGAAGGAATGACTTATGATGAAATTGCATTAGTGATGGAATGTCCAATTGGAACGGTAAGATCAAGGATATTTCGCGCACGTGAAGCAATTGATATACATCTTAAGCCTCTATTAGGCTAAACATGGAATGACTATATTTATATTATGAAGGAAACGGATCAAGCAATTCTGTCAAGAATTTTAGATGAAGATGTGTCTGAATTTGAGATGCAACGACTTTTAAAAAAAATGAAGTCCGATGGTGAGCTTCGCTCGAAGCTTCATCGTTATAATTTGATTGGGCATGCCCTGCGCAATGAAATACCTGAGTTGATTAACCAAAACTTTGTTACTGATGTTATGACCAATCTGGTTGATGAAGAAATGTCAATATCAGAGGTTAATGAGACTATCGAGCAAGTAGAAAGTGTCAATGATAATGTTCGATTTAAAACCGCAATTGGTTTGGCAATTGCAGCTTCGGTTGCTGTGGTTTCAGTTGTATCGTTTCAAAACTATGTGCAAACCAATAATGAAATGGTTCTTCCTCCTGCAGTAGTTGCAGAGCGCGTAGTAGAAGAAAGTGATATTCAACGTGTAAGCAGTGAAGATTTACAGAATTTTATTTCTAATCCCAAAGCGGCAGCAAGTTTTAATAGCTATATTATGAATCATGCAGAATATGCATCCTCACGTGTATCTATGCCACATGTAAGAATTGTTGGCTACGGTAAAGACGAATTAAATACGGACAATTAAGTCACCAATGATTACACCGCGACTGCTCATAATTCTATTTATTACGTGTGGCTTTTTTGTTGTATCGGTAAGTGCTTCTGAGAAAGACATGCAGCAGTTGCTCAGTAAAATGAATCAAACGCTGGAACGAGGTAGCTACGAAGGTACTTTTGTTTTCATGCACAACGGTAATGTTGAGACCATGAGTATTGTGCATGGTTACTCTGATAATGGAGTGCGTGAGAAACTTGTTTCACTTACGGGTGATGCACGTGAAGTGATTAGAGATCAAAATGTGCTAACGTGTATTTGGCCGCGCGATAAACTAGTGGTGATTGAAACGGCTAGTGCAACTCATGGTTTGCCTTCTTCTCTGCCCAATGATTTGAACGAGTTAACTTTTCACTATAAATTAACAGAAGTAGGTCAGGCGCGAATAGCTGGGTACGATTGCACAATTGTTCGATTTGAACCCTTGGATGAGCTTAGATATGGTCATGAGCTTTGTGTGGAAGAACAGCAAGGCATGGTGTTAGAGTCAAAAACCTTTGATTCGAATGGCAAATCTATCGAGAATATGATGTTTACTAGTTTTCGCATGCGCGAAACAGCTCCGGGAAAGTTATTTCAACCAAGCGTGCATTTGAATGATTACACATGGAAAACAGCTAGTGTGGAGCTTAATGGTGAGTTGCAACCTGATCGGGCGTGGAAAATTGAAATACTTCCCCCAGGTTTTTCACTTCAAAGTGTAACTCGAAGATTGATGAGTGCCAATAATAATCCTGTACAGCATATGGTACTTACGGATGGCTTGGCCTCTGTCTCCGTGTTTATCAGCAAAGTGGATGATCCAAAACAAATATACAGAGGTGCACATAAGAAGGGTGTGATCAATGCTTATGCAAGAGATCTTAATCAACATCAAATTACAGTTATGGGTGAAGTGCCACAAGGTACAGTTAAGATGATTGGTTCTTCAGTTATTTACACGCCCCTTAAGTAGATTGGTAATCAAAATAATTATATTTAGATTAAACTTTTCGGCTTTCTAAATTGTCTACATATCATTATTGCTTGCATATGAGCTACTCTCATAAGCAAGTTAATTAAAATAATAATTTAATTAAATCACCAAAACCAGAACGGAGTGAAGGTTATGAGAAATAGGAATGTTTTTACTGGTTTATTAATTAGCTGTTCAATTTTAATTTGTACTGCATCGATGGATGCGGTAGCTCGATATAACTTGCCAGATTTTACTGAGCTTGTTGAAGAGCATTCTGCTGCAGTAGTAAATATAAGTACTAGCAAGCAAACCGAGGTAAAAAGAGGCTTGCCACCTGGTATGGATATACCAGATCTTCCTGAAGGCACTCCATTCGGAGAGTTTTTTGAACGATATTTTGGTGAGCATGGCGGAAAAGGTGGTGAAGAACTATTCAATTCACGATCCCTGGGTTCTGGTTTTATTATTTCGAATGATGGTTATGTAATTACTAATCATCACGTTGTTAAAGGCGCTGACGAGATTATTGTTAAATTAAGCGATCGAAGACAATTGGTTGCTGAAATGATCGGTAGTGATCCGCGTAGCGATATAGCACTGTTGAAACTAGAAGGTAGCGATTTCCCAAGTGTAAATCTTGGTGATTCAGATGCTGTAAAAGTCGGGCAGTGGGTGTTAGCGATAGGTTCGCCATTTGGGTTTGATGCTTCGGTTACTGCAGGGATTGTGAGTGCTAAAGGTAGAAGTCTTCCAAGTGAAAATTATGTGCCTTTTATTCAAACTGATGTGGCGATTAATCCAGGTAACTCTGGTGGTCCGCTATTTGATCTTGACGGTAAGGTTGTAGGGATTAATTCGCAAATATACACACGTTCAGGTGGTTATATGGGGTTGTCGTTTGCGATTCCAATTGAAGTTGCCATGGATGTGGTTGAGCAATTAAAAACCAATGGCTATGTATCGCGTGGCTGGCTGGGAGTTTACATTCAAGAAGTCACACGTGAACTTGCAGAGTCTTTTGGTATGGAAAAACCAACCGGTGCGTTAGTTGCAAAGATATTGCCGGATAGTCCTGCAGAAGATACTGACATTCAAGTAGGCGATATTATTCTCAGTTATGATGGTCAAGAGGTTAAAAACTCTGCGTCATTACCGCCTCTCGTGGGACGTACACGCGTAGGCGAGACGGTTAAATTAAAAATAATGCGTGACGGAAAGGCAATACTTACAAAGTTGGAAATCGGTCAATTGCCAGAAAAAGGTCAATCACTCGCAAGTAAAGATTCTTCAGAAGAAGAAACCGAAGATACTGTTTTTGGTTTGGTATTACGTCCGTTAACTGATAAAGAAATGGAGAGCCTTGAGCTGGAGAGTGGTGGGTTACTTGTGTTAGATGCACAAAGTGGAGCGGCTAAATCTGCAGGCATACGCAAAGGTGATGTCATTCAAATGATTAATGGCGAGCCGGTCGAAAGTGTTGCGGCATTTACTAAACTGAAAAATGATCTTCCGGAAGGTAAGTTCATATCCATATTGGTACAGCGCTCTCACGGACCTGAATTTCTAGCAATGAGAATTCCTGAAAAAGAGTAGTCGCCCTAAAGAGATAAGTGTTAATAAATAATTGAGGAAATATAGGAAAGGTTAGTAAAACCTACTCAAAATAAGCGATAATTAGACCTGTTATTTAATCATATGAAACTCAAACAGGTCTTAAGGGAAACTCCTACATTATTTTATGGAGCGAATTCGCAACTTTTCTATCATTGCGCATATTGATCACGGAAAATCTACTCTAGCAGATCGTTTTATTCAGCACTGCGGTGGCTTGTCTGAGCGTGAGATGAGCGAGCAAGTCTTAGATTCAATGGATTTAGAGCGCGAGCGTGGTATCACCATTAAAGCTCAGAGTGTAACACTTGATTACAAAGCTAAAGATGGTCTTACCTATCAACTAAACATAATTGATACCCCAGGTCATGTAGATTTCTCTTATGAGGTCTCTCGTTCCTTAGCGGCTTGCGAAGGTGCACTGTTGGTTGTCGATGCCTCACAAGGTGTGGAAGCTCAAAGTGTTGCTAACTGCTATACCGCAATCGAGCTAGGTCTAGAAATACTCCCAATCTTGAACAAGATGGATTTAGCTTCTGCAGATCCTCATCGCGTTTCTGAAGAAATAGAAGAGGTTATCGGCATTGATGCGACAGATCCTTTACTCGTTAGTGCAAAAACTGGCATTGGTGTGGAAGATGCTCTTGAGGCTATCGTTCAACATTTCCCGGCTCCTGTAGGTGAAGTAGATGGACCATTAAAAGCCCTAATTATAGATTCCTGGTTTGATAATTATGTGGGTGTCATATCTTTAGTTCGCGTTATGCAAGGAGAAATCAAGCCTAAACAAAAGATTACTGCGATGTCCACGGGACGAAGTCATCAGGTTGAGAAGGTTGGTGTGTTTACACCTAAGCGAAAAGAGAGTGCAGCATTAAAGACCGGGCAAGTGGGTTACATTATTTGTGGAATTAAAGATATTACGGCAGCCAAAGTTGGTGACACCTTTACCGATACGTCTAATCCAGCTGAACAAGCGCTAGCTGGTTTTAAAGAAGTGCAACCAAATGTGTTTGCTGGAGTATTCCCCGTTAACTCTGATGATTACGAATCCTTTCGCGATGCCTTAGATAAACTTAGTTTAAATGATTCTGCTTTTAGTTTTGAGCCAGAATCTTCAGATGCTTTGGGGTTTGGATTTCGGTGTGGATTTCTCGGAATGTTGCATATGGAGATTGTTCAAGAGCGTCTTGAGCGGGAATATTCATTGGATTTAATTACTACCGCGCCTACTGTAATTTACGAGGTGCATACTACAGATGGTGAAGTTAAACAAATCCATAATCCATCTAACTTGCCTGAAGCTGGTAAAATAAAAGAGATACATGAGCCTATTATTCATGCGTCTATATTAGTACCGCATGATTATGTAGGTAATGTAATTACTTTATGTATAGAAAAACGTGGCGTACAAAAAAACCTTAATTACTATGGTAATCAAGTAACCATTAATTTCGAGTTACCGTTAAGTGAAGTGGTGTTAGATTTTTTCGATCGACTTAAGTCTGTAAGTCGCGGGTACGCGTCATTTGATTATCACCATTCTAAATTTCAAGCTGCACCATTAGTGAAATTAGATACTCTTATTAATGGTGAACGTGTGGATGCGCTTTCACTTATTGTGCATAAAGATAAAGCAGCCACATTTGGAAGAGACCTTGCAGTTAAAATGAAAGAAATTATTCCAAGACAGATGTACGATGTAGCGATTCAGGCAGCGATTGGTTCAAAAGTGATAGCCAGAACGACGACAAAAGCTTTGCGTAAAAATGTTACAGCAAAGTGTTATGGTGGTGATATCACAAGAAAGAAAAAGCTGTTAGAGAAACAGAAGGCAGGCAAAAAACGCATGAAACAAATTGGCAGGGTAGAGATTCCTCAAGAAGCTTTTCTGGCTGTATTACGTGTAGAGAAGTAGAAATTAATGTAATTAACGCTATTGGCATGTGTGACTTGTTTAAAAGAATATTATTTGTATTATTAATTGGTTTGTATGCGGCATCATGCCATGCAGACTATATGCGTGTAACGCTACTGGGCACAGGTAGTCCACGTCCAAGTGTAGATAGAAATGGTCCTGCAGTATTAGTCGAAGTGGGCGGTAAATATTTGCTTGTCGATGCTGGCAGAGGTGTAGTACAGCGTTTGCAGCAGCTTGATATTCGTATTTCTGACATTCATCAAGTTTTTCTTACACATCTTCATTCTGATCATATTTCTGCATTGGACGATATTTGGCTAACTGGTTGGATCTATCAACGCTCCTTACCGCTAAATATTTATGGTCCGAAAGGTGCAAAATCTTTTGTCGATTATTTAAGTCAAGCCTATTCCCATGATGTTCAACTGCGCAATCAATATTCGGGACTAGATCCTAATTCTGGAGTTGTGGTTGCATATGACATAAAACCAGGAGTTATCTATTCTGAAAATGGCGTTAAAGTGACAGCATTTCTAGTTGACCATAAGCCCGTAGATCCAGCATACGGATATCGCATCGATTTTGGTGAGCGTTCAGTGGTTATTTCAGGTGATACTACGTACTCACAGAGTCTCGTAGATCATTCCGTAGGTATAGATCTTTTAGTTCACGAAATAATGTCAGTTAAAAGTGAAATACTAGAAAAAAACCCTCGTTTGCAAAAAATTCAACGTTACCACACGAGTCCTGAGCAATTAGTAAAAGTTTTAAACGGCGTGAAGCCACGTGCCGCTGTTCTAACGCATGTAATCATTGTTGGAACTACTGAGGATGATGTGTTGCAGCAAGTAAATAATGGTTATAAGGGAGAGCTATATATGGGCGAAGATCTTATGAGTGTTGAGGTTGGTTCCAGTATAAAAGTGATACCATATTTTAAAAACTAATAACTATTTATATGCAGCTAGATTATACAAAACCTTTATTAATGGGAGTATTGAACGTTACTCCAGACAGTTTTTCTGATGGTGGTATGTATCCTTCATCTAAAGATGCGATTACGCGCGGTTTAGAAATGGTTGAGCAGGGTGCTGATATTATTGATATTGGTGGGGAGTCTACCCGACCTGGAGCAGAACGCATTGATGCCACAGAACAAAAAAGAAGAGTGTTGGACGTAATTGCAGGCTTGCATAAAGAATTACCCAAACATGTTCGCATTAGTATCGATACTACTTTATCTGAAGTAGCAAAAGCTGCTTTAGATGCGGGTGCCACAATGTTAAATGATGTGAGCGCAGGGCGTGAAGATGAGTCTTTGTTAAAACTTGCAGCTAGTTTTAATGTACCCATCTGTCTGATGCATATGCAGGGTGAACCAGGGACTATGCAAGATAATCCTGGTTATGAAAATGTAGTGCGAGAAGTATCAGAATATTTACTTGAGCGTTCAAAACATGCGGAAAGCTTAGGGGTTGATAAGGAAAATATTATTGTTGATCCTGGTATAGGGTTTGGCAAGCGCACACAGCATAATCTGGAGTTGTTGCGAGATCTTAAGAAAATTGTAGAGTTAGGGTATCCAGTGTTACTTGGTACCAGTCGCAAGCGTTTCATGGGTGAGATTACTAATCGAGAAGATCCTCGTGAGAGAGTGCCTGCAACCTGTGCAACTTCAGCGATTGGTCTTTTAGCAGGAGTAAATATTTTTCGTGTGCATGATGTTTGGCAAAACCGCCAAGCTTTAGATGTTACATGGGCCATTCGTTCGTGTTAACTTTTCTTTTTGACTAGTTTTTCTTTGTCAGTTCTGCTCAGTTTTTTGATGCTAGCTTCGAGCTTGCTTGCGCTACTACGTGTGTGTCCACCTTCAACATATACGACTTTAACGGGAAGTCGGCCACTAAAGTACTTTGCGCCATTGCCGTCTAAGTGTTGTTGAAAGCGTTTTTTAATATTTGTAGTAATTCCTGTGTAGTAAGACTGGTCATCAGCTTCAATAATATAAACAGACCAACTCATACTAAAGTGATTCCAAAATTTCGCTTAATGTGGGCCACACATTTTCAAGAATAAGTGGTTGTGCTTCAGCAACAGGATGCAATCGATCAGCTTGTAAGTATTTTTCTTGTGTGGCGATACCATCAAGCAAAAAAGGTACTAATTGAATATTGTTTTCATTTGCTACATCAGGATATATTTGATGAAAAGCTTGAGTATACTTTTCTCCGTAGTTAGGTGGAAGTTTTATTCCTAAGAGCAAAGATGTGCCAGAAGCACTACATTTCTTTACCATCTGGTCTAAATTATTTTGCATCAAAGATGTAGATTGACCTCTTAAGCCATTGTTAGCTCCGAGCTCAATAATGCACAGTACAGGCTGGTATTGGTCAATTAAACTGGGAAGACGTGCTAGTCCGCCTGCTGTAGTTTCACCACTAACAGAAGCATTGACTACATTCCATTGCCTGTCTTCGCTATAGTTATTTAAACGATTACGCAATAAGTTGACCCAGCCATGTTCAGTTTCAATGCCATAAGCAGCACTTAAGCTGTCACCTAATACCAAGATCGTACCGTCTTTGGCATGACAAATACTAAATGTAGCTAGTAAAAAAATAATTATAAAACGGAGAAGTATCATTTCAAATTTATCTGTTATTTGTTGCAACCAAGTTAGCAAAAAAGTTACAACAGAAGAAGGACCTATTTCGATATTGAAGGAGGTTAATCTTCAAGTTAATGAAGCAGAGACAGTAGCTGTTATTGGACAGTCTGGCTCAGGTAAAACGACGTTACTTAGTATGTTAGCAGGTCTTGATATTCCGACCATGGGGAGTATCGAATTGTTCCATCATAAGCTTGAGAAATTAAGTGAAGATGAGCGTGCTGCGATACGCAACCAATATGTTGGCTTCGTATTTCAAGCTTTCCATCTATTACCAGGTTTTACAGCACTCGAGAATGTAATGCTGCCTCTAGAAATTAATGATAATAAAGAAGCTAAAGAGATTGCCAGAAACTTACTAGAGCGAGTAGGCATGAGCCATCGGAACAATCATTTTCCAACCACTTTATCGGGTGGTGAACAACAGCGTGTTGCAATTGCACGTGCTTTTTCCACTACACCGCCATTATTGTTAGCTGATGAACCAACTGGAAATCTAGATAGTAGTACCGGGGGTAAAATTATTGATTTGTTATTTGAACTTAACCAAGAGCAAGGCACAGCATTAGTATTAGTAACACATGATGAATCTTTAACTAAGCGTTGTGACATTTGTTATCGTCTTGATCAAGGCAAGCTTCAAAGGATGTAACGATGTTTACTTTCTATAACAAACTTATAATAAGGCAGCTTCGTCAAGGGCCCATGCGTTTATTTTGTATAGCGGTAGCAATAGCTTGTGCTGTTACCTTTAGTATCACGTTATTGGGTGATCGATTAGAGCAGTTATTTAATAGTCAAGCTAAGGAAGTGATTGCAGCTGATCTAGTGCTTCAATCCACTACGGATTTAAGTGAAGAGCAAAAAGGAATTATAGATAATTTCTCATTCAGTAGAGCAAAAACGTTGACCTTTCAAACTATGGCTAATGCCGATTCCGATGGCAATGAAGCTTTTTTGTTATCCAGTGTTAAAGCAGTATCGAATGGTTACCCTTTGTTGGGAGAGCTGCAAGTATCCAATCAGCTCTATGGTGAATTACAATCAACACAAGAAGTGCCTGCGCAAGGTGAAGCCTGGGTGGAAGACCGAGTATTGAACGAATTAGATCTACAGTTAAACCAACCTATCAATATTGGTGAAAAATCTTTAAAAATTACTAAAGTGTTGGTCTATGAGCCTGATAGGGGGAATAGTTTTTATAGTTTTACTCCGCGGATCATGATGAATTGGGATGATGTAGAAGCAACACAAATTGTACGCCCGGGTAGTCGTGTAAAATTTCGTTATCTTTTTGTGGGCGACGATTCGAAGTTGAATAGTTTGCAACAACAGCTTTCATTGACCTTGCAGCTTAACCAGGAATTCATCACTATCGATGCTGCAAATCAAACTCTTGCAACTACACTAAAGCGTGCCTACCGGTTTTTGCACATCACAGCACTTATAGCGGTGCTCCTTGGTGCGGTCGCGGCAGCATTAGTAAGTTATCAATATGCCAATGAAATGACATATCAATATGCGCTATTACGCTGCTTAGGGCTACAAAGCAAAAGAATGGTTTTTGCAATAATTGTGCCTTTAATAGTGTTTAGTTTGATTGCAATAATAATTGGTCTAATGATAGGTGGTATCGCACATATATTTATATTAAGTAGCCTTGGAGAGCTGATACCTGAGACACTACCATCCGCTACTATTAAACCTTTCTTGCTAAGTGCTTTTACAGCACTAATTGTTGTTGCCAGTTTTGCTTGGCCTTTTTTAAATAAGCTTTTACATACAGCGCCAAAGTTGTTGCTTAATCGCTTGGAAGTACAAGAGCATCCAGTTCTATTTACAGTGATTTCGATGTTATTTGGTTTATCCGTGATTATTTATGTAGGAACACAAGAAATGATGATTAGTATCTATATTATTGCAGTGTTATTTATATTCATCTTACTCGCACTCTTTATTACTAGGTTTTTTATAAATTGGTTTGTAAAGTATAGCGAAGTAAAAAGTGTATTGACTAAGCTCACCGCTAGAAGTCTAAAAGCCAATCGTCGCATGGTAGTGGTGCAAGTTATTGCCATTGCAATAACCTTTTTCTCACTAGCACTTATCTCCACTATACGAGATGATTTGGTTGCCTCTTGGCAATCTAAAGTACCCGATAATGCTCCAAATATTTTCGCAATTAATTTATTTGAAAATGAAAAACAGTCGTTTCTTGATGAGATAAGTAAGCAGGGTTTAGAGCATAGTCCGTTGTACCCAGTAGTTCGCGGTCGCTTAAGTGCAATCAATGAAGAACCAATTCGTGAATACGCCAGCAAAGAAACTGATCGTCAAGATGAATCATTAGGAAGAGACTTAGCGCTTACCTGGGATATGCAACTGCCGAAAGATAATAAAATCATCCAAGGTGACTGGCATACCGAAACGCAAGATACAAACATTGCCACTGTTTCGGTAGAAGAAGGGCTGGCAGAAAATCTTGATATTAAATTGGGAGATAAGCTTGCGTTTACGGTAGAAACACAAGTGGTTGAAGCTAATGTGACTAGTATACGTTCGGTAGAGTGGGAGTCGTTTACGCCCAATTTTTATATGATCTTCTACCCAGGTGTACTAGATGGTTTACCCGTTTCCTATATGGGAAGCCTGCATCTTGATAAACAACAACGTCCTATATTACGAGATTTCGTTAAACAGTTTCCTAGTGCCACCTTTTTTGATGTTGATTTTCTATTAAATCGAATTCGCGGCATTGCTCAAAAAATAAGCTATGCAGTAGAAACCGTATTGTATTTTGCACTTTTAGCTAGTGTATTAGTGTTTATAGCTATCGAAATGATTCTGCGGAAAAATAGGGCCTACAGTACAGCAATTTTCAAAGCGGTAGGCGCAGATACTAAACTAGTGCAAAAAGTCTTTCGCACTCAGTTTCTTTTAATTGGTTTAATTGCAGGCGTAATAGCTTATCTACTAAATCTCGTTATCAGTTTTGTTCTATCCAATTACTTGATTGAAGGTGAATTTGTATTTAATAGTAAAACAGCAGTTTTATGTCTGTTGTTAGCACCACTTTTAGTGTTAGTCACGGGCTATATTTCTATACAAAGAACCAAACAAATTCCAGTAAAAAAACTGCTTAGAGAAAGCTGACTTGTATACCTGCAGTATTAATCTATGATGAGAAGAGCAAAGAGCAAAGAGCAATATCGCGTAACTGGAGATAATTCGCATAAGTCGTTAACTGATAAAGATATAAAAGAAGCAACCAACACACTATTAAATCAACGTAATACAAAATAATATCTAGATCTCTTTATTGATGATAATTTTATAATTTCCACTTGATTTTGATAGTGATGACCCAATATTAAGTACATGACTATTTATTGAGGTTGTTTGAGTGGATATTAACCAATTATTATTTTTTGAAAAGCATGATGCAACCAATGCATACTGTACTGTGATCAATGATATTGGGCAGGTATACTATTGCGAAGCAGATGATGAGAAGCAACCTGATGGTAAATGGAAGCTGGTTAATCTGGATCTGCATGCGATTAGTTTATTGCATTAAATTAAGTACAATTTTCTTCTTATGAAGAAGGGCATTGTTAGAGGCATTATAGTTAGAGCTTTTGCTGCGTTGGTATATTTTTTTGAAACGGGTGAAAAGGGCTCTAATGTAGCGTCTAATGAGACTTTGTCTCATAGGGAAGGTTGATAGATAATTACATGCTGCTAAAAATATTTTTGGATAATCTCCAAGTCTCTCCTGAATCTATTGAATTTCAAGACACTATGGCAGTAATTGAAACTGCATATATATATACCCCGACTGCATTTAAAAATGGAAATCTTGTAAACGAGAATGGTGTAAATGAAGGCTCATGTAAGCTCTTTGCATTTGCTAAATTACACGGCCTGAGTGAAGAAAATACATTAGCTTGTTTTGGTGGGTTTTATCATGACGATGTCTTACAAAATCCTGATAGTGATAATCATCAAAATATCCGCAATTTTATGAACACTGGGTGGGCTGGTATAGAGTTTGAAAATGAAGCGTTAACTTCTAGATGAAAAAATACTCTGAAGCATGTGAACAAAATAAAGAGCCAATTTTAGAAGTACTACAAGAAGCTTTTAAAGATAGCAAAACAGTTTTAGAAATTGGCAGTGGTTCAGGGCAGCATGCGGTTTATTTTGCTAGCCATTTAGAGCATCTGAATTGGCAGCCCAGTGATCTGAATGAAAACCTATCAAGTATTCTAGCTTGGGCGGATGAACAAGTACTTGGCAACCTCAATGCTCCTATTGAATTGAATGTGGCAAAACAACCCTGGAACGTTTCGTCCGTAGATGCAATTTTTTCGGCTAATAGCTTGCATATCATGTCATGGGCAATGGTTGAGCATTTTTTTAAAGGTGTGGGTGATGTGCTTGCACAGCATGGCAAACTATTGGTTTACGGGCCATTTTCCTATCAAGGTGCCCATACCAGCCCTAGTAACGCTAGGTTTGACCGATATCTCAAACAGCAGAACCCTTTGAGTGGGGTTAGGGATTTCATCGATCTGGATAAGCTAGCTAATAGGCAAAGTCTGAAGGCTATAGAGGATTATGCCATGCCAGCCAACAATCGTTGTCTACTATGGGTGAAGGCATAGTAATACAAGCTACCGCTTGCGCAGTCTTCTAGTTCGCATCTCTAACTGGAAAATGTGATGCAATTTACAAAGGGATGAATCGGCTTCCTATGCAGATAATTTAAGGAAAAAATGTCAAAAAAGCGAGTAGTAAAGCTTAGGAAATTGGATATAAGTAAAATTAAGAATACAGTTGAGCGAGTAAGTCAGGCTCTGTGGAGCGGGTAAACAGACTAATTGTATTAGGGGCACAACATCGCTTGAGTAATACACAAAAAGATCATAAAAGACTTATTGATAAGTTAATCGATTCCTATATTGCAGGTTGGTTAAAGTAGTCTTACTTTAACAGTTCTAAAGCTACTTCTTCACGAAAATGGAAATTTACTCTTTGATTGATCATGATGGCAAAAGGGTTCCAGCTATCATTTCGGTTGATATAGCCAGCATATGTGCTTACATTTTTTAAGGTGCCTGATTTAGCAAAAATATTCTGAGATTGTGAGGGCATAAGATGACGGTATGCTTTGAATTTATTAAGTACATCAATCAACTGCTGCGCGCTCATACGGTTTTGTCTAGACAATCCAGCACCTTCAATAATGATATGGTCTGACCAATTAAAATGTTTTTTAATATATTGCTTAGCTACAGCCTGTGATTTTTCCAAGTTAGCGGGTGCGCCATTTATATCAGCACCTAAAGCTAAGAATAGCTGGTTAGCAATGAAGTTGTTGGAGAACTCCAGCATGGATGCAATCACTTGTGCAAGTGTTTTACTGTTTTTATGGGTAAACAATAAAATGGATGTGCTTGGAATTTTCCCACTTTGAAAAAATGCATCGGTAGGGATTTCAGATAGATTTAATTTTGCTTTTAGCAGCTCCGAGAAATACCTAGGTGTATATTCGGCATCACTCAAATTTATACGATGAGTACCTATTGATAAACCACGTGCTAGTTCATTGACAAGCGGTGTTAAAGGAGTTTGCTTTTCACTGCTGCTAATTGAGTTTTCGTATATTCGCACATTGATGGTGTTGAAATTAGCAGAGGTTGCACCTAATGCAGCATCATAGGGGTTTAATGAATTACCCTGACCATCAATACTTATCGTTTTACTAAAGTAGCTATTATCAACACCAATTCCATCAAGCTCACTAATTCCTGCAAGTTTAATTTTTTTGACAATAATATCTATTTCCTCTGAGACTAAGTAAGGATCTCCATAGCCTTTTACCCATAAGCTGTTAGTGACTGGGTCAAAGTAAAAGTCAGTCTTGAAGCGGTGTTCATCTCGCCAGTGATCAAGTGCGATAAGGGAGGTCAGAACTTTTATCGTAGAGGCAGGAATATATAAATGCCCAGCATTTTTGCTATGCAATACTTGCATGTTTTCATCGACAAGCAGTAATGAAGATGAAGGTAATGTTTTAAGAGTTTCTAACGGATTTGCAGCAAAACAATTAGCTATTGACGATAAGAGTGTTAGGGTAAAAAATATTGCACGAACCAGCATGGTTTTGCTCTATAAAACTACTTGAAAGCCTTCGAACTCAGGTTTACCTAAATAGACGGGTTTTGCATCACCCGCATTAGCGTGAGCTTTGCGAAAAGCTTCAGATTTAGTCCAATCTTCAAAGGCTTGTTTAGACTCCCATATAGAGTGTGAAGCAAATAAACTGTATTCGTCAGTTTTAGGACCTTTTAATAAGTGGAATTCTTTAAAGCCAGGAACTTCATCTAAAAAAGTTTCACGATTTTTCCAGATGTTTAGAAAGTCCTCTTCATGTCCTGGGATAATTTTGAAGCGATTCATTGCTATAAACATCTAATTCTCCGAAGATCTTCAAATGGATTGGGTATACCAGTATTTGGGTAGATTATATCTTGAAAAGTTCAAGATGCGACTAGAACCTCGCTATCCCAAGTAAAATTTTCATCAGTAAATGCTTTAAAGGAAAAATATAAAGTCGAGAGCATTCCCCAAGCTAATCCAATCACTACGCCAAAATCGAGCAAACCTTTCCAGGGTTGTGGAATCATCCGAAATGAAAAAATAAATAAAATAATCATCAACGTTAAAGAGAAGGTCGCAATGACACGTTTTTTTGGTGCGTGAAAATATGCCATACAAAAAAGTGGCGCAAGCAGTAACTGTATGAGCGATACGCTGTGTGATAAATATTTACAACGTGCAGCGAATCGGGGCGAGAATTTCTTTTGAAATCCTTTGTAGCCTTCGGCATGCGCCATGAAAATGGTAAAGCCAATAAATACTAACCAATGTATCCAAGTTAATGGCATGGAAAAGGATTCAATAGTGTAGGCAGACAAACGCCAGCAGGCGAAGCCAAGTAGTAATATTAAACCAATGATAGCCCAGGAAACTGCTAAAATTCCTTTTATAGATATTGGATGATCACCCATAGTTATGTTGTAAAAATTCCTTAAATGAAAAGGCTATAAAATATTATTAATAATGGTCGATAATGCTCTAAATGGCAATTTGTATAATTATCATGTACTGCTCATGAAGAAATAAGCAAATGATAAGACAAAATGTTATGCATACATGACAATATGTTGGAAATGCAGAAAATATAAATAGCTAATAACGTTAGGGTAATGAAAACTGGATTACGAAGTGAATGAGATGTAATCGGCGGCTGGTTAGCCAATATCATACAAATTCTGCAGCTGCGGAACCTGAAGCCCAGGCCCATTGAAAATTGAATCCACCCAATTGTCCAGTTACATCTATTGCCTCACCAATAAAGAACAAATTACCCATTTTTTTTGCTTGCATTGTCTGAGACGATATTTCATTACAATTAATTCCGCCTAAGGTTACCTCGGCAGTACGATAACCTTCTGTTCCATTAGGTTTGATTATCCAGCAATGAAATTGCTGGGAAATTTTCTGCAATTCTAGATTAGAAAATTGGTTAATCGCTTTATTAATGTAATTCTCATCCGCGAACCAAAGTGA